>Ga0079224_100014094_pt1 | contig 11156 bp, 10 predicted proteins | sample Stecom2015_FD_80414 | JGI IMG/M metagenome (GOLD analysis project Ga0079224, IMG submission 80414) | Agricultural soil microbial communities from Utah to study Nitrogen management - Steer compost 2015 | ecosystem: Environmental > Terrestrial > Soil > Agricultural land | place: USA: Utah...
GCCTCGCTGTCGCCCTTCATCGCGCTGAGCGCCTCGCGGCTGCCCGCCTCGAGGAGGGTGACGGCGTCGGCGAGCTCCGCGGGGACCCGGCGGAGGCGGCCGGCGGGCGCCGTCTCGAGCCAGGCGCCGAGCGCCCGGCCGGCGGCGTCGAGCGCCTCGACCGTGACACCGGTGTGCTTGCGGGCGAGGCGGACGGTGCGGTCGACGACGGCCGCGGAGAGCTCGAGGGTGGACTGGGCCGTCACCCGCTCGGCGAGCTCGTGGGCCTCGTCGACGACGAGGACGTCGTGCTCGGGCAGCACGCGCGGGGAGCCGGAGGCCGCGATGCCGAGCATCGCGTGGTTGGTGACGACGACGTCGGCCTCGTGGGCCGCGCGCCGGGCCGCCTCGGGGAAGCACTCCTCGAGCATCGGACAGCTCGCGCCGAGGCACTCGAGCTTGGTCACCGAGACCTGCCGCCACGCGCGGTCCCCGACGGCGAAGTCGAGGTCGTCGCGGTCCCCGGAGGACGTCTCCTCGGCCCACTCGCGCAGCCGGAGGACCTGCTCGGCCATCGCGCCCCGGGCGGGGGCCGCGCCGACGTCGCCGGTCGCGGCGTCGACGGCGAAGAGCCCCGGCTCGTCCTCCGCCGGGTAGCCGCCGGCGACCTTGTGCTTGCACAGGTAGTTGTGCCAGCCCTTGAGCAGCGCGACCTGCGGGCGCGGCGCACCGGACTCGGCGACGACGTCCGCGACGAGCGGGACGTCGTGGGTGAGCACCTGGCGCTGGAGGGCGAGCGTGGCGGTCGAGACGACGGCCCGCTCGTGCCGCTGGACGGCGTGGGCGAGGACCGGCACGAGGTAGCCGAGGGACTTGCCGGTGCCGGTACCCGCCTGGACGAGCAGGGCGCGCGGCTCCCGCAGGGTCCGGGCGACCTCCTCGGCCATCTCCAGCTGGCCGCTGCGCTCCTTCCCCCCGAGCCGTTCGACGGCGGCGTGCAGCAGCTCCGCGGTGCCGGTCACGCCGGCTGGGCGGCGGCGAGGTCCGCCGCGAGGCTCTCGTCGACGAGTGCGGTGAGCTGCGTCCCGGCGGCGGTGTGCTCCTCGGCGAGCACCTCCCCGGTGGCGTGCGCCCGGGAGACGAGGTCGCCGCGGGAGTAGGGCACGAGGACATCGACCCGCACCGTGGGGCGTGGGAGCAGCTCGGCGATGCGCTCGCGCAGCTCCTCGATCCCGGCCCCGGTCCGTGCCGAGACGGCGACGGCGCCGGGGTAGCGGGTGCGCAGGGCGGCGACGGTGCCGGGGTCGGCGAGGTCGGCCTTGTTGAGGACGATGACCTCGGGGACCTCCGCACCGCCCTCGATGTCGGCGAGCACGTCGCGCACGGCCTTGACCTGGCCCTCCGGGTCGGGGTGCGCAGCGTCGACGACGTGGAGGACGAGGTCCGCCTCGGCGACCTCCTCGAGCGTCGAGCGGAACGCCTCGACGAGCTCGTGGGGCAGTGAGCGGACGAAGCCCACGGTGTCGGCGAGGGTGTAGACGCGGCCGTCGGGCGTCTCCGCGCGCCGCACGGTCGGGTCGAGGGTGGCGAACAGGGCGTTCTCGACGAGCACACCGGCACCGGTGAGCCGGTTGAGCAGCGAGGACTTCCCGGCGTTCGTGTACCCGGCGATCGCGACCGAGGGGATGCGGGCACGGTGCCGGGAGGCGCGCTTGGTCTCCCGGGACGGCGCCATCCCGGCGATCTGCCGGCGCAGGCGGGCCATCCGGGTGCGGATGCGCCGCCGGTCGAGCTCGATCTTCGTCTCCCCCGGTCCGCGTGAGCCGATCCCCGCGCCGCCGGCGACGCGTCCACCGGCCTGGCGGGACATCGACTCACCCCAGCCGCGCAGCCGCGGCAGGAGGTACTCGAGCTGGGCGAGCTCGACCTGCGCCTTGCCCTCCCGGGACTTGGCGTGCTGGGCGAAGATGTCGAGGATGAGCGCCGTCCGGTCGATGACCTTGACCTTGACGACGTCCTCCAGCGCCCGGCGCTGGGAGGGGGTGAGCTCGGAGTCGGCGATCACGGTGTCCGCCCCGAGCTCGGCCACGAGCTCGGCGAGCTCGGCGGCCTTGCCGGAGCCGAAGTACGTCGCCGGGTCTGGCGAGCCGCGGCGCTGGAGCACGGCGTCGAGCACGAGCGAGCCGGCCGTCTCCGCGAGCGCGGCGAGCTCCCGCAGCGAGACCTCGGCGAGCTCGCCGTCCGGCCCGGACCACACGCCGATGAGGATGACCCGCTCGAGACGCAGCTGCCGGTACTCGACCTCCGACATGTCCTCGAGCTCGGTCGACAGCCCGGCGACGCGACGCAGCGCCGAGCGCTCCTCGCGGTCGAGCTGCTCGCCGTCGAGGTCGTGCCCCTCGGCCGCCTCCTGCTGGACGGCCGTCCCGGCCCGGGCGAGCACGCGGGCGACGACGTCGCGTGCGGGGTCGGGTGCCACCGGCGCCGGTGCGTCGTCGTCGTGCTCTGCCATGGTCTCCCAGTCCTCGTCCACTGCCTCCAGGATCCCACGCCGGCCCGGGGCCTGCGACCAGATATCCACAGCCGCACGGTAGGTTTTCGCTGTGAGTGAGCACTACTTCTCGGCGCAGCCGGCCTCCGCGGCCGAGACCCGGACGATCTCCGTCGACCTGCGGGGCCGGCGGGTCACGGTGACGACGGCGGGCGGCGTGTTCTCCGGCGACCGGCTCGACCCGGGCACCCGCGTGCTCCTCGACGCCGCGCCGGACCCGGCGCCGTCGGGCACGCTCGTCGACCTCGGCTCCGGGTGGGGGCCGGTGACGCTCGCACTCGCGGCGGCCTCCCCCGACGCGCGGGTCGTGGCCGTCGACGTCAACGAGCGGGCGCGCGAGCTCACCGCCCGCAACGCGGCCGCCCTGGGGCTGGGCAACGTCGTCGTCGCCGGTCCCGAGGAGGCGGCCGGGCTGGTCGCCGACGGCGTCACCGAGCTGTGGTCCAACCCCCCGATCCGCATCGGCAAGCCGGCGCTGCACGAGCTGCTCCGCACCTGGCTCGGCCGGCTGACACCGGACGGGCGCGCCTACCTCGTCGTCGGGAAGAACCTCGGGGCGGACTCCCTGCAGCGGTGGGTCACCGACGAGCTCGGCCTGCCGACCGAGCGGCTCGCGAGCTCCAAGGGCTTCCGCGTCCTCGCGACCCGCCGCACCTGACGCCCCCGCCCCCCTCTACCGCCGAGAGCAGGATCTCTCCCGGCCGGCCGGACTCAGCGCAGCGTGACGTCGGCGACGAGCTCGGCGGGCCCGGTGAGCAGCGCGTGCCCCTCCTCCAGGCGGACGAGCACCTCGCCCCCGGGGACGAGCACCTGCCACAGCCGGGGTGCCTGCGGCCCGCCCCACGCGTGGAGCGCGACGGCGACGGCGCACGTCCCGGTGCCGCACGAGCGGGTCTCCCCCACCCCGCGCTCCTGCACGCGCATCCGGACGACGCCGGCGGCCTCGCCGTCGACCGTCGTCTCCCCCAGCGGGACGGCGAGCTCGACGTTGACGCCGTCAGGCGCCGGCGGGTCCGTCTCCACGAGCGGGCCGAGGTCCGCGGCGGCGAGCTCCTCGAGGTCGGCGAGGGCGACGACGGCGTGCGGGTTGGGCATGGCGACGCGCAGCCCGGCGCGCGTCCCCTCGAGGCCGGCGACCTGGACGGCGACGTCGAAGCCGCGGCTCACCGCCTCGGGGCCGCCGGGCAGCCCCCACGGGCCCATGTCGACGGTGTAGAGGTCACCGGTGCGCCACACCTGACGCACGCCGCCGCGGGTGCCGATCGCCACCGGTGCACCGTCCGCCGCCGTGAGGAGGCCGGCGGCCTCGAGGTAGGCGACGAACACGCGGATGCCGTTCCCGCACATCTCGGCGGGTGAGCCGTCGGCGTTGCGGTAGTCCATGAACCACTCCGCACCGCGGGCCACCGCCTCCTGCGCGCCGGCGGTCCCGGCGACCGCCGTGCTGCGCACGGCGCGGATGAGGCCGTCGGCCCCGATGCCGGCGTGCCGGTCGCACACGGCGGCGACCGTCGCGGCGTCCAGCGCGAGCGCACCGTCCGGGTCCGCGAGCAGGACGAAGTCGTTCTGGGTGCCGTGGCCCTTGGTGAGCCGGACGCCGCGGAGCGCCGAGAGGTCGACCATGCCAGCGAGCCTACGTGCCCAGCAGGGTGACGACGCGCTCCGCGAGGTCCGGTCCGGGCGCCAGCCAGATGACCCGCGGGTCACGCCGGAACCACTTCTCCTGCCTGCGAGCGAGCTGCCGGGTGGCGGTGGCGATGGCCGCGTGGGCCTCCTCGACGTCGAGCCGGCCCTCGAGGACGGCGACCGCCTGGGCGTACCCGACGGCGCGGGAGGCCGTCCGCCCCTCGGCGAGCCCGGCCGCGAGGAGGTCGCGCGTCTCGTCGAGGAGGCCGCCGTCGAGCATGGCGCGGGCGCGGGCCGAGATCCGGGCGTCGAGCTCCTCGCGGGGGACGTCGATCGCGACCTGGACGGCGGGCAGGTGGTAGCGGTGCTCGGGCAGCGAGGCCGAGAACGGACGCCCGGTGAGCTCGATGACCTCCAGGGCCCGCACGACCCGCCGGACGTTGCCGGGCAGGATCCGCGCGGCGGCCTCCGGGTCCCGCGTGGCGAGCTCGGTGTGGAGCGCGGCGGGTCCGTCGTGCTCGGCCCGCTCCTCGAGCCGGCGCCGGACCTCCGGGTCGGTGCCCGGGAACTCGAGCTCGTCGAGGACGGCGCGGACGTACAGCCCGGAGCCGCCGCAGAGCACGGCGCGGCGTCCCCGGCCGTGGACGGCGGCGATGTCCGCGCGTGCGGCGCCCTGGTAGGCCGCGACGCTCGCCTCCTCGGTGACGTCGAGGACGTCGAGCTGGTGGTGCACCACCCCCCGGCGCTCGTGCGGCGCGAGCTTGGCGGTGCCGATGTCCATGCCCCGGTAGAGCTGCATCGCGTCGGCGTTGACGACCTCCCCCGCCGCCGGTCCGCCGAGCAGCCCGACGACGTCGAGCGCGAGGTCGGACTTGCCCGTCGCGGTCGGCCCGACGACGGCGAGCACAGGGTCACTCACGCCGTCACCCTATGCCGCCACGGGGGTGTGCCCGGGGCGTCAGCGGACGCGGAGGGTCGGGATGCCGAGCGTGACCGGACCTGCGGGAGCCGGCGCGCCGCCGCCGTGGTCGTGGTCCCCGCGCTGGGCCCGCTCCCACGCGTCACCCGCGCGGGTGCGGCGCAGCGCGTAGGTGCCGCCGAGGGCCGGGGAGTCCGCGACGAGGTGGTGCGGGGCGCCGTGGGTCACGGTCGCGGTCACCATGTCGCCGGGACGGGGCAGCTCGGTGACGCCGTCGGGCAGGGCGACGTGGACGAGGCGGTTGTCGGCGGCGCGCCCGCTGATCCGGGACGTCGCGCCGTCCTTGCGGCCCTCGCCGTCGGCGACGAGCACCTCGACGGTGCGGCCCACCTGGCGCTCGTTCTCCTCGGTCCCGATCCGCTCCTGGAGCGCGACGAGCCGCTGGTAGCGCTCGGCGACGACGTCGGCCGGCACCTGGTCGGGCAGGTCCGCGGCCGGGGTACCGGGCCGCGGGGAGTACTGGAAGGTGAAGGCGCTGGCGAAGCGGGACGCCTCGACGACGTCGAGCGTGGCCTGGAAGTCCTCCTCGGTCTCCCCCGGGAACCCGACGATGATGTCGGTGCTGATCGCGGCGTCGGGGATGGCGGCGCGGACTCGGTCGAGGATGCCGAGGAACTTCGCCGAGCGGTAGGAGCGGCGCATCGCGCGCAGGATCCGGTCCGAGCCGGACTGCAGCGGCATGTGGAGCTGGGGCATGACCGTGGGGGTCTGCGCCATCGCCTCGATGACGTCGTCGGTGAAGGCGGCGGGGTGCGGGGAGGTGAAGCGCACCCGCTCGAGGCCCTCGACGTGCCCGCACGCGCGGAGCAGCTTGGCGAAGGCGCCGCGGTCACCGAAGCCCACCCCGTAGGAGTTGACGTTCTGCCCGAGCAGGGTGACCTCGATCGCGCCCTGGGCGACGACGGCCTCGACCTCGGCGAGGACGTCCCCGGGCCGCCGGTCGCGCTCCTTGCCGCGCAGGTGCGGGACGATGCAGAAGGTGCACGTGTTGTTGCAGCCGACGGAGATCGACACCCAGCCGGCATAGGCGGACTCGCGCTTCGTCGGGAGCGTCGAGGGGAAGACCTTGAGCGACTCCTCGATCTCCACCTGGGCCTCGGCGTTGTGCCGGGCGCGCTCGAGGAGGACCGGGAGGACGTCGAGGTTGTGGGTGCCGAAGACGACGTCGACCCACGGCGCCTTGTCGACGATCCCCTCGCGCATCTGCTGGGCGAGGCAGCCGCCGACGGCGATCTGCATCCCGGGCCGGCCGCGCTTGACCGCGGCGAGCTGGCCGAGGTTGCCGAAGAGCCGCGTCGCCGCGTTCTCGCGCACCGAGCACGTGTTGATGACGACGACGTCCGCACCCGCCACGAGGGGGTCGACGTCCGTGGCAGCCGGCACGTAGCCGGCGTCCTCGAGCATGCCGGCCAGGCGCTCGGAGTCGTGGACGTTCATCTGGCAGCCCATGGTGCGCACGGCGTACGTGCGGGGCGCGCTCGCGGTGGAGGTCATCGTCGGACAAGTGTAGTTCCGGGCCCGGCGTGTCCGGACCGTGACCCGCAAATCCATGACCTGCACCACACATGCGGTTAGGTTGACCCCTATGAGTGAGCCGGGCCGTGACGCCATGCCGCCGCCCTCCACCGAGCCACTGGTGGAGATGCGTGCCGTCGAGAAGCACTTCGGGGAGCTGCACGTCCTCAAGAACATCAACCTCACCGTGCACCGCGGGGAGGTCGTCGTCGTCATCGGGCCCTCCGGCTCCGGCAAGTCGACCCTGTGCCGCACGATCAACCGGCTCGAGGCGATCGACTCCGGCGAGATCCTCGTCGACGGCACCCCGCTGCCCGAGGAGGGCAAGGCGCTCGCCCGGCTGCGCGCCGACGTCGGGATGGTCTTCCAGTCCTTCAACCTCTTCGCCCACAAGTCCGTGCTCGACAACGTCACGCTCGGGCCGGTCAAGGTCAAGGGGATGAAGGCCAAGGAGGCCAAGGACCAGGCGATGGACCTCCTCGAGCGGGTCGGTGTCGCGAACCAGGCGGGCAAGCTGCCCGCTCAGCTGTCCGGCGGGCAGCAGCAGCGCGTGGCGATCGCCCGGGCGCTGGCCATGCAGCCGAAGGTCATGCTCTTCGACGAGCCGACCTCCGCCCTCGACCCCGAGATGATCAACGAGGTCCTCGACGTCATGACGTCGCTCGCACGGTCGGGCATGACGATGGTCGTCGTCACCCACGAGATGGGTTTCGCCCGCAAGGCCGGGGACCGGGTCGTCTTCATGGACGCCGGGGAGATCGTCGAGGAGAAGGACCCCGAGACCTTCTTCACCCACGCCGAGACGGCCCGCGCCAAGGACTTCCTCGGCAAGATCCTCACCCACTGACCGCAAGCGAACGAAGGAGACACATGCGAATCACACGAGGAACCCGCATCGCGGCGTTCGCCGCAGCGGGCGCGCTCATGCTCGCCGCCTGCGGCAACGACGGAGGCGCCGGCGACGACCCCACCGGGGGCGACGCCACGCCGGGCGGCAACGGCGGCGGTGAGGGCATCACCATCGGCATCAAGTTCGACCAGCCGGGCCTCGGCCTCCAGGAGGGCAGCGAGTACACGGGCTTCGACGTCGACGTCGCGCGCTACGTCGCCGGGGAGCTCGGCTACACCGAGGACCAGATCACCTTCACCGAGAGCCCCTCCGCGCAGCGCGAGAACATGCTGCAGAACAACCAGGTCGACATGATCTTCGCGACCTACTCGATCACCGACGCCCGCAAGGAGCTCGTCTCCTTCGCCGGCCCGTACTTCGTCGCCGGCCAGGACCTCCTCGTCCGGGCCGACGACACCGAGATCACCGGCCCCGACACCCTCGACGGCAAGGTGCTGTGCTCGGTCGAGGGCTCCACCTCCGCGGAGCGGATCCGTGAGGAGTACGCCGAGGGCGTCGAGCTGTACCCGACGGTCGGGTACTCCGAGTGCGTCGAGCTGCTCACCGCCGGCACCGTCGACGCCGTGACGACCGACGACGTCATCCTTGCCGGCTTCGCGGCCCAGCCGCAGTACGAGGGCCAGCTCAAGGTCGTCGGCAACACGTTCTCCGAGGAGCGCTACGGCGTCGGCCTCAACCAGGACTCCGACCTGTGCGAGGACATCAACGCCGCGATCGAGAAGATGATCGCCGACGGCGACTGGGAGCGGATCCTCGCCGAGAACGTTGGCGACGCCTTCACCCCGGACGCGTCGCTCAACCCGCCCACCGAGCTCGAGAGCTGCAGCTAGCCCCGTCCGGCGTCGGGGGGCGTGGCCACCGGCCGCGCTCCCCGGCGCCGTCCCGTCGCAGCGTCGGATCGAAAGGAAGTCATGGGCGAGTACCTGTCGGGGTTCGCGGAGGTCGTCGAGCAGTACGACGTGCTCAGCGCGTTCGGTGCCAACCTCCGGCTCACCCTCTTCTCCGGGCTCGGCGCCCTCGTCCTCGGGACGATCCTCGCGGCGCTGCGGGTGAGCCCGGCGCCCAGCCTGCGGTGGGTGGGTGCGGCGTACGTCACGCTCGTGCGGAACACGCCGCTCACGCTCGTCGTCGTCTTCTGCTCCCTCGTCCTGTGGGGGCAGCTCGACGTCCAGCTCGTCAGCCGTGACGAGGCCGGCTGGCTCGAGGTCAACAGCTTCCGGCTGGCGGTGCTCGGCCTGTCCGCGTACACCGGCGCCTTCGTCTGCGAGGCGCTGCGCAGCGGCGTCAACACCGTGCCGGTCGGTCAGGCCGAGGCGGCGCGGGCGATCGGCCTCGGCTTCGGCGCGTCGATGCGGCTGGTCATCCTGCCCCAGGCCTTCCGCGGCTCCGTCGCACCGCTGGGCAACACGCTCATCGCCCTGACGAAGAACACGACGGTCGCGCAGGCGGCGGGGGTGTTCCAGGCCTCCTCGGTGATGAACACGATGATCGAGTTCTACCCGCAGTACATCGTCGCGATCTTCCTCCTCTTCGCCCTCGGCTTCGTCGCCATCGTGCTGCCGATGGGGCTGCTGGCCACCTACGTCTCCCGGAAGGCGGCGGTCCGCCGATGAGCACCACCCTCTTCGACACCCCCGGCCCGCGCACCCGCCGCCGGATCCTCGTCGTCAACGTCGTCGGTGCGCTGCTCGTTCTCGCCCTGCTCGTCTGGGTGGTCCTCGGGCTCGCCGGCAAGGGCCAGTTCACCGCGCAGAAGTGGAGCCCGTTCCTCACCCGGAACGTGTGGGAGAACTTCGTGCTGCCGGGCCTGTGGGCCACGCTCAAGGCGGCGTTCTTCGCCATCATCGGCGCCAACGTCTTCGCGTTGATCTTCGGGATCGGGCGGCTGTCGCAGCTCGCCCCGATCCGATGGGTGAGCGGTGCCGTCGTGGAGTTCTTCCGCGCCGTGCCCGTCCTCATCATGATGATCTTCTTCTACTTCGGGTTCACCCAGAGCGGGATCGTGCCGGCGGCGGACGGGCCGCTCTACGCCGTCGTCGTCGCGCTCACGCTGTACAACGGCTCGGTGATCGCCGAGCTGCTTCGCTCCGGCGTGGGGAACCTGCCCCGCGGCCAGCGGGAGGCCGCCCTGACGATCGGGCTGCGCCACGGGCAGTCCCTGCGGCTGGTCGAGCTGCCCCAGGCGATGCTCGCCATGCTCCCGTCGATGGTGAGCCAGCTCGTCGTCATCCTCAAGGACTCGGCGCTCGGCTACATCATCACCTACCCCGAGCTGCTGCGGACCGCCCGGCTCGTCGGGAGCAACTTCGGCAACCTGCTGCCCTCGCTCCTCGTGGCGGCGGTGATGTTCATCGTCATCAACTGGCTGCTCACCACCCTGGCCGAGAAGACCGCCGCCCGCCTCAGTGCCCGCACCGCGGGGCCGGTCAGGGTCGCCGCGCCGTCGACCGTGCCGCAGGACGGGGGCGGCGGGGCGCTGTAGCCGGACCCGGGGCGCCCCCGCTCGGGCCGCCCAGTTCAGGGCAGGACGAGGTCCTCGCCGTCCGGCTCCTCGCCCTCGGCGGCCAGGGCCTCGTCGACGGCACGCATCGCGACGCCCGGGGAGTAACCCTTCCGGGCGAGCATCCCGGCGAGCCGGCGCCGGCGCCTGTCGCGGTCGAGCCCGCGGCTGGCCCGGGCCTTGCGGACGGCGAGGTCACGGGCCGCGGCGAGCTCGTCCTCGTCGTCGATCTGCTCGAGCGCCTGCTCCGCGACCTCCGGGGCGACGCCCTTGCGGCGCAGCTCGTGCGCGAGCGCCCGCCGCGCGAGCCCACGCTCCTCGTGACGGGTGCGCACGAGCATCTCGGCGTAGGCGGCGTCGTCGACGAGCCCGACCTCCTCGAACCGGTCGAGGAGCCGCTCGGCGAGCTCGTCCGGGACGTCGCGGGAGGCGAGCTTCTCGGCGAGCTGCGCCCGGCTGCGCGGGGCCGCGGCGAGCTGGCGCAGGAGGATCGCGCGCGCAACCTCCTCACCGGGCGGCTCGACGTCCTCGGCGGCAGCGCCGGTGGTCGGAGGCTCCGGTGCACGCCTCCGACCACCGGGACGGGACGACCGGCTCAGAAGTCGACCTTCGCCTCGTCGGTGGCGGCATCCTCCGGCTTCGCGCCGATGCCGAGCTTGTCGAGGATCTTCTTCTCGATCTCCTCGGCGAGCTCGGGGTTGTCCTTGAGGAAGCGGCGGGAGTTCTCCTTGCCCTGCCCGAGCTGGTCCCCCTCGTAGGTGAACCAGGCACCGGACTTGCGGACGATGCCGTGCTCGACGCCGAGGTCGAGCAGGCCGCCCTCACGGGAGATGCCCTTGCCGTAGAGGATGTCGAACTCCGCCTGCTTGAAGGGCGGGGCCATCTTGTTCTTGACGATCTTCGCGCGGGTGCGGTTGCCGACCGGCTCCGAGCCCTCCTTGAGGGTCTCGATGCGGCGGACGTCGATGCGCACGGAGGCGTAGAACTTCAGCGCCTTGCCACCGGTGGTGGTCTCCGGGGAGCCGAAGAACACGCCGATCTTCTCGCGCAGCTGGTTGATGAAGATCGCCGTGGTGCCCGACGCGGACAGCGCACC
>Ga0079224_100014095_pt1 | contig 11156 bp, 8 predicted proteins | sample Stecom2015_FD_80414 | JGI IMG/M metagenome (GOLD analysis project Ga0079224, IMG submission 80414) | Agricultural soil microbial communities from Utah to study Nitrogen management - Steer compost 2015 | ecosystem: Environmental > Terrestrial > Soil > Agricultural land | place: USA: Utah...
CCTGATGCCCCATCCGGCGCGCCCGCCGTGCGGGCGGCCACCCGCGTTTCAGGGGCGCCTTCCGAAGCTGAACAGGCGCATTCCGCTGCGGTTTCCATGGCGGCTCCGCCAGAATTCGACGACGTTCCGGCATGGGAAGATCTGCCCGACGCGACAGCAGAAGCCGGGGCACCTGAGGCTGTGACGCCGGAGGCGGAAACGCCGCCAGCCGCGATGCCGCCAACGGGCACGCCGCCAACGGGCACGCCGCCAGACGGAGCGGCGGAAATCGTGACATCGGCCGCCGGTGCATCAGAAGCACCTGTCGAGGACGCCGCTGCAGGCGTGGCCATTGAAGGCGGTGGTGAGCGCGGGCTGGAACACCCGCCCGAACCGGAGCCCCACCCCGCGCCGGAACCCCACCCCGCGCCGGAACCCCACCGCGAACCGGAAGCCCTGTCGGCCCCGCAACCTGAACCTGTGGCGCAGCAGCCTGCCGAAGAACCGGAATCTATAGCCGATGACGAGCCGGTGTGGTCCGACATCCCGCCCGACTTCGATGACGTTCCTCCGGATTTCCCCGGCGCGTCTCTTGCAGGCCAGGGTGACATGCCTGATTGGGAACCGGTGCACGATGATGCCGAGTTTGCAGCCGCGCAGCTGGCCGCGTTGCCGCCCGCTGCAGATTCTCCCGTAGCCGAAGCTGCGCCCACTCCGCGGCTGGCCCGCATGACCGCAGCCGACTGGCCGGTGCTCGCGGCCAGGCTGCCCCTGACGGGGCTGGCGGCCGAGCTGGCCCGGCAGAGTGAATGGGTTGGTGTGGACGGCGATTGCATCACGTTGCGCGTGGCGATCCGTTCACTGGCGGCCCGCCAGGGGCAGGCGCGCCTGCGCACCGTACTGACCGAGCACTTCGGCAAAGTGGTGAAGCTCAACATAGAATTCGGCAAGACCGGTTCCGGTACGGCGCGTGCCATGCAGGCACAACGGCGCGCCGAGCTTCAGAAGCAGGCCGAGGCCGCGGTTGAAAACGACGTTTTCGTGCGCAGCCTTATCGACGAATTTGGGGCCCGGGTGATGCCCGGCTCAATTGCGGCCATAGACGACGAAAAAGTCGCCTGAGCCGATTCAAGATTCAATAACGATCAATCACAGTTACAAGGATATCCATCATGATGAAAGGTCAGCTGGCCGGCCTGATGAAGCAGGCGCAACAGATGCAGGAAAACATGAAGAAGGCGCAGGAGGCTCTGGCCGAAATCGTCGTTGAGGGCGCTTCGGGCGGCGGGCTGGTCAAGGTTTCGATGAGCTGCCGCAACGACGTGCGTGGCGTGACGATCGACCCCTCGCTTCTGGAAGAAGACAAGGACATGCTCGAAGACCTGGTGGCCGCTGCATTCAACGACGCCCTGCGCAAGGCCGAGGCCACGGCACAGGAAAAAATGGCATCGGTCACGGCCGGCCTGCCGCTGCCCCCGGGCATGAAGCTGCCGTTCTGATGTCTCAGCAGATTTCCGAGCCCGAACCGCTGCGGGCGCTGATCGAGGCGCTGCGTTGCCTGCCCGGTGTAGGTGAACGCAGCTCCCGGCGCATGGCCTACCATTTGCTGCAGCACGACCCTCGGGGTGCCCAGCGCCTTGGCGAGGCGCTGTGCCGCGCGGTTGAAGGGGTGGGGCACTGCCGGCGCTGCAACGGGTTCTCGGAAGACGAAATCTGCGCCATGTGTTCAAGCGACCGGCGCGATGCCTCGCTGCTATGCGTGGTCGAGACGCCGGCCGATCAGAACATGATCGAGGCCAGCCATGGGTACACCGGGCTGTATTACGTGCTGATGGGGCGCCTGGCACCGCTCGAGGGCGTCGGGCCCGATCAGCTGCAGTTCGACCGCCTTCTGAGCCGGGCTTCCGACCCCGCGGTGCAGGAAGTCATTCTGGCCACGAATTTCACCCCGGAGGGTGAAACCACGGCCCATTACCTTTCCGAGTTGCTGCGCGCCCGGGGCCGCAAGGTAACGCGCCTGGCCCGTGGCGTTCCGGCAGGCAGCGAGCTGGAGTACGTTGACGCCGGAACCATTGCCTGGGCGCTGATGGAGCGGCGCGGTACCTGAGATCTAAGCCAGCAGGGCGTCGAGTTTCACCGAATCGGCAGAGAAATTGCGGATGCCTTCGGCGAGCTTCTCGGTCGCCATGGCGTCGTCGTTCAGGCCTGTCCGAAACGCCACTTCATCGGTGGCTTCGCGTGGCGGAGGGTTGCGCTTGGCCGCTTCGGGTTCCAGTTTGCGTTCCAGGGGTTCGGTGCTGCTGTTCAGTTCGTTCAGCAGTTCAGGGCTGATGGTAAGCAGGTCGCAGCCGGCCAGCGCACGGATCTGCCCGATGTTGCGGAAGCTGGCGCCCATGATCTCGGTGGGGATGTCGTACGCCTTGTAGTATTCATAGATGCGCCGCACCGATTGCACGCCCGGATCGTTGTCGCCTGCGTTCGCGGCTTCGTCCCATTGTGGGCCGGCCGCTTTTTTGTACCAGTCGTAGATACGGCCCACGAACGGCGAGATCAGCTGCACGTTGGCCTGCGCGCACGCGACGGCCTGCGGCAGCGAAAACAGCAGGGTCATGTTGCAGCGTATGCCTTCCGATTGCAACTGGCGGGCGGCCTGGATGCCTTCCCACGTCGACGCCAGTTTGATCAGTACGCGCTCGCGTGGAATACCCGATTGCTCATACAGCGCGATCAGGTCGTGCGCGCGGTCGATGCTGCCGTTCACGTCGAACGAAAGGCGGGCGTCGACTTCGGTAGAAACCCGGCCCGGGATGATGTCCAGGATTTCCCGCCCGAAGGCGACGAGCAGCCGGTTTGTTTTTTCCACCACATCGGCGTTGCGATGATCGGTAAGAATGCGATCCAAAATGTAACGATATTCTTCCTTCTGAACCGCTTTCAGAATCAGTGTCGGGTTCGTGGTGGCATCGGTGGGCCGGTATGTGCGAATGGCTTCGATGTCGCCGGTATCGGCCACGACAGTGGTATGGCGGCGCAGCGCTTCGAGTTGGGTTTCCATGTTGTGAGTGACTCCCGGTTCAGCGTGGAAAAACGAATCAATGTAGTCTACCGTAGCCCGGGCAGGGCGGCTGCCGCAACGGCCGTCCTGCTGACTCGCGGCCCCGGCTGGTGGCGTGCGGCAGCAGCTATAATAAGAAAGTTTGAACACTGACATTACAACCGGGGTTTATCTTGCTGCCGTCACTACTTCCCGAAGGCTGTGAATCCACGCCTTCAGCGATCCTTGCCTTGGCGGACGGTACCATCTTCAAGGGTGTCTCCATCGGCGCCGATGGCTACTGCGTCGCCGAGATCGTCTTCAATACCGCCATGACGGGCTACCAGGAGATCCTGACCGACCCGAGCTACAACGGTCAGATCGTCACGCTCACCTACCCGCACATCGGCAACACCGGTGTCAACGAAGAAGATGTCGAATCCGACCGCGTGCATGCCGCAGGTCTGGTCATTCGCGACTGCTCGCTGCGGGTTTCCAATTTCCGTGCCACGCAATCCCTGCCCGAATATCTCAAGCAGGAAGGCGTGGTGGCCATTGCGGGCATCGATACCCGCAAGCTCACCCGCATCATCCGTGAAAAGGGCGCTCAGGGCGCGTGCATTCTGGTCGGCGACGACACCGAGCGTGCGCTGCAGCTGGCTCGCGACTTCCCCGGCATGTCCGGCCTCGATCTGGCGCGCGTGGTGTCAGTGAAAGACAAGCGTGAATGGGCGCAGGGCTCGTGGCAGCTGGGCAAGGGTTATGCGGCGCCGGCCGAAGCCAAGTACCACGTCGTGGCGTACGACTTCGGCATCAAGGCGAACATTCTGCGCCTGCTGGCCGACCGTGGTTGTCGCATTACGCTGGTGCCGGCCGAAACCTCGGTCGAAGAAGTGCTGGCACTCAAGCCCGACGGCATCTTTTTGTCGAATGGCCCCGGCGACCCCGAGCCGTGTGCCTATGCCATCGACACCGCGCGGGCAGCGCTCGAGCGCAAGATTCCCCTGTTTGGCATCTGTCTGGGCCAGCAGATTCTTGGTCTGGGCCTGGCCGGGCGCACGGTCAAAATGAAGACCGGCCACCACGGTGCCAACCACCCCGTAAAAGACGTCGATACGGGGCGTGTGTTCATCACCAGTCAGAATCACGGCTTCAACGTCGACCCCGAGTCACTGCCCGACAACGTGCGCGTCACGCACGTTTCGCTGTTCGACGGCACCCTGCAGGGATTCGAGCTGACCGACCGGCCGGCCTTCTGCTTCCAGGGGCACCCGGAAGCGAGCCCCGGTCCGCATGACATCGTCGTGCTTTTCGACAAATTCATCAGCCTCATGGCCGGACAGAACTGATCCCATCTATGCCAAAGCGTACCGACATTCAAAGCATTCTCATCATCGGCGCCGGTCCGATCATCATCGGCCAGGCCTGCGAGTTCGACTACTCGGGGGCGCAGGCCTGCAAGGCGCTCAAGGCCGAGGGCTACCGCACCATTCTGGTGAACAGTAACCCGGCCACGATCATGACCGACCCGGATACGGCCGACGTCACCTATATCGAACCCATCACCTGGGAAGTGCTCGAGCGCATCATCGAGATCGAGCGCCCCGACGCGGTGCTGCCCACCATGGGCGGCCAGACCGCGCTGAACTGCGCGCTCGACCTGGCGCGCCACGGCGTGTTCGAAAAGTACGGCGTGGAAATGATCGGCGCCAACGCCGCCGCCATCGAAAAGGCTGAAGACCGTCAGAAGTTCAAAGACGCCATGGACGCCATCGGGCTGGAGTCGGCCAAGTCGGGCGTGGCGCATTCCATGGAAGAAGCCTGGAAGGTGCAGGCTGAAATTGCGCAGTACACGGGCGGCTCGGGCTTTCCCGTGGTGATTCGTCCCAGCTTCACGCTGGGCGGCACGGGCGGCGGCATTGCCTACAACGCCGAAGAATTCGAAACCATCTGCCGTCGTGGCCTCGAAGCCTCGCCCACCAGCGAGCTGCTGATCGAAGAATCGCTGCTGGGCTGGAAGGAATTCGAGATGGAAGTCGTGCGCGACAGCGTCGACAACTGCATCATCGTGTGCTCCATCGAAAACCTCGACCCGATGGGCGTGCACACGGGCGACTCCATTACGGTTGCACCGGCGCAGACCCTTACCGACAAGGAATACCAGGTTCTGCGCGACGCCTCGATCGCCGTGCTGCGCGAAATCGGCGTGGAAACGGGCGGCTCGAACGTGCAGTTCGCCATGAACCCGCAAAACGGCCGCCTGATCGTCATCGAGATGAACCCGCGGGTGTCGCGTTCGTCGGCGCTCGCCTCCAAGGCCACGGGCTTTCCCATTGCCAAGGTGGCTGCGCGTCTGGCCGTGGGCTACACGCTCGATGAACTGCGCAACGAGATCACCGACGGTGCCACGCCTGCCTCGTTCGAGCCGGCCATCGACTACGTCGTCACCAAGGTGCCGCGCTTTGCGTTCGAAAAATTCCCCCAGGCCGATTCGCGTCTGACCACCCAGATGAAGTCGGTGGGTGAAGTCATGGCCATCGGCCGCACGTTCCAGGAGTCCTTCCAGAAGGCCCTGCGGGGTCTGGAAGTGGGTGTCGATGGCCTGAATCAGATGACCACCGATCGCGAGAAGCTGCAGATCGAATTGGGTGAGCCCGGCCCCGAGCGCATCTGGTACGTGGGCGACGCCTTCGCGCAGGGCTTTACGCTCGAAGAGGTGCATCAGCTCACGAAGATCGACCCGTGGTTTCTCGCGCAGATCAAGCAGATCGTCGATATCGAGCTTGCGCTGGAACAGAAGACCCTGGCCGACCTCGATCACGACACACTGCGCGAACTCAAGCGCCGCGGGTTTTCCGACCGGCGTCTGGCCTATCTGCTCGACACGGCCGAGGCCGAGGTGCGCAAGCTGCGTCATCAGATGGGCATTCGCCCCGTTTACAAGCGTGTCGATACCTGCGCGGCCGAATTTCCCACCACCACCGCGTACATGTACTCCACGTACGAAGACGAGTGCGAGGCCGAACCGACCGACCGCAAGAAGATCATTGTGCTGGGCGGCGGGCCGAACCGCATCGGTCAGGGCATCGAGTTCGACTACTGCTGCGTTCACGCGGCCCTGGCGCTGCGCGAAGACGGTTACGAAACCATTATGGTGAACTGCAACCCCGAGACGGTGTCCACCGACTACGACACCTCCGACCGGTTGTACTTCGAACCCCTCACGCTGGAAGACGTGCTGGAGATCGTGCACAAGGAAAACCCCGTGGGCATGATCGTGCAGTACGGCGGCCAGACCCCGCTCAAGCTGGCGCGCGCGCTTGAAGCCAACGGCGTGCCCATCATCGGCACCAGCCCCGAATCCATCGACGTGGCCGAAGACCGCGAACGCTTCCAGAAGCTGCTGAGCAAGCTGGGCCTGCGTCAGCCGCCCAACCGCACGGCGCGTACCGAAGGCGAGGCGATCGCGCTCGCTTCCGAAATCGGCTACCCGCTCGTGGTGCGCCCCAGCTACGTGCTGGGCGGCCGTGCCATGGAAATCGTGCACGAACAGCAAGATCTGGAACGCTACATGCGCGAGGCGGTGCGGGTCAGCAATGATTCGCCCGTGCTGCTCGACCACTTCCTGAACAACGCCACCGAAGTCGACGTCGACTGCCTTTCCGATGGCAGCGTCGTGTTCATCGGCGGGGTCATGGAGCACATTGAACAGGCCGGCGTTCATTCGGGCGATTCCGCATGCAGCCTGCCACCGTATTCGCTGTCGGCTGAAACTATCGCCGAGATCAAGCGCCAGACGGCGCTCATGGCCCGTGCGCTGAACGTCAAGGGGCTCATGAACGTGCAGTTCGCCATCCAGAATGGCGACGTCTACGTGCTGGAAGTGAACCCGCGCGCGTCGCGCACCGTTCCCTATGTGTCGAAGGCAACCGGTCTGCAGCTGGCCAAAATTGCCGCGCGCGCCATGGCCGGTCGCACGCTGGCCGATCAGGGCATCAATGAAGAAGTCGTGCCCGAGTATTTCAGCGTGAAGGAAGCGGTGTTCCCCTTCGTGAAGTTCCCCGGCGTCGACACCATCCTTGGCCCCGAAATGAAATCCACGGGAGAAGTCATGGGCGTGGGCAAGAGCTTCGGTGAGGCCTTCGTGAAGTCCCAGCTGGCGGCCGGCGTACGTCTGCCCGATTCGGGAACGGCCTTCATCAGCGTGCGCGATTCCGACAAGCCCCGCGCGGTCGAAGTCGCCCGCGGCCTCGACGCCATGGGCTTCAAGATCGTGGCCACCCGCGGCACGGCCGCAGCGATTCAGGCTGCCGGCCTGCCTGCACAGGTCGTGAACAAGGTGACCGAGGGCCGGCCGCACATCGTCGACATGGTCAAGAACGGCGAGATCGCCCTGGTGATCAACACGGTCGAGGAACGTCGCAACGCCATTGCGGATTCGCGTACGATCCGCACGCAGGCGCTTGCCGCCGGCCTGACGTACTTCACCACCATCGCCGGCGCCCGTGCCGCCGTCGAAGGCATGCAGTACATCCGAAATGGAGCCGGTCTGCAGGTGTATTCGCTGCAGACGCTGCATGCCGAAGTGGGCCGGGTGGCCTGAAACCCTGGTGGCCGTGCCTTGAAAGGCCGGCCGCAACGGCCTTGAACAGGCGGCCCGGCGCCGCCTGTTTGCTTTACTGTGGCGCTTGAGTGTGCGGCACGTTCAGGTGTGCATCACGTCATCCAGCGCCGGCAGATCCAGGTGTTCCACCTGGTTCCACATGCCCTGACGCCAGACGCCGTCGCCCCGGATATCGAAGACATTGATGCTGGTGTTCAGTATGGTGCCGGGGCGCTTTACAGTCAGTGCATGGCCCCCGGCCTTGCGCCAGGCGATGTCCACCACACCCCCATGCGAGAACGCCAGCACGTGCTGCCCGGCATATTCGCGCGCGAGTGCCTGAAAGGTGGCCGCGATGCGCGCGGCAAACTCCGCAAAGGTTTCGCCGTTTTCGATGGGCTGATCGGGGGCGCGCAGGTCGATGCCCTGCGTACCCAGGCCTTCGGTGAGGGCCGCCCAGTCCATGCCCTGGTACACGCCGTAATTGCGTTCCCGCAGGGCAGGCGTGCGAACGATGGGCAGCCCCAGGTGCCCCGCAGCGATTTGTGCCGTATCGGCTGCGCGGCTCAGGTCGCTGGTGAGCACGGCCGAGAAGGCGGGCTCGTTCAGCCCCTGCAGATACGTGCGGAGCTGGCGGGCCTGACGCCGCCCGGTGTCGCTGAGCGGAACATCGAGCCAGCCCTGCAGGCGCCGGTTGGCGTTCCACTCGGTTTCGCCATGCCGGATGAGCCAGAAATGTGTTGTATCCATGCGGCGCATTTTAGCAGCGCGCCCGGCTTGCAAGCCGGCGAACACCCAAGCCGGTTGCAGTCGTACGGCGCGCGCCGTACACTTCGCGTCGGTTGCGCCGGCGCTGCCTTCCAAGGGGGAAGGGCGTGTGTTGCCGCCGCCTCACCTCTATCCCGCTTCCGTCCATGTCCGATTCTTTCTTTCCCCGCTGGCGCCGCGTCGACAGCAGCGCGCCCGGCGCAGTCGTGCAACCCGATGAGTGCCTGCCCTGGCCGCAGAATGTCGCCATGGGCGCGCAGCACGTGGTGGCGATGTTCGGCTCCACGATTCTCGCGCCGCTGCTTATGGGGTTCGACCCCAACGTCGCCATCCTCATGTCGGGGGTGGGTACCCTCATCTTCTTTCTGTTCGTGCGCGGCCGTGTGCCCAGCTACCTGGGCTCCAGCTTCGCGTTCATCGGCGGCGTCATTGCCGTCACCGGCTATGCCGGCGCCGGGCCCAACGCAAACATCGGTGTTGCCCTGGGCGCCATCATTGCCTGCGGCCTGGTCTACACGCTGATCGGCCTAATCGTATGGTGGGTGAACGCCCGTACCGGGGGCGATGCGCGCTGGATCAACCGCTGGATGCCGCCGGTCGTCACGGGCGCCGTGGTGGCCGTCATCGGGCTGAACCTCGCACCCATTGCAGCGCGCGGGGCCATGGGGGGTTCCACGTTCGATGCGCTCATGGCCCTGATGACGGTGCTGTGCGTCGGTGTGGTGGCTGTTTACACGCGTGGCATGGTGCAGCGCCTGCTGATTCTGGTGGGTTTGCTGGCCGCCTGCGTGATCTACGGCGTGCTGACCAACGGCCTGGGTCTGGGCACGCCCATCGATTTCAGCGGCATTGCCAATGCGCCCTGGATCGGGCTGCCCACGTTCAGCGCCCCGGTATTTGAGCTGCACGCCATGAGCGTGATCGTGCCGGTGGCCATCATTCTTGTGGCCGAGAATCTCGGCCACATCAAGGCCGTCAGCGCCATGACAGGCCAGAATCTCGACGCCTATCTGGGGCGGGCCTTCGTGGGCGACGGTGTAGCCACGATGGTGTCCGGCGCCGTGGGCGGAACGGGGGTCACCACGTACGCCGAGAACATCGGCGTCATGACGGTGACGCGCATCTATTCCACCCTGGTGTTCGTGGTGGCGGCACTCATCGCCATCTGCCTGGGCTTCTCGCCCAAGTTCGGTGCGCTCATCCAGGCCATACCCGGCCCTGTGCTGGGGGGCATGTCGGTGGTGGTGTTCGGCCTGATCGCGGTGGCCGGGGCACGCATCTGGGTCGTCAACCAGGTCGATTTCAGCGACAACCGCAATCTGATCGTGGCGGCCGTCACGCTCGTGCTGGGTGCCGGAAACTTCACGGTGCAGTTCGGTGATTTCAAGCTCGACGGCATCGGTACGGCCACCTTCGGCGCCATTCTGCTGTATGCGATTCTGCGCATCGGGGGGCCGCAGCGACATTAATGTCACAGCATGTTCACGGGCTTGCAATTTCCCCTGACATTGCCGACAATAACTCAACCTTTCCCCGGTTCAGGCCGGGGTTTTGTTTTAGGCCGACCCCGGCGCGATTCCCCCCAATACACATTCCAGGCCGCCCGGCAAGTTGGCTGCGCGTCTGGCGCGTCAGGCCAAATCTTCAATATCAGTCTGTCGGCGCTCCTTCCGGAGCGTCTTTTACTTTTGATTCAGGAAACAGTATGTCTGCGATTCCGTTGACTGTAGGTGGCGCTGAGCGCTTGCAAGCCGAACTGCATCGACTCAAAACAGTGGATCGCCCCGAGGTGATCAATGCCATTGCGGAAGCCCGTGCGCAAGGCGATCTCTCCGAAAACGCCGAGTACGACGCCGCGCGTGAGCGGCAGGCCTTCATCGAAGGGCGTATCAAGGAATTGGAAGGTACGCTTTCCAATGCGCAGATCATCGATCCTGCGTCGTTGAACGTCGATGGCCGGGCAGTGTTCGGTGCCACGGTCGAGATCGAGGAAATCGAGTCCGGCGAGCGTCTCACGTATCAGATCGTGGGTGACGTCGAGGCCGACATTCGTGCCAGCAAAATCTCGGTGTCCAGCCCCGTGGCGCGCGCCCTCATCGGCAAGTCGGAAGGCGACGTGGTCGAAGTCACGGCCCCCGGCGGTACGCGCGAATACGAAATCATCTCCATCAGCTACATTTGAGCTGCCCCGATCACGCCAACGCGGCGCCTGCATCCCTGGAATCGGGTGGTCTGCGGCATTGCAAACGCTCGCGATAGCTGCGGCTATCGCCGCGCTTTGCGCCTTGAAGCGGCCCGTGCGCTTGTCATGCACGGGTTTTTTGTTTTTTTCAGGGGTGCCCGTGCCCTGGGCAGGGGCGGCGTGCAGAAAGGAAGGGTTCAGTCGCGACGGCGGCGCACGCCGGCGCGCAGCGACAGGGCGCTGCCGGGGCGACGACGCGGAATGCGGGGGGCAGCGGCCGGCGGGCGGGTTGTGGAACTGCGTGCGGCCATGCGCTCGCGCGGCGGGCGCTGTTCGAGCCCGGTTTCGGCGCCCTGGCTACGGCCCTGTGCCTTGCGGGCCTTGGCGCCACGCCGGGTCAGTGTCTGGCCGGTGGCGGCGAGTTTCTTCGGCGTGTACGGTTCAGAGGGCTTGCGAACCGCGCGCGTGGGCGCTTCCTTGGGTTCGGGCGCAATGATCGATTTCGAATCGGGGTTCGGCCGGTATATGATTAGCGTCTTGCCAAGATGATGCACGTTGGCGCACGAAAGCGTGTCGCAGATCGTTTCCAG
>Ga0079224_100014096_pt1 | contig 11155 bp, 7 predicted proteins | sample Stecom2015_FD_80414 | JGI IMG/M metagenome (GOLD analysis project Ga0079224, IMG submission 80414) | Agricultural soil microbial communities from Utah to study Nitrogen management - Steer compost 2015 | ecosystem: Environmental > Terrestrial > Soil > Agricultural land | place: USA: Utah...
TATGGTATGCAATGGGCAGAGGTTAGCGATATTGCCACTCGTTGGGCACAAGCAGGTTATAATGTAGCGGATACATTAGAATTAACTAGATCATCATTATTAGCTTTAAATACCGCAGAAATAGATGCTCAATATGCAACTCAAGGTTTAATTGCTATTATGGCTCAATGGCAATTACAGTCTAGTGACCTTTTGACGGTAATAGATAAGATTAATAAAACCGCAGATAACTATGCCGTATCATCTCAAGACATAGTAGATGGGTTAAATAGAACAGGCGCAGCAGCTAAAAACGCTGGCATGAGTATTGAAGAAACTATTGCTGCAATAACTGTATTAAGAGAGGCTTCGGGACGTACAGGTCGAGAAGTAGGAACAGCATTAAATACTATTTTTTCATATATGACTAGAGATAAAACTATAAAAACAATGGAATCTCTAGGTATTCGAGTGTTCGTGGATGAAGCTAGAACACAATTCAGGTCGCTTATTGATTTAATGAAAGAATTAGCAGATAGATGGCAGGAAACGGGTGTTTCAAGTCAACTGATGCGAGATATAGAGATAGAGTTACTAGAATCATTTAATGAAGAAATGGCTACTGCTATCGGCTTACAAGAAGAATGGAACGATATGCAACAAAGAGATATATCACAAGCAGCAGCAGGGGTTAGACGTAGAAACTTCTTTATTTCGTTGATGAGCCGCTTCAGTCAAATACAAGAAGTGGTTAACCAGCAATTGGACGCTGAAGGCTATTCAATGCGTGAGAATGAACGTACTATGGGTACTCTAGAAAAACAAACAATAGCTTTAAGAGCAGCCATGGAACAATTAGCAGTAGCTATAGGTGACGCAGGATTATTAAATGAAATCAAAGGATTGGTAGAAGGCACGAAAAATGCTATTGTTGCCTTTAATAATCTAGATGAAAGAACACAGACATTTTTGTTTACGTTAGCAGAAATTACTCTAGCCGTAAAATTGCTTAGTGCAGCATTAAAATGGTTGGGAGTTAGCGGTGCAGCAGCAGGAGTTGGTGGTTGGATTGCGTCTATGGGTCAAGCGGCAGTCGCCTCAAGAAGTTTAGTGTCTGTATTAGCTGGGTTGAAAACTTTATTGGCAAATATCGGCAGAGTAGCTATAGGCGCATTAGGCGGGCCTGTAACAGCAGCCATTATCGGAGTTAGCACAGTAGCATTGACTTTAAAACGTAATCTTGAAAATAGCAACGCACAATTTATTGAACAAGCTGAAATTGCTGCAAACTTAATAGATCAGTATGACACTTTAACAGAAAAACTAGGTCGCTTAGATAAAGATTCAGAAGAATATACCGCTACTTTAGGGAAATTAAATGATGTGAAAAGCCAAATAGCTAGTAGTATCCCTCAAGTAATTGACGGTTGGGATGAAGAAACTAATTCTATTAGAATTAACCGTGAAGAAATGGCTAGAATGATTGAAACTAGTGAGAATATGCAAAATTCTTTAAAAGATGCTGGCGAAGAAATCGAGGAAATAACTAAAAGATTGCAACAGTCACAGCAAGAACATAACAAATTAATGGCTGAATGGGCTAATCAAGAAAATACTCTTAATAATCTAATCAAGAGACGTGAAGAATTAACAAAGGCTTTAGAAAAGCAAACTGAGGGTTCAGAGGAATACAATGCTATTCTAAAAACTTTAGCAGATACAGAAAAACTAATAGCAGATATAGCAGAAAAAGCAGGATTAAAGCGTAATGCTACTGCAGATGAAATTATAAAAAAGATCGAAGAACTGAAAATTGCAAGTTTTGAAAAACTAAAAAATACGCAAGAAAATGAGCGTAAAGAAGTAGAGGCCGTAAGAGATGCCACTCGTGAAAGATTGCGTATTTTAAATGAAGAATTAAAAGCCTATCAATCGGTCTTAAAGGGCGGTCAATGGTACGAATATAGACCGTTCTTTTTAAAGGGTAAATACAATATTCTACCTGGCGGAGAATTTTGGGCACAAAGAGAAGTTGCTAAAAGGCAAGAAGAAATAGCTAAAGTAAATAAAGAATTAGAGGAAACAGAATTACAACTTAAAGTATTAGATGATGCTATTCGTGGGATAGATAATTCAATTAATGAAATAAGTTCATCTTCTTTAACAAAAGATTATCCTGCCCCACTAGGTTCAACTAGTTCAACAGGGAAAACCATAGATGAAATATCAGAGGCACTTAATGCTTTAGCAGATAGTAGCCGAAAATATGAAGTTATTAATATAGCTTTAGATACAACATTAGGAAGGTTATCTCGTGGTTTAAGTTTAGTTAATGCAGAATATGATTTTCTTGTTAGAAAAGTAGAAACTGGTATAGCAACCACAGAAGATTATGCTCGTATGCAAGAGTTATTAGCAAGTAAACAGTATTACTTGCAAGAAGAACAAAGGCAGTTAACTCTTGCGAACCAAGAATATCAACGACAGATTGACGCGTTAACTCCTCTTTTAGTAAAGGCTAAGGATGCTTATATTAAATTTCAGCAAGCTGGCGATGCAAAACATATGGAAGATGCAACGAAAGCAGTTTCATCCTTACAAAGAGAAATTGACAGCCTTAGCAGTGCAATAGTAAGTAATACTCAAAAAGTATGGGAAAATAAATCAGCTTTAGAATCATTAACCAGACAAGCCTATACAGAATACTACAATCAAGCTATGGCTTGGATGAATCATATGCAGGCTATCGGTCGAATGAGTGTTCAGCAACAATATGAATATTTAAAAACATTCGATGAAACTCAACTCGATCGAAGTGAGGCATGGAAATTGGAGGAAGATTTGTACCAAGCAAGACGTAATCTTCTTCGTGATGAAATGAACAACATTAAGCGCGCGTATGATGAAAAAATGCGTCAATATGAGCGAGAAATTGAGGTTAATGATGAACTAATCGAGCGTAAGGAAAAGTATATAGATACAATAAAAGCTGAAGCTGATGCTCAAATCGCTGCTATTCAAAGACTGATAGATGCTTTAAACGAAGAAGAAGATTTAGAGGATAAAGAAGAAGCTGAAAGACAACACAACAAGAAAATAGCTGAGTTAATCGAACAAAGGCAGTACCATGAATTAAGGACAGGAATAGAACATCAGGATGCAATCAAAAAGATTAATGACCAGATTGCCGAAGAAGAACGTGCATGGCAGTTAAAGCAAAACCAATGGGCACGAGATGCCCAAAAGAAAGCCCTCCAAGACCAAATAGATTCTATTCGTGAACAAACAAAAAAACGAGAAGATTCTATCAGGCAAGAGATTAATGACATTAAGAAGGCGAATGATACTAAACGGCAAGAAATGCAAAGACATTATAACGAGATGGAACGCTTGCTTAATGATAATGTCTTGAATATGCTTGCCACTATTGGCTCAGCTAATGAACAAATGTTCCAAAAAGGCTTAGAATTAATGCGTAGTTATGCTAGGGGTCTTGCACAAGGTAGGAGCGAAATATCTAGAGATTTTGAGGATTTTTTTGGTAGTGAAGTGGGAAAAGCCTATAATAATATCTCTGGTGGTACTGGAAGTAGCGGAACAGGTAAATATTCTCCTCCCCCAGAACCAAAACCATCATCAGGTAATTCTTTAGGCACAAAAGAACAAGCTCACGCAAGAGCAGAGGCAGCCCGTGAGCAATTACGTTATTTAGGTTATTCGCAAGGCGTAAATGATATAAGTAGCTATACTACTTATGAGGGTACTCTAGGTTGGTATAACACTTATATTAAAAACCGCACAGATTTATCTCAGCAAGTTAAAAACCTATTCTGGGAAATAGTCGAGGCGAGACGCATTTGGACACAATTAGATCAAGCGCATACTGGTGCTTATGTTAAAGCTTCTGGAGTTGCTGAACTACTTAAGGGTGAAAGGGTTTTATCTCCCAAGTTAACAGTTAGTTTTGACCGTTTGTCCGAAATACTATTATCTAAGCCTAGGACATTAGACAATTTAAGTAATGGGTTTAATAACTCTAGTATCGAGAGAAAACTAGATACACTCATCAGTACATTAAACAATATATTAAGTCGCGGTATTATTAATGTTGAAAAGGCCGTTAATATTGAACATGTTTCATTTGAAGATAGAGCCGACATGCAAGCCTTTGCCATTGAAACTAGGGCCATCTTAACAGCGAGAGGCTAGGTGATAAAACATGGCTTTTCATGTAGACGAGTTTGGAACACTCTATCCTTTAGGGGTTAAAGTTATTAGGAATAGCAGGTTTGAATTACTCCCCACCACGAGGGATTATTTTGAAGAAATCCCCGGTCGTGATGGGGAGTTTGATTTTGGATGTGATTTTGAATCTAGAATAATCGAATTACAATGCTTTATAAAAATTAGTCCTAGTGAATGGTTTGAAAAAGAACGAGAAATAGCAGGCTATCTTAATCCTAAACTTGGAGTACAGGAATTAACTTTTGCTGATGCACCTAATAAAGTTTTTAAAGTTAGATATGCTGGCAAGTTAGATTATGTGGAAGAAGGCCCTGGTTATCGCAAATTTGTAATTCCTTTTAAAATGACTGATCCTTACATATATTCAGCAACGGAAAGTGTTTTAAACGGAACAGGGACGGCTTTAAATAAAGGTAATGTCCCTACCCCTTGTATTATCGAAATAAAAGGTTCTGTAACTAATCCTGTAGTTCAAATTAACGGGGTTGAACTAAAATATACAGGTTTGGTAACTGCAAGCGATACTCTAATTATTGATACCGATAAAAAGACAGTTACTTTTAATGGGGTTAATGCTTTGGCTAATTATAATGGGGTTTTTCCGAAGTTGGGAGTTGGGGTTAATTATATTGTTAAGGCGAGTACAGGCACTACCACAATTAAGTGGCGTGATAGATGGATTTAAAGGAGTTGATATGAGTTATGGCTAGGTTAAAAGCGGCTAATAATGCTCAATCATTATTAAGTGCCAATATAACGGCTAGTGCTACAAGTCTTACGGTAGCAGATGGATCAGTTTTTCCAGAACCGCCATTTTTAATTACTATAGATGATGAAATTATAGAAGTTGGTACTAAAACAGGTAATACCTTTTCGGGTTTATTGAGAGGGCAAGAAGGGACTGTGGCGGCACCACATTCTAGTGGTGCTATAGTTGAGAATAGAATGACAGCAGGATCGTATAATGAGTTGGCGACACAACAACAAGTTAATGAATTACAAAATACAATTGTTGCGCATTTGGCGGATAATACGCCACATAGGGAAGCTGTTTCAATAGAAAGAAAAAATCCTGATGATGATGGTATTTTTAAATTAATTGAATTTAGACGTCCAGACGGAACGCTTTTTAAAACTTCACAACTTAATGGTACAAGTCCCTATACTTCAAGAACTGTTAAGTATTATGACAAAAATGGGAACTTGGTTCAAACAGTAGAATATTCTATTACTTATTCAGATGATGGCGAGGTAATCAGCGAGGTGATTATAAGTGTTGAATGATTTAGTCTTACATGGAATTGTAGGTGGAAAAAGCAAAGATAAAATACCTCCACCACCAATAAGTAATTTTCAAGCAAAAGCAGATAATAAAAAGGTTCTATTATCTTGGGTTAATCCTATTGACACAGACTTTGTGGGGGTAAGAATATTAAGAAAAACCGAAGGTTATCCCTCTAGCCCAACAGATGGGGTTTTAGTATATAGTGGTAGTGGTACTACTTATGAAGATACTGAATTAACAAACGATGTAACGTATTATTATAGGGCATTTTCGTTTGATTGGGACAAAAACTTTAATGATGATATAAGTCAGCAAGTATCAGCTACGCCACTATCTTATAAAATTTATGGTGTAGCAATTGACCTTACTAACAGTAATCCAGCATCAGCAGTAACTTATACTGATGATGCGGTTGGCATGATGCCCGGCTCATCTGATTGGGATAATACGCCTTTGTTCATAAATATTAAACCTTGCGTACTTAAAAATGGAGTTGTTCAGTATTATTTGAATCCTAATGATTTTACAAAAAAGGTTGATGGTAGTGCTGCGGATATAACATCAGGTAATGATGGGGATGTAATGATTGAAATTCCCAAGATAGGATTTTTAATATCAACTGTCGGAAACATTTTAACTGTAAAGGTAACAGATGACCCAAACAATCCTAATTTCAAATATTATGCACACACTAGGGAAACAGAAGGGGATAGAGATAAACTATATATTGGTGCTTATCTGGGTTGGAAAGATGGTAGTAATAAATTAAGAAGTTTGAGTGGTAAAACACCAACTGCTAACCAAACGATTGGAACATTCAGAACGCAAGCGAAAGCAAATGGTTCAGGCTATGACTTGGTTTCCTTCTATCCTTTAACCCTTTTACAATGCTTATATTTAATTAAGTATAAGAACCTTGATTCTCAATCAGCACTTGGTAGAGGTTATGTTGATGAGGACAGTGCTACTAATACTGGTGGAACTAATCAAAAAGGAATGTTCTTTGGAGAAACAACAGGTAAGCAACAAATGAAGTTCCTTGGTATCGAAGATTTTTGGGGCAACCTTGGCTGGTGGATTGATGGGTTGTTCAGTGATGCAAGCAGAAATATTAAGACTGCTTTTCAAAACTTTAATAACACAGGAAGCGGTTACACTAACAGAGGTCGAGGGGCAACATCAAATATAAATGGTTATATGAGTAAACCACAAGGTTCAGATGCAACGGGGTTTGTTTTAAAAGAAGCTAATGGTTCAGAAACAACTTACTTTGCGGATTATGCTGGTCTGAACGATTCCTGCTTGCCTATTTTCGGTGGTCATTGGAATGTTGCTTCTGATGCGGGTGCTTTCTATCTTCGTCTTAATTATTCCGCTTCGGCTTCGTTTTCTTATCTGGGCGGTCGCTTGATGTATTTATAAAATTAAAATATGGGCAATGGCAAAGATTGGAATTCATTACCTGCTTAAAAAATATTTGGATGATTACTATATCACTGAAATTAAAGAAAGGAAGGTTGCCTGATGAAAGACATGGGTATTATTCAAGGTTCTGCTGCCCAAGCAGTTCCTTTAATCATTGGAAAAGATACTGTCTATGTGCATAACAATATTAAACCTGTTGAAGATGAAGAAGGATTGTTTGAATACCATGAAATTCAGTATGATAAAGATGAATACATTAAATTGATGGCTGAACAAAGCAATTTACAAGATAATTATTTATTAGATGTTGATTATAGGTTATCACTTGTAGAAATGGGGGTAAATATTAATCACTTATAAACTATGTAAAACAATTATTAAAAACAAAACTTATATATCAAAAGAGGACATGAAGATTAAGCTAGATGTATTTTTACTCAACAATAGAATTACACAGGAAGAATACAACGAATTAGTAAATCTACTTAGTGAAGATTTGGATTAAAATGCGACATAACATTTTAAAATACTTAGCACTATAAGTGCTTTTTTATGCCTGAAATGAGGTGGTAGATTGTTCAATACATGGCTATTTAATCAAAAACTTTATAACGGCAGTAGCGCAGAAATTCAACCACCAGTAATTATAGGTGGGGGGGACTTAGGAAATAAGTTCGCCCCCTTTTTTATTACCTATAAAGTATTTGACCCACAAAATCAGAAAATAACAGTTATAGAAAAGTTAAACGATACAGTTATTAATACTCGTGTTAATGTTCCACAAAATGTGGAATTGGTTTTTGAAATAAATGAGGAATTATGGAAACTATTAGCAATAAATTCTTACAACACTATAACAATAGAGGCAATTAATGAAAGTGAATTATCGTCTGTTGAGACCTATACTTTTAAGAGAGCTAATAATATTCCTTCTACTCCTGCTGTTATAAGTCCCGTAGAAGGTACTAGCGTTGTTGGCACTGTTACTATTGAATGGACAGAATCTATAGACCCTGATGGGCAAGATGTTACATATAAGGTTTATTATTCTACTAATGGCGGAATAACTAAGACACTTATAGTAGCAGGAATTACTGACCTAAGTATTCTTTGGGATGTTAGCGAATTAGCTCCTAGAGATGATTACCAAATATTTGTTTGTGCTAATGATGGAATAGATGATAGCGCATTTGGTTCTAGTGGTGTATTCAAAATAACTTCTAAACGGTTATCTATTCCAGATCATATAGAAATTAAAGATAGTGATGATAACTTAATTGCGCTTTTATCTCCCGAATCTGATGGTTTAAAAGATTGTTGGATTGATAGAGAGTTAAATGGCGTTCACAAATTAGAATTTAATTTACCGATAACATCTCCTAAATGGGAATATATTAACCCTAAAAACAAAATTCATGTAAAAGCACAAGGGCGTACTTATGAATTTACTCTGGTCAATCCAGATGCAACAGAACAATCAAGAGAAGAACAAAAAATAACTGGTAAAGTTATTGCTTATGAAGCATGGACACTATTAAGTAAAGAATATGTTACTGTAACTAACGATCCACAAAGACCTAATCCTCCTTGGTCTGTTGTTGCAATTTTATCTGGTGGTTCAGATTTATCTGGTGGCAGATACCCTGTAGGTTCAGCAGGTCATGCCTTATATGCCTTACTTCAAGGGACAGGCTGGACTATTGACACGGTTGATGTTGAGGGCATTTATGACCTTGAAACCGAAAAAGAAAGTCTCTTAGCTAATATTAACAAAGTGCAAGAATTATGGGGTGGTTTTCTTGTATGGGATAGTATAAATAAGACAATATCTTTGCGTGATGAAACGAAATGGCAAAATTACACGGGATTTCAAGTTAGATACGATAAAAACTTAAAAAGTATAACTAGGATTGATGATTATGATATTGTAACAAGGTTATATCCTTTTGGAGAAAACGATCTTAATATAGCTAATGTTAATGATGGCTTATTATATATCGAAAACTTTAGCTATACTGATAAAGTTTACGAGGGCATTTGGTATGACCAAAATATTCGTGACCAGCAGGCTTTAAAAGAAGCTGCCGAAAGGCATCTAGCTAAGGTATGTCGTCCTAGACATAAATACACTATTAAAAGTTTGGATTTAAGGGTTTTAGATGAATATAAACATGAAATATTCCAACTAGGCGACATGATAGATGTAATAGACAAAGATTTAGGTATACAAGAATATCAGCGAATAATCAGACACAGATTTAATGTTTTCCAACCTTGGTTGTGTGAATTAGATGTTGGCGACCCCATCGAAAAAATATCAGCCTCATTAGCTGATAGTATTAAAATGTCTGATTATATTAAGTCAACGGTTAAGCCTAATCCCTCATTTCACAATATTTTAAAAGCCGTTATAAATACTGCAGCGACAATTATTAACGGGGCTAATGGGGATTATACCTTAGTTGATGGCGTTTCTACGTGGTTTGACCGTGATGAAAACGGAAACTTAACAGGTAATTTAGTAAGAATAACCCCTAAAGGATTAATAATTAGTTCAGATGGTGGGCAGACTTGGGATTTAGCCATTAACGGTGAAGGTGTTAATGCTAACACGATTACCACAGGTATTTTAAATGCTGCCCTAGTAAATATAATCTCTGCTGGTGGAAATGTTGTAATAGATGATACAGGAATGAAGGTCTATGACTCTAGCGATGACTTGCGGGTGCTGGCTGGGTCGTGGGTAGAAGATGCCATTAGGAAATATGGCATTAGGATTATTGATGGCGAGATTTACTCTACTTTAATATCTACTAAAAAACCTGGAGCTACAGGGGCTTATGCAGAAATAAGCCCTACAGGGACAATAACTATTTATGATATTTTAGGGAGAATAGGTTTAATGTTATCCGGATTATCTGGACAGGGTACAGTGGATTGGTACTTTGGAGGTACTAAATATGCAGGTGCTTTTATTAATGCTGGTACAGATAGAGATTTGATTATATGGACGCAACAAAGTAATAGCGGAATAAATTTATCGACTTATAATGGCGCGGCTGTTGAAATAGGACGAGGCGGTGGAAACTCTATAAATTTAGAAGCGAGTGTTGTTTTTGCTTCCGCAGATTTAGATGTCAGAGAAATGCTATCTGCCGGTAGTATTGTTTCTTTCGGTTCTAAAAACTGTGCTGAGCCTACAGAAAATTACGGAATAAGGTTATTAAATGCTGTTGAGGCTCCAGAACTTAAGTATTATGACAGCGGAGTTATTTATCTCCAAAACGGCGAGGCTACTGTTCATTTAGACCCGATATTCTTAGAATGTATTGAGCCAGATACAGAGTTGACTCCTTGGCAGATATGGGTGCAGTGTTATGGGGAAAATGATGTATATGTAAGCGAGGTTGGAAAAGACTATTTCAAAGTCAAAGAACGAAATGGTGGAATTGGCAACAATAAGGTTGTATGGCGTTTTGAGGCTACCCGCAAAAATTATGCAGGAATAAGACTAATGGAGGTGGTTGATTAATGCTTAACCGTGAAGAAATTATGAAAAGAATCGAAATTGAAGATATTAGAATAGCAAATGCAGACAGGAATATAGAAGGTTTAATACTCCAAAAAAACAAGAGCCTAGACGAACAAGCTAGGCTCTTTGCTTTGCTGGAGGCTTTACCTGACGAGGAACCTGCAGAAGAAACAGGGGTTTAATTCCCCGGCTCTGTTATCGGCATCTTAATTATCGCCTGTTTTGTGGTACGATCCTCCTTGATGTATGGAGCCACATTTGATAAATGCAAGGAAATTAGACCGCTTTTAGCGGTTTATTTTGTTTTTGGGGGTGTTTATTATGACTAATAAAGAACAATGGTATACCAATAAAGAACTTTACGAAATGATGGTTGATTTAAGCAAGCGTCTAGAACAAACCAATGCGGAACTTACTAAAACTCAAATACTAATTAGAGATTATAACGGTTTACGAGAGCGAATAGATAAATGCGAGAAACAAATTGCTTTATCAAAAGGACAAGGTAAAGGTAGTAAAGATATGTGGGGTTATGTAGTAGGCGGTATTGGTTTATTACTAGCTCTTATTGCTTATATAAGGTGATACACTATGCAAAAGTTTAGTAAGAAAATAGTAGCTTTAATAATTTTACTTAATGTTAGTTTTACGGTTGCAGTATTATATACCTTTTTAAAGGTAGGTAGTGA
>Ga0079224_100014098_pt1 | contig 11155 bp, 13 predicted proteins | sample Stecom2015_FD_80414 | JGI IMG/M metagenome (GOLD analysis project Ga0079224, IMG submission 80414) | Agricultural soil microbial communities from Utah to study Nitrogen management - Steer compost 2015 | ecosystem: Environmental > Terrestrial > Soil > Agricultural land | place: USA: Utah...
GTGCTCAACGAACAGGGCAAGACCGCCACTCTCCTGATGGGCTGCTACGGCATCGGCGTCTCCCGCGTGGTGGCTGCCGCCATCGAGCAGAACTACGATGACCGCGGCATCCTCTGGCCGGATGCGCTGGCTCCGTTCCAGGTCGCGCTGGTGCCGATGAAGATGGAAAGCTCCGAAGCGGTACGCGAAGCTACCGAAGAGCTGTACACCGCACTGCAGCAGGCCGGTGTCGAGGTGCTGCTGGACGACCGCGACAAGAAGACCAGCCCCGGCGTCAAGTTCGCCGACATGGACCTGATCGGCATCCCCCACCGGGTGGTGATCAGCGACCGCGGCCTGGCTGACGGTCAGCTGGAATACAAATACCGTCGTGATCAGGACGCGCAAGGCGTGGCGGCAGCAGAAATGCTGGGCTTCCTGCTTGAGCGACTGGGCAAGAACTGAGAGCCACCGCATGCAACGTGTTCTGTCATCCTGGACCATATGGTTATGTGCCGGCCTGCTGCTGAGCGGCTGCAGCAGCCAGCCGTCGAACCCGGCGCCAAATCGGGAAGAGCTCCGCCTGATCAGCCACACCCTGAGCATCGACGCAGGCGAGCCCCGCGTGATGACGTCACCGCAGCGCACTATCCGGGTAACCGAGCAGAAGCGCTATCAGGTGACCGAGTTCGGCCCTGACGACAGACCGGTCCACACCCGCGAGAGCTATCAGCGCCTGCCCTGGGCCAACCAGACGCTGACGCTGATCGCCCAGGGCAGGCAATTCCCGCTGACCACCGATCCTCAGGGTGAGGTGCGCCTGCATCTGCTGCAGGAACAGTTTCTCGATCTGGATTTCGGCACCCTGCGCGTCATCGAGCTGGTAGCGCGGGACGGCGGCAGCATGACCGCCGAGCTGAGCCTGCTCATCAGCCGGGAGTTGCGCGGCCTGATGCAGGAAGCAGTACCCCTGATCTACGGCAGCCTGGAGGAGGACGATGTCGATCAGTGGGTGCAGCGGGTCAGACGGCTTGACGAGATCGGCCTTCCGGAAGAGTCGGCGCAGCTGGAGAACATGCTGATCCTGCTGACCGTCGGCGATCCCGAACTGAGGTATGAGTTCCTCCGCGCCCTGGACCAGGAATCTGACGGAAATCCGTGACATGCCCCACTACACATGGATTGTGTTCTTGCTGGCGCTGTTGCTGTCGCCGAATGCCGCCGGCGTGAATCAGCACCCCCAGCAGGTGGATCCGCAACTGCGAGCCCTGTTGATGCAGGCGGTGTCCGAGGCGGACAGTTTCGCCGACGCCTTCGATGCTCAGGTCTGGCTGCTGGACATGTCCACCCGCATGCGCCGCTATATTCCCGACGAGGCGGAGCGGCTGCGGTTCCTGCGGCTGGTCCACCGCGAAGCCACCCGGGCCGGACTCAAGCCCGACCTGGTACTGGCAGTGATTCATGTGGAAAGCCTGTTCGACCGCTATGCGCTGTCCCGCGCCGGTGCCCAGGGCATCATGCAGGTGATGCCATTCTGGAAAGCCGAGCTGGGCCGACCGGATGACAACCTTATCGATCTGGCGACCAACCTGCGCTACGGCTGCACCATTCTCAAGTACTACCTGGACCTGGAAAAAGGCAATCTGCGCCGGGCCCTGGCCCGCTACAATGGCAGCCTCGGCAGCCACCGTTATCCGGACAAGGTACAGGACTACTGGTACCGTTTCTGGTACGTGAAGGACTGACTACTCCAGCACCGCCAGCAGGGTTTCCTCGGTCTGCGGGCCGGCCAGGCTGTGGCGCAGCGCGCCCTGCGGGTCGAACACGTAGGTGGTCGGCAGCACCTGCGGCCGCGCCAGCTTCATGCTCTGCTCGAAATCCTCACCCATTACCTGGAAACGGATGTCCATGCGCTCGGACAGCTCGCGCAGCTCCTCTCCCGCCACGCCGTCGAAATTGACCCCCAGCACCAGTACGTCGGGTCTGGTCTCGGCCAGCCGGTTGAACTCCGGCAGCTCATGCAGACAGGGCGCGCACCACTCCGCCCAGTAGTTCACCACTACCCAGCGGTCTTCAAGATCAGCCGGGGCCAGCGCTTCCCCGTGCTGATCCCGCCACTCCTCCGAGGTACAGCCACCCAGCATCAGGGCACCCGCCAGCAGCAACATCGAACCGAACTCTTTCATCCAACCTCCTCATTGACCGGCACTGCCCTGCCGTTACCTTTCAGCCAGCTGGCGAGACTGCCGGCCATCACATCACGCCGGCAATGCTCCAGGCGGGCCAGCGCCTCGCGCAGCGGCGGATACCACAGGTCGCTTTCACCCAGGGACACCGGCAGCGTGGACACCGGGGGCATGGCCTCGGGCAGCGCCTCCAGCACCTCAGCCAGCTCCATCTCCGCCGGGTCGCGGGTCAGCACGTAGCCGCCCTGCTGGGCACGGGCGATGATGCGCTGCGCCTCAAGCCACTCGGTCAGGTCCAGCCACAAATCCTCCGGCATGGCCCAGCCGGTGGCATTGACCATGGGCAGATCGACCACCCGCCCGTCCTTCTGCGCGTGCATGAATATCCGCAGCAGCGCCAGCAGACTGACCGGCCAGGGGTAGACGGAACGCTGCCAGGCCGCGCTGCTGCCCAGATTGCACACCAGCTCGGCACCGAACAGGATGATCATCCAGCTGACATAGATCCACAGCAGAAACAGCGGGAAGGTGGCGAAGGCGCCATAGATCAGCTGGAAACTCGGAAACAGCGCCACGTACAGCGCAAAGGACGCCTTGGCCCCCTCGAACAGCAGCGCCACCAGCACGCCGCCCGCCAGCCCGTGCTTCAGCCGCACCCGGGTATTGGGCACGGCAACATAGATCAGCGTGAACGCAGCGACGCTGAGCAGCAGCGGCAACCAGCGGAGCAGCTCGCGCCAGGCGGTGGCCAGCGCGGCGTCCCCGGTAAGAAAGGACAGCGAAGCCAGATAGGTACTGACCACAAAGCCGGCGCCCAGCAACAGCGGCCCCAGGCTCAGCACGGCCCAGTACAGCAGAAAGCTCGACAGGCCGCGCCGCGGCTGGCGGATGCGCCAGATGGCGTTGAAGGATTTCTCGATATTCACCAGCATCAGGAAGGCGGTGACCATCAGCAACGCGACGCCGACACCGGTCAGCTGGCGCGCCTGCTCGGAAAACTCGCTGAGATAGTTGCGCAGCGCCGCACCGGTGGAGGGCACGAAGTTGTCGAAGATGAACGCCTCGATCTGGCCACCCACCTGGTTGAAGGCGGGAATGGCCGCCAGCATGGCGTAGGTCACCGTCATCACCGGCACCACGGCGAACAGGGTGGTGTAGGTCAGAGCCGCAGCGTTCTTCGGGCAATTGTCCTCACCGAAGCGGCGGAGCAGGTAACGGCAGAAATGAACCAGCCGTTGAAGTCGAGGTGGCATTCGGATCTGTTCCCGGTTCCCTGACAGCAGATGCTTTAGGGCTTAGAATAGCGGGCATACCCCGCATAAGCCACCGGCTTGGCGGCCCCGAGGATCTGATTGGAGATTGCCGTGTCCAGGGTCTGCATCTATCACAACCCCCGTTGTTCCAAATCCCGCCAGGCGCTGGCCCTGCTCGAACAGCAGGGTGATGAGCTTGAAGTGGTCGAATACATAGACAACCCGCCCGACAGCGCCACCCTCAGCGCCCTGCTCCAGCAACTGGGCATGTCCGCCCGGGATCTGATGCGCAAGGGTGAGGAGACCTACCGGGAGCTGAAGCTGGACAATCCGGACCTCAGTGAGGCCGAACTGGTACAGGCGATGGTCGACTATCCGCGCCTGATCGAACGCCCGATCGTCATCCGCGATGGCAAGGCCATCGTCGCCCGTCCGCCGGAGAAGGTCCTGGAGTTATACGCATGAGCGAACCCTACGCACTGGTGCTCTATTACAGCCACAACGGCGCCACCGCAAAAATGGCACGACTGATTGCCGAGGGCGTGGAGCAGGCCGGACTCGAGGCGCGGGTGCGCACCGTGCCCAAGGTCTCGACCGAAACCCGCGCCACCGCACCGGAAATCCCCGCCAGCGGTGCGGTGTACTGCACGGAAGACGACCTGAAGAACTGCTCGGCGCTGATCCTGGGCAGCCCGACCCGCTTCGGCAACATGGCGGCGCCATTGAAGTACTTCATTGATGGCACCAGCAGCCTGTGGCTGTCCGGCAGCCTGGCCGGCAAGCCGGCCGCCGTTTTCACCACCACCGCGAGCATGCATGGCGGTCAGGAGAGTACCCTGCTGTCGATGCAGCTGCCGCTGCTGCATCACGGCATGCTGCTGGTCGGCCTGCCCTACAGCGAAAGCGCACTGACCGAGACCCGGGGCGGCGGCACGCCCTACGGTGCCAGCCACCTGGCCGGCAGCGACGGCGCGCGCCCGCTGGATCAACATGAAAGCCTGTTGTGCCGTGCACTGGGCAAGCGGGTGGGCCTGATCACCCGTCAGCTGATGGCCGGAGCTGCGCATGTCCAGAGCTGACAAACCACTGCCGCCGCTGGACTTCCTGCTGCCGCGCATCCGCGTCAGCCGGGCGCTGGCCGCACTGGGTTATTTCGTGCTGCTGACCTGTCTGTTCATCTACAACGCCTTCATCGCCGACCTGCACGGGGCCAACCCGGTGGTGATCGTCAGCGTGCTGCTGATACCGCTGCTGATCTTCCTGCCCGGCATCCTCACCGGGCACGTGCGCACCCATGCCTGGCTGTGCTTTGCCATCAACCTGTACTTCATCTATGGGGTGCAAACCACCTTCGTGCCCGGCAAGCTGCTCTACGGCAGCGTTCTGGTAGGCAGCACGGTGCTGTATTTCATTGCGGCACTGGTGTACGTGCGCTGGAGCTATCAGGCGCAGCGGGTACGGGCTACCAGCCCATGACCCGCTTGACGAAGGGAATGGTCAGTCGGTGCTGGGCCTGCAGCGATGCCTGGTCCAGCTGCTCCAGCGCGGCGAACAGCTCGCCCATGCCCCGTGCACCCCGGCTGAGAATGTAGCGTGCTACCTCGTCGGGCAGCTGCAGACCGCGCTGCTCGGCACGCATCTTGAGCATCTGCTGCTTGCCCTCATCGTCCAGCGCCTGCAGCTGGAACACCAGCCCCCACCCCAACCGAGACACCAGATCCGGCAGCTGGAAACCCGCCACCCGGGGCGTCGCGGTGGCCGCCATCAGCAGGCGCCCCTCCCGCTGCTGGATGCGGTTGTAGACGTGGAACAGCGCCTCCTCCCACTCGGCATGGCCGGCGAGCACCTCAAGATCATCCAGACACAGCAGGTCGACCTCTTCCATGCCGTCCAGCAACTGCGCGCCGTGATCCATCAGTTCCGACAGCGGCAGGTACATCGCCAGGGCGCCGGCTTCGGCCATTCGGTGGCAGGCGGCCTGCAACAGGTGCGAACGGCCGCTGCCCGCAGCGCCCCAGAGGTAGACGCAGCGCTCCTCGGGGGTACGGGCCGGATCGGCAAGCTCCTGCAGCGCCGCCACCAGCGCGCCGTTTGGGCCGCCATAGTAATTGTCGAAGGTGGCTTCGTCCCTGAGCTTGATGCCCAGGGGCAGTTGCATGGGTTGGCCGCCGGACATCAGCTGCGTCCCGCCGGGACTGCCGCATTGCGCATCAGGCGTCCTTATCCGCGCCAGCGGAAATAGAGGGTGGGCATGGGCGGCTCTTCCGGCGCGGCGGGCTGTGCCTGTTCGGGCTCTTCCTGCAGCGTGGGCTCGGGACCGGCCTGCAACGGCACCTCGGCCGGCGCATCGACCGGCTCGTCGGAGGCGCTGAGTACCGGCGTTTCCGGCTCGGTTGCTGCCGACACCGGCTGTGCATCGACGTCCATCTGCGGTAGCGGTTCCGGCTCGACCACCGGCTCGGGAATGCGCTGCAATCGCATGTCCAGCGCCAGCATGCGCTCAAGCTGCTCTTCGGTACCGGGGAAGCTCACCTGCAGAAGCACGCGATCGCCATCGATCTCCAGCATCTGTGGCTGCTGCTGGGTGCCGAGCCTGCGCAGCATGCCGAGCAGGCCGGAGTAGGCAGCAACGCCATCCACGCCTTCCACATGCAACCGCCATTCGGTGTGCTCGCCGCCTGAAGCGGCAGGGATCGCGTACTGGTTGAAAATCCGCCCGGCCAATTCCTTCATCAGTTCATCCGCCGCCTGGGCAGCACTGCCACTGACCTTTCCGGAGCTGTGATCATCATTCAGCCACAGGTTCCACTGCAGTTCGGTGCTGTCATCGGAGCCGCTGGCAATCAGCGCCAGGGTGCCTTCGGCGGGGTAACGTTCGCTGGCTTCGAGCAGTTCCTCGGCGCTGGCCTGACGGATCACCTGTTCGTTGACCAGAGCCATGTCCTGCAGATCGCCCAGCGGGAAGCTCAGCGCCACGCCGCGATGCTGCGCGGCCTGTTTCAGCAGTAACGACTGGGGAGCGACAGGGCTGAGGGCTCTATCGCCCAGCTCGCCCGCCTCGATACCCCAGAGCACGATGCCGGGGCGGTTGGGGCCCAGCAGAGGTTGTCCGGACTGCTTGAGCACACGGGTAAGCGCATCCGGGTCGAACTGGATCCGCAGCTGGCCAGCTTCGGAGCTGCCGATGCGGCTCATGAAATCCTGCGGGGTCTGGAGTGCCCGGGCGACCGGCTCGCGCTTCAGGTCCACCTCGCTGCCGGCCAGGCGCTGCAGCATGACGACCATGGCGTCGCGCATTGCGTCGTCACGGCTCTGGCCCTCCTGCGGGGTCACCTGTACCTGATAGAGGTTATCCAGCACGGCAGCTGGGGCATGGGACGATGCCAGTATGGCGGTGCCCAACATAAGCGCGCGAAAGCCTTGCTTGAAGCCCATCAGAATTCCATTTGGTACGGTCATGAAGCGCATACATTAAACAAGCACCGCAGTGCCGGCAACCGCAGCCGCTCGAAGTGGTGGTCTGGGTGATGAGTTTGCTACACTAGCGCGCATTATCGCGATGCCGATTCTGCGTCCCATCGCCTCCTCTTCCTGATCATTCGAGACCCACGCATGAGTAGCCAAACGCCCTCCAAGCCCTCCATCAGTTACAAGGACGCCGGTGTCGATATCGATGCGGGCAACGCGCTTGTAGATCGTATCAAGCACGTCGCCAAGCGCACTGCGCGCCCTGAAGTCATGGGCGGTCTGGGCGGCTTCGGCGCCCTGTGCGAGATTCCGGCGGGTTACCGTCAGCCGGTGCTGGTGTCCGGAACCGACGGCGTCGGCACCAAGCTGCGACTGGCGATGGATCTGAACAAGCACGACCAGATCGGCATCGACCTCGTGGCCATGTGCGTCAACGACCTGGTGGTCTGCGGCGCCGAGCCGCTGTTTTTCCTTGATTACTACGCCACGGGCAAGCTGAATGTCGACGTCGCCGCCCAGGTGGTCACCGGCATCGGCGCAGGCTGCGAGCTGGCCGGCTGTGCGCTGGTCGGTGGTGAAACCGCCGAGATGCCCGGCATGTATGAAGGCGACGACTATGACCTGGCCGGCTTCTGCGTCGGCGTAGTGGAGAAATCCGAGATCATCGATGGCAGCAAGGTACAGCCCGGCGACGTGCTGCTGGCCCTGCCCTCCTCCGGCCCCCACTCCAACGGTTATTCGCTGATCCGCAAGATCATCGAGGTGGCCGGGGCCGACATCCAGAACGTCCAGCTCGACGGCCAGCCGCTGACCGACCTGCTGATGGCACCGACCCGCATCTACGTCAAGGCGCTGCTGCAGCTGATCCGCGAGACCGGTGCCGTCAAGGCCATGGCCCACATCACCGGCGGTGGCCTGCTGGAAAACATTCCGCGCGTGCTGCCCGAAGGCGCCAGCGCCAGCATCGACCTGGCCAGCTGGCAGCGTCCGGCTGTATTCGACTGGCTGCAGGAACAGGGCAACGTTGACGAAACCGAGATGCACCGGGTACTCAACTGCGGTGTAGGCAGGGTCATCTGCGTCGGTGCCGACCAGGCCGAGCGCGCCATGAACGTGCTGCAACAGGCGGGCGAACAGCCCTGGGTCATCGGCAGCATCGAGCAGGGCGCAGCCAACGGCGAGGCCGTCGTACTGCGCAACGGCCGCTGATAGGTGGGCTACCGCACCGTCATCCTGATCTCCGGATCAGGCAGTAACCTGCAGTCGTTCATTGATCGGCTGCATCCGGACCAGGCGAATATCGTTGCGGTGATCTCCAACCGCGCCGACGCGTTCGGGCTGCAGCGCGCAGCCCGGGCCGACATTGCCACTGCCATCCTCAGCCACCGGGACTTTCCGGACCGCGTCAGTTATGACCAGGCTCTGGCCGAGCTGATAGACAGCTATCAGCCGGAGCTGGTCATTCTCGCCGGCTTCATGCGCATCCTCACACCCGGGTTTGTCGCCCGTTACGAGGGGCGGCTGCTGAACATCCATCCGTCGCTGCTGCCCAAATACACCGGCCTGCACACCCATCAGCGGGCGCTGGAAGCCGGGGACAGTGAACATGGCGCCACGGTGCACTTCGTTACCGAAGAGCTCGATGGTGGCCCCGCCATCATGCAATCCCATGTTCCGGTATTGCCCGATGACAGCGTCGAGGCCCTCGCCGAACGGGTGCGTCAGACGGAACATTCCCTTTACCCGTTGGCGGCAAGCCTGTATATCAAAGGTCGACTGCGTCTGATTGATGGACGGGCATGCCTGGATGGCGCCCCGCTAGCGCCCAGCGGCTTACGGCTGGACCAATTCGAAACAGACATGCGAGGACACCGCAATGACTGACAAGCTCAACCCCCTTCGCTGGCTCATGGCCGCGGCCCTGGCCGTGGGCAGCAGCCTTGCCCTGGCGCAGCCGCTCACCCCCTTCACTGCCAGCTACGCGGCAGACATGAAGAGCGTTCCGGTCAATGGCGAAGCGGTCCACAGCCTGGAGCAGAACAGCGACGGGACCTGGGAACTGAAATTCCGCGCCAGCATGTTCGTGGCCCGGCTTACCGAAGAAAGCACCCTGACACTGGAAAGCGATCAGGTGGTACCGCTGAGATACCGTTACGAACGCAAGGGCCTGGGGCGCGGCCGCGAAACCGTACAGAACTTCGACTGGGCCGCCGGCGAGGTTCGTGGCGTACACAAGAAGGAAGAATTCACCCTGCCGACCCAGCCGGGTCTGCTGGACAAGACCACCTATCAGCTGGCCCTGCAGCGTGACCTCATGGCCGGCAAGACCGAGATGAGCTATCTGGTGGTCGATGGGGATGAGGTGGAGCAGTACCAGTTCCGCGTTACCGGCAACGAGCGGGTGACCACCCGCAACGGCCAGTTCGATGCGGTGGAGGTGGAACGGATACGCGAGCCCGATGCCAAGCGCGAAACCACCCTGTGGTTCGCCAGGGACTGGAACTACCTGCTGGTGCGCCTGAGCCAGATCGAAACCGACGGCCAGCATTACCAGATAGTCCTCAAGGAAGCGACGATGGATGGCGAACCGGTAGTAGGCACGCCGGTCGGCACCAACTAGGACCCCGGGCGCGCTTTGCGCGCCAATCGCGGCGAGGTCGCCGCTCCTACGGATACGTGGTCTATACACGGACGAGGCGCACCAACGGATACGTGGTCTATGCACGGGCGAGGCGCACCTGCGGATGCGTGGTCTATGCACGGGCGAGGCGCGCCTACGGATACGTGGCCTATGCACGAATGGAGGCGCACCTGCGGATGCGTGGTCCGTGCACGGGAGGCGCACCTGCGGATGCGTGGTCTATGCACGGAGGCTCCTACGGAAAATGTGCTGTGCGAGCCTTTCGTAAGACGACGCTGCTGTCTGATCTATGGGCGTTCCGACCTCCGGCGGTGGTCTGGGCTTCGGGCTGGCTGGGCACGCCATCGGGCCGGGGGCCTGCGGATGGAGATCTTGGGGCCGGTGGGGGCGGCGCTTCTGTGAAGCGGTCTGGCTGGGCCTGATGTTTTTGTAGGAGCCCCGACCTCGGGGCGATGGCGGGGTCGGGTCCGGGCGCCATCGTCCCGGTCTGCCTCAGAGCAACGCCCAGCCCAGCAGCACCCCCACCTCCACCAGCTCGACCAGCGCACCGGCGGTATCCCCGGTGGTACCACCCAGCCGCTCGCGCAGACAGTGCCGCACCCCCACCCATATCACTAGCGCCACCAGCAGCCCGATCAGTCCGGCCCAGCCGCACAGCAGCATCGCCAGCGCATGTACCGCCAGCAGCGCCGGCAGACTGCGCCTGGGCATATATTCGCTCAGCACCTGGCCCATGCCACCTGGCCGCACATAGGGCGTGGTGAGCAACAGTAACGGCAATACCCAGCGGCCAAGCCAGGGGGCCAGCAACAGCACGAGCCATTGCTCCGCCTCCAGCAATGCCACGAGCGCGGCCCATTTCAGCAGCAACAGCAACACCAGGCTGATCACGCCGATCGGCCCGCAGGCCGGGTCCTTCATGATCGCCAGGGTGCGCTCACGGTCACCATAGCCCCCAACCCAGGCATCGGCGGTATCCGCCAGGCCATCCAGGTGCAGGCCGCCGCTGAGCCAGACCCAGAGCGCCAGCAACAGGGCCGCCTGCAGCGACACGGCGACGTCGCTGGTCACCGCATACCCGAGCAGCAGCAGACCGCCGATCAATAATCCGACAAGAGGGTACCAGAGCAGCGAGCGGCCGTTCTCATCCGCGGTTGGTACGCCCGGCAGGCGAACCGGCAGGCGTGTCAGAAACTGCAAGGCAATCAGCAGGGGCATTCGTGCAGCGCTCCCTTGGCATCCCGCTGCAGACGCAGCCGCTGGCCGTGCCCGACCTCAACCTGCAACAACTGCTCCCGGGGCAGCCCCCGGGCCCGGGCTGCGAGCAACCGCATCACTCCGCCGTGGGTTACCAGCAGCAGGTGCTGTCCGGCGTGGCGCTGATACAGCCCATCGATGGCAGCCATTACCCGCTGCTCGAACAGCTCCATCCGTTCTCCTCCAGGCGGAGTGAAGCCGTAGGGCGTTGCCCAGAAGCGACCCAGATCCTCAGCACATTCTTCCATCAGCTGCGCGGCATGGCGGCCTTCCCATTCACCGAAATGCAGCTCGCGCAGGTCCTCCTCCAGCACAAGCGGCAGGTGACAGTCCCTGGCCAGCTCGAAGGCGAAATCAGCGCAACGGCGCAA
>Ga0079224_100014100_pt1 | contig 11154 bp, 9 predicted proteins | sample Stecom2015_FD_80414 | JGI IMG/M metagenome (GOLD analysis project Ga0079224, IMG submission 80414) | Agricultural soil microbial communities from Utah to study Nitrogen management - Steer compost 2015 | ecosystem: Environmental > Terrestrial > Soil > Agricultural land | place: USA: Utah...
ATGTCGATGAACATGTCTTTCTTCTCCACGACCTTCTTGCGGTCGTCGGGCGGGAGCACGTGCGGCGGCTTGGAGCCGATGACGCCCACGACGTCGCCCTTGCAGGTCTTGACCACGACTCGCTGCCCCATCAGGACCTGGTCCCACCAGCCGCCCAGGGGCTGGAAGCGCAGGAACCCGTCCTCGGTGATGAGCTGCACCATGAAGCCGATCTCGTCCAGGTGGCCCGCCAGCATAATCTTGGGCGCGTCGGACGTGCCGCGCTTTCTGGCGATGACGCTGCCGAGCCGGTCGCGGCTCAGCTCGCCCAAAGGCGCCAGGTAGCGCTCCATCACCTGGCGCGCCTCCCGCTCGAAGCCCGGCACGCCTGCGGCCTCGGTCAGGTCCTTGAGCATCTGCAAGGTCTCATCCATGAGCCGGTCCCGTCCTTTCACGCGATTTTCGTCCCCACGGGCACTTCCGTGTCGGGCGCCAGCAGCACGACGCCGTCTTCGGCCATCGCGCCCAGCACCAGCACTTCCGACACAAACGTCGCAATCTGCTTGGGCGGAAAGTTGACGACAGCCACCACCAGCCGGCCCACCAGGTCCTCCTTCTTGTACTTGTCGGTAATCTGGGCGCTGGAACGCTTGATCCCCAACGGGCCGAAGTCGATGGTCAGCTTGTAGGCGGGCTTGCGCGCTTCGGGAAAGTCCTGGACCTCGAGAACGCGCCCTACCCGCATGTCGATCTTAAGAAAATCTTGCCAGGTGGCGGTGCCCGGCGCCGCGCTGGCCGCCGTGCCGGTTCCCGTGGTCTGGTGGCTCATGATTTTCCCCTCCCTGGTCCGTTTCCCTTCCCCACGGTCTCTTTCACTTGGCCTTCGGGTCCAGCGCGTCCCGCAGGCCGTCGCCCAGCAAGTTGAACGCGTACACAGTGATGAAGATGGCCAGACCCGGCGCGAACACCAGGTGCGGCGCCTGGTAAATGTGAGCCCGCGCGTAGTTCATCATGGAGCCCCACGACGGCGCCGGCGGCTGCGCCCCCAGGCCCAGGAACGACAGCGTCGTCTCGGCCATAATGGCGCCCGCCACGCCCATGGTCAGCGTGATGATGATGGGCGCCGTCACCTGGGGCAAGATGTGGCGGAACAAGATGCGAGCGTTGGAGCTGCCCATGGCGCGGGCGGCCTCTACGAACTCCTGGTTGCGGTACTGCAGCACTTGCCCGCGGATCAGCCGCGCCATGTCCGCCCAGCCGACCAGGCCCAGCGCGATAAAGATTGTATACAGCCCCGGCCCCAGCGCCACCGCCACGCCGATGGCCACGAACAGGCTCGGCAAGGCGTCCACGATCTCCGCCAGCCGCATGATGAGCAGGTCAATCCACGTGCCGGCGAAGTATCCGGCCAGAGCCCCCAGGCCGACGCCCAGGATGAGCGTCACGATGCGGGATGTCAGGCCGACGCCCAGGGAAAGGCGGGCGCCGTAGACGATGCGGCTAAACACGTCGCGCCCGGAGGAGTCGGTGCCCAGCCAATGGTCTTTGCTCGGCGGCTGCAGCCTGTTGCGCAGGTTGTAGTCGTTGATCGGATCGTACGGCGCAATCCACGGCGCGAAGACGGCCACCAGCACCAGCAAGACCACGAGCCCCAGGCCGAACAGGGAGACGCGGTCTTTGCGCAGCCGCTTCCACGCCAGTACGGCCGGGCTCTGGCTGCGATATTCTCTCTCGGCGACCGCCTCCGCGCCCGCCGCGAAGACTCGTTCGGACATCCGCTTCCCTCCCCTTCGTCCGGCATCGGACAAGCCGAGCACGAGGCGCTCCCACCGCGGGCGCCGGGCCGCCGGGCTACTCGTAGCGCACCCGCGGATCGATGAGCGCGTACGCCGCGTCAATCAGCAGGTTCGCGGCGGCGAAGACCACCGCCTGGAACACGAACATCGCCATGATGACGGGCAGATCCCGCGCGAACACTGCATCCAGCGTATAGCTGCCGATGCCCGGCAAGGCGAAGATCGTCTCGGTCAGGGCCGATCCCACCAGCAAGCTGCTCAGGGAGCCGCCCAGCGTGGTAACGATGGGAATGAGCGCGTTGCGCAGCGCGTGCCGGTACACCACCAGCCGCTCACTGAGGCCTTTCGCCCGCGCCGTGCGGATAAAATCTTCGCCCAGCACTTCTAGCATCACGGCCCGCACCAGCCGCGCCTGATACGCCGCAATGCCTGTACCGAGCACGAACGCGGGCATCAGGAAGTCCCGCCAGCTGCCGTCGTTCAAGCCCGACACGGGCAGCCAGCGCAGCCAGACGCCGAAAATGTACTGCATCGCCAGGCCCTGAAAGATGACGGGCGTGCACACGCCCAGCAGCGACACGTTGCGGATGACGCCGTCTATCCACGTGCCTTTGTGGGTCGCGGCCCAGATGCCCGCCGGGATGCCCAGCACGATCGCGAACAGCATGGAATACAGCGACAGCCGTACGGTCACCGGGAAGCGGGCCTGGATGCTCTCGGCGATGGAACGACCGGTGATGAACGACCGGCCCAGGTCGCCGCGCACCGCCTTGCCGATCCAGTTGAGGTATTGGATGGGCAGCGGCTGGTCCAGGCCCAGCTCGGCGCGAAGGCGCGCCACCGTCTCGGGTGACGCCCGCTCGCCCACCATGATAAGCACGGGGTCGCCGGGTACGATGTAGAAGAGGATGAACGTGAAAACCGAAACGCCGATAAGTACAGGAATGACCAGCAGCAAGCGGCGCAGGAAATAGCGCGACATGAAGCGATGCTCCCCGAAAACGGCCTGCGTGCCGAGCGGCCGGGCGCGAAGGGCCCGGCCGCGTCGAACCAATGCAGTATCAAGGCTGGCGTTACTGGTCGAGCCAGACCTTCGTCATCTTGTTGGCGTTAAAGATCCGATACAGCTCGTAGCCCCGCACCTCGGGCCGGATCGCGACCCACGACTGCCCGTAGAACAAGAAGACGCGCGGCGCCTGCTCCAAGATCAGGTCTTCGATCTGGTGATACAGCTGGATGCGCCTGTCGCGGTCGGTCTCCGCCTGGGCCAGCTCAATCAGCCGGTCGACTTCAGGATGGCTGAAGCTGGTCCGGTTGCCGCCCGCGCCGAAGTTGTCGCTGTGGAACAGCGGATACAGGAAGTTCTCCGCGTCCGGATAGTCCGCCAGCCACGAGGCGTAGAACGCGTCTAGGGCGTTGCGAGTCGTGTCCTGCAAAATGGAGGGGAGATCGCGCAGCACGATCTCCATGTGGATGCCCGCCTCGGCCATCATCAGCTGAATGGGCTCGAACAGCTGCACGTTCACGTCGGCATTGGCGATGTGCACCTCGAAGGTGAGCCCGTTCGGATACCCGGCTTCGGCCAGCAGCTGCCGCGCCTTGGCCGGATCGTACCCGTAGCCCACCAGATCAGGGCGGTAGCCGTCGAGGCCCGGCGGGATGGGGCCTTGCGCCGGAATGCGCGTGTACTGCACGACGGTTTCCGCGAGCAGCTCGCGGTCCACGGCCCAGCTGACGGCCTGGCGCACGCGGTAGTCGTCGAAGGGCGGCCGCGTCGCGTTGAGGCCGATGAAGTACAGGGTGAGGTCGTTGGTCGTCAGGATGTAGTCGCGATAGCGCGGGTCGCGCTGGAAACGGATCAGCGCGTCGGTGGTCAGCGCCGTCGCGTGCAGGTTGCCGGCTTCAAACTCCGCGATCCGCGTCGCCGCGTCGTTGATGATGCGGTACTGGATGCCGTCCAGGTACGGCCGGCCCTGGTGGTACCGCTCGTTGGCCGCGAAAATGATGCGGTCGCCGGGGTTGTAGCGAGCCAGCATGAACGGGCCCGTGCCGACCGGGTTGAACGCGTACTCGGTGCGCGGATCCGCGTATGACTCGATGACGCGGCGGTTGACGATGTGGGCCGCCGGCATGCCCAGCATGGTCAGGAACGGCGCGAACGGCTGCTCGAGCGTAATTTCGATGGTGTAGTCGTCGATGATGCGGATGCCGGTTACCTCGTCCGCCTCGCCCGCCATGAACTCCTTGGCGCCGGCGATGCGGTCCAGCACCCACGTGCGCGGCGAAAGGGTCGCAGGGTGCAGCACTCGCTCGAACGAGTACTTTACGTCGGCCGCGGTGAAGTGGTCGCCGTTGTGGAAATAGGCGTTGTCGACGAGATAGAACGTGTACGTCCGGCCGTCTTCGCTGATTTCCCAGCTCTTGGCCAAGTTGGGGATGACCCGTCCCTCGGTGTCGAACCCGACCAAGCCGTCATACAGCAGCGCCACCAGCGATCCGTCTACGCCCGTAACCGCGTAAGCAGGGTCGAGGGTCGGCGGATCATTGGCGATGGAGCCGTACCAAACGCCGCCGTACTTCGGCGTCTGCGCCAGCGCGGCCGGCGCCGCCGCCAGCACCAGCGCGGCCACCAACGACAACGCAAGGCCCAGCCGTCTCACGCTTACCCGACTCCTTTCCGTAAGTCCCAACATGGCTTCTCCTGCCGCGGAACCCACGCGGCGTCCCCGCGGGCGCGTTAATTACAACATTTCTCAATTCACACTCGGTCTCCTTCCCAAGGAAACATTTTCCATGCATCCGGTGTGAATATTTATTCAAGACCGGCGCAACAAGAAAGGGCGGGACAGCGCCCGCCCCCGTCGCAGGGTCTCGCGTCGGGACCCGTCGCCTCGGGTCCCGACTAGTGTCATGAGGTTCGCAGCCGTCAGGCTTGCGTCCGGGCACCCGCCGCGCCGGCGGGCTGCGCCGCCCGCCGGTCAGCCAGCGCCGGCTCCGGCATCACCTGCAAGCAGATGCACGCCAGCACGCCGAAAAGCAGCGTGATGATGGCGCTGTGCGCCATGACCGCCAGCCCGTTCAGGCGCGTCAGCACCGACAAGCCGCCGGCCAGCGCCTGGGCGATGATGAGCGCCAGCGACCACGCCGCCGCCCGGTAAATGTCGGGGCGGCGCTGCCGCTCCTTGGCGGCCAGGTAGAAGAGCCGTCCCACGACCAGCGCGCCGCCCAGCGCCGCCAGCCGGTGCAGGAACTGGATGCCTTCGGGGCCAAAAAGGTCGGCCGGGATTAGGCGGCCGTTGCACAGCGGCCAGTCGAGGCACGCCAGGTTGGAGTTGGTGTGCCGCACGTACGCACCGGTATATACGACCAGGTACACGACGAGAATGGTCACCCAGGCCCAGCGGCGCAGCTGGGGCGACACCGGCACATCCCGGCCCGTGCCCTGGCCGTGCAGCTGGTACAGGAGGACGCCGCTCAGCACGACTCCGGCGAAAGCCGTCAGCGACACACCGAAGTGAATGGCCAGCAGCCAGTCCGGCTGCGGCGCCAGCACGACCCAGGCGCCCAGCGCCGACTGCAGCACCAGGAAAAACACGGACAAACCCGCAAACAGGCGCGCCTCGGGCCGCCAGCCGTAGTTTCGCCACATGACGATCGAAAGGGCCAGCACCAGAATGCCCGTAATGCCGGAGACGACCCGGTGGTTGTACTCGATGAGAGACGCCGTCGTGCCGTCGGGCAGCCACCGCCCGTGGCAAAGCGGCCACGACGCGCCGCATCCGTCGCCCGAGCCGGTCTGGCTAACCAGCGCGCCGGCGATCAACACGAGAAACATGCCGACGCCGGAAGCCCAGATCAGGGCCTTCAACCCCCGAGACAACGATGCAACACCGTCCTTGCCTAGTGAAATCCGCGTCGACACAGATTCTCCCTTTCCGGGGCCTTTCCTGCCCGCCGCGGCCCCGGCCGCCGGGTTCCCGGAAATTGGGACATTTGTCCCTCACGATGGTGACATCTTTCCCGCCGCAGCTGCCCGACGCCGTTCGCGGCGTTAGCCGGGAATGAGCAGCAGCTTGCCGGTCGTCGCGCGCCCTTCCAGCAGCCGGTGCGCTTCCGCGGCCTCCGCCAGCGGCAGCTCCCGGTCAATGCGCACCTTGAGGGTTCCTTCCCGCACCCAGCGGAACAGGTCCCCCGCCCGCCACAAGAGCTCGTCGCGGCTCGCCGCGTAATGTCCAAGCGACGGGCGGGTCAGGAACAGCGAGCCGTGCTGGTTGAGCAGCTGGATATTGAGCGGTTCCACGGGCCCACTGGACTGGCCGTATGACACCAGCATGCCCCGCGGCTTGAGCGAGCGCAGGCTGCCGGCGAACGTGGCGCGACCGACCGAGTCGTAGACCACGTCCACCCCTTGGCCGCCCGTCAGGCGCCGGATCTCCTCCGCAAAGTCCACTTGCGTGTACAAGATGACCTCGTCGGCGCCCGCTTCCTTGGCCAGCCGGGCCTTCTCCTCTGTTGACACGGTGCCGTACACCGTCGCGCCCCGCATCTTGGCGATCTGCACCAGCAGCAGCCCCACGCCGCCCGCCGCCGCGTGCACCAAAGCCCGCTGCCCAGGTTGCAGCGGGAACGTGCTGCAGGCCAAGTAATGGGCCGTCATGCCTTGCAGCATCAGCGCCGCGGCCTGCTTCGCCGACACGCCTTCGGGAACCGGTACGACCCGGTCCGCCGGCACGACGTGGTACTCCGCGTAACTGCCCCGCTGCATCGCGTAGGCGACCCGCGTGCCGACCTTCGGCTCCGTGACGCCCTCCCCCAGGGCGTCCACGATGCCGGCACCCTCCATGCCCGGCGTAAAGGGCAGCGGCAACGGGTAAAGCCCGGTCCGGTGGTACACGTCGATGTAGTTGACGCCGATGGCTTCCAGCTTCACCCGGACTTCGCCCGGCCCGGGCTCCGGCACGGGCAGCCGGCGCAGCTGCAGCACCTCCGGCCCGCCGTGCCGCTCCACCACCACGGCCTGCATCATCGCCTCGTCGCCTCCCTGCAAGCTGTTCGCGTTTTCGCCGTCCTCGGCGCCCCCAGGCGCCCCTTTCCCCGTCTCTATGCCGTCTTCCTCGTTTCCTTGCCGCTTTCTCCGTCTCCTTGTCACTTTCCCCGTCTTTTTGGCGCCTTTCCCGTCTCTTTGATGATAACACCGGCCGGCTAGTCGCCACAAAAGGGCGGCATCGGCTCGCGGGGGAGGCGAGACCCGGCCGGTCCTCCGCGAGGACTCCCCGGCCGGCCGTCGAATGCAACAGTTAAGCCGGCAAACCACCGAACGGGAGGAGATGCCATGGAGCTCCAAGGCAAGCGCATCGCCATCCTGGCCGAGGACCAATACCAGGTGCTGGAGCTGTGGTATCCGCTATTGCGTTTCAAGGAGGCCGGGGCGGAAGTAATCGTCGTCGGCTCCGGGCGCTCCGACGTGCACCAGAGCAGCAACGGGTACCCGGTCAAGGTCGACGCCAAAGCTGCGGACGTGAAGGCCGCGGACTTCGACGCCGTCGTCATCCCGGGCGGCTATGCGCCGGATCGGATGCGGGTCAACGAAGACATGGTGCGGCTCGTCCGGGAGGCGTACGAGCAGGGCAAGGTGGTTGCGGCCATCTGCCACGCGGGCTGGGTGCTGGTCTCCGCGGGCATTCTCAAAGGCAAGCGGGCGACGTGCGTGTCCAACATCAAGGACGACATCATCAACGCCGGCGCCACGTACGTCGACGAAGAAGTGGTGGTCGACGGCAACATCATCACGTCCCGCACGCCGCCGGACCTGCCCGCGTTCTGCCGCGAAATCATCAAGGCGCTGGCCAAGTGACCCGCCCGCGCCGCAGGGGCGACGACCGCACGCGGCGCGGCGTGGGTCGCGCCGCGTGCGGAAGGGCTACGCCCGGAAAATGACCCGCTCGTCGCGAAACGCCCGCTGCGCCCCCACAGCGCCACGCCCGCCGCGATGAACAAAGAGACGAACGCAATCGCCATGGGCGCCGCGCCGGGAAGGCTTCCCGCCAGCATGTGCCGCACGACAAACAGCACGTTCAGCACCGGCACGGCGTACGTCCACAGCGCCGGGTCTTCAATTTCCGCAAAGCCCAGATACATGCTGGGCAGCATGATGATGAACACCAGCGCCGAGATGTAGGCCTGCGCTTCCCGGTAGCTCTTGCTGTAGACGCTCAAGCCCAGCTCCACCGCAGACGTCAGCGCCACCAGCAGCGCGACGAAAGCGAGCAAGTACAGCAAATAGCCTGGCTTGAGGCTGACCGTCAGCACCTCGTCGCCCAGCAGCTGGGGCAAGACGTACAGGAACGACACGACCGAGCTGGTCACGAGCAGCATGACGGCGACGAACGTGACCGTCGCCACCGCGAGGAACTTGCCCAGGACGATGGCTGACGTGGGCGCCGGGACCATGACCAACGGCTCCAGCGAATTGCGCTCCTTCTCGCCCGCCGCGGCGTCGATGGCCGTGTACATGCCGCCCATCACGGCCCAGACCACGATGAAGAACGGAACGAACATGCCGAGCAGCCGGCCCGTGAACTGCTCCTCCGGCGTGATGTTGCGCGTCCCCGTGACCGTGAACGGCTGCACCAAGTTCGGCGACAAGCCCCGCTCCATCAGGCGCGCCGCGCCTACCTGGGCGCCGAACGCTTGCAGCAGCGCTTGGAAGCGCTGCAGCGCCGCGGAGGAACGGCTGCTGTTCGCATAGTAGATGAGCTCGACCGGCACCGGCTCCTCGGCCGCCCAGAGGGCCGCGGCGTAGCCCGCCACCGAAACGATGAGCTGAATCTCGCCCGCCTCGAGCCGCTCCTGCAACCGGGCCAGCGCATCCTCGCCCGTCGTTCCCGTCTCCACGGCGAAGCCCTCCTGTGCCTCGAGCCACGCCGTCAGCTCACCCGGCACGGGCCCGCCGTGAAACGCGACGACCGCCGTCTCCTGCTGCAACGCCTCCTGCTGGCGGACCATGACTACCGGCCCGACCAGCATGACGACCGGCATGATGAAGATCGGCAAGAGCACCATCATGTACAGCGTGCGCTTGTCCCGCACCGTGTCGAGAAGCTCGCGCGCCCATACGGCCCGCACTTTAGCCCACACGGTAACCCGCCTCCTTCGCGCCGGTCCTGCCGCTTTCCGACGCGCCCAGCTTTTCCACCCAATAGGCGAAGGCGTCTTCCAAATTGTCGACGCCGACTTGCCGGCACACCTCCGCCGGCGTGCCCATCGCACAAATGGCGCCGTTGACGAGGATGGCCACCCGGTCGCATACCCGGTCGGCCTCGAGTAAATAATGGCTGGAAAAGAGGACGCTGCGGCCGGCGGCTTTGCTGCGGCGGATGAAGTCGAGGATGGACCGCGCCGCCAACACGTCCAGACCCGCCGTGGGCTCGTCCAGAATGAGCACCCGCGGCTCGTGCAGCACCGCACGCGCCAGCGCCACTTTTTGCCGCATGCCTTTGGAGAAGCGCTCGGTGCGCTCATTCTTGAACTCCGACAGCCCCAGCCACTCCAACAGCTCGTCGATGCGCCGCTCGAGCGCCGCGCCGTCCAGGCCGCACAGCCGCCCGTAAAAGCGCAAGTTTTCCGCGGCCGTCAGCCGCCCGTACAACCCCGGGTCCGTCGGCAACACGCCCAGGTGCGCCCGCACCCGCTCCGGCTCCCGCACCACGTCGTACCCCGCCACCCGGGCGGTTCCTCGCGTCGGCCGCATGGTCGTCGACAGCATGCGCAGCGTCGTCGTCTTGCCCGCCCCGTTGGGGCCCAGCAAGCCGAACACCTCGCCGGGCTCCACGCGGAAGGTGACGCCGCGCACGACCGTCCGGCGGCCGAACGACTTTTCCAGTCCTTCGACTTCAATCACCCGTTCTCGCTTCCCCTATACCGGGCATCTTGCCCGGGCTTCGCTTAGCCCGACCGATGAATTTCTCGTGCAGACAATGTTTTTCTTGTTTCGCCGAGGCCCCGCGTCGCCCTTCCTGCACTGGTGGTTTTTCCCTGGTGTTTGGGTCTTGACGAGGCTCCCCGAACATATGTTAGGATCTAAACCACCGAACATATGATCGATGCAGGTGGGGGCCGAACGCCGTGGCTGTCATCGCTTGTCTGCGCTGGCCGCCGGCGCTGATCCGTTCCGCCGACGGTACCGGCAAGTCTTTTCCCGATAGCGCCCGCGAGGCGATTTTGGACGTTTGCGCGCAGCTGACGCCCGTCGTCGAGCCGGGCGACGACTGCGTCTGGATGGACTGGACGGGATGCGGCGAGGCGGAGCGGCTGGCGGAAAAGCTTTCGGCAGCCTTGGCGCGCCTTAGCGGAGCGCCGGCCGCCGCGGAGCGGGCGGCGGCGCGTTCGCCTGCTTCTCCCGGCGGCTGGCACTGCCGCCTGGGCGTTGCGCCGCTTCGTTTCGTGGCCGGCGCTCTTGCTGTGGGCGACCTGGCACCGGTCGTGGCGGACTTGGCGGCAGTGCAAAGCGCCGTTCAGCCGATAGAGCTTCCGTTTGTCCGCGGCTTTCGCGTGGCAGAAGAAGGCCTGCCCCGTCTGCTGCCGGCGCTGCGCCTGCGGGCTTTGCGGGAGCTGGACGCGGAGGCGCGCGCGACGCTGGCGGCGCTGGATGTGCACACGCTGGGCGACCTGGCTGGTTTTCCGCCGGAGCTGCTGTACGGCCACGTAGGCCGCGCCGCCGATGCGCTGCTGGAGTGGGCCGCGGGGCGGGATGCGCGGCGCGTGCGGGCGCTGTATCCGCCGGCGCGGCTGGAGCAGCGCATTTCCGCCGAGGAGCTGGGCTTGAGTTGCGGCGGGAGCGGCAGTGCGCCGGCCGACGCCTCCCGCGTCCAACAAGCGGTTTTCCGGGCGGCGGAGCAGTTGGGCGCGGAGCTGGAGCGTTCCCGCCGCGCTTGCTCGGCCGCGGTCGTGGCCATTGGAGCCCGCCGCGTGGCGCGCTCGTTCACCCCGCCCGTCGCGGCGGCCGATCAGCTGGGCCGGGTGCTTTGGCACATGGTGCAGCGGCTGCTGGCCGAAGCGGCGCAGCCGGACGCCGGCGCCGCGTCAAAAGATCTCCGCGACGACTGCGTCATCGCCGTTACGCCGGCGCCTTACACAGGCAGGCAGACGACGCTTTTCTCGGCAGGCCGCCTTGACGTTCCGCAAAAAGAGCGCAAGCCGCACCCGCTGGAGTGCCCGGCGCTGGCCGCGATTCGTGCCCGCTTCGGCCCCTGGCTGCGCCTCTGCGCGGCCGAAGCCGGCCCCGGCGTTTGCCGGGAAGCGGTGGCCCGCTACGAAGCCATGCGGCAGTTTTACTCCTGAAGCCCAGACGCTTGCCGTGCGGCGCTCCTGCTTGCGCGGC
>Ga0079224_100014101_pt1 | contig 11153 bp, 9 predicted proteins | sample Stecom2015_FD_80414 | JGI IMG/M metagenome (GOLD analysis project Ga0079224, IMG submission 80414) | Agricultural soil microbial communities from Utah to study Nitrogen management - Steer compost 2015 | ecosystem: Environmental > Terrestrial > Soil > Agricultural land | place: USA: Utah...
ATACCGTAAATAGCTTAGTATTAATAGATACAGCTTTCCATTATGACAATGAAACAGGAAAAAGTATTGGGTTTGATCTAAACTATGAAAAAGAGAGGGTTGAAACCATTCTTGGCGAAAAAACAGATTGGTTAGACGAAGAGGAAACCATACAGGATCTGTGGGCTAGATCTATAGATAGTAAAGAACTCGAGGAGATCGACACCGAAAAGCTATTAAACAACATAGGAAGCGACTTTCAACATGTATTCGAAGGGATCAAGGACAAAGCAGAAATCATCAAGGTTATGAATATCATGCGATCTCTTCATGTGTCATCCATAAACTATGAAATAGGTGAATTTAGTAAACTCAACACATTGTACGTTCGGGCCAAGAGAGGCAACGAAAAGAGTGAAGTACTGAATAAAAACCTAGAGACCTTGACCTATCAAGAAATGGATGGAGACCATTATTCGATTATGAAAAACGGCATGGCCGTTGAATTGTCAAACACCATAAGCGAGTTCATCTTAAAAAAGTAATGAACTCACTCTAATACAAAAGTTGTATATGAAAATAATACACAGTTATTGGTCAAAACCTTCCTTAAAGAAAAAAAAATTGAACCAGTTCGATAGAAATTCTGGTGGATGGTTGGACGTAAAGTATTACTACTACAGTTGGGTGCTAAGTTGCCTTCAGTTTAGTAAGTTCTATGACAAAGTAGAGTTGGTCACAGATCAACAAGGCTATGACCTTTTGATAAACAAGCTTAATCTACCTTATGCAAGGGTAGATGTGGTTTTGGATGACATCAATGACTATCATCCTGACCTATGGGCACTGGGCAAGATTTACGCCTACGGCATTCAAGAAGAGCCGTTTATTCATGTTGATGGTGATATTTTTATCTGGGATAGATTCGAAGATAGGATTGAAAACGGGTCCTTGGTATGTCAAAACATAGAACAGATCATAGAATACAACAAGTATTTTAACCACTTGTCTTCTAAGTTCAATTTTATACCACTAGAACTTCATAAGTCACGAATTCAAAACAAAGTGATAAAAGTCGTCAATGCAGGGATTCTTGGAGGCACCAACATCAATTTCTTCAAAAATTATGTAAATAAGGCCTTCGAGTTTGTAGACAAGAACATTGACAAGCTTCATAAACTTGATGACCTGGGATATTTCAACATGATGTTCGAGCAGTTTCTTTTCTATGCGCTTTCCGAAGAAAAGAAAAGCGATATCACCTGTCTTCTTCCTCAAGAAAATGGAACATTTGATGGCCTCGCTGATTTCTCGGGAGTCCCGATCAGAACTAAGTACATCCATGCATTAGGTTTCTATAAAAGAAAACAAAATGTGTGCGATCTTCTAGAGCTTAAACTTCAAGAAGACTATCCAGAATATTATTTTTTGATAAAAAAACTGCTACTTACACATGAGCTATAAAGAAAGTAAAATCGTGCAGAGGGATGCAATACTAAGAATTGCTCAAAATTACGGTGATGCATTGATCAAGCATGTTGAGAGAAATGTTGAGAAAGATTGGTGGGTAAAAGCCTCTGACGTTCAACAGCACCTAAGATCCAATAACTCCGAAAATATCGCTTCGGGGAATAGTGGAGTGCTTTTGTTTGTTGTTGAATTGTACCAATTCACAAAAAATAAGGAATACCTGGATTTTGCGATCAAATGTACCGATATACTTGTAAAACGTGTTCAATTTAGGCCAACAGATAACTATGCGTTTTATACCGGACGATCGGGCCTGGTGTTCCTATTAATTCAAATGTATACCTTAACGCAAGACAAGAAGTATCTTGAAAACGCGAGTGACATTTTAAAAAACATCAGTTATAAATTCTTAAGATCAAGTTATACAAGTGACTATTTTTATAATGGCCGATCCGGGGTCTTGTTGATAGCATATCAACTATATCATCACACCAATGAACCATTTCTGCTAGAACTATGTAGCGAGTTACTTGAGAAAATAATTGAGAATGCAGTTCTTACTGATGAAGGTTTGTCATGGAAAGGCAAAGAAGAGATTAACATAAAAAACCCTTGCTCTTTCGCTTTTGGTACTTACGGAATCAAGTATGTGTTAGATGAAATCCACCAAAGCACATCCTGTGGTTCTCTGCGTTATATCATTTCCCAAATCGAAAAATACCAAGAAAATTGTTGGATGGATAATTACAATAACTGGGGAGATTTTAGAAGCGACATAAATTCAAGCGATGAATTCTTAAGCCTAAAAGGCAAATACGAAAGAAAGGAATCACTATCTATCCCAGGAGATGATCTAACATGGGCGTTTGGTTTTTTTGGAATCTATAAAGGAGCCTCGCTATCTAAAGACCTCTCGGATACAAAAATAAATGAGCTGCTAAATAATTTATATAAATACCCTTTGCACTTGTACAGCGGTGTTGCGGGTATGGGACTGTGTCTTCAGGGAACTTCTCAGCAAAATCATATTTATGATTATCTGTCAAACCAACTGATGGAAACAGATGTTAGTTTTGATGGAGGGCTCTTCCACGGAAATATAGGCGCTTGTTATGCATTACGAAAGGTGACCGATACAGATGAAGAAGGAGTGCAGAATGTGCTTTTCCCTAAAATTGTTTCAACTAAGAAAGAAATAAAGGAATTGAACTTGGCAATAGAAAATACGCTAAGCACAGTTATATCTAAAAAATATCCTAGAACCATGGCACTGCTTGAATGGTATATACCAAAGGTGCTGGATGCGTTTTATGAAAATATAGGCCGCGATCGGGATGCATTACTGGAAGCGTTTGAAGTATTTTTGAATACTGAACTTTTGAAGCGGATAAACGGGTCATACTCAGAACGGATTGCAGATCTACTGGATTATGAGAAAAAGCTTTACGAGTATTCTAAGTTAGAGATGCCCATGGTCGACCATTATTTCGAAGCGTATATTCATTACCTGAAGACGATTAAACTCTTGAAAAATTCTGATGAGTGGTTGCTAGATCAGACGCTAAAGATCTCAGATGAAGCGCGGATCATAAGGACAAAATGGAACTGGAGCAAAGAGAATAATAAAATACGCGATAATGTATCGCTAGATCCAGATAATTTTGAAACCTATATAAAGATTGAAAGAGATGGTAGGATTACCGAGATAGAATTGACCAAGCTGAAAATCATCATTGAGCCGTTCAATGATAGTAGTAGCGTTAAAGTTGCACTTTCTTACATAAAATCAAACCCTAATTCTTTGATGGAGAAGTATCGCCCCGTAGATAGGATTGGATTTTTAAACCGAGTCGACTTTCTGTTTTTAGAAAAAATAAGGAATTTGATCTATCATAAAGTCTTGGTTTTTGGAAGCTAAAAAATCTGAAAAAATTCTCGCTCTACATTTGTAGAATCAAAAAGTATTTTGTACATTTGAAAAGAATCATTTAAAGGATATGTTATGAACAAAATACAACTTTCAAAAGCAGAAGAAGAATTAATGGACCACTTGTGGAAACTTAAAAAGGCCGTTATGAAAGATTTGGTAAACGCTTACAAAGACCCAAAACCCGCGGTGACCACTGTGGCAACCCTCCTAAAAAGAATGAAGACAAAGGAATATGTCGATTATGAGATGGAGGGAAGAATGAGAAGGTATTATCCGCTAATTACCAAAACAGAATATTTTTCTGTGCACTTCAAGAATGTGATCAGCAAGTTCTTTAACAACGATACCAGGCAATTTGCTTCTTTTTTCACCAACGAAATAGAATTGAGTAAAGAAGAACTCGAAGATTTGAAAATGAATATTGACGACAGACTAAATGAAGAATAACGTTTAAAAATTGATTAGACATGACCTTATACTTAATTAAATCCAATTTGTGTTTGCTCTTGCTCTTGGTATTTTATAAAGTGTTCCTTGAGAAGAAGAACATGCATGTGTTTAAAAGATTTTATCTTATAAGCTCTACGATATTTGCGTTCTTAATTCCGCTTGTTACCATCACCCAGCATGTTGACTTAGAAAGTGTTGCCGCTATGCCTCAAGTCAGTGGTAACGTGGCAGAGACCGGTACTATGGCGGCAGTTTCTCAAGGCGATTACAGCATGGTGCTATGGACAATTTACCTCGCTGGCTCGCTGTTTTTTGCGATCAGGTTTTTTAAAAACCTGGTAAAGGTGCTGGCCAAGATAGGGACAAACCAACTTCTAGAGAGTAACGGTGTACTGTATGTGCTTCTAAAAGAACACACAAGTCCGCATACGTTTATGAATTATATTTTTCTGAACAAAGAAAAGTACGAGGCACTCAACATTCCGAATGAGGTACTCTTGCACGAAGAAACACATGCACGACAAATGCATAGCCTCGATATATTATTTGTTGAGTTGTGTCAAATATTTATGTGGTTTAGTCCCTTGATTTACCTCTGGAAGAACATGGTTCGATTAAATCACGAATTTCTGGCAGACGCACGTGTTCTTCAAAAAGGAGTCTCCTTAAAGACCTATCAAAACATACTTTTAGATTTCACCACGGGTCAGTCTCATTTACAATTTGCACACCCAATTAGTTATTACAAGTTCGTTAAAAAAAGATTTACAGTTATGAAAACAAAACATTCAAAAAAAGAAACCAGACTAAAGGCATTGCTGCTTATTCCTATCGTTGTTGCGCTGTTTTACAGCTTTAGCAATAAAGAAGTAGCGTTCAACCAGCAAACACTTCAAGAGAAGGCTTCCAAAGAATTGGTTGATAAGTACAACAAGTTGGCAACTAAGTATAACAAGCTCAATAAAGAAGATATTTTCATCTTAAAGCATGAAATAGAGGAAATAAAATACATTTACAATATCATGAGTAAAGAGCAGCGAAAAAATGCTGTTTCTTTTCCTAAGTTTCTGGAGAACCCGCCAGCACCAGGCACTCCAGATCAACCGCAACAGTTAGAAAATGTACCACCACCTCCAGGCACTCCAGATCAACCGCAACAGATAGAAAATGTACCATCACCTCCGGGCGCTCCAGATCAACCGCAACAGATAGAAAATGTACCACCACCTCCTGGGCCTTCGTCCTTATCACCACCACCACCACCGTCGGTTAATTTTAAAACCTTAGCAGCACACGGAGCCGTATTTTACCTTAACGGAGAAGAAATAGAAGCAAAACAAGCGTTAAAATATATAGAGAATGATCAGGTTGTCAAGATCCATGTAACCGACGAAAACACAGAGAGACCCCTTGTAAAACTAACCACTGAATAATTTTAGGAAACACGCTTATATCACATATCAAATCTCCTAAATAGCGATAGGATATCCACTGTTATCCTCATAGATTTCTATTCATAATAGACATATATAGTTCATTATTTATACTAAATAATGGTGCATTGCTATTGTCGATTCCCTAGAGAACGCGCTCAGACCATTAGTGTGTTAAAATACTGAAAACCAATAAAATAATATAAATGAAAAATTGTTTCACAGTAGTGCTCATCGTACTTTCAATATTTGAAGTATTCGGACAAAGTAAAGATGGAAAGATAACAGGTGTCGTCATGGATGCTAAAAACAACTTGGAACTTCCCTTTGCATCTGTTATAGTAAAAGACGCTTCAAACAAAATTATTGAAGGTATAATTACCGATGAGGAAGGGATATTTAAAATGGAAGATGTTCCGTTTGGAACCTATACTTTCGAGGTAGAGCATTTAGGTTTTGAAACTTATTCCGACAATATATCCTTGGACAATAAAAACAAAAATATTGATCTGGGTACCATCACCCTTATGGAAGATGCAGAAGTATTAGATGATGTTATTATTGAAGGTGAAATCTCCCAAGTATCATTAGCGCTTGATAAAAAAGTGTATCGAGTCGGAAAAGATATCCTATCCCAAAGCGGTTCGGTCACTGATGTATTAGGAAATGTGCCATCCATTACGGTTGAACCTTCAGGAATTGTCAGTTTTCGCGGGAACCCAAATGTGATAGTAATGATCAATGGCAAACGCTCCGGACTTGCATCGAGTGATGCGCTTGAACAACTTCCTTCACAAAGTGTTGAAAGGGTCGAAGTGATTTCGAATCCCTCTGCCAGGTACGATGCCAATGGCTCTGCCGGAATCATTAATATCATTCTCAAGAAAAACAAGCGTAGCGGACTGAGCGGTCAGGTGCAATTGGTAGGAGGAGTACCCCAAAATAGTAGAATCAATGGAAGCCTTAACTACAAGACAGAAAAATTCAACTTCTTCTCTACATTGGGAGTCAGATCATCTGACTATGTTGGGCTCTACACCTACGAACAGTCTAGCCTTAGGGATGGCGCTCCTATTTTCATAGACCAAAGGGAAGATGAGGACAGACACGATGACGGGTTTTCAGGATATTTCGGAGTTGATTACTACCTAAATGACAGTAACACATTCACATTAGCATTTTTAAGAACAGACAACAAAGACATAGACGAATCTAATCTCAGGTATGATATTTTCAGTAACCAAACTTTAGACAGCACATTAGTCACCAAAGGTGATTCTGAACAAAAAAGAGACTACAATCAGCTTGAGTTCAACTATACGAAAAAGTTTCAAAAGGAAGGACAACTAACGGTCGATGTACAATTTGATGGTTGGAATAGTGAAAAGACCGCCTCTATCGAAACCTTCAGACAATTTCCAGACGTTCAAGATGTTTCTAATTTAAGAACTTTAGAGACCCGCAAGGTGAATGACTTTGTTATACAATCTGACTTTACGCTACCCTTGAAAAATGAAACCCGAATTGAGTTAGGGGGCAAGTTCGAAGATCGATTGGTTGAGACTGGTTTTCGAGCCGAAGACCTATCCGATAATGACTTTCAAGTAATTGATGGAATCGATAATGACGTTGACTACAATGAAAAAATAACCGCATTCTACGCTCAGTATAAGGGAAACATCAAAAAGATAGAGTATTTGATTGGATTGCGATATGAGAAGACAGACATAGATATAGACGATGTTTCAAATGTATTTAATCAAAAGAACACCTATGACAATCTATTCCCTTCAGGGAACATCTCTTATAGCATCTCAGATAAAACACAGATCCAAACTAGTTATAGCAAGAGAATTAACAGACCGTTCCTGTTTTTCCTAAATCCCTTTTCTGAATTGATCGATTTCAATTATCGATTTTCAGGAAATCCGAACTTAAATCCAGGGTTTACCGATGCATTAGAATTAGGGCTGTTGTATTCAGGTGAAAAGTTCACCTTCAACCCATCGGTATACTATTCTGACTCATCCGATATTATATTTTTCTTTACCGAACAGGATGCAAATGATGTTTTTGTTACGAGCCTAGACAACTTAGATAATGAAAGACGATACGGGATCGAGGTCATATCCTCGTATCGATTTGCAAAGTGGTTAAGCATCAATAGCGAGTTTAATTTCTATGGTTTTGAGCAAAAAGGGATCATTAATTCTTTGGATCTAGGGTATTCTGATAATACCTGGGAGACATCACTTGCCCTTAGGGCCAAGCCGATAAATAGTATGACCATCCAAGCACGTTTTAATTATGAAGCGCCAAACAACAATGCACAAACAAGGACGAAATCAATGTCTTTCTTTAATGCTGCGATTAGCCAAACACTTTTTAATGGAAACGGAAGCATCGTTTTTAGCGGAAGCAATATCTTCAACACAAGAAAATTAAGGAATCAAATATCAGGGACTAATTTTTTTATTAACGAAGTACAAAACCAAAATGCGGCCCGATGGACGCTCAGTTTCTTATACAAGTTTAATAGAAAACCAGGAGAAAACGAAAAAAGAGCTAATAGGAGTAATAGATTTTGATATTGGAAGATTTACTGCTCGGTTGGGACTCAAGAAACACGATTTCTGCATCGAGCAGTACTTTCCCAACCGCACTTTCTAAAATACAACTACATACCATATCCGAATGAAAATACTAGCATTCCTCTATGCAGGTGGAAATAAACACTCATACAACTTTTTAAAACCTTATCTGGAGAAGAACATAGGTTTTGAAGTCTTTGAGTATGCTGGCCGAGGGAATAGGATTTCGGAAAAACCTTTAGATTCCATTGATGCCATTGTAGATGATTTATGGTATCCTATTTCAAAAGCAATAGATACAGAAGAACCTTATGTTTTTTATGGTCACAGCATGGGAGCTCTAGTTGCCTATCTACTCTGTCAACGCATACAGAACAACGCCTTAAAAGAACCTGAAAAGCTCGTCGTGTCTGGTAGAAAGGCTCCTCGAGTAGCTCGCGATAAGAAGATCTGGCAATACCCAAAAGATCGATTTTGGAAAGAACTCATAGCCCTAGGAGGGATTCCTAAAGAAATGCAAAAAGAAGCTTCCCTGAGAGATTTTTTTGAACCTATAATAAAAGCTGATTTTAAGGCAGTTGAGCAATATACTTTTAAAAGTGGTAAGCCGTTAAATATCCCTATTGATGTACTATACGGCGATGAAGAAAAGGAAAACGAAAGCGACTTTGTAGACTGGGGAAAAGAAACTACAAAAGAAGTAACATATCGTTCCTTTCAAGGAAATCATTTCTTTATTCACATTTATGCTCAAGATATCGCAAAGCATCTCTTTCGAGGATTTTCTACTAGCAAATGAATTAGTAAATGACTCTGATATACTTATTTTTAAGACCGATTATCAATATCATTAGAAAGAGAAAAATGGTATTCATTAGTTAAAGTAATCTCTGAAGATTTAAAAAACGAAATAAATAAATTTAATCTTTTGCGGGATAGGCATAATTTCCTTTTCGGAAAGCTATTGCTTTATATGGGCTTTTTAATCCTCGTGGATAAAACTCTTAATTTTGAGGAGTAAAAAAGCTTAGCATATTATGTATCATTCATGAAGGTGCGAAAAATGACTTTAACATATCCCATTCCAATAGAACAGTTGTGTTTGCCGTTTCTTTATCCAATACTATAGGTGTTGGCGTTGAGAGGATTAAAGAATGGATATTAGGAACTTTAATAGTATTCTTCACGAGAATAAATATTTTAAAATAAGACAAAACAAGAATTATATTAGAGAATTCTATAAGTTTTGGACTGGAAGCCTTTACAAAAGCTATCGGAAAAGGAGTTACTACAATACCTCAATGTAATTTAGATACCACTGAAGATTGGATCATTGAAAAACAAAGGAAATTTTACTTTGAAGCAAAAATAATGAAAGATTGTTATTACTCTTTGAAATACGATAAAAAAGATAGTGACATAATATTGATAGAAGTACGATTTTAAGAGACCATTTCAAAAACTGTGTCAAGAAAAATTGAAAATAAATTTAATATCATTGACGATGGTAAAACAGAAATTCGATTTCAAAACGTTCAGGAAAGACGCATTGGACAAACTCAATGCCTTTGAAGGTCTGAGGTAGCATGGTATTGGTTATCAACTTATTGCTAAGAACGGGATTTATGTAGACAGTAATAATATAGATCATATGACAAATTCGTTGTTTATACTCCGGCAAGTAAAACAGCTATTAAATTTTTGGAAAGGCTTATAGGAAGTAATTGTAAGTGTTTTAATGGATGTGTCTTACATATGAATAGCATCATAACATATACATGCGATGTGAACATTTTTGTTTAGAACAATTCCTTTCAAATGAAATCACAATAAAAGAGGCTTTGGTGATATGATGGATTATTTTGACGAACAAATAGATACTTTGTTGACTAATGATGATGATATTTTGGTGGCTATGGAACTTCAAGCAAATAAAGATAGTTCTGTTTTATTAGGTAATGAAGAATTGACAAAATCTAATTTGTAATTAAAGTTTGGTATATCATAACGATGCTCAAACCTTTATACATCTATATGGGTGTATATTACTATTCGGCAATAAAAACAGGAAGTACAAATACTCTATAAGTGGAAGTTGCTGTACATAAGTTCATAAGAAGATAAAGCAGAAAGAACAGGAAAAATTGTTTGATGCTCTTACAAGACAGGATTATGCTTGGAAAACGGGCATTAATCGAAACTGTAAATGATGGACTCAAAAACCAGTGCCAAGTGGAACACACCAGGCACAGAAGTTTTGAAAATTTTATAACCAACCTGCTTTCCGTGTTGGCAGCTTATTCTTTCTTTGATAAAAAACCAGCTTTAAATCTGGAACTTATCGATAAAAGATTACTGGCTTAAATCGAACTCACGTTATTATTAACAAAAATAAGACTACTTCAATATCTTTATGAAGGCATTAAATATATTAGAATGTATTAATTCAGGTGATAATGTTAGGGCAAAATATAATGTTGATTTTAAGTCGAATGATGTTTATTTATTGTATTCCAAACATGAGAAGAAAATACTAGATGATTGGCACTTCTATTTTAATTTTTTACCTCCCAAATTGAAAGAAGAAGTGTTAAGATATAAGTTAAGTACTGACAGAAATAATTCTTTGATGGGAAAATTAATGCTTTATATAGGATACTATATTTTGACAGGTAGACGAATACTACTTAATGACCTTTTAAAGGGAACTTTTGGTAAACCTTATGTAAAAAACAGTAGAATTAATTTTAATATATCACATAGTGGAAATGGGGTAATATGTGGGTTTAGCATTAATAGTTTGGGGGTAGATATTGAAAAACCTAGTAGTATTGATATAGAATGTTTTGAGGATGTTTTTACTTATGAAGAATTTGAAATAATAAAAAAAGAAGGAGAAGAAAAGTTTTTTAATTTTTGGACTCAAAAGGAAGCAATTTCAAAGGAAATAGGAAAAGGTTTAATACTTCCATTTAGGAATATAGAATTAGGGGTTAATAAAGCTAAAATAAATAACGAATTATGGCATATAAGAGGGGAGAGAATGGATGGATTTTACTATTCTATTGCATCCCGAGTACCTATTAAGAATGTCAAGATTTTAAATATATATTTTTGATCTGTTTTAAGGGTAATAAACCACCATATATTTATTAGGGATGAAAAGATGGTGAGCACGATGTTAAACCGTGAGAAGGGGTCTGTAAATTAAACTCTGTCTGATTTTTCAATTCCTCTGGGGCTAGCAGCCCCCAGAGGAATTGGCGTTTATGACCAGTGCTATCTGGTCACCAAATTTAA
>Ga0079224_100014102_pt1 | contig 11153 bp, 7 predicted proteins | sample Stecom2015_FD_80414 | JGI IMG/M metagenome (GOLD analysis project Ga0079224, IMG submission 80414) | Agricultural soil microbial communities from Utah to study Nitrogen management - Steer compost 2015 | ecosystem: Environmental > Terrestrial > Soil > Agricultural land | place: USA: Utah...
ACCTTGCTTCGTTTACTGTACGACGTGATTGTTACTCCATACTGCTTGGATATAACCAGTTTGGTAATTTTCCTGCATTTTCACTGTGCTGGCTTGCCCACCGCGAAGATTTCCTTTCCGGAACTTTCAACTGGCTTTCTTTTCTGAAATTAAGAGGAAGCTGGGGTAAGAATGGAAATATCGGAGGTATAGGTATCTATGAACTTCAGGGAGCTTACGGTGCCCAATCTGCCTATAATGGAACCATTGGTTTCCTTATGTCAAGTATTGCCAACCCCGGTTTAAAATGGGAGAAAACAAATACAATAGAAGTGGGAATGGATATGGGCTTTTTTAATAACAGGCTAAACTTTTCTGTTGCAGCATATAATAGAATTACAGATGATAAAATTGCTAATGTAATATTACCTGCTTCTTCAGGCATTTCTTCTATCAGAACCAATAACGGGAGTATGCGAAACCGTGGGGTTGAATTAGAATTAGGATATACAGTAATAAACTCCGATGATTTTACCTGGAGACTGAATGCAAATGCATCCTGGAATAAAAATACCGTTTTAAAACTTCCATATAATGGTAATGAAAATAACAGGCAGGGAGGCCAGCAAATTTATGATCCCAAAACCGGACAGGTGATTTGGGTAGGGGGTTTACAGGAAGGACAGGAATGGGGTGAGATTTTTGGATTTATTCCTGCGGGAATTATCAGAACACAAAAAGACCTGGAAAATTACAATAAACTGGATCTGGCAGCTATGTCGGCATATAATAATGGTGGTGCAGGTAGAGGTGTTGCAAGTCAGAAGTTAATAGATGCCGGAAACCTCAATGGAGGTGGCTTCAGGTTTATTCCTACTCAACTGGGAGATATGATGTAGGAAGATTTAGATAAAAATGATACTATTGATTACAGAGATATGAAATCTATTGGAAGGCAGCTTCCAAGATGGATAGGAGGATTTTCAACCACAGTTAGCTGGAAAGGATTTAGTTTATATGCACGACTTGATTTTGCTCTTGGGCATGTACAACAGGATTTAATGCATGTATGGTCTCTTGCCAGTGCACAGGGAGAATTTAATGGAACAGATCTTGTAAAAGAAACCTGGACACCTGATAATCCTAATGCAAAATATCCCAGATATACCTGGGCCGATCAACTGAATACGAAAAACTTTGACCGCCCCAGCAGTATGATGATCGTAAATTCAGGCTATCTCGCCTTCAGGGAAGTTACTTTAAGTTATTCAGTGCCTGCATCCATTCTGGAAAAACTGAGAATAAGTTCACTGGTATTATCTGCAACCGGGCAAAATCTTGGATATCTGACTCATGAACTTCTGAATCTACCTGAAAGAACCGGTGTCCAGAATAGTGCCTATACTATTCCAACGCAATTAATATTTGGAATAAACCTAACATTTTAACCATTTTGATCAGATTAAAACTTATACAAATGAATAAGTTAAAATATATCTTGTTTTTTATAGCATTTGCTTCAATAACATTTTCATGCAGCAAAGCGCTTGAATTAGGCCCGGAAGATTATTTCGGCGAAGGGAATTTTTGGCAAAACGAATCACAGGTAAAAAATTTCATGGTTGGCCTGCACAAACAATTCCGCGATAATCAGTTTATGTTTATAAGACTGGGAGAAATGCGGGGAGGAGGATTTAGCAACATAGACAGACAAAATACTTCTTTAAATGAACTTCCTATTATAGAACAGGCCTTAGATGAAAATTCTGCCGGTGTTGGAAACTGGGCAGGTTTCTACGGGCCCATTCTTCAGTTGAATTTATTTATTCAAAAAGTAGAACCCTTAAGTTTTCTAACTCAGGAAACTAAAGATTATCTGCTGGCTCAGGCTTATGCAATGAGGTCGTATTATTATTTTCACCTTTTAAGAACCTATGGAGGTGTACCTCTACGCACTGAACCTGAAGTGCTGGGTGGATTAACAGATCCTGTTGCCCTTAGAAAAGAAAGAGCACCGGAGGAAGAAGTTTTACAACTTGTAAAATCTGATGTTGATAAGGCAGTTTTACTTTTTGGAAATGCAGCAGTGCCTGCAGATAAAAGTTTGTGGAACCCATGGGCAGCAAAAATGCTTCAGGGAGAAGTTTATCTATGGTCTGCAAAATTGTATAATAAACCTGAAGATCTCACAATTGCAAAAAATGCTTTAAACAGCATTAATGGTCCGGTTTTGTTAGATGATTTCAGCAGAGTTTTTGCTTACAATAATAAAAATAACCCTGAAATTATTCTTTCAACAAGGTTCAGGGTAGGAGAGGCAGAAATGAGTAATGTTGCAACTTTTACATATTCTACATTTAACTTTGACGGGCAACATTATAAAGATTCTTTAGCCTCAGGTCCCTTACTTGTTGATCCACTGAATATTACCGCCACCAACTCTATGCAAATAATTCAGCGGTATGGTTATACATTTGAATTATTTGAATCTTATGATATTAACGATCAGAGGAGAAATGCCACATTCTATGATTATTACAAAGTAAACACATCAGTAAATCCTCATGTGGTTACTGTAAAAAATACAGCCCTGGTTAAATTTCTCGGAACAATTGATGCAAATAAAAGATATTTTGCTGATGACTGGGTGGTTTACAGAGAAGCTGAAAGATTATTAATGCTTGCTGAAATTGTCAATGCAGAAAATGGTGACCCTTCACCCTATATTAAACAAATTAGAGACCGTGCATTTGGCGGGCCGGGAAATGATCCTTCTCCTTTTGTAAATGGAAGTAAAGATGAAAATGAACTTGCTATTTTTGAAGAAAGAATGAAGGAATTTGTATATGAAGGCAAGCAGTGGTATGATTTAAGAAGAATGAAAATTGGCAATGAACCACTTGCTTTTAAATCAAACCAGCATCCTTACGGAGTATTGGATAAAGGAACCGAAGCTCATAAATTACTATGGCCTATTCCACCTTCTATCTGGACAAACGATCCTCTTGTAAATCAAACTCCGGGTTACCCTACTGCAAAACCACAATAACATTTTCGGACAGGCGAAGTATTAACTGTCCCAATTTTGAAAACTGTTTAAAATAGATATATGAGGGAAAAAAAATTAGAAGGATTGATTGCTGCTCCCTTTACTCCTATGGATGATAATGGAAACCTGAACACTGGTATTATTAACCAATATTACCAATTACTGAAGGCTAACGGAGTAAGTGGTGCTTTTATATCAGGATCAACCGGAGAGGGTGTTTCTTTAACTCATGCTGAAAAAAAAATCCTGGCAGAGGCATGGGCAAAGGCAACAAATCATGATAAAGATTTTAAAGTAATGTTTTTTTTAGGAGGTACAAGTATTGAAGATTGCAAAGATCTTGCTTCATATGCAAAGCAAATCGGACTCTTTGCTGTATCCTTTACTGCGCCATTTTATTTTAAACCTCCATCGGTTGACTATCTGGTAGATTGTTGTGCAGAAATAGCAGCAGTTGTTCCGGATATGCCGTTTTATTATTATCATATTCCGGTATTAACAGGTGTTAATTTTTCTATGTATGAATTTTTAAAAAAAGCAGACAGAAAAATCCCCAACCTCGCAGGTATTAAATATACCCATGAAGATTTTATGGATTTTATGTTATGCCTTAATTATAAAGAAGAAAAGTATGATATGCTGTGGGGAAGGGACGAAAATATGCTTTCTGCTTTAGTATTAGGAGCTAAAGGAGCAGTGGGCAGTACTTTTAATTATGCACCTTCTTTATATCATAATATGATAGAAGCTTTTGAAAACAACGATCTTCCCAAAGCAAGAGAATATCAACTTACTTCTATCAAAATGATTCGCTTATTAGGAAAATATGGTGGAATTGCAACCGGTAAATCGTATATGAAACTAATTGGACTGAATTGTGGAGAATTCCGGTTACCGGTAAAGAATATGAATGAAGAAGAATTCAGGAATTTTGAAATGGATACAGAAAGTATTGGTTTCCGGAATTTCTGCGCTAAATCCCCTGATTATATTAAAACTAATTCATGACATCATTTCATTATGCTGCCATAATTCTGGTTTTGTTATCAGCAACAGGATGCAGTTCAATTTTAAAAGAAGAAGGTCGTATGAAATGGAAAATTGCAGGAGAACTTCCCTCTGAAAACGGTTATGCATCACCGGGAGTTGCAGGTCCGCTCACAGGTAGTTACAATAACCTGCTGATAATAGGAGGTGGAGCAAATTTTCCCGAAAAGATGCCCTGGGAAGGAGGAAAAAAAATCTATCATAATGACTTGGTTTTATTTGTTGAAAAAAGCAATTTTTTTTCTCCCTTATATTTAAAAAAACAACTTCCTTACAACCTCGCTTATTCGGCAAATTGTACTACACCTAAAGGAATTATAGCAGCAGGTGGTGAAAATGAAACGGGTATTTTATCGCAGGTATTATTAATTTCTCTTAATAAAAATAACGAGCCTGAGTGGAGTAGATTACCGGATCTGCCGGTTGCAGTAACAGGAGCTGCCGCTGCTACAGATGGAAAGTATATGATTGTGGCAGGTGGTGATACAAAAGATAGCACATCTTCTCTTGCCTGGGTTATAAACCTTGATGATTTATCCACAGGCTGGAGAACTTTAACTCCTGTTCCGGTTGCTGTTTCTAATGCAGTTATAGTGTATAACACAGCAATATCAAAGTTTTTTCTTGCAGGTGGCAGAACGAAAACTTCATCTGGCATCACTAAATTTCATCAATCTGTATTTTCCTATGATCTTTTTAATAATAAATGGGAGGAAGTTTCTTCTATTCCTTATCCGCTTGCAGCAGGTACCGGGGTGGCAATAGGAAATGAAATTTTTTTAATAGGTGGAGATAAAGGAATTGTCTATAATAAAACAGAGGAATTAATAAAAAAAATAAACCAGGAACCGGATGTGGTTAAAAAAGATTCACTGATTAAAGAAAAGAATCATTTGCAGCAAAACCATCCAGGTTTTGGCAGGGAAATACTTGTTTATAATGTATTAAAGGATGTATGGGAAAATGCCGGAATTTTTCCATTTGAACTTCCGGTTACAACAACCGCTGTTTTAATTAATGATGAAATTATTCTGCCTTCAGGCGAAATAAAAGCCGGAGTAAGATCTCCGAAAATAATTTCCGGAAGGTTAAAATAATTCTTCCGCAGGTTTAAATATGGAAATGGTAAAAAATAAAAAATATCCCTGGGTTGTAGTTGGCCTTTTATGGGTAGTTGCATTATTAAATTATATGGACAGACAAATGCTGTCGACCATGAAGCCTTCTATGCAGGTGGATATAATAGAACTGGAATCTGCAGCCAATTTTGGAAGGTTAATGGCAATTTTTCTGTGGATATATGGATTTATGAGCCCCGTTGCAGGCATTATTGCTGATAAATTAAACCGGAAATGGCTGATAGTTACTAGCCTGTTTGTATGGTCTGCAGTTACCCTGGCTATGGGATATGCAACAACTTTCGAACAGTTATACTGGCTTCGTGCAATTATGGGTGTTAGTGAAGCTATTTATATACCTGCCGGCCTTTCATTAATTGCAGATTATCATACTTCCAAAACACGTTCGCTGGCTATAGGAATTCATATGACAGGATTATATATGGGTCAGGCATTAGGCGGATTTGGAGCTACTGTGGCTGAAGAGTTTTCATGGCAGACAGCTTTTAAAAGCTTTGGTGTTATCGGAGTTGTTTATTCTTTTATTCTGATTTTTCTATTGAAAGAAATTAAAGTTAAGGGTGTATTGGAAAAAACAAAAGCAGATATAAAGAAAATCCCATTATTAAAAGGACTTACTGTATTGTTTACAAATATCTCCTTCTGGATCATTTTATTTTATTTCGCAGTTCCCAGCCTGCCTGGCTGGGGTGTTAAGAACTGGCTTCCTACTTTGTTTGCCGAAAAATTAAATATAGAAATGTCACTGGCAGGGCCGGCTTCTACAATTACAATTGCAGCCTCCTCTTTTATAGGAGTAATATTTGGCGGAATTCTTTCAGACAGATGGGTACAGAAAAATATACGCGCCAGAGTATATACCAGTGCCATAGGAATTGCACTTACTATTCCTTCTCTGTTATTAATAGGTTTCGGAAATTCTGTATTTCATGTAATAGGTTCCGCTGCATTCTTTGGCATAGGATTCGGAATGTTTGACGCTAACAATATGCCCATTCTTTGCCAGTTTGTATCTTCTAAATACAGAGCCACCGCCTATGGTATTATGAATATGGCCGGGGTTTTCTTCGGAGCATTTATTACCGATTTTTTAGGAAGATCAACAGATGAAGGGAATCTTGGAAGAGATTTTGCGCTGTTGTCAGGGGTTGTTTTGATAGCATTAATTATACAATTGACTTTTCTGAAACCGAAACAACATGATTTTTCCGATGCATAATTTTTTTATTAAAATCATTTCATTATGAAATATTTCTTTTTGCTGATTACTGTTTCCTATAGCCTTTTCTCCATGGCACAGAATTCTCCTACTTCAGGTAAAATACTTTCTGAAGTTATTATGCCGGTAAATCCTATTCTGAAAGAAGGAAATAATAACCCTGTGGTTCAATTAAAAATAGCAGTTCCGGCAGATGGAGCAAACATTAGTTTAAACTCTATAGAGGCTGAATTTATTTCCGGAAATGAATCTATAGAAAAGCTTGAATTGTATTATACCGGAAATAACCGCAGCTTTTCTAAAGATAGTCTGGTAAAATTTATTCAACCTAAAAATAAAAGTTTCCAAATTCCCGTAGCTATTAGTTTAAAACCGGGAGTTCATTATTTCTGGATGCATGGTTTATTGTCAGATAAAGCCGACCTGGATAAAAAAATAAGCTTCAGACTAAATTCTTTTACTGCCTCAGGTAAAAAAATTCAACCTTTAAAACACGAGAGTATAAATATTCAATATCCCGGAATTGCAATTCGTAAAGCCTGGGACGACAGTGTTCATACTTACCGTATACCCGGAATTATTACTACCGGTAAAGGCACACTGATAGCTGTTTATGATATTCGTTACCGACATTCAGGTGATCTTCCCGCCAATATAGATGTTGGTATGAACAGAAGTGTTGATGGAGGAAAAACCTGGGAGCCTATGAAAATTATTATGGATATGGGTCCTCCTCATGAAAATAATGGCATAGGTGACCCGGCTGTGTTATATGATCCTGCCACAAAAAAAATATGGGTGGCAGCCTTGTGGAGTAAAGGAAATAATTCCATCCGAGATTCACGTCCGGGATTATCTCCCGACAGCAGTGGGCAATTTGTTCTTGTAAGCAGCGATGATGATGGCCTCACCTGGTCTGAGCCTTATAATATTACTTCACAGGTAAAAAATCCTAAATGGCATCTTTATTTTAATGGCCCCGGAAATGGGATTGTTATGCAAAACGGTACTTTGGTTTTCCCCTCTCAATATTGGGATGAATCTAAAAAACCCGGGATGCCGCACTCTTCAATAATTTATAGTGAAGATAATGGCAAAACCTGGAAGTCCGGTATCGGTGCTAAATCAAATACTACCGAAGCACAGGTAGTTGAAACTACCCCTGGTACTCTTATGCTTAATATGAGAGATAACAGAGGAAAATACAGAAGTGTAGCCACCACTACAGATATGGGTAAAACCTGGGTGGAACATCATACTTCTTCAGGTGCGCTTATAGATCCGGTTTGTATGGCAAGCTTTATAAAAGGAAGGGTAAATGTAAAGGGAAGCCTGAAGGAGGTTTTGTTTTTTAGTAATGTAAACAGTCAGACTGCAAGAATAAATATGAGCCTGAGAGCCAGTGTAGATGCTGGTGAATCATGGCCTGAAGATTTAAAATTGCTTATTGATGAAAGACCGGGTTATGGATATTCTGCTCTTACACTTATAGATGAAAATACAATAGGAATATTATATGAAGGAATCAGGGATTTATATTTCGTCAGAATTCCTGTAACAGATATCCTAAAATAATACTTTATGAAATATTCTCAGGAAGAATTAAACTCATTGCAAAATTTTTATTTCAACCAGCTAATAAATGATACTCTGCCTTTCTGGTTTCCTGAATCTGTAGATGAAAAATACGGTGGTTTTTTATTCATGCGCAACAGAGACGGAAAGCTGATAGACGATGATAAAGCCGTGTGGATACAAGGTAGGGCAACCTGGCTGCTTTCCACACTATATAATACAATTGATAAAAAACCTGAATGGCTGAATGCAGCTAAATCAGGTTATGATTTTTTAAATAAATATTGCTTTGATACCGACGGGCAAATGTTTTTCCATGTAACACGAGATGGAAAACCCATCAGAAAAAGAAGATATTTTTTTTCAGAAACATTTTATGTAATTGCTGCCGCAGCCTATTCTAAAGCAAGCGGCGATAAAATTGCAGCTAATAATGCCCGGAAGGTTTTTGATAATTGCCTTAATTATATTTCCAATCCTCAGCTACTACCTCAGAAATATTCTGCCACCAGGCCTTCTAAAGGAATTGGTGTTCCTATGATAATGCTGAATACGGCTCAACAGTTAAGAGATAATATTGAAGATGAAAGATGTGATATTTTAATCGACCACTGGATAAATGAAATTGAAAGAGATTTTGTTAAAGATGATATTTATTGTGTTATGGAACAGGTGAGTCCGGATGGATCAATTATAGATCATATAGAAGAAAGAAAATTAAATCCCGGACATGCCATTGAATGTGCATGGTTTATTTTGAATGAAGCACGGCATAGAAAAAATGATCCTCACCTGATTAACCTTGGATGTAGAATGCTCGATTATATGTGGGAAAGAGGATGGGATGATGAATATGGGGGAATAATTTACTTCTGCGATGTTTATAATAAACCGGTACAGGAATACTGGCAGGATATGAAGTTCTGGTGGCCGCAAAACGAAGCTATAATAGCTACTTTATTAGCCTTTCTATTAACAGGAAATGAAAAATATGCCGCCATGCATAGAAAAATCCATCAATACGCCTATTCTCATTTTCATGATAAAGAATTCGGAGAATGGTATGGTTATTTACATAGAAACGGTACAGTTGCACAACCTGCAAAGGGTAATTTATTTAAAGGCCCTTTTCATCTTCCCCGCCAGGAATGGTTTTGCTGGAAATTGTTAAATGAATTTAATTCCTCTATAAAAGAAAATTTGAATCATGCTGAAAGAATTAAGATTCAATAATATTCTATTACTGCTGCTCATCATTCCTATATTAAATTTTGCGCAGGAAAAACACATGGCATTAATTCCTATGCCACAAATAATTTCCTATAGTTCTGAAAATTTTATATTAGATAAAAGTGAAGGGATCTTTTATGCTTCAGAAGAATTAAAAAAAGAAGCCGGATTTTTAAAAAAAGAATTAGAAAAAAATTCCGTTAAACAACAGATTTTTTCCCGGGCAGGAAACCTTAAATCTTATATCAAACTTTCAATAGAAAATGTTGAAGCGCCTCTCAATAAAGCTGATGCTTATTCTATTAAGGTTACAGGAAAGAACATTGATATTAAAGGAAATACTCCTAAGGCAGTTTTCTATGGTATAAATACTTTACTTCAGTTAATTGATAGCACTAAAAATGTAGAGGGCTGTATAATAACCGACTGGCCGGCATTTGCATGGCGGGGTTATATGATAGACGTAGGAAGAAATTATATGTCTATGGAAATTCTTAAAGAAAAAATTGATTACCTGAGCCGTTATAAATATAATATTTTTCATTTTCATTTAACCGAAGATATCGCATGGAGAATTGAAATTGATCAATACCCACAACTTACAGCGCCTGAAACTATGATAAGGAATAAGGGTAAGTTTTATTCACATAATGAAATGCTGGAATTGATTGAATATTGCAGAGAAAGATATATCACGCTTGTTCCAGAAATAGACATGCCCGGGCATAGCGAAGCATTTACCAGAGCCATGGGTTTTAATATGCAATCCGATTCCGGACTTGCTGCAGTTAAAAATATACTTAATGAATTATTAGATAAATATGATCTTCCTTATTGGCATATAGGGGCTGATGAAGTTAAAATAACCAAAAAAGATTTTCTTCCCGAAGTAGCGGATTTACTTCATAAAAGAAATAAAAAAATAATAGGCTGGGAACCGGGAGGAAATTTCCCGGAAAATACAATCAGACAGTTATGGATGGATGATAACGGAAAAATTGCTTCAAAGCCGGGAATTCAGTATATAGATTCCCGTCATCTTTACCTCAACCATATGGATCCTCTGGAGGCTGTTGTTACGCTTTTCTATAGAAAAATTTCTGGTTTAAGTCAGGGTAATGAATATGCAATTGGCGGAACATTATGTATGTGGCATGATAGAAAGGTAAGATCGCAGGATGATATTATGAATATGAATCCTGTCTATCCGGGAATTCTCAGCTTTGCTGAAAGGATATGGAAGGGAGGTGGAAAAGACGGATGGGTAGCATATATAGACCATAAAAATGTAAAAGAATTCGCAGCTTTTAAAAATTTTGAAAACAGGTTACTTCATCATAAGAAAAAATATTTTTCCGATAAACCATTTCCTTATGTTAAGCAGCAGGATATACAATGGGAGTTGTATGGGCCATATGAAAATGAAGGAGATTTGAAAAAAGCATTTGAACCTGAATTAAATAAAAATTTCTCAAAACCACCGGCTCAAATTGTAACAGGAGGTACGATAATATTAAGGCACTGGTGGCACAACCTGATAAAAGCTGTATTAGAAAATCCCCGTGACAGTACCACCTGGTATGCAAAAACCCGTATTTATTCTGAAGAAGAGGGAGAATTTAAATTCTGGATAGGTTTTAATAATTTTTCCAGGTCACCGGCAACAGATTCTCCTCCTGAAGGGCAATGGGATGAAAAGTCTTCTGCGGTTTGGGTAAACGGAAATAAAATACCGCCACCTAAATGGATTAACCCCGGAATGAAAGGTAAAGCAGAAGTTCCGCTAACAAATGAAGATTATGCCTTCAGGGAACCAACAATTATAAAATTAAAGAAAGGGTGGAATGATGTGTTGGTAAAGGCACCCGTAGGAAGTTTTAAAGGTCGCGACTGGCAAAACCCGGTTAAATGGATG
>Ga0079224_100014104_pt1 | contig 11153 bp, 11 predicted proteins | sample Stecom2015_FD_80414 | JGI IMG/M metagenome (GOLD analysis project Ga0079224, IMG submission 80414) | Agricultural soil microbial communities from Utah to study Nitrogen management - Steer compost 2015 | ecosystem: Environmental > Terrestrial > Soil > Agricultural land | place: USA: Utah...
GCCCGGCACGCCGTCCATGTTCGACGGCAGCAGGATCCCGTGCCAGTGGATCGACGTATCCACGCCCAGTCGATTGGCGACGCGCAGCGTGACCGTGTCGCCCTGGCGCCAGCGCAGCAGCGGTCCGGGCACACCGCCGTTGATCGCCACGGCGTTGGCGGGGCGGCCCGTGTAGTTGACCGGGAGGGCGCCGATGGACAGGTCGTAGTCGCTGCCTGTCCTTGTCGAATTGACATAATAGGCATTATGCGAAATGAAAGAAGGGGCAGCGAAGCCCCCTGTTGAGGCTGAAACGGCAAGTCCTACCGCCCCTGTCACGAAGGTTCTCCGGTCCATCGGCGAAGCCTAGCAAGGTTGGACCACGGTCCCGGCAACGGTTCCCGGTCGAGCCGTGGCGGTTTCGGGAAGCCCGCCTGTCGGTCGGCCTCGGCGTCGAACGCTGCGCCGATCTGCTGCGGGTGTCGCCCAGGACGGTGCGCACCTGGGAGGCCGGCACCTCGCGGGTGCCCTACTCGGCCAAGGCCAGACGCGTGCCAGCGCGGGACCCGGACTTGGAACGGCCCTGAGCCTCCTGCGCGCGCTTCTTCAGTGCGAGAACAGGACGGGGACTTCCGCGTGCTCGAACAGGCGGCGGGTGACGCCGCCGAACACCTGCTCGCGCGCGCGCGAGTGGCCGTATCCGCCGGCGACCAGCAATTGCGCCCCGACCTCGCGCGCCCGGCGCAGGATGGCCTCGCCGGCACTCGCGCCTTCGCGCGGCAGCGACGCTACCTCCACTCGCAGGCCATGGCGCGCGAGGTGCGCGGCGATGTCGGCGCCCGGCAGTTCGCCATGACGGATCTCGCCGACCCGCGGATCCACGATCACCAGTTCGACGGAACGCGCCCTGAGCAGCAAGGGCAGCGCGTCGTGCAGCGCCCGGGTGGCTTCCGGGGACGGGCGCCACGCCACGACCACTTTGTCCAGCGAAGCCGGCCACCGGGCGCCCCGAGGCACCACGAGCAGGGGCCGCCCCGAGCTGAGCAGCAGCGCCGAGAACACGGCGCGCTCCGCGTCCAGGGTCGCATTGGCCGTGCGCCCGAGCACGACCAGGTCGGCGTAATGCGCGTGCAGCACCGCTGCCTCAGATGAAGTCAGCCAGATCGAATCCACCACATACGACTCGGCCGCGACGTCGTTTCGCGACAGGCACGCATCCACTTGCGCGCGCAACCGGTCTGACGCGGCTGCCGCCGCTTCCCGCAGGGTGTCGAATACCGCCTCCGGGTAATAGCTGAGCGTCCCCACCGCCGGCGTGATCACGCTGATCGCGACCATCCCGATCACGCGCCCGTTCTCCGGCGCGGCAAGTGCGCTGGCAACGTCGAACGCTTCCTGGCTCACCTCTCCCAACACCACGGGTACCAGCAGGTCCTTGAACACGACTGAGCCTCCTGAAGGGACGACCCGCACGATGCGCCATCCGCATGCAGCGGCATTGATCTCGATCAAGATGTACGGCGTCAGCCGGGCGGATATTGGATCGGTCGGGCCGATGCAGGCTTACGCAGGAGACGATGATGCCGGCGCAACCACGCCACGCGCTCGCGGGGCCTGCCTCGCCGCGCTGGACCGAGACCCTGCGCGACGGCCGCCACATAGTGGTGCGCCCGATCGAGCGCCAGGACGCCCGTGCCGAGCGGGATTTCCTCGAATCGCTCCCGACCACCTTCCGGCGCGACCGCTTCTCCGGCCAGATCAGTTCGCCGAGCGAGACCTTGGTGGAGGCGCTGCCCGAGTTCGACTACGCGAGCAACATGGCCTTGGTCGCGGTCGCCCGCGAGGATGGCCGCGACCGCATCGTCGGGGTCTGCTGCTACGCGGTCTGTCCCGGCAGTGATGACTGCGAAGCCGCCGTCGCCGTGGTCGACACTTGGCAAGGCCAGGGCTTGGGCACGGCCATGATGCATCACCTGGTTGAGGTAGTGCGCGACCTCGCCCGTCACCTGGGCTTCCATGTCAATCCCTGCGAAGGCGACCGTTCGCTGGTGGTGCACTCGCTGCAGCTCCAGGAATGGAAATCACCATGAATCGTGTCCAAGGCAAAACTTGCATCGTCACCGGCGCGGCGCTGGGAATCGGCCGTGCCTGCGCGTTTCGGCTGGCGGGCGAAGGTGCCCGCCTCGCGCTGTTCGACGTCCTCGATTCCGAGGGGACCATGTTGCGTGACGAACTGCGCGTGGCCGGGCACGAAGTCGAGTACTGGCACGTCGATGTCGCTGATGAAAGTCAGATGCGGGATGCCGTCGACGCCGTCGCCTTGCGCTTCGGTCGCCTCGATGTACTGGTCAACAATGCCGGCATCGCCGGCGCCAACAAGCCCACCGACCAAGTGAGCGAGGCTGAATGGGATCGCGTACAGGCGATCAACGTCAAAGGCGTTTTCTTCGCCATCAAGCACGCAGTGCCGCACCTGCGGCGCGCCAAGGGCGGCAGCATCATCAACCTGTCCTCGATCTACGGCCTGGTGGGCGCGCCAGACTCGCCGCCCTACCACGCTGCCAAGGGCGCGGTGCGGCTGATGAGCAAGACCGACGCCCTGCTCTACGCATCCGACCGGATCCGCGTGAACTCGGTACACCCCGGCTTCATCTGGACACCAATGGTAAGGCACCACCTTGAAGCCGACGGCGGCGACCTCGAAGCCGCGCGCGCGCAAGTTGCGGCGCTGCACCCGCTTGGCCACCTGGGCGAGCCCGACGACATCGCCTGGGGCGTGGTCTATCTAGCCTCGGATGAGTCAAAGTTCGTCACCGGCAGTGAGCTGGTCATCGATGGCGGCTACACCGCACGCTGAAACAACCTCCTGGAGGAAGACCCGCATGAACATGAAGATCCTGCTCGCCGTCGACGGCAGCAAGAGCAGCGAACGCGCCACCCGCCACGTGGTCCGACTAGCCGCCAAACTGGCTACGCCGCCGCGGCTCACCGTCCTCAACGTCGACCTGCCGTTGCTCAAGGCGGCCGCGGCGAAGATGGGCGCGCGTGCGGTGGCCGACTACCATGCGAGCAATTCAAAGTACGCGCTGCGCCACGCGCACCGCGTTCTGTCCCGCGCACACCTCTCCTTTGAGGAGCTGACTTTGGTCGGCGACCCCGCAGCATCGATCGCCCAGGCAGCCACGGAAGCTCGCGCCGAGCTTGTGGTCATGGGTTCTCGCGGCATGACTGCGCTGAAGAACCTCATGCTCGGCTCGGTCGCCACGAAAGTGCTTGCCCAATCCACGATCCCGGTGACGCTCGTTCGTTGAAGCCTATACACGCAAGAAAGAAGGGCAATTCCCCCTGGGTCCTGAACCAGCTTGGGCAGGTTCTCATGCGCAGATGCACTGCCTGCGGACGTGATCGTTGTTCGCGATCCACGCCGAGTCGCGCGGTGAGCGGGACTACGCGCTGGAGCATGCACGCCTGCATCCCGGCATTCTCGCCGTGGAATCCGCCTGACCGCGTGGCGCTGCCGTTTCCCGACGATCGCGAGCTGGCCCGCGCGTGACCCTGGCCGACGCAGCGCGCGTACGCCGCGGAACCTCAGGCACGGATGGCGAGCACAACCCCTGCGAAGGTTGCGACCATTGCGACCACTCCCGGCAGAACCCGCAACCCGAAGTCGCGCCCACCGGCGACGAACGCCACCACCAGCTTGCTCAGCGAGTTGGCGGCGAGGGCCGCGAGCAGCGCCAGGACCGCAGCGTCGACATCAACGCGGCCGAGCGCGACGAACTGCGCGGCCGATGCTGCGGCCGCATGCACGTCGGCCAGCCCTGACGCGGCCAGCGTCCAGGCCAGTGCACCGTCCCCGAGCCAGGCCAGCATCGCCGCCGATGCCAGCAGCACCAATGCGACCACGGCGACGAACACCAGGATCTGCCTGGGCTCGAAAGGCCGCCCGGCGATCCTTGCGACCTCGGTTAGCGGCTGGCGGCGGCTGCGCCACGCCGATAGCAGAGCAAAGCCGGCCACGACCAGCCCGGAAACGGCCAGCGGCAGCGCGATCGCGCGCAAGAGCTGCCCCGACAGCGCGCCGGCAATCACGGCCAGTTCGATCACCGTGCTGACGTTGGAAACCAGTGCCGCACTGACGCAAGCCGGCAGCAGGTCAGGGTTGCCACGCGTGCGCGAGCCCATGGTCGCGATGGTCGCGGCGCTGGAAACAAAGCCGCCGGCAAATCCGGCCAGCATCAGGCCGCGCCCTGCACCGAGCGCACGCAGGGCAACATGCCCGGCCGCATTGATCGCCATCACGATCAGCGCCAGCAACCAGAGTTTGCGCAGGTTGAGGACCTGCCACGGATCGATCGCGTGGTCAGGCAGCAGTGGCAGCACGATCGCCGCGCCGGCGGCGAGCAGTAGCGCATCGTGCAGTTCCTGTTCGCTCAGCGTGTGCCGCACGAATCGGTGCAATCGCGATTTCGCCGCCAGCAGCAATGCGACCCCGACGCCGACGCCGGCGGCGAACGCCGCATCGCGCATCGCCAGCACGCCGAGCAGGAATACCAGCAGCAGCGCGATCTCGGTGGTCAGTCCGGGGTCGCGGGAGCGCGTGTGCCGATAGCTCGCCAGCGCAGCGAGCGCGACGAAGCCGCCTGCGATGGCAAGCCCGACTCCACCGAGCATTTCCGCGACCGCGCCGGCGAGGGCGACGAGCGCGAACGTCCGTATTCCGGCCGCCGCGCGTCCCTGCCCTTCCCCCTTGCTGCGCTCACGCTCAATCCCGACCAGGAGGCCGATGCCGACTGCGGCCAGCAGGCCTTTGAGCAAGGCTAGATCGAACATCCGCGCAGCTTGCCATGTCGCCCGGTGAATCGCAGCGCCTCGGCTTGACCAGGGTCAACACTACGCTCGGGCAGGCGCCGGATACTGCGATCCAGTCCAGCGTGGACCCTTCCGATGTTCCCCAAGGACATCATCGTCTTCCTCGAGCAGGATTGCCGGGACAGTCGCCAGCGGCTTGCGTTTGCGGCGGGGTTGGCCAAGCGGTGGCAGGCCCACCTGGCCGCCACGTTTGTCACCCGGCCACTGGCACTGAACCCGCATGCCGGTTTCGCCATCGGCGCAGCGCTCCCGGCAATGCTGGAAGCGCACCTGGTCAAGAAGTCGGATGCCCAGTCGCAGGCCCGGAGGGAATTCGACAATCTGACCTTGCGACGCAGTTTCTCGGCGGAATGGCGAATATCGGACAACGAACCTCCCGGCGCGCTGACCCTGCATGCGCGGCATGCGGACCTGGTGATCATGGGACCGCCGCAGCGCCAGCAAGCGCCCACCACGGTGCTCGGGCTTTCGGAAGGTCTCATCTTCGCTTCGGGGCGGCCATGCTTGCTTCTGCCGGACGACTGGCCGGCAGAACGCGTGGCGCGACGCATCGTCATCGGCTGGAATGGCGGGCGCGAGGCGGCGCGCGCGATCGCGGACGCGATGCCGTTGCTGGTCGCGGCGGAGGCCGTCCATCTCGTGGTCCTTCCGGATGCGGGACTCAAGGGCCTTCATGGACAGGAACCAGGTGCCGACATGGCCGCCCATCTGGCGCGCCACGGCGTCCGTGTCGTGCTCGAACAGCAGCCCGGAAGCGATGCGGGGGCGGCCCTGCTGGAACGCTGCGCGGCAACCAACGCCGACCTGCTGGTCATGGGGGCAAGGGGGCGGTCCGAACTGAGCGAATTCTTCCTGGGCGGCGCCACCCGCGTCGTCCTGAGCGAGTCACGACTGCCGCTGCTGCTCTCCGGCTGAGGCAGCCCCGCGTCACTGGGCATCGTCCAGTGCGAGGACACGGATTCGCCGGCAAACGCGTGCGTGCGACCCGCCGGTACATCCATATCCGGCGCCTCGCGGCCTTGTGGGTGCAGCGGCTGGACAGGATGCCCTGCCATGGTTAGGCAGCCAGCCGTGGGGGGGCCATGCTCTCGTGCGGATTCATTGATCTGCATCAATGACTGTCCAGTCGGCCCGAGTAACGTAGGGACGAACACAGACCGGGCACTCCGATGAGCACGATCCAGAATGCACCGCCGACGGACCTCGACTCGCTTCGCTGGTCGGAAACATTGCGCGACGGCAGCAATGTCCTGATCCGCCCCATCACCAGGCAGGACAAGGCTGGCGAGCGCGACTTCATAGAAGGCCTGTCTGCCGAAGCCCGTCGCTACCGGTTTCTCGGCCAGATCGGCTCGCCGAGCGACCGGATGCTGGAACGCTTCACCAATATCGACTACTTGCACGACATGGCGTTCGTGGCCGTGGTACAGGAGGGAGCCCGCGAGCGCATCGTCGGCGTGAGCCGCTATGCCACGGATCCCTCCGGCAGGGGCTGCGAATGCGCGGTCACCGTCAGCGATGACTGGCAGGACAGGGGCCTGGGCACCACGCTCATGCGGCACATCATCGAGTTTGCGCGGACAAAAGGCGTGGGCACCCTGTACTCGATCGATTCGGCGGAGAACGTCGCCATGAAGGACCTTGCAAGGTTCCTCGGCTTCCGGACCCGACCGGATCCGAGCGATGCCGACCAGGTGATCCACGAACTGGCGCTCGGGGGATCCTGAAGCGGCTGCTATCGCAAATGCGGCTACCGCGGGACAGGCAAGACCTGTCGCGTGGCAAGGCTTGCTGTTTGTCACCTCCGCGCCGCGAGACGCCGATCCAGTGCGGCTGTAAACCGCACGCGCAGGCGAACCGCGAGGACCACGGTCTCAGTGCGAAAAGAACACCGGAATGCTCGCGCTGATCAGCAACTCGCGGGTGACCCCGCCCATCGCCCACTCGCGCAACCTGGAATGCCCATAGCCGCCGGCGACAATGAGCTCCGCGCGCATCTCGCGAGCGTGCTCCAGCACCACTTCGCTGATCGCCCTGCCCCGCGACTTGCGCAGGACCACGTTGACCTTGGCGCCATGCCGGGCAAGATGCGACCCGATGTCGGCGCCGGGCTGTTTGCCGTCCCCATGCTCGCCGCCTTCCGGGTCGACGACCAGCAGGTCGACTGCCTCCGCCAAGCTCAGCAGCGGCAGCGCATCATGGATGGCGCGCGCGCATTCGATCGTTGGCCGCCACGCCACCACGATGCGCCGCGGCGGCATGCGGGTCTTGCAACGCGGGGGAACGACGAGGACCGGGCGTCCGGATTCGAGTAGCAGGGCAGCGAAATATGCACGCGGAACGGTCGCCTCGGCGGTGTCCCCGATCGCGCCGGCCACGATCGCCAGATCCGCATAGTGGGCACGGTGTGCCGCCATGCGCGCGGGTTCGGTGAGCAATGACTCGACCAGGCTGACCTCGGTCGATACCGATTCCTTTTCCAGCCGCGCCCTGAGCTTGGCGACGTTGCGCTCGCCCTGTTCCCGGAGAGGCGCGTAAGCCTCGACGTACGCGAGATCCGGCATCAGGCCCCATGGCGATGGCACTGGCGTCGGCAGGCTCACCAACTCCATGACCGAAACGCGTGCCTCCTGGCTTGCTGCCAGGTCCAGGGCGACATTGAGCGCGTCCATGTCGCCGGCGCTCCCCGTCATGGGTACCAGGATATCCCTGAACATGGCGCGCTCCTGTCACGGCCAACCGGCATCGGTACGAGGAGTACAAGGCCTCGCGCTGCCGTGGACCTTGACGTGCGTCAATAACTTGGCAGATCGGCGTCATCGGGCGTCTGCTCCGGGCAGAAGGCATGGTCGACATCCAGCCAAGAGCAGCACCGTCTCGCCGCTCAGCGATCGGTCGGCCCGATCGTTCCCGCCGCGCACGTTCCACCCTGTCGCGGTTGACAAGGATCAATGCGCTTAAGTCGCATATCGGCTGCAATGCGCTCGTCTTTGCGTGAGGACCAGCACATGACGGACAACGACGCGTCACGATCGCCTGCGGCAGCTCCGACGCAGGCGTCGACGGATTCGCCCATGGACAGCTTCCGCGTGAGTTTCCTCGGTGGCGTCGGAACCGTCACGGGCTCGCGCCACCTGGTGGAAGCCGGCACGGCGCGCATCCTGGTCGACTGCGGCCTGTTTCAGGGATACAAGACGCTGCGATTGCGCAATCGGGCGCCATTTCCGGTGCCACCGGACAGCATCGATGCGGTCGTGCTGACGCACGCCCACCTCGACCATTCGGGATACCTGCCGCGGCTGGTCAGCGAAGGCTTCAATGGCCCGATCTGGTGCACCGAAGCCACCCGAGCCCTGTGCGGCATCCTGCTGCTCGACTCGGCTCGGCTGCTGGAGGAGGAAGCCAGCTACGCGAACCGCGTGGGCTCATCGCGCCACCACCCCGCGTTGCCGCTGTATCGGGAAGCCGACGCGCGTCGTTGCCTGGAGCTGTTCCACAGCATTCCCTTCGACCAGCATTTCACCGCGGCACCGGGCGTGGCCGCGATGCTGCGCAGCCAGGGTCACATCCTCGGCGCCGCGGCGGCGACGCTGGAACACGGCGGCATCCGCATCATCTTCAGCGGCGACGTGGGCCGTCCCGACGATCTTGTCATGCCGGCACCCGAGCCGCCGGCCGAAAGCGACTGGATCGTGTGCGAGTCCACGTACGGCGACCGCATCCATCCGCAGGTCGACGTGAAGGATGAGTTGCGCGTGGTGCTTGGCCGGGTCCTGGCGCGCCGCGGAGTGGTGGTCATCCCGGCTTTCGCCGTCGGCCGCGCGCAGTTGCTCCTGCATGCGATCACACAGCTTTGCGAGGATGGCGCGATCCCCGACGCGCCGGTCTACCTCAACAGCCCCATGGCCGCGGGCGTCACCGCGCTCTATCGCCGGCATCCCGGCCTGCACCGCCTGGACGCCGCGGCGCTCGGCGACATGGAGCACGTCGTACACGTCGTGAGCTCGGTGGAGGAATCCAAGGCGCTCAACCGGCGCAACGGTCCGATGGTGATCGTGTCCGCCAGTGGCATGGCGACCGGTGGACGCGTACTGCACCACCTGGCCGCCTTCGGCGGCGATCCACGCAACGCCATCGTGCTGTGTGGCTACCAGGCCGGCGGCACCCGGGGGGCTGCGCTGGCCGCGGGCGACAGGACGCTGCGGATCTTCGGCCGCGACGTGCACATCGCGGCCGAAGTCGTGCAGCTTGGTGCCGCATCCGCACACGCCGATGCAGACGAACTGCTTGCCTGGCTGCGCGCCGCCCCGCGACGGCCGCGCGGCGTGTTCCTGACCCACGGCGAACCGGGGCCGGCGGACGCACTGCGCAAGCGAATCGAACGCGAGCTGGGCTGGCAGGCGTACGTGCCGGGCGACCACGAATCGATCGACCTGCTGTAGTCCGCCAGGCGTGGGCGCGTGGACGCGCGCAGGAAAGCCGGCTTCATCGCAACTCCGTGTCCGGTTGCGCCGGTTCCGGACACGATCGCGCTGCCTCGTGGCAGTGCCCGACGCGACAGGTTCGCTGTCGCGCTCAGCCATCGCGCTTGCTTGCATCCTCCTCTTCGGCGGGCCGCACCGGCTCGGTCCCGGCCGGCGCCTGGTCGTCGGCGGAATCCCGGAGACGGCGCACCTTCTCCGCGAGCGACCGGTAACTGGCGACGAACTGCCTCCTGACCCGTTCCCACGTTCCCGCGGAAGCGTCCTGCATCGCCCGATAGCGCACGGCCGCTTACGCCCGCTGTTTGCGGAGATCCGCAATTGCGCGTTCGCGGTGTTCGCGAGTCGGCGCGGCGGATGTGCCGCCGTACCACGCGTCCAAAGACGCGGTCAGCAACGGCCATGCGCTACTTGCAGGCGTCATAGACACGGTGGTTCCAGCGCGACAGGTCGTCCATCGTGACCTTGATGCCGCGGCGGCGCTGGAAGTCGTCGCGGGCTTTCTTTGCACTCTTGCAGGGATTTTTGCGGCTGCGCTTGCTGCGTGGCTTGCTGTTTCGGGTGCTGGCGCGGCCACGGCTTGACTTGCTGCGCTTCGATTTCTGCGCAGTCCGAGACTGGCGCGGCGGCGATTCCACGGCAACGCGTCGCCGCGCCTGCGGCGGGTCCACGACCGGCTCAAGGATCGCGACCAGGGTTTCGCCGGACAGGCAGCCCTTGCTGCGGTAGGCGGTCGCCCCGCCCTCGCTCCGGCATTTCTGGAAATCTTCGGCGTGCAGCGGGAGTGCGCAGGCAAGCGCGAACAGCAGCGGGATCCATCTCATCGTCGACATCTCCTTGTCGTCTGTGGATGGGACAAGGATCGTGCGTGCAGGTAAGCGATGAAATCGGTCGATGCCTTCGTTTCATGTCGCGGAAGTACTCGCAAGCGGGTCGGGATTTCCCCACCGGCAGGCCCCATCGAACAACCCTTGTAGGAGCGGCGGAAGCCGCGAGCTTTTAGCCCCTCCCCCTGCAGAGGCAGGGGAAGGTTCGAGGGGGTGGCCACGGTTCGAACTGATCCAAAAGCCCCCCGACCCTCCCCTGCCGCTGCAGGGGAGGGAGCAAAGAGCTCGCGGCTTCCGCCGCTCCTACGGACTGAAGGTGCGGGAGATCAATCCGCCCGTGGCAGCCACAGCTCCACGTCGTGCTGGCCACGGTCGTCGAGCAGCGGAACGGCCAGCCCCGCCTGCTCTACCCCATCGACCAGCAGCCGCGGCGGCGTGCGCTGCCCGGCTTCCTGGCGCGCGTGGATGCGGTAGACGGTGTCGCGGTAGCGGTAGCGCACGCGATAGCCGGGCCAGTCGGTAGGGATGCAGGGCGACAGGCGCAGCGTGTCGCCTTCCAGGCGCAGGCCGAGCAGCGATTCGAGGAGCAGCCGGTACATCCAGCCGGCAGAGCCGGTGTACCAGGTCCAGCCGCCGCGGCCGACGTGCGGCTGCACGGCGTACACGTCGGCGGCGACGACGTACGGTTCCACCTTGTAGATCGCGATGCGCTCGGCGGTGTCGCCGTGGTGGATCGGGTTGATCATCCGGAACAGGTCCCACGCGCGCGCGTGGTCGCCCAGTTCGGCGAAGGCCATCGTCGCCCACACTGCGGCGTGCGTGTACTGGCCGCCGTTCTCGCGCACGCCGGGGACGTAGCCGCGGATGTAGCCGGGATCCTGTGCAGTCTTGTCGAACGGGGGGTCGAGCAGCTGGATCAGGCCGGCGTCGCGCCGCACCAGGTGCTGGTCGAGGGCCTCCATCGCCTGCCGGGCGCGCAGCGGGTCGGCCGCAC
>Ga0079224_100014105_pt1 | contig 11153 bp, 8 predicted proteins | sample Stecom2015_FD_80414 | JGI IMG/M metagenome (GOLD analysis project Ga0079224, IMG submission 80414) | Agricultural soil microbial communities from Utah to study Nitrogen management - Steer compost 2015 | ecosystem: Environmental > Terrestrial > Soil > Agricultural land | place: USA: Utah...
CGACCGGATAAAAAGAAATACGATCTGGCAATCTTGGTCAATCCAAAAGAACCGAATCCGCCATCCGATGAGAAAGCGATTCAGCGGTTTATCAAAGCGGCTGATCAGGTAGGGTTGTATGCCGAATTGATTACCCGAAATGATTTAGATAGACTCGTTCAATTTGATGCACTCTTTATTCGCGAAACGACTTTTGTGAACCACCATACTTTTCGGTTTGCAAAAAAAGCACAGTCGTTAGGGTTGACAGTAATTGATGACCCCGAATCGATTTTAAAATGTACGAATAAGGTGTATTTGTATGAGTTGCTTAATGCCAACAAAATTCTTACACCCAAATCGTTTGTGCTGAGTAAGGAGAACTATAAGAAATTACCTGAAAAACTTTCCTACCCGTTTATTTTGAAGCAGCCCGATGGTGCGTTCAGTAAGGGGGTTCATAAGATCAGTTCGGCTACTGAGTATAAGGAAGTAACCAGTATGATGTTTAAAGACTCGGATTTGCTGATTGCCCAAGAATATCTACCCACACCTTTCGATTGGCGGGTAGGTGTTTTGGATGGTAAGCCTTTGTACGTGTGCAAGTATTTTATGGCTACGGAACATTGGCAGATTGTAAACTGGAACGCGCAGGAAAGTTCGCGTGAAGGTTCGGTGGAGTCAATCTCAGTCGATCAGGCACCTGCCGGATTAATTCGAACCGCGCTTAAAGCTACCAGCTTAATTGGTGATAGCTTATATGGCGTGGATATGAAAGAAGTGGACGGAAAGTTTTATGTGATTGAAATCAACGACAACCCAAACATTGATGCGGGTATTGAAGATAAAATCCTGAAGGATAAATTGTATTCCAGCATAATGGAAGTATTTTTAAATAAGATCAAAGTCGACCGCTAATGACGCAACCTCCCCGCATCCATCTTTTTCAGGGTTTTGGTGTTGAACTGGAATACATGATTGTAGACAAGGATACACTGGCTATTAAACCCATAGCCGATGAGCTGTTGAAACATGAGTTGGGCGCATACGGAAGTGATTTTGAGAACGGTATCGTTACCTGGTCGAACGAATTGGTGGTGCACGTGCTTGAATTGAAATCCACCAACCCGGAAAGCAACCTGACGGTGCTGGAGCATGCATTTGCCGATAACATCAAACGCATTAATGCGATTCTTGCTGGCTGGAACGCCAGGCTTATGCCAACGGGCATGCATCCGTTTATGGATCCGTTAAAGGAAACGAAGCTATGGCCGCATGAAAGCAATGAGGTCTATGAAGTGTATAATAAAATTTTCGATTGCCGTGGTCATGGCTGGTCGAATGTGCAGAGCACACACTTAAACCTTCCGTTTTATGATGATGAAGAGTTTGCCCGTTTACATGCAGCCGTGCGGTTGGTTTTACCGATTCTTCCTGCTTTGTGTGCCACCTCGCCTATTGTAGAAGGAAAGCAAACCGGATCGCTGAACACACGCCTGACATATTATAAAAACAATCAGGCTAAAATACCTTCCATTACCGGTCGGGTTATTCCGGAAGCCATTTTTTCAAAACGGAATTACCTGAATACCATTTACGAAAAGATCAAAACGGACATTGCGCCCTTTGATCAAGGAAATGTGCTAAACCCCATTTGGGTGAACTCGCGTGGGGCGATACCGCGGTTTGATCGCGGCTCCATTGAAATCAGGTTGATGGATGTGCAGGAATGCCCGGCTGCAGACATTGCCATTCTTGAGTTGGTGATTGAAACCTTGCGTGCGTTCGTGTATGAAAAATTCATTGACCATGAATCGCAAATGAAATGTAAAACGGATGTGCTGGTGCAGATTTTTGAACTGGGTATTGAACGGGCAGAGCACGCGGTTATCAAAGACCTGGATTATTTGAAAATATTCGGGGTGCAGGAGTCTATTTCTGCAGGCGCCCTATGGAAGCATATTTTCGATTCGTTGATCCATCGTGGGAATACCGTACTTGATAAATGGAAACCAGAGCTTAGCATTGTATTGAATGAAGGCTCGCTGTCGTCACGAATTCTAAAGGCGTTGGGTAAGCAACAAAGCCCTGCCGATATTCGTGAGGTTTATCGCAAACTTTCAGATTGCCTGGAGCAAAACAAACTTTTTCTTCCTTAACCTTGAAGCACGTTTTGTTGATCAGTTGTGAGCATGCCGGAAATGAAGTTCCGGACAGCTATTCAACTTTATTTTCAGACGCGAATGAAGTCCTTGAATCACATCGGGGTTGGGATCCGGGGGCTTTGGAGGTTGCTCAATTTTTAGTGGATCAATTACAAGTTCAGTCTTTTTTAATGCCTGTGACCCGGTTGCTCATTGAAATGAATCGGTCATTGGATAATCCACAATTATTTCTGAATTCAGTAACAGGATTGATGGGGAAGAGAAAAGGAAACTAATCGATCAATATTATTTCCCATACCGAAATTCAATTGAGGAGGCCATCACGAAAACGAATCATGTGGTTATTCATCTTTCTATCCATTCCTTTACGCCCGTTTTAAATGGTGAAGTACGCAACGTTGATCTTGGATTACTGTTTGATCCTGATCGAAAATCAGAACTGGAATTCTGCTCTATTCTGCGGAGCAAGCTTGAAAAAGAATTACCTGAGCAGCGAATTGAATTCAACGAGCCTTATAAAGGCACTGATGATGGACTGACAACATCCTTAAGAAAAAAATTCCCAGATCATAAATACCTGGGAATTGAAATTGAGATCAATCAGAAGTTTGTGGGAACCATGCTTTTCCCCTCGCTCAAACAATCGGTGTTAAGTGGAATCAGGCAAACACTTAATTCACTTTAACAACTTCGTTTGAGGCTGCATCCTGCACCGTAACTTTCAGGATAGTGCCTTTTACTTTATTGTTCAATGTACCATTTAAAATAAGCTGGTATTGGCCCGGTTTAACGGTTGGGGCAGCAGTAAGTGTAATTGTGCTTGAGGTGATTTTGCCTTCTGCAGGATCAAAGGTTACGGTAATTCCTTCAGGTAGTTGTGAAGAGAAGCCAAGTTTCGCGTTCATGCTGGTATAGGCCTTCGAGCGTAGAATTTCTACTGAAAATTCTGTAGAAGTTCCTGGCTTTAATTCTAGGGTGCTTTTGCTGGGCTTTACAACAAACTCAGTTCGGGGGGCAACTTGTTGAGCGGTCGATGTTGAAACTGCAGTCGCTAACAGTAATGCGGTAAACAGGTATGCGATTTTCATAAGCGTAAGTGTTTTGGTTGTCTGTACTTAACGCTAAAGGAAGGTAATTCAGCCAGTGAGATTTTGCAGATGGGGTTAAAGGCAATCGCTTTGTAGCAAACGGTTATTTATTGGGGTAGATGAAATGCAATTGGGGTAAATGGAGAAAACTTTTGCTACGATAGTTCCATTACATTTCGCCACTGACTGATCTTCTCCATCACTTCTTTACTCTTTTGGCGCGAAACCGGAATAAGAATGTCCGTATCCAGAATTTTCAACTTGTAACCATTGGCATTTCCTGAAACCAGGCTGATGGCATTGATATTCACCAGGTAGGAGCGGTGGCATCGCATGGTAAACACATTATCCATCTGGCTTTCAATGCTTTTCAGGTTGGCCCGAAGCAATTTTTTCTGAATACCATCTCCATTTTGCCAAACTACGGTAGAGTAATTGTCATCTGCCTGTACATACAATAAATCGGGCAGGTTAAGGGAAAGCGTTTCACTTGTATCGGAATAGAGGGTTACCGTATTGTTATTTTTTACTGCAGGTTCCCGCTTTAATGATTGAATTTTTTGAAGCTCCTTATTGGCCTGCAATGCGCTCTTCAAATTTTGCTGAAGCATGGTATTTCGTAAAAACAAGGTGGTTAAGGCTATGGGAATAATTCCCTTCACAACCACCCGGCTATTAGCTTCAATGATATTTTCAATCACCGTCTTTTCCGGGCAGATGTAGAAAATATCCAGTAAAGAACTACCAATGCCAATCAGAACGAGGTGCCAGATGTTCAGTAAAATGTATTTCTTCAGGTTCCAGTTTTCGGTATCATACAGGTTAGGAAAAACCCGTGGCAACCACACGATATTGATGATCAGGCAAACAAAGGTTATACCACCAAAAAGAAAATGTTGCCCAAGCGTTAAAGACAGGTCATTCGGTAGTTTGAAAAAGTACATGAAGGCAATTACAAACGCGGTAATAACTGTAATCAAGACCACATTCTTGCGGTCGTCATTCAGGTAAAAGGGAAAGGGCGCGTTTAGTTTTTCAGACCAGTTCATGAACAGTATTCAAAACGAGATTTACTCATCAAAGTTCGAAGCCACACGGTTAATACGAAGTAGAATCAGGCAATTATTCTTAAAATAAATCTGAAAGATGGAATTTGGGGTAAACTGTTACAGGTTGTGGCGAATGGAATTAACTGATTGTCAATCTTTCAGGTCATCCAGTATCGTTCTCAGTTTTTCAATATGATTACCATACAATTTTTTCAGGTACCAGTTGGTAATGGTATACACGCCTACCATGAAAATGATGGATAGAATAATAAATGAGGCCGTGTAAAGCGGATTCTCAAATTTATGGATGAACCTATCGAAACCAGATTCAAGCGCCCCAAACAAAAGCCCCAGCACAAAAAATACCGGGTAAAGTATGGTGTAACTTCGTTTGTAGAATTTCATGTAGGCATCCAGGCGTTCCAGCAAGTGCCTGAGGTTGGCTTTCAGGTTATCAGTAGACGAATCGTAATGATTGAGCAACATGATTTTCTTGACATAATAAAGTGTGTACGAAATAAGCAGCACTAACAGCGACAGGATAGTCCACATTAGCGCACCATGCGGAATAGTAGTGGTGTACATGCCCAACACCAGAATACAGGCTACTGTAAAGATGAGTTCAAACCACACGCTTCGTTTAAGTTTGCTGATGATTGTGTTGCTGCTCTTTCCCATCATCTGTAGCAGCTCGCCTTCGTTCTTGGCTTCAAAGCCGGCTTGCTGTTTCCAAATCGATTTTAAATCATCCAGTTCTTCCATGCTTATGGGTTCATAAGTTTCCGAAGTTTTTCCCGGATGCGGTTCATGCGCACCCGTACATTGTTTTGCGTAATGCCAATCGTTTCAGCAATTTCATCATAGGGTACTTCGTCTAACGCCATCATGATAATTGCCCGCTCGATTTCTGATAACTGCCGTATACTCCATTGCAACTTCTGCAGATTCTCTTCGTGATCATCTGTTGAAGTTTCGGAGAAGTTAAAGTGTCTTTCGTTAAGGTCTTCGGTTTGCAAGCCACGTTTTTGCTTGCGCAATCCGGATATGGCGGTGTTCAACGCAATCCGGTACATCCAGGTGGTAATTTTGGCATCGCCTCTAAAGGTGTGGAACGACTTCCAAAGTTGAAGCACGATTTCCTGAAAAAGGTCATTGCGTGCATCCCTGTCCGATTCATAGAGGTTACAAACCTTGTGGATCAGCCCTTGATGTTCGTTTACAAGGTTTACAAAATACCGTTCTTGTTCGCCAGCCAACGTTCGTGTAGTGAGTAAGTCGAACCCTAAAGTTGATAATTACAGAAAACAATGCCAAAAAAGCCGGTGCAAGCTTTTTGTATTTAGGTCGTTAAATGCATAGTTTGTAAAATGGACCTTACCCGCTGGATCAGGAATTTTTTTGGGTTTTCGCGAGCGCAAACAAATGGGTTCATCATTTTACTGCCATTGTTAACCCTGTTTATTTTTTCGGCACCCGTTTACCGATGGTGGGAAAGCCGCAAGTCACATGATTTTTCGGAAGATCGGGTTTTATTAGACAGCCTGGCCAGGCAATGGCAAACCAAAGAAGTTAACCAGTTGCCTAGAGAGGAGGAGGTGGCTGTAAGGTTGTTCACATTTGATCCGAACTCAGTATCGAAAGATGAACTTTTGGCTATGGGATTTTCATCAGGATTAGCCAATCGCCTTGTAAATTACAGGAGTAAGGGTGGACAATTCAAGTTAAAGCATGATTTGCTTAAGCTTTACGGTATGGATTCAGCTTTTTATGAGATGTTGGTGCCCTACATCAATCTTCCTGAGGAAAATGTTAAAGCAGACGTGAGACCAACAGATGAGGACAAACGTACAACCACGAAACACAATGCTGTTCGGTTTGATCTGAATCGCGCAGATACCACTTTATTGAAAACGGTTTACGGAATTGGCTCAAAACTCTCAGCACGAATTGTAAATTTTCGAGAATCAATGGGTGGCATTGCCGGCAAACACCAACTGTATGATATCTATGGATTGGATTCAGCAGTTGTTCAACGGCTAGACAGTGCTTCATTTATTCAACCTGATTTTCAGGTTCGCTCGCTAAATATTAATACAGCAACAGAAGTTCAACTGGCAGCTCATCCGTATATATCGAAACGAATGGCTACAGCCATTGTCACTTATCGATTTCAACATGGTCGCTATACCTCCATTGATGATCTTCGGAAAATTCTGTTGCTCGATGAAACTCAACTTGAACGATTAAAACCTTATCTCGCTTTTGACTAACACGGTGCAATCCATACTTAAGGCCTACATGCGAAGGCTCACCAACTTGAGCGGCAACAGCCGTTCGTTATTATTGCTTCGCCTGCACAGTGAGCAATTGATGGACTTGCAACAACTCAGTCAATTGAAAGGTGAATCTGCCTTCTCTATTATGAATGCCTTGATTGCCGGAACGGAAAAAAAGATTTGTCCCTTACTGGATAGTCGCCTGGAGGCGGCCAATGTGGCAAGTGAGAAATTAAAGCGCCTTCATCGGATTGATAATTTTATTTTTGAAGAACGTGGATCACACGATTTACATGTGGGCTGGCCGATAGGCCGTGGTAAGTTCGCTGACGGAACATCCGTACGGGCGCCCTTGCTTTATTTTCCGGTTACTTTGTTTCGTGATAAAACGGATTGGGTTTTAAAAATCAGGAAGGATACCGGCATTACTTTCAACAAAACTTTTTTGTTGGCTTTTGCACACTTCAATGAAATCAAGCCTGATGATACGCTGCTGGAAACGGACTTTGAAGATTTCGATACCGATAGCACCGTTTTCAGAACACAACTCTATCAACTGCTTCGCGACAGGATTGAAATAAATTTTAATCCGGATACTTTTTCAGATCAGCTTCTTTCTTTTCAGGAATTTAAAAAGGATGAGTTTGATGAAGCACATAAAGCGGGTGAGATCAAACTTTTCCCTGAAGCGGTATTGGGTATTTTTCCGCAAGCCGGATCGCAACTTGTTCCCGACTACCTCCGGTTAATTGAAACAAATCAATACAATTCTTTCGATAAAATATTTTTATCACGAAATCCAACACAAGTTGGTCCGCTTTTCGATAACCCGGTGTCGATGAACCTGGCTGTTCGGGAAGAGAAAATTCACACGGCTTTTCCGATGGATGCCTGGCAGGAACACGCCATTAAGTCCATCAAGCTCGGTCGTTCATTAGTTGTTCAGGGGCCACCCGGTACAGGTAAATCGCAACTGATTTGTAACCTGATAACCGATTGCATTGCTTCTGGCAAACGCGTGTTGCTGGTATGTCAAAAGCGTGTGGCATTGGATGTTGTCTATAGCCGGTTATCACAGGTTGGGCTGGCCGATTTTCTTGCATTGATCCATGATTTTCGTGACGACCGAAAGGATATTTATCAGAAAGTAGCGCGACAGATTGATCGGGTCGATGAATATAAAATGTTGAATCGCGGCATTGATGCGATACAAACCGAACGAAAATTTTTTCAGGTATGTAGGCGCATTGATCAGCTTACGGAAGAATTGGAGGAATTCAGAAAGGCTTTGTTTGATGACAGCGAGTGTGGGCTAAGCGCTAAAGAGTTATACCTGACTTCAAATCCAAATCTTGAAAGTATAAACATTACCCAATCCTATCAGCAATTTCATTTCGATACGGTAAGTGATTTTGTTAACCGGTTAAAGCAGTCTGTTCGATATGCATCATTATTTGATGGGGAAGACTATCCTTGGCGTAACCGCGTTTCCTTTTCCGTATTTACACTTTCCGATTTGAAAGAAATAATAGCCTGCGTGGAGGATGTTCCTGCGTTCCAATCAACGATGCGGCAACAACTGGAGGAAGTTACAGGAGCTTCGCTGAACCTGGAGGATTGTGAAGTGTTAAGTAAGCGAAGAGCTGAAGTGGATGAAATGGTGACTTTACTGGCGGATGAGACCTCGTATCAGTTCTTCAAAGCTATGGTAAACGAGACCGATGATGAAACCAGTTTACTCTGGCTTCAGAATATGGAGCGGCTGGTGATGAATTGTTTTACGGGTGATGGTGTGGAGGTGTCCCTGCGCAGCGATCAGATTGGTGTTTGCCAGGGTGCTTTACAACAACGCATGGTTGCGAGAAGGAGTTTGATTCGTATGATTCGTTGGGAGTTGTTTTCAGAGCATAAGTTTTTCCTTAAACGTGTGCTGATCAGCAACGGATTGGAGTACAATAAGAAGGGACTTAAGTCGCTCGAAGCTCGCATTGATAACCGGCTTAACCTTGAACACCACCTTACTGCACTTAAAGTCAAAAACTGGCTGATTGATATGCCGGAAGATTATCAACAAAAAAGTTTTAAGAAATGGTTCGAAAAACAGAAAGCTGCGGTTCGTGCCAAACTTATCCTTAATGAACTTCGTGAAATCCGGGATGGCATTCATCCAACAAATTATAACCGCGATGAATTTATTCGATTGATTTGGCAAATTATGGATATTCTGGCTCCGATTGCTGCACATCGCGAGCGTTGGCAAAAGTATTTAACACCATACCAGATCACACAACTGATTCATCAACCTGATCAAAAAGATGAATGGATTACAACAGTGAAACGCGACTTCGATAACCTAAGTGAATTTGATCGTATTAAGGAAGGCTTGCTTTCGCATGAAAAAGAAACGATTGACAGGTTGTTTGATAAGTTGCAGCGTTGGGATTCAGATGCGTTCGTTTCAGTTTTTCAAAATAGTTTGCGCGTTGCCTGGATCGAACATATTGAAATGAAGTACCCGGTGCTTCGTTCGGCTTCCACACTAAAGATGGATGACATGCAATCGGAATTGCAACGATTGTCGGATGAGAAGACAGCACTAACCAAAGAGATTTTATTGTTGCGTGCCCGCGAAGGAATATGTGAGAGTATTGAATATAATCGGTTGAATAATCGGGTTACGTATCGCGACCTGCACCATCAGGTAACCAAGAAGAAAAAAATCTGGCCTGTAAGGAAATTAATTTCAGAATATTATCCCGAGTTATTCAAAATCGTTCCGTGTTGGATGGCATCACCCGAATCCGTGTCGGCTATCTTTCCGATGGAACAACTTTTTGATGTGGTGATTTTTGATGAGGCATCACAATGTTTTGCAGAACGCGGTATTCCGGCATTGTGCCGGGGCAATCAGGTATTGGTGGCAGGCGATGATAAACAACTTCGCCCATTTGAGTTATATCAATCGCGTTTGGAGGAAGACACTGAAGCTCCTGAACTGGAAGTGGACTCGTTGCTTGAACTTTCGTCAAAGTATCTTGAAACAACATACCTGAGAGGGCATTATCGTAGTAAATCGCTGGAGCTGATTGATTTTTCGAACCATCATTTTTATAATAATAAACTTCAGTTGCTTCCGGATAAGCGCATTCTTGACTTGAATGAACCTGCTGTTGAATATCGAAAAGTGGATGGTGTGTGGGAAAGCCAAACCAATCCGCAGGAGGCACAACAGGTTGTTGATGTAGTGATGAACTACATCAAGGAGTATCCAGAGAAGGATATTGGTGTAGTTACGTTCAATCTTCCGCAACAGATGCTGATTATGGATTTGCTGGATGATGCATTCCTGTCAACGGGTCAGTCACAACCTGTGTCTTTGTTTGTTAAGAACATTGAAAATGTTCAGGGTGATGAAAAGGACATCATTATTTTTTCTATTGGTTATGCGCCAGATAAAAGCAAAAAGCTGAGCATGCAATTCGGCAGTCTGAATGTAGCAGGTGGCGAAAACCGGTTGAATGTAGCGGTAACCCGTGCCCGCGAAAAGGTGATTATTGTTTCCAGTATCTGGCCAGAAGCGTTGCGTGTGGAGGGTGTTCAACATGATGGTCCAAAATTATTGAAGCAATACCTTGAATACGCCCGTGAAATTTCAGAGAGACGATTCAAACCATCAGTGATTGAACATAATCAGCATAACGCAGATTGGTATTTGCGTTCAGCAATTGTTCGTTGGTCAGCGGCAGAGAAAACATCCCTTGCTTTCGAAAGCGGAAGACTACCATCTGCAGATATTACATTAACCAAAGGCAACAAACCTGAAGGGATTATCCTTACGGATGATGTATTGTACGAGCAAATGTATTCCATCAAAGATGCCCACGTGTATACCCCGCAACTGCTGGAACAAAAACACTGGACGCACCACCGCGTGTTTAGCCGGAACTGGTGGATGGATCGTGAACGCGTTCAGCATGAGCTAAATCGCTACATCTATCAGCTTAATGAATCATTGTAAGTAAATCGGTTAGTTGGGGTTTGGTACTACGCCTAATGTTTCAGCATGCTGGCTGATATCCAAACCAATACTTTCTTCATCCTTGCTTACGCGGAGTTTAGTAATCCATGATGTGATCTTGAAAATCAGCAATGATCCGAAGAATGTGAATACGCCTACAATCACCATCGCCAGCAGGTGATATAGAAATGTGGTAGAGGTTCCATAAATTAATCCAACATCGGCAGCAAATACACCCGTGAGCAACATGCCAACTATACCGCCAACGCCATGGCAAGGGAATACATCCAATGTGTCATCCAACGAAGTGCGCTGCTTATAGTAAACCGCAAGGTTGCTTACAATGGCGGCAACAAACCCGATAAAAACACTTTGCCCCATCGTTACAAAACCTGCGGCTGGTGTAATCGCAACCAAACCCACAACGGCACCAATACACGCGCCCATCGCGGAGATTCTTCTTCCAACCAGTGCATCAAACATAACCCAGGTAATCATAGCTGATGCAGATGCCATGTTGGTTGTACCGAAAGCCTGCACGGCCAATTCATTTGCGCCCAATGCAGAGCCTGCATTGA
>Ga0079224_100014106_pt1 | contig 11152 bp, 10 predicted proteins | sample Stecom2015_FD_80414 | JGI IMG/M metagenome (GOLD analysis project Ga0079224, IMG submission 80414) | Agricultural soil microbial communities from Utah to study Nitrogen management - Steer compost 2015 | ecosystem: Environmental > Terrestrial > Soil > Agricultural land | place: USA: Utah...
GCGGTCGTCATGGAGCGGCCCTCTGGGCAAGAAGAGAGTTTCCGCCGGAGCGACACCGGCCCGCGCAACGCGGCAGGTGAACGCGGGCCGATGGGCGGGCCCGCAACGCTTCGCCGCTCGCCCTCTCGGTCCGTCCGAACCCCAAGACGAGCGACGTCCGGCGCGCTGAAAATGGTGTCTGACACCATTTCTCTCGCGCGGGCGGCATAGGGAGGGACACGATCATCATGAGCACTGACTCGTGCGGCGCCGTCGTGCGCCGGCTCCGGCCGTATCGTCACGAGGACCGGACTCGCGTCGCGATCATCGGCAGCTACGTGCCGCGGCGCTGCGGCATCGCGACCTTCAGCGCCGATCTTGCCGCCGCGATCGCCGGCACCGGCAAAGCCGCCGTGGATGTCGTCGCGATGAACGATCGGAGCGACGAATACGCGTACCCGGACGAGGTCAAGTTCGAGATTCCGCAGAACGTCCTCGACAGCTACCGCAAGGCGGCCGATTTCCTGAACATGAATCTCGTCGACGTCGTGTGCGTGCAGCACGAGTTCGGCATCTACGGCGGCGCGGACGGTGCGCACGTGCTGAAGCTGCTGCGGCAGCTGCGCATGCCGGTCGTGACGACTCTGCACACGGTGCTCGAGAAGCCGTCGGAGCGTCAGCGCGGCGTGATTCGGGAGCTCACGGATGCGAGCGACCGGCTGGTCGTGATGACCGATACCGGCCGTCGCTTTCTCGAGGAGGTGTACGACGTCCCGCCTTCCCGCATCGACGTCATCCCGCACGGCATTCCGGACCTGCCGTTCGTCGATCCGAACTTCTACAAGGATCAGTTCGGCGTCGACGGCAGGAAGGTCATCTTGACGTTCGGCCTGCTCGGCCCGAGCAAGGGCATCGAGACGATGATACGGGCGCTGCCGAGCGTCACGGCCGCGCATCCGGACGCGGTGTACGTCGTCGTCGGCGCGACGCATCCGCACGTGCGCCAGGCTTCCGGCGAGTCGTATCGGCGCAGCCTGCAAAAGCTCGCGGCAGAGCTCGACGTCGACCGTCACCTGATCTTTCACGAGCGCTACGTGAACCTGACCGAGCTTTGCGAATGGCTCGGCGCGGCCGACGTCTATGTGACGCCTTATCCGAACAAGGAACAGATCGTGTCCGGCACGCTGGCCTATGCGATGGGCGCCGGCAAGGCCGTCGTCTCGACGCCGTACTGGCACGCCGCGGAGATGCTCGCCGACCGGCGCGGTGCGCTCGTCGCGTTCAACGATCCGGACGAGCTTGCGCGTGCCCTGATCCGCCTCCTCGACGACGAGCGCGAACGCCACGCGACGCGAAAGCGCGCCTATATGTTCACGCGCGCTCACACGTGGCCCAATGTCGGGGTCCGCTACGTCGAGCTCTTCGACCGAGTCCGCCGCGAGCGGGGAACGCGGCCTAAGCCCGTGTTCGCGGCGAGAACGGAGCGCGACAGGAGCCAAGCGCTGCCCGCGATCCCGCTCGCGCACCTCGAGCGCCTCACGGACGACGTCGGCATCCTCCAGCACGCGAAGTACTTCGTGCCGCGCCGCGAGCACGGCTACTGCACGGACGACAACGCGCGCGCGCTGATCGTCGCGCTGAAGCTGCGGCGGCACGTCGAGAACCCATCCGCCCTCGACACGCTGATCGTGCGCTATCTCGCGTTTCTCGAGCACGCGTTCAACGCCGAGCGCGGCGTGTTCCGCAACTTCCTCGGCTACGATCGCCGCTGGCTCGAGGAGGCCGGCGCGCCCGATTGTCATGGCCGCGGCATCTGGGCCGCCGGCGTCGCGGCGGCCGAGACGGAGGACCGGCGAATCAAGGGCGCGTGCCTCGCGCTGCTGCGCGCCGCGCTTCCGGCCATCGACGCGGTGCCGGATCTGCGCTCTCGCGCGATGGCGCTGCTCGGCCTCGCCGCCGCGCATACGGAGCTCAAAGGCGACCGGGCGCTGAAGGCCGCGCTGCGGCAACACGCGGAGCGCCTGCTCGTGACCTTCGAAGAACGCGCGTCGGACGCGGAATGGCCGTGGCCCGAGGACTGGCTGACGTATGCGAACGCGGTCCTGCCGCACGGTCTGATCGCTGCAGGCATGGCCCTCGGGCGTCCCGACATGGTCGCGGCGGGCACGGCGGCGTTGCGCTGGCTGATGGGCGTGCAGACGCTCGACGGACGATTCGTGCCGATCGGCAACGACGGGTGGTATTTCCGAGGCGGACCTCGAGCGCGATTCGCTCAGCAGCCGATCGAGGCAGACACGTCCGTCAGCGCGTGTGCGGCGGCGTACCGCGCGACGGGCGACACGTTCTGGATCGGCGAGGCGAGCCGCGCCTATCGCTGGTTCGTCGGCTACAACGACCTCGGCGTGCCGGTTTGCGACGAGAGCACGGGCGGTTGCCGCGACGGCCTCGGGCCTTCCGGCGTGAACGAGAACCAGGGCGCCGAGTCGACGCTCGCGTGGCTGCACGCGCTCGCGGAGATGCACGACCTCGCCGCGTCGCGCGAGCTCGAGTGGCAGCACGGCACGGCTCACCTCTACGCCTCGAGGCTTCGCAGTGCATCTTGAGCGTCTGAGCGAGGCAATTGCATGAGGAAAGGAAGAGCATTCACGGACGGCGGGGCGCCGGCCCCCGGCGCGATGGAAGCGAGCACGACGCCGGAGATCTTCAAGCGGCATCCGGACAACCCGATCCTGACCGTCGACGATCTCGATTACCGCGCGAACAGCGTCTTCAACCCGGCCGCCGCGATCGTGAACGGCGAGACGATTCTGCTGCTGCGTGTCGAGGACAGGCGCGGCTTCTCGCACTTCACGGTCGCGCGCAGCGCGGACGGCATCGGCGGATGGCGCATCGATTCGAAGCCGACGCTCGAGCCGTCGCCCGCGACGCATCCTGAAGAGATCTGGGGCATCGAGGACCCGCGGATCACCTATCTCGACGAGCAGAACCGCTGGGTCATCGCGTACACCGCGTTCTCGCGCGGCGGCCCGCTCGTGTCTCTCGCCGCGACCGACGATTTCGTGCGCTTCGAGCGTCTCGGTGCGGTGATGACGCCCGAGGACAAGGATGCGGCACTCTTCCCGGAGCGAATTCAGGGACGCTGGGCGCTGATCCACCGGCCGGTGCCCGGCGGCGCGACATCGCTCGGCGCGCACATGTGGATCTCCTTCTCGCCGGACCTGAAGCACTGGGGGGACCACGAGATCCTGCTCCGTGCGCGTCAGGGCGGCTGGTGGGATGCGAACAAGATCGGCCTGTCGCCGCCGCCGCTGAAGACCGACGAGGGCTGGCTGATCCTGTATCACGGCGTGCGCAGCACGGCCGCGGGCTGCCTATACCGGCTCGGGCTCGCGCTGCTCGATCTAGAGGACCCGCGGCGCGTGATCCGGCGCTCGAACGAATGGGTGTTCGCGCCGCGGGAGAGCTACGAGCGGGCGGGCGACGTGTCGGACGTCGTCTTCCCGTGCGGATGGACGCTCGTCGACGGCGAGATCCGCTTGTACTACGGCTGCGCCGATACGTGCGTGGGGCTCGCGACCGCAAGCTTCGACGAGCTGCTCGACTGGCTGCGGACGCATGATTCGCCGTCGCCCGAGTAACGCTCGCCCCTTCGCACGTGCCGGCGCACGCGTCAAGCCGATTCGCCGCTCGACGACGGCGCTCGCTCCGGCTCGCGATTGGAGACCGGAATCTCGAGCGTCATCTGCTGCTGCCGGCGCATGATCGTCAGCTCGATGGTTTCACCCGGCTCGAACGTCCCGAGGATGCGCATCGCGTGCTCGGGCGAGTTCGGCTCGCGTCCGTTGATGTCGAGTATCACGTCGCCGTCCTCGAGCATCAGCGATTCGTCGTCCGGCGCGCGCACGACGAGCAGGCCGCGCTCGGTGCCGAAGTACGCGCCGAGCGCGGGCGTGAGCGGCACGAGCTCCATCGACCTCCAGCGGTCCGGCTGGAACAGGTTCGTGAACACCTGAAAGCGCGGCGCTTCGAACGCGAAGACGCGTTCGCCTCGCTCGCGGGTCTCGACCTCGACGGCGCGCGTCTCGTCGCCGCGCGCGACACCGAGCGAGACGGTTGCGCCGGGATCGATCTCGGAGAGACGCTCGATCAGTGCACGTGACGGGCGTCGTCTTCCGTCGTCGACGAGCGCGCGGCCATCGATGGCCGTAATGACGTCGCCGATTTCGATGCCGGCCCCGTCCGCCGGGCCGCCGGGACTCACGGCCGTGACGCGCGCGCCTCGTGCATCGTCCTCGACCACGAGGCCGAGCATTGCGCGCTGGCCGCTGCCGAGCCATTGCAGCTGGAGATCCTGCATGATCGGCCTGACCGTCCTAGCGGATAACCGCGCAACCTCGCGTGCCGCTTCCTCGAGGTTCCGGCGCGCGGCCTCGAGCTCGCGCCTCGCGCTCTCGAGCTCGCCGCGCGACTCCTCGAGCCCCGCCTGACGCTCCTCCGCGGCGCCGCGCTGCTCCTGTACCTGAGCGAGTCGTCGTTCCTCGAGCTCGATCGCTCTCTGTCGCTCCCGCTCGGCGTTGCGCGCGGCGTTCTCGAAGTCGCGCTGCGCCGACTCGAGCTCGCGCCGCGCGTCGTCGAGCGCGCGGCTCACGTCGTCGCCCGGCTGCGCCGCTTGCGGCGGGTCGGCAGGGGCAGGGGGCGGCGGGGGCGGCGGCGGTTGCGCCAGTGCGGCCGAGCCCGCAGCAAGCAGGCTCGCCGCGCAGAGGAGCGACGCGATGGGCCGCGCCGCGCGTCGAACGAGAGGGTTTCGATGTTGCATCACGTCATCCTCCAACACATCGGTCGGGTCAATAGGTCGGCGCGCGCGCCTGCGCGTAACGTACGTGCAGCAGCGCATTCATCGCGTCGACCCGCTCGCGCCAAAGCGCCTCGCGATAGCGCAGGTCGACGTCACGCGCTTCGGCGTAGTTCAGCTGCTCGTCGACGAGCACGATGTAGTCCTCGAGGCCCGCGATCGTCAGCGCGGTGCCGGCGTTCATCAGCCGCGGCGGGCGGTCGAGCGCGGCCAGCATCAGCTCGAGGCGAGCGGACTCGGCGACGAGGCGCGCGTAGTCGGCGCTCGGATCGGATTCGGGCTCGGACTGCGGCTCGGCCTCGAGCTCGCGCGGAGCGGCGAAGCTCGGCGGCTCGGCCTGCACGTCGGGCATGTCGATCGGGCGGTCCGTGCGCCACGGTGCAACGCGCAGCAGCGCCGCGATCGCGACGATCGCGGCGGCCGCCGCTACGAAGCGCGCGGAACGGGATCTCCTCTGCGACGACGCCTCCGCGGCGATACGCTGCCACGCGCCCGCCGGCGGCTCGAGAAGCGGCAAGCGCCTGAGATCTTCCGCGATCCGCGAAAGGCGCTCGACCTCGCGCGCGTTCTCGGGATTCGACGCAAGCCGCTCGCGCAGCAGCGCGTCGATCGGCTCGCCGTCGCGGAGGGTCAACAAGTCTTCAGTGCGGGCTCGCATAGCTCGGGTTCCGTCTTCGTCGGCTCGTCCTGCAAAAGGTCTCGCAGCCGGTCGTGCGCGCGGGCGAGCTGCGACTTCGAGAAGCTCGCCGTGCGCCCCATCAGCCGGCCGATCTCCTGGTGCGTGTAGCCCTCGACGTCGTGCAGCAGCACGACGACGCGCGCCGTGGCCGGCAAGGCCGCTAGCGCACGCTCGAGCACGAGGGCGCTCGCGGCGTCGGGGCCCGACGGCGCGACCGGCTCGGCGTCGAGCGGCGTTTGCCGCGCGATCCAGCTCGAGCGCAGATGCATCAGGCACTTGTTCACGGCGATTCGTCTCACCCAGATGCCGAGCTCGCCGTCGCCGCGCCATGTGTGGAGCTTGCGGATCACCTCGACGAAGGTCTCCTGCAGCACGTCCTCCGCATGTGTACGCGACGCGAGCATGCGGCGGGCGAGCGTGTAGACCATCGGTGCAAAGGCCTCGTAGAGCCGTGCATGCGCCTGCATGTCGCCGCGCCGCGCGCGCTCGAGCCACTCGGGATCGACTGTCGGAAATGGGCCGGCCATGTCGCTGATATAGATGCGCGGGCGAAGCGAAAGGTCGCACGCCTATAATCGGCCTCCGGGGCGCCTCTTCGGAAGGGACGAAAAATGGCGGTGCTGCACTATCTCTACGACCCGCTCTGCGGCTGGTGCTACGGGGCGGAGCCGCTCGTTCGGGCCGCGCGCGGCGTCGACGGTCTCGAGGTGCGCCTTCGGGCAGGCGGGCTTTGGCCGCAGCCGACGAGCCTGCCGGACGAGATGCGCCGCTATATCCGCGAGGCGGATGCGCGGGTCGCGCAGATGAGCGGGCAGCCGTATGGGTCCGCGTATCTCGACGGGCTGCTGTTCGACCCCGACCTCGTGCTGCATTCGGCGCCGACGATCGCGGCCGTGCTCGCGGCGGAGTCGCTCGAGCCGGGCCGCGGCTTCGACATGCTGCACGGCATCCAGCACGCCCACTACGAGGACGGCCGGCATGTCGTCCGCCGCGATGTGCTTTGTGACATTGCCGAGCGGCTCGGCTTCGATCGACAGGCCTTCGAGGCGGCGCTAGCCGCCGCACCGGTCGATGCGCACGTGACCGACACGCGGCGCTTGATGAGCGCGATCGGCGCCCGCGGATTTCCGACCTTCGTGCTCGAGGTCGACGGGCGGCGCTTCGCCGTGCCGCACCATCGCTTCGGCGGCGCGCCTGCGGCTTTCGCCGACTGGCTGCGCGGCGAGCTCGAGCGCAGCTCGGGACTGCCGCTCAAGGCATGAAGCCGTGACGGCCCGCCGCTCCGCGTCGCTGCAGCTCGATCTGCCCGGCATTGCGGGGGCCGCGGCGCGCGGCGCCGGCGAGCACGAGGCCGTTGCCGGCGCGTGCGAGGCGCTCGCGCCGGGCGCTGTCGTGCTGCGCGGCTTCGCCCGCGCTTGCGCGGACGAGATCCGCGATGCGCTCGCGGAGATCGTCGCCGCGGCGCCGTTCAGACACATGACGACGCCGGGAAATCGGCGCATGTCCGTCGCGATGACGAATTGCGGCGCGTTCGGCTGGTTCTCGGACCGGAGCGGCTATCGATACTCGGCGGTCGATCCCGACTCGGGCCGCCCCTGGCCGCCGATGCCGGCCGTGATCGCGACGCTCGGAGCGGAGGCCGCGGCGGCCGCCGGCTTCGCCGGATTCGAGCCGGATGCGTGCCTCGTGAACCGCTATGCGCCCGGCACGCAGCTCTCGCTGCATCAGGACAAGGACGAGCGCGATTTCGACGCGCCGATCGTGTCCGTATCGCTCGGCGTGCCGGCAACGTTTCTGTTCGGCGGCTTGCGACGGCGGGATCCGCTCGCCCGCGTGCGCCTCGAGCACGGCGACGTCGTCGTCTGGGGCGGACCCGCGCGGCTGCGCTATCACGGCATCGCGCGGCTCGCTGCGGCCGAGCACCCGTTCGCAGGGTCCGAGCGCGTCAACCTGACGCTGCGCCGCGCGCAGTGAAAACCGGTGTCAGACACCGATTTCCGGAAAAAGGGTGTCTGACACCAATTTTCTGCGACACGCGTTATCGGTCGAGCGGGGCGGGGGAGATTCTGAGCAGCGCCCCGTCGTCCTCGTCGGTGATCACGTAGAGGAGGCCGTCGGGGCCTTCGCGCACGTCCCGGATGCGCTGCCTGAGCTCCGTCAGCATAGACTCGCGCCGCAGCTCCTCGAGCCGTTCGTTCAGCACGACCCGCTCGAGCCCGCCGGTGCGCGGGATCTCGCCGCGCCGCGCGCTGCCGACGAAGAGGTTGCCGGACCATGCCGCGATACCGCGGCCGCTGTAGAACGTGAGCCCGGTCGGCGCGATCGACGGAACCCACAGCACGAGCGGCTGCTCGATGCCTTCGACGACCGGCAGCGCCGAGACGCGCGGACCGTCGTAGTTGCGGCCGAAGCTGTAGGTCGGCCAGCCGTAGTTGGCGGCCGGAAGAATCAGGTTGACCTCGTCGCCGCCGTTCGGGCCGTGCTCGGCCGCGAGCACCGCGCCCGACTCCGGATGCACGGTGAGGCCGAGCTGATCGCGATGACCGAGAGAGTAGATCTCGGGCCGCGCGTCGTTGCGTCCTGCGAACGGGTTATCGGCGGCCGGGCTGCCTTCCTCGTCGAGGCGCAGCACCTTGCCGTACGCGTTGCCGAGCTGCTGCGCCTCGTCGCCGAACGGTGCGCCGGTCGTCACGAACAGCGACCCGTCCGGCGCGAACGCGAGCCGCGAGCCGCTGCCGCCCGCGCGCTCGCCGGCGGAGTAGAGCTCCTCGAGCCCGTCGAGACGCCGGCCGTCGAATCGGGCGCGCAGCACCTTCGTCGCGATCTGCGCCGGGCCCGCCGGACCGCTGCCGGTCGGCGCCGGTGACGCCTCGTTGTACGTGAGATAAACGAAGCGATTGCGCTCGAAGCCCGGATGCACGGCGACCTCGTGCAGCCCGGCACCGCGAACGGAGGAGGCCGGCGGTGCGCCGGGGACGGGCTCCGCCGCGAGCGCCGCGTTCGCGCCGGTCGCGCCGGTCACGAGGCGCAGCGCACCGCCGCGCTCGCTGATCAGCGCGTCGCCGTTCGGCAGGAACGCGAGCGAGAACGGATGCGCGAGACCGCGCACGACGACGTCGACCCGAATGCCGTGTTGCTCCGCGGTATCGAAGAAGTACGGGCCGTCGTCGAGCGTGACGGGCGCGGCGCCGATGTCTGCCGGCTGGGCGTGGATCGAGCCCGCCGCGACGACGAGCGCGGCAGCGAGCATTGCGAACCGGGACAGTGCCGCGCGCGGCGCAGCGCAGGATGCACGAGATGCCATGGTTCCCCCGGGAAGGCGTGGACGTTTCGCATTTACCGGCCTGCCTCCCGTGCTGTCAAGCGGCTCGGCATGCGACCGGGGCCGCCCCGCCGGGCATATTCGTCTACGATTAGCAACCCGTTTAGCGCTCGCACGGACGCCTGAAACGATGACCGCACTATCGATCCTCGATCTCGCCTTCGTCCCGGAGGGCGGCACGCCCGGCGATGCGCTGCGCAACACGCTCGATCTCGCGCAGCACGCCGAAGCGTGGGGCTACACCCGGTTCTGGCTCGCCGAGCACCACAACATGCCGGGCATCGCGAGCTCGGCGACGGCGATCGTGATCGGCTACGTCGCCGGCGGCACGCGCACGATCCGGGTCGGTGCGGGCGGCATCATGCTGCCGAATCACGCGCCGCTGATCGTCGCCGAGCAGTTCGGGACCCTCGAGACGTTGTATCCCGGCCGCATCGATCTCGGCCTCGGCCGCGCGCCGGGCACGGACCAGCTCACGTTGCGAGCGCTCCGGCGCGACCCGATGAGCGCGGAGAGCTTCCCGCGGGACGTTCTCGAGCTCAAGGCGTTTCTGGGTCCCGAGCAGCCCGACGCGCCGATCCAGGCGGTGCCGGGTACCGGCACCAACGTGCCGCTCTGGATTCTGGGCTCGAGCCTCTACGGCGCGCAGCTTGCGGCCGAGCTCGGGCTGCCGTACGCGTTCGCGTCGCACTTTGCGCCGGATGCGCTCATGCAGGCGCTCGAGGTGTATCGAGCGCGCTTCAAGCCGTCGGAGCAGCTCGATCGGCCGTATGTGATGGTCGGGGCGAACGTCGTCGCCGCGGACGACGATGCTGCGGCGCGCCGTCTGTTCACGTCGATGCAGCAGAGCTTTGCGAACCTGCTGCGCGGCGCCCGCGGAAGGCTGCCTCCGCCGATCGACGACATCGAAGCCTACTGGTCGCCTCTCGAGAAGGCGCAAGCGTCGCGGATGCTCGCATGCTCGTTCGTCGGCGCCCGCGGCGCGGTGCGCGACGCACTTGCGCGATTCATCGAGGAGACGCGTGCCGACGAGGTCATCGTCGCGGCCGCGATCTACGATCACCGCGCGCGGCTGCGCTCTTACGAGATTCTGGCCGAGATGCGCAGCGAGCTGCCGGGAGGGCGCAGCGAATGACCCAGCACGGCGACATGGCGGCAGAGACGATCGCCGCGGCCGCGCCGAGCCCGCGGATCCTCTACGGCACCGCGTGGAAGAAGGAGCGCACGCAGCCGCTCGTCGAGCGCGCGATCGAGCTCGGTTTTCGCGGCATCGATACGGCGGCGCAGCCGAAGCATTACGACGAGGCAGCCGTCGGCCTCGCGCTCGAGGCGGTGATTGCGCGGGGCATCGTCGAGCGCGCCGCGCTCTATGTGCAGACGAAGTTCACGCCTTATCCGGGACAGGACCCGAGCCGCGTGCCGTACGATCCGAAGGCGCCACTCGCCGAGCAGGTCGCGCAATCGTTCGCGAGCTCGCTGCAGAATCTCAAAACGGGCTACGTCGATTCGCTCGTTCTGCATTCACCGATGCGGGACGCGAAGTCGCTGGCCGAGGTCTGGACGGCGATGGAGGCGATTGCCGAGCGGGGCGGCGCGCGTCAACTCGGTATCAGCACCTGCTACAGCCTCGCGTATCTCGAGCACTTGTGGGCGACGGCGAAGATCAGGCCCGCCGTCGTGCAGAACCGGTTCTATGCGGCGACGGCCTACGACGTCGACATCCGCCGCTTCTGCCTGGAGCACGGGATGATCTACCAAAGCTTCTGGACGCTGACCGCGAACTCGGATTTGCTCGCATCGCCCGAGCTGCGAGCGCCCGCCGCGCGGCTCGGCCGCTCGCCGGCGCAGGTGCTGTTCCGCTTCCTGACGCAGGAGGGCGTCGTGCCGCTGACCGGCACGCAGAGCGAGGCGCACATGCGCGAGGACCTCGCGATCTTCGAGTTCGAGCTGCGCGAGGACGAGCGCGCGCCGATCGCCGCCCGGCTGGGGCAACGCTGAGCGACGGAAGAAGGCGGTCGAACACTATTTCGGAATGATGGTGTCGGACACCATTTTCGAGGGTACGTCATGAGCTTCACCGGAACGAACCGCCCCGAGTCTCCGGCCGCCGTCATCGAGGACGTCTATCGGAGGGAGTCGCGGCGCGTGCTCGCGACGCTGATCCGGCTGCTCGGCGACTTCGACCTTGCCGAGGAGGCTCTGCACGACGCGTTTCGCGCCGCAGTCGAGCAGTGGCCGGTCGAGGGCGTGCCGGACAATCCGCGCGCATGGCTCGTGTCCGCGGGGCGGTTCAAGGCGATCGACTCGATCCGCCGGCGCA
>Ga0079224_100014107_pt1 | contig 11152 bp, 12 predicted proteins | sample Stecom2015_FD_80414 | JGI IMG/M metagenome (GOLD analysis project Ga0079224, IMG submission 80414) | Agricultural soil microbial communities from Utah to study Nitrogen management - Steer compost 2015 | ecosystem: Environmental > Terrestrial > Soil > Agricultural land | place: USA: Utah...
AGCTCGTCGGCCGCGGCCAGATCGGCGAGGCGTCTGGCGGCGCTGTCGGACAGGGTCAGGCCATGGCCGCCCGCGTGGGGCGTGATCTGGAAGGCGGGGAGGGATTGGACGGTGCTCACGGGGCTCTATATGAGGCGCGGACGGGCGATCGCAAAGGCCCGGCCTGAGAATGAGCCGCCGTGTCGATCCCTGAGCGCGCCGCCTACGCCGAATATCCCGAGCACAGCCGCGGCCGGCTGACGCCCGAGCCGATCAGCCGGACGCGCAACGCCTATGCCCGCGACCGCGACCGGATCATCCACGCCACCGCCTTCCGCCGCCTGAAGGAGAAGACCCAGGTCTTCGTGGCGCACGAGGGCGACCACTACCGCACCCGACTGACCCACTCGCTGGAAGTGGCGCAGATCGCCCGCTCGATCGCCCACGCCCTGCGCCTCGACACCGATCTGGCCGAGACCGTCGCCCTGGCCCATGACCTCGGCCACCCGCCCTTCGGCCACTCTGGCGAGGACGAGCTGCAGGCCCGGATGGCCGGTTGGGGCGGCTTCGACCACAACGTTCAGACCTTCCGCGTGGTGACCCGGCTGGAGGAGCGCTACCCCGGCTTCGACGGCCTGAACCTCAGCTGGGAGACGGTCGAGGGCGTGGTCAAGCACAACGGCCCGGTCGGTCATCGCCTGCACGAACCGGCCTGGAAGGCCATCGCCGACTACGCGCCCGGCTGGGACCTGCGGCTGGACACCTTCGCCTCGCTCGAGGCCCAGGCGGCGGCCATCGCCGACGACATCGCCTACAACAACCACGATGTGGACGACGGGGTGCAGGCGGGCCTGTTCACCCTCGACGACCTCGCCGAGGTCCCGCTCATCGGCCCCGTCCTGCACGGCGCGCGCAGGGACTGGCCGGGGATCGACGAGCGCATGCTGCGCATCGAGGCCGTACGGCGCATGATCGGGACCATGGTCGAGGACGTGCTCGCCGAGACCGAGCGGCGCATCGAGGACGACGGCATCCGCTCCACCGAGGACGTGCGCATGGCCCGGCGCCCCCTCGTCGCCTTCTCGCCCGCGATGCTGGCGGACCTCGGCGTGCTGCGGAAATTCCTCTTCGAGCGCATGTATCGCCACTACCGCGTAAATCGCACCCGCAGCCAGGCCCGCCGCATCCTCGCCGAGATGTTCCAGCTGTTCATGGCCGAGCCGGAGACCCTGCCGCCGGAATGGTCGGGCAAGGCGCTGGCCGGCGACGAGGCGCGCAGGGCCCGCGCCGTCTGCGACTACATCGCCGGCATGACCGACCGCTACGCCATTGAGGAGCATCGCAAGCTCTTCAGCCTCGACCTCGCCCTCGATCTGTGATTCGAAGGCGCCTCAGGGGCTGGTAGGATGATCGTCCGGCGCGTCGATTCGCGCGGCGATCCGAGTTTCGAAGGCGCGGCCATGTCCCACGAAGATCCCTATCGTCCGAATCCCGGCCGCGATCGCGGCGCCTATACCCCGCCCACGGACGACGACCTGCCCTTCGATCGTCAGGGCTACGACGCCCGGCGGCCGGTCCGCGGGGGAGGGAGCAAGGCTCCGCCGCTGACGCTGATGATCAGCGCCGCCGTTCTCGTGGCCATGATCGTGGCGGTTCTGCTGCTGAAGCCGTGGGAGACCCGTTCCGCCGAGGACGCCCCGCCGGTCGTCGGTACCCGGGTGACGGAGATGAAGGGCCCCGCGCCGGTGGACGCGCAGCCTGTCGATCCGGCGGAAGGCATCGAGGTCTACGCCGAGGCCGAGGTCCCCACCTCCCCGCCGACCTTCGCCCCGCCGCCGGAAGAGGTGCAGCCGCGCCCGGCCCCCGCGCCGGTCGAATCCGCGCCCCTGCCGGCCGCACGTCCGGCGCCGGCCGCGCCGGCTCCCGCTTCGGCCGAAAAGGCCGAGGCGGCGGCCCCCGCCGCCGGCGGCACCGCCGGCGTCCAGATCGGCGCCTTCTCGACCCCGACCCTGGCTCAGAGCGAGTACAACCGCGTGGTCGGCCGCTATTCGCAATTCACCGAGGGGGCCACGCGCCGCATCCAGGAGGTCACCGCCTCCAACGGCTCGACCGTCTACCGCACGACGGTCTCGGGGCTCAGCCGCGAGCAGGCGACGGGCCTGTGCAACGCCATCAAGGCCTCGGGCGGGGACTGCATCGTCCGGTGACGCGCTCGGCGGCGATCTACGGCTGCTCCGGGCCAAGGCTGACGGCGGAGGAGAAGGCCTTCTTCGCCGAGGCCCGTCCTTGGGGCTTTATCGTCTTTCGCCGCAACGTCGACGACCCCGACCAGCTGCGCGTCCTCGCCGACGAGCTCCGCGAGACCGTGGACGATCCCGCCGCCCCGATCCTGATCGACCAGGAGGGCGGGCGGGTCCAGCGCATGGGGCCGCCGCACTGGCCGAAGTATCCGCCGGGCGACGTGTTCCTGAAGGCGACCAACGATCCGCTCGCGGCGCGCGAGCTGGTCCGCCTCGGCGCGCGGCTGATCGCCCATGACCTGCGGGGGGTCGGGATCACCGTCGATTGTCTGCCGGTGCTCGATGTGCCTGTGCCCGGCGCCCACGACATCATCGGCGACCGCGCCTACGCCCGCGATCCCGCCACGGTGGCGCAGCTGGGCCGCGCCGCCGCCGAAGGCCTGCTGGCCGGCGGCGTCCTGCCGGTGATCAAGCATATGCCGGGGCACGGCCGCGCCTTCGCCGACAGCCACCACGACCTGCCGGTGGTGCACGCTGATCTGGCCCACCTCGACGCCTGGGACTTCGCCCCCTTCCGCGCTCTCTCCGACATGCCGCTGGCCATGACCGCCCACGTGGTCTTCGACGCCATCGACCCGAAGCGACCCGCCACCGTCTCGCGAAAGGCCGTGAAGCTGATGCGGCGGGAACTCGGCTTCGGCGGCCTCATCGTCACCGACGACCTGTCGATGAAGGCCCTGTCCGGCACCCTGACCGAACGGACAGAGGCGGCGTTGAAGGCCGGCTGCGACATCGTCCTGCACTGCAATGGCGACCTGTCGGAGATGCGCGCCGTGGCCGAGGCCGCCGCGCCTCTCAAGGGCAAGGCCGCCCGCCGGGCCGAGGCCGCGCTGGCGCGGATCGTCCGCGAGCCCGAGCCCTTCGATCCGCTCGAGGCCCGCGCCCGCTTCGACGCCCTGCTGAGCGGCCGCCTCGATGCCGCGAAGGGGCCTGACGTCGGGGAGGCGCAGGCGTGACGGAGGCTTTCCAGCCCAACCTCGACTTTTCCGCCGTCGAACAGGCCGACGACCGGGACGCCTTCGTGGTCGACCTGGAGGGCTACGAGGGGCCGTTGCACGTCCTCCTCGCGCTGGCGCGGACCCAGAAGGTCGACCTGCTCAAACTGTCGATCACCCGTCTGGCCGAGCAGTACCTCGCCTTCGTGCAGGAGGCGCGGCGGCGTAACTTCTCGCTCGCCGCCGACTACCTCGTGATGGCCTCGTGGCTGGCCTACCTGAAGTCGCGGCTGCTGCTGCCGCGTACCGAAAAGGGCAAGGGCGACGAGCCGCCGGCGGAGGAGATGGCCGCCGCCCTGGCCTTTCGCCTGCAGAAGCTGGAGGCGATGCGCAAGGCGGTGGAGGCGATCCAGTCCCGGCCTCAGCTGAAGCGCGACGTCTTCACCCGCGGCGATCCCGAGGCGACGGTGATCGTGCCGTCGGACCGCATCGACGCCAGCCTGTACGACCTCATGGCCGCCTATGTGCAGCAGCGTCGCCGCGAGGAGCTGCGCCGCTACAGCCCGACCCAGCGCGTCGAGGCCTTTCCGCTCGAGGCGGCGCGCGACTGGCTGCGCGAGGTGCTGCCCCGGCTGGAGCAGTGGACCCCGCTGGAGAAGGTCGCTCCCGAGAAGCACGGTTCCGAAGGGCCTTCGCAGGCCAGCTTCACCGCCTCGACCCTGTCGGCCAGTCTGGAGCTGGTGAAGGAAGGAGCCATGGACGTGAAACAGGCCGAGGCCTTCGCCGATGTATTTCTCAAGCGCCGCGGCCGGGGTCAGCCGCTGGAGTTGACACCGTGAGCATCCAGTTCGCCCCCGACGAGACCGAGATCGAGCGCCGCATCGAGGCCCTGCTGTTCGCCGCCGCCGGGCCGCTGTCGGCCGCGGAGATCGCCCGACGCCTGCCCGAGGGCGCCGATGTCGGCGGGGCCATCTCGGCCCTGCGCGAGCGTTACCAGGGCCGTGGCGTGGAGCTGGAGTGCGTCGCCGACCGCTGGCGCTTCCGTACCGCGCCCGACCTGTCGTTCATGATGACCGAGGAGCGCGAGGAGCCGCGGCGCTTGTCCAGGGCGGCGCTCGAGACCCTGGCCATCATCGCCTATCACCAGCCCTGCACCCGTGCCGAGATCGAGAGCGTGCGCGGCGTCTCCCTGTCCAAGGGCACGCTCGACCTGCTGCTGGAGATGGGCTTCGTGAAGCTGAAGGGCCGTCGCCGCACGCCCGGCCGCCCCGTGACCTACGGCACCACCGACCGTTTCCTCGAGCACTTCAGCCTCTCCAGCCTCTACGACCTGCCGGGCGTGCAGGAGATGAAGGCGGCGGGACTGCTGGACCTGTCGATCCCGGCCGGCTTCGAGGTGCCGGACCCGACCCGCGCCTCCGACGAGGACGAGACGCCGCTGCTGCCGGGCGAGGAGGACGCGCCCGAGTTCGCACAGGATTTTGTGGGGGAGGACTGAGGACGCTCATGGATAGGGAACTCGCCATTCTGGTGGTGAACGCCTGCTACCGGGCATGTCGGGAGCTCGGCGAGATGGGGATCTTGGTCGGCGAACTCGCGCCCAACGAAGACGGCCGGAGCATCAAGATGCAGTCCGGAGCGGCCATCGAAGAAATTGGAAAGATCACCGAGGCGATTTTCAGAGTTCACCCCGACCTCGAAGCCTACGTCGAAGGCAGGATCGATAAATTCGGACGCGTTTCCTAGCGATGGCGATCCGTGCCGCGTTTCCGCCGCAGCCGGATGTCGCAATCGCCTGAAAGCCTCGCTATGACGCTGCGATGATCGCACGCCTTCGTCCCGTCCCCTTCAAGCTCGGACCCGTCCACTTCGTCGGCATCGGCGGCATCGGCATGAGCGGCATCGCCGAGATCATGCTCAAGATCGGCTATTCGGTGCAGGGCTCGGACGCGAAGGCCAGCGCCAACACCGAGCGGCTGGAGAAGCTGGGCGCGAAGATCTTCATCGGCCATGACGCGGCCCATGTGAGCGACGGCGTCTCGGCGGTGGTCTATTCGACGGCGGTGAAGCCGACCAATCCCGAGATGGTCGTCGCCCGCGAGCGCCGCATTCCGCTGGTGCGCCGCGCCGAGATGCTGGCCGAGCTGATGCGGCTGCAGTTCTCGATCGGCGTCGGCGGCACCCACGGCAAGACCACCACCACCTCGATGGTCGCCGCCCTGCTGGACGAGGCGGGCCTCGACCCCACCGTGGTCAACGGCGGCATCATCAACGCCTACGGGACCAACGCCAAGGTCGGCGACGGCGACTGGATCGTGGTCGAGGCCGACGAGAGCGACGGCAGCTTCCTGCGTCTGAAGTGCACCGTCGCCGTCATCACCAACATCGACCCGGAGCACCTCGACCACTACGGCGACTTCGACGCCCTGCGGAAGGCGTTCGTCGATTTCATCGAGGACATCCCCTTCTACGGCTTCGGTGTGGTCTGCCTCGATCACCCGGAGGTTCAGCGTCTGGTCGCCCAGATCGACAACCGGCGCCTCGTCACCTACGGCCTCAATCCCCAGGCCATGGTCCGCGCCGACAACTGCGACATGCGCCCCGACGGCGCCCGTTTCGACGTGGTCATCCAGCAGCAGGGGCTGGCGGCTCTGGACGAGCCGATCCGCATCCGGGACCTGCACCTGCCCATGGCCGGCTGGCACAACGTCTCCAACGCCCTGGCGGCCATCGCCGTGGCGCGGGAACTGGACGTGTCGGAGGACGCCATCCGCCGCGGCCTCGCGGGCTTCGGCGGGGTCAAGCGCCGCTTCACCACCACCGGCGTGGCCCACGGCGTCCGCATCATCGACGACTACGGTCACCACCCGGTGGAGATCGCCGCCGTCCTCAAGGCCGCCCGCCAGGTGGCCGAGGGCCGCGTCCTGGCTGTGGTCCAGCCGCACCGCTACACCCGCCTGCGCGACCTGATGGAGGAGTTCTCGACCTGCTTCTCCGACGCCGACGCCGTCTGGGTCGCCGACGTCTACGCCGCCGGCGAGACGCCGATCGAGGGCGTCGGCAAGGAGGCGCTGGTGGACGGCATCCGCCGCTTCGGCCACCGTTCGGTGCAGCCGCTGGACGGCGTCGAGGCCCTGCCGGCGGTGATCCGCGCCGAGGCGAAGCCGGGCGACCTCGTCGTCTGCCTGGGCGCCGGCGACATCACCCAGTGGGCATACGCCCTCCCGGGGCAGCTGGAGGCGCTGGCGTGACCGATCTGCCCGAAGTCCGCGGCAAGCTGCTCCGTGACGAGCCGCTCGGCCCCTACACCTGGTTCCGGGTGGGCGGGGCGGCGGACGTTCTGTTCATCCCGACGGACGCCGACGATCTGGCCGACTTCCTCAAGGCGCTGGACCCGGCCACGCCCGTGACGGTTCTGGGCGTGGGCTCCAACGTCATCGTCCGCGACGGCGGCGTCGAGGGCGTGGTCATCCGCCTCGCCGGCCGGGCGTGGGCGCAGGTGACGGCCGAGGGCGCTGCGATCACCGCCGGCGCCGGGGCGCTGGACTCCATGGTGGCGAAGGCCAGCGCCAAGGCCGGCATCGCCGGGCTGGAGTTCTACGCCGGCATCCCGGGCACTATCGGGGGAGCCCTGACCATGAATGCCGGCTGCTACGGGTCGGAGACGAAGGATGTGCTGGTCTCGGCGTGGGGGCTGGCGCGCACCGGCGAGCGCGTTGACTACCAGCTGGCGGACTTCGGCTACACCTACCGCCACTCGCAGGCCCCGGCGGACATCATCTGGGTCGAGGCCACGTTCCGCGGGACGCCGGGCGATCCGGCGGCGGTGCAGGCCCGCATCGACGAGATCACCGGCCGGCGCGAGCAGACCCAGCCGATCCGCGAAAAGACCGGCGGCTCGACCTTCAAGAACCCCGAGGGCCATTCCTCGTGGAAGCTGGTCGACGAGGCCGGCTGGCGCGGCCGGCTGTTCCGGGCCACCGGCGGCGGGGCCAAGTTCAGCGAGCTGCATTCCAACTTCATGATCAACCCCGGCGAGGCCACGGCCGCCGACATCGAGGGTCTGGGCGAGGCGGTGCGGGCCGACGTGCTGGCGAAGACCGGCATTCGGCTCGACTGGGAGATCCGGCGGATCGGACGGAAGTGAGGGGCTAGGTTCTAGGTTCTAGGTGAGGCGGCGACGGCCCCTCGACCTCCCCCATCCCTGGTCCCTAGCCCCTGGAACCGACCACCTTTCCCTGGTTGACGCGCTGTTAAGGACGTCGGGCGCATTGCCACGACTGTTCCGGAGTCCGTCATGAACCGCCCCCTGTCCGAGCTGCACGTCGCCGTCCTGATGGGCGGGCTGTCGCCGGAGCGGGAGGTGTCGCTGGACTCCGGCCGCGGTTGCGCCGACGCCCTGGAGGGGCAGGTGGGCCGGGTCAGCCGCATCGACGCCGGCCGCGATCTCGCCCAGGTGCTGGCCGGGCTGAAGCCCGACGTGGCGTTCAACGCCCTGCACGGCGTCTGGGGCGAGGACGGCTGCGTCCAAGGCATCCTCGAGACCCTGCGGATCCCCTACACCCACTCCGGCGTGCTGGCTTCGGCCCTGGCCATGGACAAGGACAAGTCCAAGTCCGTGCTCCGCGCCGCCGGCGTGACGGTGCCCGGCGGCGGTCTCCACGACCGGTTCGAGGTGGCCCGCCGGCACGTCATCGAACCGCCCTATGTGATCAAGCCCAACGCCGAAGGCTCGTCGGTCGGCGTCTTCCTCGTGCCCGAGGGCGCCAACGGCCCGCAGACCGCGGTCGGCGCGTCCGACTGGGCGTACGGCGACCAGGTCATGGTGGAGCCGTACATCCGGGGCAAGGAACTGGCGGTCGCGGTGATCGGCGAGGCGACGGGCCCCCGGGCCCTGACCGTCACCGACATCACGCCGACCAAGGGCTTCTACGACTACGAGGCCAAATACGCGCCGGGGGGCTCGATCCACAAACTCCCGGCCGAGCTGCCGCCGCACGTCTTCGACGCCGCCCTGCGACAGGCCGAGCGGGCGCACGCCGCGCTTGGTTGCCGGGGCGTTTCCCGATCCGACTTTCGTTATGACGATCTTAACGACGTTCTCGTTCTTCTGGAGGTCAACACCCAACCGGGCATGACCTCGACCTCGCTCGCGCCCGAGCAGGCCGCCCATGTCGGGATTGGGTATCGAGACCTGGTCCGGTGGCTGGTGGAGGACGCCTCATGCCCGCGGTAGTTCGCGGCGGTCGGCGACAGAGTTCGAACCAGTCCGCAAAGCGCGGCGCTCCCGCCCGGCAAGGCCGCGGGCGCGCGCCGCGCCACGCCCCGGCGATCCCCGGCAAGATGGCCGCCATCGGGCGGCTCGACCTCTCGCCGCGCGCCGTGGTGGTCGCCATCGGCGCGGGGGTCCTCGTGCTCGCCGGCGTGCTCGCCACCGGCGCGCGGGCCGAGCGCATCGGCGCCTCGATCAGCCGCGGGGTCGACGGCGCCGTCGCCGGCCTCGGGCTGAAGGTGGAGAAGGTCTTCATCGAGGGCGAAAGCCCCGAGGCCTCGGCCGCCATCCAGCGGGCCGTGCAGGTCCCGGCCGGCCAGGCCATGACCGCCATCGACCTCGACGCCGTGCGCCAGCGCGTCGAACAGGTCGGCTGGGTCAAGTCCGCCCGCGTGGTGCGGCTGCTGCCGAACACCTTGGTCGTCGCCGTCACCGAGCACGACCGCCTCGCCGTCTGGCAGACCGGCGGCAAGGCCTGGGTCATCGACAGCCACGGCCAAGTCATCGAGGGCGCCGACGCTGGCCGCTATCCGAACCTGCCGCTGGTCGTCGGCAAGGGCGCCGAGCAGGCCGCCGCCGACATCCTGCCGCTGATCGCCCAGCGCCCCCGGCTGATGGGGCGGATGGAGGCTCTGGTCCGCGTCGACGAGCGCCGCTGGGACCTGCGGCTCAAGGACGGCAGCCTGATCCAGCTGCCGGCCTCCGACCAGGAAGCCGCCCTGATCCAGCTCGACGCCCTCGACCAGCGCGAGCGGCTGCTGGAACTGGGCTTCGCCAGAATCGACCTGAGAACGCCGGATGCGGTCGCGGTGCGACCCTCGGCCGGAGACGCGTGACCATGAAGCGGGTGTTGGACAGGCCGGTGGAGGCCCGGGGCGTGGCCGGGCGCGCGCCCATTGTCGCCGCCCTCGATCTCGGCCAGTCGAAGGTGGCCTGCTTCATCATGAAGCCCGAAGGCGTGCGCCACGCCGACCGGACCATCCGCGTCGCCGGCGCCGGCCACGTGCAGTCGCGGGGCGTGCGCGGCGGCGGGATCGTCAACATGGACGAGGCGGCCCAGGCCATCGGCCACGCCGTCGAACGGGCGGAGCGGGCCGCCGGCGCGCCGGTCTCCGGGGTCGTGGTCACCACCGCCATCGGCCAGATGGCCAGCCACCGGGTGCAGGCGCGGGTCTCGCTGAGCCAAAACCCCATCGGCGACGCCGACCTGGCCCGCGCCATCGGCATGGCCCTGGCGCAGATCCGTCTGCCGAACCGCCGCCCGATCCACGTCCTCCCGATCGCCTGGTCGGTGGACGGCGCGCGCGGGGTCCACGATCCGCGCGCCATGCGCGGGCATTCGCTCGGCCTCGACCTGCTCGTCGTCTCCATGGCCGAAAGCGCCTTCACCGCGCTCGGCCATTGCCTCGAGCTGGCCCACCTCGACCTGCAGGGCGTCGTCGCCGCGCCGGTCGCCTCGTCCCTCGCGGCGCTCGAGGACGACGAGATGGACCTCGGTTGCGTCTGCATCGACATGGGGGGAGGGGCCACCTCCGCCGCCGTCTGGGGCGGACGCTCCCTGCTGCATATCGAGAGCCTGAACGTCGGCGGCGACCATGTCACCGCCGACATCGCCCGCGGCCTCTCCACCTCGCGGGCCGGGGCCGAACGGCTCAAGACCCTGCACGGCTCGGCGATGGCCAGCGCCAACGAGGACCGCGAGATGCTGGAGGCCCCGCCGCGCGGCGAGGACCCGTCGGCCGGCCCAGTGGTGGTGCCGCGCGCCATGCTCAAGACGGTCATCGCCCCGCGCGTGGAGGAGACGCTCGAGCTCCTCCGCGACCGCCTGCGCCACGCGGGGGTCGGCCTGGAGCCGGGCACGGGTCTGGTCCTGACCGGCGGCGCCAGCCAGCTCAACGGGGTGCGCGAACTGGCGATCCGCGTGTTCGACCGGCCGGTCCGTCTGGGCAAGCCGCAGCGCGCCCCCCACCTCGCCGACGCGGCCTCCGGCCCCGCCTTCTGCTCCGCCGCCGGCGTCCTGCTGCGCGCCGCCTACGGCCCGCGCGAGGCGGTCTCCGCCCGCAAGCTGATGTCCCGCCAGATCACCGCCGCCGACGCCCCCCGCGCCCATTCCGGCGGCCTCGTGGCCCGCGCGGCTGGCTGGCTGCGGGAAAATCTGTAGGCCGGCGGTCCGCGACCGATCCGCTGCGGGGCAACCCGCGGAGCCCGCAGAAAATCTGCAGTCAAGGTTAACCAAATCCGTGCCTTGGCTCCCGACTCGGCCTATTCGGTAACACTCCCTTAAGCAGGCAGGGTGTTTCCTTAACGCGCTCATAACCAATGTGATTCGGCGGGGCGATCGCATCGGGGACTGCAGGGCAGGGTCGGAATTCAAGGTCGGAACAAATGTCTCTCTCGCTGGTGCGCCCGCAAAGCTCGGAACTGAAGCCCCGCATCGTCGTCTTCGGCGTCGGCGGCGCCGGCGGCAATGCGGTGAACAACATGATCGACGCCGGCCTCGAAGGGGTCGAGGTCGTCGTCGCCAACACCGACGCCCAGCAGCTGAGCTTCGCCAAGACCGACCGTCGCCTCTAGCTCCGCGAGACCATCTCCCAAGGCCTCGGCGCCGGCGCCCCTCCCGATGTCGGCATGAACGCAGACGACGGGTCGTCGGAGGAGATCTGCTC
>Ga0079224_100014109_pt1 | contig 11151 bp, 8 predicted proteins | sample Stecom2015_FD_80414 | JGI IMG/M metagenome (GOLD analysis project Ga0079224, IMG submission 80414) | Agricultural soil microbial communities from Utah to study Nitrogen management - Steer compost 2015 | ecosystem: Environmental > Terrestrial > Soil > Agricultural land | place: USA: Utah...
CCGGCCTGGATGGCCTGCACGCTGCGATCGCCGGCTGCCATGACCGACTGCTGTTGAGCGGCCGCCGAGGCGGTCTCGGCGTTTGCGGTATTGATCCGATTCACGCCGCTGGCAACCGCCTTCAACCGCTCGGCGATCGCCTGGAACACCTGCACCGCCTCCTGGCTGACGCCCTGACTGTCGCTCATTGCCTGGTCCGCAGCCCGGGCGTTCTGCTGCAGCTGGTCGATCATGGCCTGGATTTCGCGCGTCGACTGCTGGGTCCGGCTAGCCAGCGTGCGCACCTCGTCGGCCACCACCGCGAAGCCGCGGCCCTGCTCGCCGGCGCGCATCGGCTCATGCTCCATCAGCATCGTCGCGGCCGCTTCCAGTTGGGCAACCACCTGCGCGTCCGACAACGCTCCGGGCCCACCTTCCTCTGCAAACATCCACAGGCCGCGGAACTCCAGCCATCAGAATGCGAGGCCGGTTGCCGCCAGCCAGATCGCCAGCAACGCAACCGCGATGGAATCTTCCTACCCTGCACGACGCCTATCCTGGCGCTTGCCACACTCCGCCAACACTAGCGGCAGCAGCGAGCCACAAAGCTTGAGCACGCCTTGCCCACCGCTTAAACGCCGTGGTTAACTGGCTGACGCGCAATAAAAAACAAAAACCATGATTCTCCTTTACATATTGCTGTTCCTCGGCCTTCCGGCCGCCGTGCTGTGGCTGGTGCAGCGCTACGGCTGGGCGCGCCGCATCGGCGCCATCCTGCTCTGCTACCTGGCGGGGCTGATCCTGGGCAACAGCGGGCTGCTGCCCGACAGCGCCGCTGCCGTGCAGACACAGATCACCGAAGCGGCCATCGCCCTGGCGCTGCCGATGCTGCTGTTCACGCTGGACGTGCGGGCCTGGCGGCGGATCGCCGGCAGGGCGCTGCTGTCGATGCTGCTGGCCACCGTCGCGGTGACGGCCGTGGCGGTGGCGCTGTTCACGCTGTTCCGGCAGGCAGGGGTGGTCAATCCGCACGAGCTGGCGGGGCTGACCGTCGGCATCTATACCGGCGGCACCCCCAACCTGGCCGCGATCAAGACCGGCCTGCAGGTGGAAGAGAGCCGCTACCTGCTGTTCCACACCTTCGACGTGCTGCTGGGCGGGCTGTACCTGCTGTTCATGCTGTCCATCGCCCCGTGGCTATTCCGCCGGCTGCTGCCGTATGTCGCCCCTGCCGCTGCTGCGACGGCGGCGGCCAGCGCCGCTGACGACGAAGACTACCGGCCCCTGCTGCAGCGTCGCAGCTGGCCCGGCATTGCCCTGGCGTTCGGGCTGAACGTGCTGATCGTGGCGGTGTCGCTGGCGCTGGGCAACCTGCTGCCGGTCGGCAACCAGACCGCGCTGGTGATCCTGCTGCTCACCAGCTTCGGCATCCTGGCGTCGCTGTTCGATCGGGTCCGGCGCCTGCCGCACGCCTATCAGGCGGGCATGTATCTGATCTATGTGTTCAGCGTCACCGTTGCCTCCATGGCGCGGTTCACCCAGCTGCAGGACGTCGATTTCACGCCGCTGCTGTTCCTGGCCGGCGCCCTGGTCGGCAGCCTCTGCCTGCACGCGCTGCTGTGCCGGTTGTTCCGGATCGATGCCGACACCTTCATGGTGACCTCGGTGGCTGCCATCTGCTCGCCGCCCTTCGTGCCGATGATCGCCAAGGCCCTGGGCAACCCCGCCGTGCTGCTGTCCGGCATCACGGCGGGCATCATCGGCTATGCGATCGGCAATTACCTTGGCATCAGCCTCGGGCTGCTGCTGTCGTAGCCGGAGGAAAGAAAACACCATGCACCAGCCCATGCCCGAATCCGGCCGGCCGCGCGAGGAAGTCCTGCAGGAGCTCGCCGCTTTCGGCCGGGAGGATCCCGACTACAAGGCCGGCCGGCTCTGGAGCCTGGTCTATTACCTCGGCAAGGAGCACGACGCTTTCCTGGCCGAGGCCTACCAGGCCTACTCCTCGGCCAACGGCCTGAACCCGACGGCCTTCAAGAGCCTCAAGCGCTTCGAGACGGAAATCATCGCCGCCGTCGCCGAGCTCCACCACGGGCCGGCGGATACCTGCGGCGTGGTCACCTCCGGCGGCACCGAGAGCTGCCTGCTGGCGGTCAAGACCTACCGCGACCTGGCACGCGCCCGACGGCGGGTACGCCGGCCGGAGATGGTGCTGCCGGCGAGCGCCCATGTTGCCTGGTTCAAGGCCTCGGAGTATTTCGGCGTCAAGGTCCGGCTGCTGCCGCTGACTGCTGATTTGGAAGCCGACGTCTCGCGCCTGCCGCGGCTGATCAACCGCAACACGGTGATGGTGTTGGGCTCCGCGCCTGGCTATCCGCACGGCACCATAGATCCGATCGAGGCCATGGGCCGCATCGCCCAGGAGCGCGGCGTGCCGCTGCACGTGGACGCCTGCGTGGGCGGCTTCATCCTGCCCTTCATGGAGCAGAACGGCGAGCCGCTGCCGCTGTGGGACTACCGGGTGCCGGGGGTGACCTCCATCTCCGCCGACATCCACAAGTACGGCTACGCCGCCAAGGGCGCCTCGACCATCACCTACCGCAGCCTGGATCTGCTCAAGTACCAGATGTTCGTGCACACGGACTGGCCGGGCGGCGTCTTCGCCTCCCCCGCCCTGCTCGGCACCCGTCCCGGCGGCGCCTATGCCGCGGCCTGGGCGGCCATCCAGCATTTCGGCAAGGCCGGCTACCGCGAGCTGGCCGCCCGTACCAGCGAGGCCGTACGCCGGCTGCGGGCCGGCATCGACGCCATTCCGGAGCTCGCCGTGCTGGGCAGGCCGCAGGGGCCGCTGCTGGCCTACGGGTCGATCGACAAGGCGGTGAACATCTATGCGGTGGGCGACCAGATGGACGCCAGGGGCTGGCAGGTCAACCGCCTGCAGCACCCCGACGGTCTGCACGCCATGGTGACCGCCCGGCATCTGGACGTGATCGACCAGTATCTGGCGGACCTGCAAGAGGCCGTCGCCACGGTCAAGGCGAATCCCCGCCTGGCCGACACCGGCAGCGCCGCCACCTACGGCCTGCTCGCCCATGTGCCGCTGCGCGGCATGGTTCGGCAGCGGGTGCTGGACATGTTCGCCGGCATGTACCGCGCCGGCGGCGGCGACCTCGACCTGAATGCGGACGATATCGGCGGCAAGCTCCCGCTCGCCGAGCGCCTTGCTCGCTGGTACGTGAAGCGCAAGACCCGCTGAGGCGGGGGCGCACGGCTCTGCCTAACGCCCCCGACGCAGAGGATTACGCGGAAACCGCCGCTCTTACACTCGCTCTACGGCAACCGCCGTTGCCTCGCCGCCGCCGATGCACAGCGAAGCGATGCCGCGTTTGAGGCCGCGCTGCTCGAGCGCGGCGAGCAGAGTCACCAGAATGCGGGCGCCGGAAGCGCCGATCGGGTGCCCCAGCGCGCAGGCGCCGCCGTGGACGTTGAGCTTGGCGTGCGGCAGGTCGAGGTCGCGCATGGCGGCCATGGCAACCACCGCGAAGGCCTCGTTGATCTCGTAGAGATCGACATCGCCGGCGCGCCAGTCGAGCTTCTCCAGCAGTTTCTGAATCGCCCCCACCGGCGCAGTCGTGAACCATGCCGGTGCCTGCGCGTGGCCGGCGTGACCGTGGATCACGGCGAGCGGCTTGAGCCCGCGGCGCTCGGCCTCGGAGCGCCGCATCAGCACCAGCGCGGCGGCGCCGTCGGAAATGGAACTGGAACTCGCCGCGGTCACCGTGCCGTCCTTGCGGAAGGCGGGCTTGAGGCTGGGGATCTTGGCCGGATCGCTGCGGCCCGGTTCCTCGTCCTGCGCCACCTCGACCTCGCCCTTGCGGGTCTTGATCGTGACCGGCACGATCTCCTGCGCGAAGCTGCCGTCCTCGATCGCCCGGCGCGCGCGGTTGAGCGATTCGATGGCGTACTCGTCCTGCGCCTCGCGGCTGAAGCCGTAATGGTCGGCCGTGTCCTCGGCGAAGGTGCCCATCGAGCGGCCCCTGTCGTAGGCATCCTCCAGGCCGTCGAACAGCATGTGATCGATGACCCGGCCGTGGCCGAAACGGTAGCCGCCGCGGGCGCGGTCGAGCAGGTAGGGCGCGTTGCTCATGCTCTCCATGCCGCCGGCGACGATGACATCGGCGCTGCCGGCCTTGATGAGGTCGTGCGCCAGCATCACCGCCTTCATGCCGGACCCGCAGACCTTGCTGATGGTCGTGCAGGGCACGCTGTTCGGAATGCCGGCGGCAATGGCAGCCTGACGGGCCGGCGCCTGACCGAGCCCGGCCGGCAGCACGTTGCCCATGAACACTTCCTGCACATCGGCCGCGTCCAGCCCCGCGCGCTCGACGGCGGCGCGGATGGCGGCCGCCCCCAGTTCCGGCGCCGGCAGCGCGGAGAGCGCGCCCTGGAAACTGCCTATCGGGGTGCGGGCATAGCTGACGATAACGATGGGATCATCGGACATGGTCATACCTCATGGCGGCGGCCTGCTGGAGGCGCGCCGGTTTGCTCCTATCGGCCTTGCGGCAACGGCCGCAGTGCGCTCATGCGACGGCCGAAACTCAGAGATCGGCCAGCGGCGATGGCTCCAGGTCCGCCGGCAGCTGGAAGTGCGCGTCGACCTCCGCCGCACTGACCTCGGCCAGGCTCGCCGGTTGCCAGCGCGGCTGGCGGTCCTTGTCCACCAGCAGCGCGCGGATGCCCTCGGCGAAGTCATGGCGGCGGGTGAACTGCATCGCCATGCTGAACTCAAGCTGGAAAGCCTCCTTCAGTGACAGATAGCGACCGCGCCGGTGCTGTTCCAGGAACACGCTGGCCGCGATTGGCGAGGCATACTCCAGCGCCTTGACGCCGGCGGCAATCCACTCGTCGTCCTGCCTGCCGGCCTGCAGCACCTCGAGAATGGCTGCCACGCTGTGGTAGTCGGTGACGTGCTCGATCAGTTCCAGGTGCTGCAGGATCTTGGACTCGGGCCTGGCGTCGCGGCTGGCATCGGCAAAACCACGCAGCAGCAGCGACAGCTGCTGGTGGTTATGCTCGGCATCGTTGCTCCAGACGGTCTCCGTCAGCGCGGCGAACACCGCATCCCGCTGCGCCGCCGGGACAAAATAGTCCGCCAGTCCGGCATACAGGGCATCGGTGGCGTTGAGCGTGCTGCCGGTCAGGCCGAGATACAGCCCCAGCCGGCCGGGCATGCGGTTGAGGAACCAGCTGGCGCCGACGTCGGGGAAGAAGCCGATGCCCAGCTCCGGCATGGCGATGCGCGAGCGCTCGGTCGCCACCCGGTGGCTGGCACCGGCCATCAGCCCCAGCCCACCCCCCATGACGATGCCGTGCCCCCAGCACAGGATCGGCTTCGGGTAGGTGTGGATCTGATAATCGAGGCGGTACTCGGTTTCGAAGAAGCGCTCGACCAGCGGATTCGGCCCGCCCGGATGCTCGCGCATCGCCCGGTACAGGCCGATGATGTCGCCGCCGGCACAGAAGGCCTTGTCGCCGCTGCCGGACAGCACCACGCAGGCGATGGCCGGATCCTCGGCCCAGGCAGCGAGCCTGGGCCGCAGCAGGTCGATCATCGTCTGATTGAGGGCGTTCAGCGATTTCTCGGCATTGAGCTGCGCGAAGGCGATGCGCTTGCCGCCCCCGGCGGCGCGCTCCTCGAACAGTACCGCGTGTTCCGTCATTCCTTGCTCCGTTCCGGCTCCAGGAAGCGGATGATACTGGAGAAGTCGAGCCGTCCGGCGCCCTGCTTGCTGTGCGCCAGGTACAGCTGGCGCACCAGCGTGCCCAGCGGCAGCGCCGTCTGGCTGGCCATGCCGGCAGCCAGCGCAAGGCCGAGATCCTTGACCAGCAGGTCGACGCCGAAGCCGCCCTGGTAGCCGCGGCTGGCCGGCACGCCGTCCATGACGCCCGGATACGGGTTGTAGACCTGCAGCGCCCAGTTGTTGCCGGAGCTGGCCTTCATGATCTCGGACAGGACCTTGGGATCGAGGCCGTTGGCGACGCCCAGGTTGAGCGCCTCGGCGGTACCGGTCATCAGGATGCCGAGCAGCATGTTGTTGCACATCTTGGCGACCTGCCCGGCGCCGGCGCCGCCGGCGTGGAAGATCTTCTTGCCCATGGCCTCGAGGATGGGCCGCGCACGCTCCAGCGCCGCCGCCTCGCCGCCGACGATGAAGGTCAGCGTGCCCGCCTCGGCACCGGCAACGCCTCCGGAGACCGGCGCATCCAGCATGGCCAGCCCGCGCTGCCCGGCGGCGGCGGCCAGCTCGCGGGCGGTCTGGGCGTCGATGGTGCTGCAGTCGATCAGCAGGGCATCCGGCCCCACGGCATCCAGCAACGCCCCCTCGCCCAGATAAAGGCCTTTCACGTGCTGTCCGGCCGGCAGCATCGAGATCACCACCTGCGCGCCTGCCGCCGCATCGGCCGCCGACGCGGCAGCCCGTGCTCCGGCCTGCTCCAGCCTGGCCACCGCCTCCGGCACCAGATCGAACACGGCCAGCCGATGGCCGGCCTTCAGCAGGTTGGCGGCCATGGGGGCGCCCATGTTGCCCAGGCCGATGAATGCGATCTGCGTCATGGGATTTCTCCTGTCGGGCGTTGGGACCGGAATCTGCTTGCCTGCTAGCGGTTCTTCCACTCCGGCTTGCGCTTCTCCAGGAAGGCATTGACGCCTTCGCGCTGGTCTTCGGTGTCGAACAACGCCACGAACAGCTCGCGCTCCAGCGGCAGGTTGTTGACCATTGGCCGCACCTGACTGGCGTCGATCAGCCGCTTGCAGTAAGCCACGCTGACCGGGCTCTGGTTGCCGACCTGCTCGGCCAGCGCCAGCGCGCGCGCCAGCACCTCGCCACGGCCGACCATCTCCTCGATCAGGCCGATGCGCAACGCGGTATCGGCGTCCACCTGCTCGCCGCAGAGCACCATGCGCTTGGCCCAGCCCTCGCCGACCAGCCGCGGCAGCCGCTGGGTGCCGCCGGCGCAGGGCAGCAGGCCGACCCTGGCCTCCGGCAGGCCCATCTTCGCCTGCTCTTCGGCGATGCGGATGTCGCAGGCCAGTGCCACTTCCAGGCCGCCGCCCATGGCATAGCCGTTGATGGCGGCGATCGACACGCCGCGGAAAGCGGCCAGCGCCTCGAAGGCTTCGCCGAAGCGGCGTGCAGCCTCGACGGCCACTGCCCGATCACCGTCCTTGAACTGGTTGAGATCGGCGCCGGCAGAGAAGAACTTCTCGCCTTCGCCGGTCAGCACCAGCGCGTAGATGTCGCGGTCGGCCTCGAGATCGGCGACCAGCTGCTGCAGCGCCTGCAGGCTGTCGCGGGTCCAGGTGTTGGCCGGCGGATTGCTGATGGTCACCAGCGCTACATGGCCGCGCCGCTCGAGCTTGAGATTGGTGTAGTCGCTCATTGGATTGCCTCTGTTGCCCCGTCCATCAACATGCGCCGCCCGACGATGAGGCGCATGATCTCGTTGGTGCCTTCCAGGATCTGATGCACCCGCGTGTCGCGCACATAGCGCTCCAGCGGGTATTCGCGAATGTAACCGTAGCCGCCGTGCAGCTGCAGGGCCTCGTTGCAGACCTTGAAGCCGACATCGGTGGCGAAGCGCTTGGCCATCGCGCAGTAGGTGGTCGCATCCGGCGCCTGGCGGTCCAGCTGCCAGGCGGCCAGCCGCACCATCTGCCGCGCCGCCACCAGCTCGGTGGCCATATCGGCCAGCCGGAACTGCAGCGCCTGGAACTCGGCGAGCGGGCGGCCGAACTGGCGGCGCTCGTGCAGGTACCGCTGCGCCGCCTCCAGCGCCGCCTGGGCGGTGCCGACCGAGCAGGCGGCGATGTTGATGCGGCCGCCGTCCAGCCCGCGCATGGCGATCTTGAAGCCCTCGCCCTCCTCGCCCAGGCGGTTCTCGGCGGGAATCCGCACGTTGTCGAAATTCACCGCCCGGGTCGGCTGGCTGTTCCAGCCCATCTTCTCTTCCTTGCGGCCGTAGCTGATGCCGGGCAGGTCGGCCGGCACGGCGAAGGCGGAGATCCCCTTCGGCCCCTCGCCGCCGGTGCGGGCCATGACCACCAGCAGGTCGGTATCGCCGGCGCCGGAAGTGAACACCTTGCCGCCGTTGAGCAGGTAGTGGTCGCCCTCGCGCTGCGCGCGGGTCTTGAGCGAGGCGGCGTCGGAGCCGGCGCCCGGCTCGGTGAGCGCGTAGGAGGCGAGCTTGCGACCGGAGGTGAGGGCCGGCCCCCACTCCTGGCGCACCGACTCGGTGCCCCAGGTCGACAGCATCCAGGTCGCCATGTTGTGGATGGTGATGAAGGCGGTGGTGGAGGTGCAGCCGGCGGCCAGCGCCTCGAAGACGATGGCGGCGTCGAGCCGGGACAGGCCCAGGCCGCCGATGTCCTCGGCGCAGTAGATGCCGCAGAACCCCATGGCGCCGGCCTCGGCGATCACGTCCTTGGGGAAGATCTGCTCGGCGTCCCAGCGCGCGGCATTGGGTGCGAGCCGCTCGCGGGCAAAGCTGCGGGCCGCGTCCTGGAACGCGGCCTGCTCCTCGGTGAGAGAGAAGTCGATCGCCATACGGTCGCTCAGCGCAGGTTGATGGTCATGTTCGGTCCATGACCGTCGGGGATGTCGGACTCGAACCAGCGCTCGATGACGGTGCGGGTCTCGGTGTAGAAGCGCACCGCCTGCTTGCCGTACGGGTGCAGATCGCCGTAGAACGAGCCCTTGCCGCCGGTAAAGGAGAAGAACGGCAGCGGCACCGGGATCGGCAGGTTGACACCGACCTGGCCGACCTCGGTGTTGTAGCGGTACTTGCGGGCCGCCGCGCCGGAATCGGTGAAGATCGAGGTGCCGTTGCCGTAGGGGTTGCGGTTAACCAGGGCGATGGCCTCGTCCAGCGTCTCCACGTGCATGATCGAGAGCACCGGGCCGAAGATCTCCTCCTTGTAGCAGGTCATGTCCTCGGTGACGTTGTCGATCAGGGTCGGGCCGATCCAGTTGCCGTTCGGGTAGCCCTCGACGGTGTAGCCGCGGCCGTCCAGCAGCAGGGTCGCGCCCTCGGCCTCGGCGCTGGCGATCAGCCGCTCGGCGCGCTCCAGTGCGGCACGGCTGATGAGCGGGCCGTAGGCGGCCTCCGGGTCGTCCGGCACGCCGGGGCGGACGGCCTGCATGGCGGCCTTGACGTCCTCCACCCAGCCGCGCGTCTCCTCGCCGACGAACACCGCCACCGAGATCGCCATGCAGCGCTGGCCGGCCGCACCGCAGGAGGCGCCGACCAGGTTGCTGATCACCTGCTCCTTGTTGGCGTCCGGCATCACCACCATGTGGTTCTTGGCGCCGACCATGCACTGCGCACGCTTGAGGTGCTGAGTGGCGGTGCGGTAGATGTGTGCGCCGACGTGCGCCGAGCCGACGAAGGACACGGCCTTGATGTCCGGGTGGGTGATGATCCGGTCCACCTGCTCCTTGCGGCCATGGACGATCTGCAGCAGCCCCGGCGGGAACCCCGCTTCGTTCCAGAGCTCCGCCAGCCGCATCGGCGTCAGCGGATCCTGTTCCGAAGGCTTGAGCACGAAGCTGTTGCCGCAGGCGACGGCGAGCGGGAACATCCACAGCGGGATCATGGCCGGGAAGTTGAACGGCGTGATGCCGGCGCACACGCCCAGCGGGTGCATCCAGCTGGTGGTATCGACGCCGCGTGCCACCTGCTCTACCGTCTCGCCCATCATCATCGAGGCAACGCCCATGGCGTGCTCGACCACCTCGATGCCGCGCCAGACGTCGCCCTTGGCATCGGCCATGGTCTTGCCGGTCTCTTCGGCAAGGATGCGGGCGATGTCGTCCTGGTGTTCCTTGAGCAGGGCCTGGTAGCGCATCACGTAGCGGGCCCGCTCCGGCACCGCCACCTGCCGCCATTCCTGCTGCGCCGCCTTGGCGGAAGCGATGGCACGCTCGATCTCATCCGGCAGTGCCGCCGGACAGCTGGCAATCACCTCGTTGGTCGTCGGATTGGTGACGTCGATCCAGTCGGTGGTTTCGCTGTCGACGAAGCGGCCGTCGATGAACAGAGGGACTTTCCTGGCCATAGCTGCATCCTCGCTGTGATGGCTGCGCGGCCTTGCGGCCGTCCTTGGGCCGGCCCCGTGACGGCGGACGGCTGGCGTGTTTGACTAAGACTAACCCCGTTTACGTTAACGTCAACTTGTGGCCGCCATGCCTCCCAGGGAACTGTCCGTGCGGCGCTGCCTTCGGCAAAGGCCTGCCGGCCTGGCCTCCCACGGCGGAGGCCACCGAAACATCCGGCCTATCGCGTTGACGCGCCCTGGCCGAAGGCTTCCTGTCCAGGGCGCACAGCCGCTCAATCGTGCTTGCGCTGGTCATCGATCACCTTGCCGTCGTTGGCGAGCTCGCCCGGCGCGACCAGGCGCACCTCGCCGCGCAGCTTGCAGACCTCGCGGATGCTCTCGGTGATGGCGGCCTCCAGGCCTTCGGCCGGCTGCGCGGTCTCGCAGTAGAGCGTCATCACGTCGTTGTCATGCTCGCGGGTAACCACCAGCCGCGCCCGCACCAGCTCGGCATGGCGGCGGACGACGTCGTTGACCTGCGAGGGATGCACGAACATGCCGCGCACCTTGGTGGTCTGATCGGCCCGTCCCAGCCAGCCCTTGATCCGCATGTTGGTGCGGCCGCAGGGGCTCACGCCGGAGAGCACCGCCGACAAATCGCCGGTGGCGAACCGGATCAGCGGGTACTCGGGATTGAGCACGGTCACCAGCACCTCGCCGACCTCGCCCTCCGGCACCGGCTCTCCGGTCCCGGGACGGACGATCTCGACGATCACGCCCTCGTCCACCACCAGGCCTTCGCGCGCCTCGGTCTCGTAGGCGATCAGTCCCAGATCGGCAGTGCCGTAGCACTGGTAGAGCTCGATGCCGCGCGCCTGCAGCCGCTCGCGCAGCGAAGCCGGCAACGGCTCGCCGGTGACCAGCCCCTTGCGCAGGCTGCTGACGTCCTCGCCCAGTTCGTCGGCCTTCTGCAGGATGATGTTGAGGAAGGACGGTGTGCCGGTGTAGCCGACCGGACGCAGATCGGCGATCGCCCGCACCTGCAGCTCGGTCTGGCCGACGCCGGCCGGGAA
>Ga0079224_100014110_pt1 | contig 11151 bp, 8 predicted proteins | sample Stecom2015_FD_80414 | JGI IMG/M metagenome (GOLD analysis project Ga0079224, IMG submission 80414) | Agricultural soil microbial communities from Utah to study Nitrogen management - Steer compost 2015 | ecosystem: Environmental > Terrestrial > Soil > Agricultural land | place: USA: Utah...
ATCATCCAGCCCGCCACACAGGTGCCATGCCGGCCATACGGGTGCACGCCGACGATGCCGATAAACAACTCGCAGCACCAAGTGACGAACCTCGCCACTCCATTTCAATTGTGATCAGTCATGCAGACGACCTGGTCGGTGGCGACAAAAACCGGATTGCCGACGCCGTGCTTGCCCAGGTTCACAGCCAATTGCCTGACGGCATTCTGCTGCCTGCCGTACTCGGCCATGAGCTGATCATTGAAAAACGCGCCACCTTTGCGGCAACGCCAGGCCTGGCCCGGCCGGGTACGGCCACGCCGTGGCCAGGCCTGTTTCTGGCCGGGGACTGGACCGATACCGGCTATCCGGCAGTGCTGGAAGGCGCCGTCATGAGCGGCATCGCGGCAGCGCAGGCGACGCTGGCATTTGTTTCCGGCAGGACTGCCAAGGACGCCGGGATCGCTCCCTGAGAAATGCGCCCTTACCCGTCCGACCGACGCTTGCGGCCCATCAACGCAGTGCGATCATGCGTCTCGCTATTTAACCGCTGGCGCACGCGCATCAGATCTTTCCAGCCGATATAACCCACCAGCGATCCATCGGTACGCGAGACAACCGGCAGATGCGCGACATTGGCATGCACCAGCTTGTCGACTAATCCAGCCAGATACTCGTCTGGGTAGGCCAACGTCATTTTTTTCCCGCGTAACAACTCATCCAGCGTCTGCTCACGATGTTTGCCGGCACGTCGCCAGGCCAGCACCGACGGTGGATCGACAATGCCCAGCACCTGGCCCTGCTCGTCGACCACGGGAAAACTCGGGTGTCGGGTATCAGGCGCGGTCAGGAAACGGACTGCCGCATGCAATGTCATGGCCCCGGGTACGCTGATAACCTGCCGGGTCATCACATCCCGCACATGCGTCAGCTCAAATGGATCCACGCGGTATTCACGCACGATGTGATGGCCGCGTCGGGCAATTTTTTCCGTTAGTATGGAGCGCTTCATCAATAGTACCGTCATTGCGTGCGCCGTTACGCAGGCTACGATCAGCGGCAACAACGCATGGACATTGCCCGTTAACTCAACTGCAAAAAAAGTCGCTGTCAACGGCGCACGCATGGTGCCGCCCATCATGGCCGCCATGGCCAGCAATGCCCAGAAACCCGGGCTGGCATCCGGCAGCCAGCCGGCCAGCGCCGCCCCCAGCGCCCCGCCCATGATCAATAGGGGCGCCAGCACCCCGCCAGAGGTACCCGAGCCCAGCGCCACCGACCAGATAACAGCCTTCACAAGCAGCAGAACAATGGCTGCTGCGCCCAGCATCCGGCCATCGAGCATGGCCGTGATATTTTCATAGCCCACGCCCAGCGCGCGCGGATCAACGAGGCCGCCAATCCCCACGACCAGCCCGCCTATCATGGGCCACCACATCCAGTGTATCGGCAATCGCTGAAATCCGTCTTCGCACGCATAGACCAATTGCGTCAAGATTCCCGACAGCAAACCGGCTGCAATACCAATCGCAATCCATCCGGCAAAGCCGGGCAAACTGGTGAGCATGACGCCATCAAAAGGAAACAGCGGCCCGCCCATGCCAAGCAGACTGCGCCCCAGCTCGGCCACCGTGGCCGCTACCACCACCGGTATAAAGCTGCGCGGGCTCCACTCGAACAACAGCAGTTCGACTGCCAGCATAATGGCTGCAATCGGTGTTCCAAATACAGTTGTCATACCTGCAGCGGCACCGGCAACCAGCAGCGTCTTGCGTTCATTATCGGACACGGGCAAGGCCTGTGCAATCAGCGAACCAATTGCGCCACCCGTCATGATAATCGGCCCCTCAGCTCCGAAAGGGCCGCCGGTGCCGATAGCAATAGCCGAAGACAAGGGCTTGAGGACAGCCACCTTTGCATCCAGGCGCGAGCGGCCCAGCAAAATGGCTTCAATCGCTTCCGGAATACCATGGCCGCGGATTTTTTCACTGCCGTAGCGTGCAATCAGTCCGATCAGCAATGAACCCACGACAGGAATACCGACGGACCACAAACCGAGAGAGGCGCTTGCAAGCTGCGACTCTTCGAAGGAAAACCGTCCAAAATAAGCAAGATTGGTGCACAGCCGGATCAGTTGCAGAAGCAGCATACCGGCGAACATGGCGGCGATGGCCACCGGAACGGCAATGCCAATAACAACAAGCACTCGTTTATCCGTTGAGAAATCGCTGAGCTGGCGATTACGGGTGTGTTTAATAGTCATGAGATGGGAACAACAGGCGCAGCAAAAGCGCAGGGCGCCGCTGGTGCGACCAGAAGTTATATAAAGATAAAGACGGTGAAAATAAGATAAAGCGAAATAAGATGAAGCGGGCTATTATATCGTATTACGATATAAATTTTCAAATCCCGATCTGCTACACTGATATTTCCGCCTATTTTTCGTTATCTGCCCATCGACATGCCTCATGACACGCTTGACCAAACTGATTACACTGCGCTGGCTGAATTTCGCTATCTGATTCGGTGTTTTCTTGAGTTCAGTGAAGAGCGGGCCAAATCCGTCGGCCTGACCTCCCGACAACATCAGGCATTACTGGTGATCAAAGGCTATGGCAAAGGAGAACCGATCACCGTGGGCACACTGGCCGAGCGGTTAAGGATCAAGCATCATAGTGCGGTGGAACTGGCCAACCGGCTGGTTGACAGCGGTCTGATCGAACGCATTGCCGACGAAGAAGATCAGCGCAAGGTCCGGCTGCAATTGACCCGGCTGGCGGAAAAACAGTTGGCCTGTCTGTCGGCGGCGCACCAGGATGAACTATCCCGCATCGAACCTATGCTCCGGCGCGTGCTGGCGCGCGACAAGAAACAAAAGTCATGATTTTTTTTCGGATGGACGGATGATCATTCCCGGCGCGACAGGATCCGCAGCAGGCCGGGGGCTGACAAGAATGGGCACGAAGCGATAGAGATACAATCCAAATGCGCCCATCCACGCTGCGGCAGCGAGCTGCAGCAGGGGCAGCGTAAGCGACGGCATAATCAACGCCGCCAGACGAGCCACGGTAGCCAGCACGACCAGCACAAAGCTGGATACCATCACGCCGTCTGCCTTCAATAGCCTGCCTGTATGCCCCAACGCCGTACGCGTGATCATTCCCATAATCATCACAGAGAATCCACCCATGGCAATGACGTGCACATACATCGCCTGACGCGCCAGCCACCATGGATGCCAGCCCAGAAAAAAGCCGGCCGCCAGCAACAGGCCCATGCCCAGAAAGAACCAGGACAGATACAGCACCCACAATAAAGGCGCTCCGATCACCCTGCCCGGTTTCCATTGAACCAGTTGGTACAGGGCTATCATCCCGGCCACCGCTGCGCACAATGCCAACAGAGCGTCCAGGCCGGTCATGACGGCCAACAAGGCAACGGCACAGGCGGCCAGTTCCACCAGACCCGAACGCTGGTGCATGGGGATCGTCAGTCCTGCCATTGCCCGGCTCGCAAAAAAAGGGATAACCCGACGGGCAATCAACAAGGCAATGAACACCATGCACAGAATGCCCGTACGCATAGCGTCGACCAACAGCATGCTTTTACCCTGAGCAACAGCGAGCACAAACAGAACATGGCTGACTCCCAAAAGCAAAACCGCCCATGGCAATACATAGTTGCGTTTACTATGTGCCCTGAAGATCACCCGCCCAAGCGCCAGCGCGGCAGTCAGATAAAACAAGGCATCAGCCGCCGCGCCCAATATAAAGGCAGCCTGGCCCGGCGCCAGATAGGCGACGCGGGCCACCAGCCAACATAGTGCCAGCGCGCCCAGGGCGCCTCCTTTGATCGGGTTGGTGCCCGTCCAGGTTGCGCTGGCGGTGGTCAGAAACCCGACGGCGATCGTGGCAACAAAACCCCACAACATCTCATGCGCATGCCACCACACACCATTCAATGAACCCGTTAACAGGTGCGGCGTAAAAATCCATAGGGCAATCGAAATAAACGCCCAGGCAGCGCCGCCTATATACAAAGGCCGAAAGCCAAGAGACAAGAATGCAGAAAGGGAAAAACGGGACAGCGCAGAAGTGGATGCATGCATGATAAACCGTGCCAGCCAGAGCATATAATATGCATATTATATACATATTTTATAAAAAGACCGATCTGCTCAGCCGCCTGTGTTTGTCCAAAATCAAGTACGCCTGAAGCAGGGACGTGAGCAGCCACGATAAGCTGGCAGAGACATAGCCGCGAGCCGCTGCCCTACCCTTTGTCTTGGCCTGCAACAGACCAGATCAAGTCGCCACGCCGCGAGCGTTGCCGCCCCCCTCCCCGCAGGCCCGGCACATAGCGGTTTTACACAAGATGCGACAGCAACCGCGAATCAAAAAAAAAGCCGATCCATCGGATCGACCTTTGCTTGCCCCGGGTACTGAAGCGCGCATCTGAGGCAGCGTGACAATGCGCCGCCAGTTGCGCCCGGCCTGATCAGACCAGTGCCCGCGCCTTGATGTAGTCGCGTATGGCTTCCACATCATTGTCCATAATAACCACTTTCTGCGGCAAATCGGCCAGCGACTTCAGATGGTCTGGAACAGGCGCTTCCTGGCCGGTGGCCTGCTCAATGGTTTCGCTGAACTTGGCGGGCAAGGCGGTTTCCAGCACCAGCATCGGTACGCCCTCTTCAACGAAAGTCTGAGCCACTTTCACGCCATCTGCCGTGTGCGGGTCGATCAGAATGCCAGCGTCCTCCTGCACCCGGCGGATGGTTTCCAGGCGATCCGCGTGCGTGCTGCTGCCGCCGACAAAACCAAACTCTTCGGTAAAACGCGGCTTTTCTGCTGACAGGTCGAAGGCGCCATCCTGCTCCAGCTTTTTCCAGGTGGCCGCCAGTCGCTTGGGATCCCGGCCCAGCAGATCGAATACGAAGCGCTCGAAATTGGACGCTTTGGAAATATCCATGGACGGACTGGAGGTAGCAAGGGTTTCGGCGCTGACGCGGGGACGATAAATACCCGTACGGAAGAACTCTTCCAGCACATTATTCTCGTTGGTCGCCAAAACCAGGCGGTGAATGGGAAGCCCCATCCGGCGGGCGAAATGGCCGGACAAAATATTGCCGAAGTTGCCCGATGGCACCGTGAATGATACCTTATGACCGGACACGTCAGTGCCTGCGTTGGCTGCGGCATCGGTGCTGCGCAGCCAGGCCCAGAAGTAATAAACGATTTGCGCGCAGATACGGGCCCAGTTGATGGAATTGACCGCACCCAGATGATAGCTGGTCTTGAACGAAACATCGCCGGCCAGTGCCTTGACGATATCCTGGCAGTCATCAAATACGCCTTTGACCGAAATATTATGAATATTTTCATCCATCAGCGAATACATCTGGGCACGCTGGAAGGCGCTCATGCGGCCATGCGGCGACAACATGAAAACCGACACGCCCAGCTTGCCGCGCATGGCATATTCCGCAGCGGAACCGGTATCGCCTGAGGTGGCGCCCAGAATGTTCAACTTGCGTCCTTCGCGCGCCAGCACAAACTCGAACACCTGCCCCAGAAACTGCATGGCCAGGTCTTTGAAAGCCAACGTGGGACCTTCGGACAGGCCCACCAGCGTCATTGATTTGCCCAGCGGTTTAAGCGGCACAATCTCGCTGCCGGAGAAAACCGATTCGTTATAGGCCGCCTTGCAGATGCGCTCCAGATCCGTGCGCGAAATATCGTCAATGTACAGGCTTAATATTTCCGTCGCCAGTTCCGCATAAGACAGCGAACGCCACAGTTCAAGCTGTTTGGCGCTGACCGAAGGAATGCTTTCGGGCACCGCAAGGCCTCCGTCACGGGCCAGCCCTTCGAGCAGAATTTCGGAAAATGAAACCGGGCTCATACCGCCACGGGTTGAAATGTATTTCATTATTGCTCCGTTATGCCGGCATCAGATGCCGGAAACAAGAAGACACGGCGCCGTTGCCGGAGTCGTGTCGGTCAGATCGGTCAGTCCAGATGTTCCAGGCGAATACGCGTAATGGACGAATGCACGAAAGGCATGGCTTCAATCGTTTTGATGGCGGTATTGACGTCGCCTTCCCGGGCCTCGTGCGTCAGGAAAATAATAATGGCGCGGTTTTCGCCATCCTGTTCCTGCATCATGGAATTGATGGAAATCTGGTGATCCGCCAGGATCCGGGTCAGATCGGCAAGCACGCCGGACCGGTCTTCCACCGACAGGCGCAGGTAATAGGACGTGCGCACGTCTTCGATATTCAGGATCGGCATGTCTGAGAGCGCGCTCGGCTGAAAGGCCAGATGAGGAACGCGATTGCCCGGGTCGGATGTATGCAGGCGGGTCACATCAACCAGATCGGCCACCACCGCCGAAGCAGTCGCTTCGGATCCGGCGCCGGGACCATAATACAGCGTGTCGCCCACCGCATCGCCATTGACAACCACGGCGTTCATGGCGCCTTCCACATTGGCGATCAAGCGTTTGGTCGGCACCAGCGCCGGGTGTACCCGCAGCTCAATGCCCTGTTCGCGGCGACGCGTGATGCCCAGCAGCTTGATGCGGTAACCCAGCCGCTCTGCATAGACAATATCCTGCTGATCCAGGTCGGTAATGCCTTCAATGTACGCTTTGCTGAACTGAATGGGAATGCCAAACGCCAGGGAGGCCACCAGCGTCAGTTTATGCGCGGCATCGATTCCCTTGACATCGCCCGCCGGATCCGCCTCGGCGTAGCCCAGTTGCTGCGCCTGTGCCAGCACGGTCTCGTATGGCAGGCCGTGCTCGCGCATTTGCGACAGAATGAAATTGGTGGTGCCGTTGATGATACCGGCCAGCCACTGAATGCGGTTGGCCGTCAGGCCTTCGCGAATCGCCTTGATGATCGGAATGCCACCGGCAACCGCAGCCTCGAATGCCACCATGACGCCCTTTTTGCTGGCCAGGGCAAATATTTCATTACCATGCAGCGCAAGCAACGCCTTATTGGCCGTGACCACATGCTTGCCATTTTCAATCGCTGTCAACACCAGCTCGCGGGCCAGCGTCGTGCCGCCAATGAGCTCCACGACAATATCCACCTCGGGATCAGCCACCAGGCCAGCCATATCATTGCTGACCGGCACTTTGTCGCCGAATACGGCCACGGCCTTGGCCGGCGTACGGGTGGCGACTTTGGACACCACGATCTGCCGTCCGGCGCGCCGTGATATTTCTTCTGCATTGCGCGTCAACACCGCGTAGGTGCCGCTGCCTACAACCCCGAAACCTAATAAACCTACCTTCATTGGATTCATTTTTTCAGGAACCCGTCTTTCTTGAACATATCTTTAATTCCTCTGATTGCCTGGCGCGTACGTTGTTCGTTCTCGATCATGGCAAAACGCACATGATCGTCGCCCAGATCGCCAAAGCCGATGCCCGGCGATACGGCCAGCTTGGCATCGGCCAGCAGTTTTTTGGAAAATTCCAGTGATCCCATGGCCTTGTAAGGCTCGGGAATTTCGGCCCAGATGTACATGGCCGCCTTGGGAATCTCCACCATCCAGCCGGCTTCGTGCAGCCCTTTGACCAGCACATCGCGCCGATTCTTATAGTGCGCCACCACTTCGGCCACGCACTCCTGCGGGCCTTCCAGGGCAGCAATGGACGCGACCTGGATCGGCGTAAAAGTACCGTAATCGTGGTAGCTTTTCATGCGCGCCAGCGCATTGACCAGCTCGGCATTGCCCACCATGAAGCCAACCCGCCAGCCAGCCATATTGTAGCTTTTACTCATGGTAAAAAACTCAACAGCCACATCCTTGGCGCCCGGCACCTGCATGATGGACGGCGGCTGGTAGCCGTCGAAGGTGATGTCGGCGTAGGCCAGATCGTGCACGACCAGTATATCGTGCTCTTTGGCCAGTTTGACTACCCGCTCGAAAAAGGGCAGATCAACGCATTGCGCCGTCGGATTGCTGGGGAAACCCAGAATGATCATTTTCGGCTTGGGAATGGACTCGCGCACGGCCCGCTCGATTTCTTCAAAGAAATCCAGCCCTTTTTTCATGGGTATGGAGCGAATATTGGCGCCGGCTATGACCGCGCCGTATATATGGATGGGATAGCTGGGATTGGGCACCAGCACAGTGTCGCCCTTGTCAAGCGTGGCCAGCATCAGGTGGGCCAGCCCTTCCTTGGATCCGATAGTAACAATGGCTTCGCGGTCCGGGTCCAGAATCACGTTATAACGGCGTGAATACCAGTCTGCAATCGCCTTGCGCAGGCGCGGAATGCCCTTGGATACCGAATAGCCGTGGGTGTCGGGACGGATTGTGGCCTCTACCATTTTGTCCACGATATGCTTGGGCGTAGGGCCGTCCGGATTACCCATGGACATGTCGATGATATCTTCGCCACGTCGGCGCGCCGCCATTTTAAGCTCGCCGGTAATGTTGAACACATAGGGAGGGAGCCTTTCTATACGTGGGAAGTTTCTCATGACGGACCTGGAATAAGTGAAGGAACAGATTTAGGGTGAAACCAGTAAATCTAGCCTATATAAGAGCGTACGGCAAACGATTTTGCCTATGCACAAAAAAAATTTGCAATGACCGTGCCATTGCAGTACAAAAAAAGCTGAGACCAGCAGAGCGCCGTACCGGCGACCGCCCGTGGGCAACGACGCCACAAGGGCCAGGCGCAGCCCGGCCCAGACAGCAGACAGGCGCCCTGCACGTCCGCTTAGCGCAAAATATCGCCGGACCACTATCACATATATGAAATACAGTTAGAATAAGATAAACGCACAAGGAGTCTTTGTGGAACTGAAAAGAGAACAGCCAACCGCATTAAATACGGTCACCCGCTACGGGGACCACTTCATCGAGGTCAATGAAGTTAAATATACCCATGCCATTGCGTTTCGCCCTGAAGGCACTGTCCGCCCGTGGAACGTGACCGCTGTCAGCGACATTACAACAGATCAGCTGATTCTGGCAGCGGATATCCGAAAGGTTGAAGGCAACGCTATCGATTTCCTGGACGACGCCCCCACCACCCGCTTCGAGAACACACCTGAAATACTGCTTGTGGGTACCGGTACACGACAGCACTTTCTGCCCGCAGCAGTGACCGCCCCCCTGCTGGCCGCGCGCGTGGGCATTGAATCCATGGATTCGAAGGCGGCGGCCCGAACCTATAACGTATTAATGGCGGAAGGCCGCAATGTTGCTGTCGCCCTCATGCTCAGCGAAGGAGAATAAAATGACCAGTCCCCCCACCATTGGCAAGAAAGCGCCTGCATTCAAGGCCGACAGTCAGCTTGGCCCGGTTGCCCTGGCCGCACTGAAAGGCAAAAATGTCGTGCTGTATTTTTATCCCAAGGACAATACCCCGGGATGTACGACCGAGACCCAGGGATTTCGGGACGCGCTGAGCGATTTCGAAAATGAAAACACCGTGATCCTGGGCGCCTCGCGCGATTCGCTCAAAAGCCACGAAAATTTTGCCGCCAAGCAAAATGTGACTTTTGCGCTGTTGTCCGACCCCGACGAAACACTGTGTACGCAATACGACGTGATCAAGATGAAAAACATGTACGGCAAACAGGTCCGCGGAATTGAACGCAGCACCTTTCTGATCGACAGCACAGGCAAGCTTGTGCAGGAGTGGCGCAAAGTGAAAGTGCCGGGTCATGTCGATGCCGTCCTGGACGCCGTGCGCAACCTGAATGCAGCCCAACAGGATTAGTCCCACCCGGGCCCCGCGGGGCACCCTTTTCCATGGCGCAACCGCCCATGGAACAACAGCCATGTGAGAAACTATCTATGCCACTTCCAAAGCTGCCTGCCAAACCTGCCGACATCCTGGATATGACGGGAATGCCGGTTCCAAAAGCCTCCCGGGAAGACTCCGCAACCGCGGCGCCCCGTGGACGCAAGCGTCAAAAGCAGGACCAACCCGGCACGGTGGCAAGCACCGACGCGGCCAACGCAACCGACTATGTCCAGCAGAATGTCGCTGAACCGGCAGAGCCCGCCCTTGCAGTGGCAACCGGCGCGGCAGAACCAGCACAGGCCCGCGGCGCTGCCAAGGCAGTCACGACCACACCGCAGGCGCGCGAACAGACCACGGCCAAAGGCCGGCGCGCCACCACTGCGCGCCGCGCCGATGCAGCCACCGACACTGTCCCGGCCGGCGGCAAATCAGGCAGCACACGCGGCGCCCCGGTACGTGCGGCAAACACGGCCGGCAGTAACGGTTTGTCCAAGCTCTTTGTGCTGGACACCAATGTGCTGCTGCACGATCCTACATCGATCTTCCGCTTCGAAGAACATGATATCTTCCTGCCCATGATGACACTTGAAGAACTGGATCATCACAAGAAAGGCATGACCGAAGTAGCGCGCAACGCACGCCAGGTCAGCCGCTCACTGGACGCGCTGGTGGCGGAAACGGAAGATATCCTTAAAGGCATGCCGCTGGACGCCCTTGGCAACAAAGACGCAACCGGCCGCCTGCTGTTTCAGACGCAAAATATGGAAGGCCGGCTGCCGGTAGACCTGCCCAACGGCAAGGCCGACAATATGATCCTTGGCGTCGTGCAAACCCTGCATCGCGAGCAGCCGCAACGCCAGATCGTGCTTGTTTCCAAAGACATCAATATGCGCCTGAAGGCGCGTGCGCTGGGCCTGGAAGCCGAAGACTACCTGAACGATCATTCGCTTGAAGACTCCGACCTGCTGTATGACGGCGCCATGCTGCTGCCGAACAATTTCTGGGCCAAACATGGTAAAGATGTCGAATCCTGGATCCAGGGCGGCACAACGTTCTACAAGATCAAGGGGCCGCTGTGCGCCGATTTCGTGGTGAACCAGTTCGTTTACCTTGAGGGTGACTCGCCGCTGTACGCCCAGGTGCGCGAGGTCAACGGGAAAACCGCCGGCCTCTCCACCTTGCGCGACTATACCCACAAGAAAAACAATGTCTGGGGCGTCACGGCGCGCAACCGTGAACAGAATTTCGCCCTCAATCTGTTGATGAATCCCGACATTGATTTTGTCTCGCTGCTGGGACAGGCCGGTACCGGCAAAACGCTGCTGGCCCTGGCCTGCGGCCTGACGCAAGTGCTGGAAACCAAGCGCTATACCGAAATCATCATGACCCGGG
>Ga0079224_100014111_pt1 | contig 11151 bp, 7 predicted proteins | sample Stecom2015_FD_80414 | JGI IMG/M metagenome (GOLD analysis project Ga0079224, IMG submission 80414) | Agricultural soil microbial communities from Utah to study Nitrogen management - Steer compost 2015 | ecosystem: Environmental > Terrestrial > Soil > Agricultural land | place: USA: Utah...
AAGACGACGAATGTCCCGGCGCGAGTTCGCCCGGTACAGCGTTCGGAACGTGTCGACCGATGAACGACCGCGAAGCTGGTTGAACCACTCGTGAAAAGAATGGGGCGTCAACCGCGCAATGATCGGCATGTAATGCCACTTGTTCGGCGTCTTGGCAACAAACACGCCCCCGGGCTTGAGAACACGGTGCACTTCACGAAACGTCTTTGCCGGCTCTCGCAAGTGCTCCAGGACGTTGTCTGCTACAACTATGTCGAATGTCTCATCGGCAAACGGAATCGCGTTGCAGTCGGCAATGACGGCGTGATCGAGATTGGGATTTCCCCGAATCCGCGGATCCAAATCTATCCCGACCACTTCGGCGGCCAGGTTTCGGAAGTTTGTCTGCGGAAGGATCCCTGCCCCTGCTCCGATATCGAGTAGACGCATGTGCGGCCGTAAATGCGCGAGCACACGCTCCCGGAACAGCCAGTCGTCCCAGTGATCCCTCCACGTCGGATAATAGCGACAGTCGATGCGCTCCCTCAGTGCGCTCACGTCCTCACCTTTCCCGACACATCGTCGACCGGGCGCTTTGCCAAGCCCCGGGCAGCCTCCGAGAAATCCGACCCGTCCCCTACCGGACTTCGTCCGACGTCCCGAATCGTCTTCGCGGGCATCGGTTGGTTCGCCAGCATCGCTACCGACTCCCGGTCATGCCGTCGTACGGCCGCTTCGAAATCGCTCCGCGACCGTCGTCCGCGATTCGTCTTTCGTCCAGCCACCGCGCTGCCGCGCGCGGCGCTGGGCCCATTCTGTACCGGCCCGTCCTCGGGCGTCTACCGAGCACACCCCGACGCCTCATTGTGGACCGCAGGCACCCGGCACGCCTCGTCACGGCGGTCCGCCGCCCCTCATCGGGATCAGGCATCACGCTCCCCGTCAGGCAGTTTCGACCGACGACGTCCACGCGAAATGGAGAGCGCCGGCAAGATTCCCGTCGCACGTCCATCGAAGCAGCGACACCGGGCCTTCACTTATGGCCACCGCCCGCCGATCATCACCGCTCAATCGTCATGTAGCCGTGAGCACCGATCGGAGGTCCGCAGATGGAGGAACTGACTCGTCGCGACGTATTGCATATCGCCGCTGGCACCGCAGCGACCGCCGTCGCCGGCACCCGCACCTTCGCACAGGACCTCGCGGACCTCGGCCCGTTCTCGACCGCGACCCAAATGCTCGCGGCATTGCGGGCGAAGCGCATCTCCGCCGCCGAGCTCTACGAGATGCACGTCGAGCGCATCCAGCGGCTCAATCCGTCGTTGAACGCAATCATCGTCGAAACCTTCGAGCGCGGCAGACGCGAAGCGGCAGCGGCGGATCGGCGCTTGGCTTCCGGCGAGCATGCGGCGCTGCTCGGACTTCCGATGACGCTGAAGGAATCGGAGCAAGTCGCCGGGCTGCCTCAGACGGCCGGCATGGAGCAGTGGCGTGAACATCGTCCGGATCGCGATGGCCGGATCGCGGCGCGCGTGTTCGGCGCGGGTGCAGCCCTGCTCGGCAAGACGAATGTGCCCGTTGCGCTCGCGGATTGGCAAGCGAACAACCCGATCTATGGACGCACGAACAACCCCTGGGACCTCGAGCGCTCGCCCGGCGGCAGCACCGGAGGCGGTGCAGCCGCGCTCGCGGCGGGTCTGACGCCGCTCGAGATCGGCAGCGACATCGGCGGCTCGATTCGTGTTCCGGCGGCCTTCTCCGGCGTCTACGGGCACCGGCCGTCGGCGAGCGCGGTGCCGAGGTCCGGGGACTTCCCGGGGGCGGACCTGCCGAATCCGGCGCAGATCATGGGCGTTCAAGGACCTCTCGCGCGTAGCGCGTTCGATCTCGAGCTGGCGCTCGACGTGATCGCGGGCCCGGATCTCGGCGAGGACAAGGCCTGGAGACTCGAGCTGCCCGCCGCGCGCCGCGAGCGGCTGCGCGACTTTCGCGTGGCGATCCTGCCGTGGTTGCCATGGGTGTCCGTGCAGCCGGAGATCCGAGCGCGCGTCGAAGCGCTCGCGGACTGGCTGCGATCACAAGGCGCCAACGTACGCGAGGCTACTCCCGAAATCGACTGGCGGAGACATCTCGACGATTACGCTCGGTTGCTGATCGCACAGACGAGCGCGGGCACGCCGGCCGTGCAGCGCGCGGAGAACGCAGCGGCGTTGCGCCGCGGCAGCGCCCCCTCGGCAAACCTCATTGCGGACGGCATGACGTTGAGCTTCGGGGACGCGATGCAACTCCTCGCACGGCGGGCGCAGCTTCAGCGAGCGTGGGCCGTGTTCTTCGAAGAATGGGACGTCCTCGTGACGCCCGCCTTCCCGCGGACAGCCTTTCATCATCGTGACGACAGGTTGCGAGAACGAACGTTCGTGATCGACGGCCGCGAGACCTCGGGCCTCGATCTCGCGTTCTATCCGCAGGTCGCGATCTTCTGCGGCCTGCCTGCGACGGCATTTCCGGCCGGCTTCGACGACGACAACTTGCCGATCGGCCTGCAAGCCGTGGGTCCCTATCTCGAGGATCGTACCCCGCTCAGGTTCGCGCAGCTTCTCGAGCGCGACTGGCACGGCTTCACGCCGCCGCCGAAATACTCGTAGCGCGTGCTCGATGCCCGACCGGTCGGCCGGCCTCATGCCGCCTCGTGTGTGGCCGAACGTGGCGGTACGCCACTCGCGCAGGAATATGCTTCAACCGATTTCGTCTGGCAGGTGATCGAGGTCTCGGCCTACGCTGACACGCGTGATTGCGTTACGCGGAGAAGCGACATGGCAAGCATCATCGATCAGTACCTGGAGAACAACTCACGGTATGCGAAGGGAGAGGCGCTGCACGACTCCAAGCATCCGGGGAAACAGAGAATCCAGCCTGCGAAGCAGCTTGCGGTGGTCGCATGCATGGACGCACGCATCGACGTCGAAGACCTGCTCGGCCTCGAGACCGGAGATGCGCACATCATTCGTAACGCGGGCGGTGTCATCAACGACGACGCGATTCGAAACCTCGTCATATCCCATCACCTGCTCGACACGAAGGAATTCGTGCTGATCCACCACACGCGCTGCGGCATGCTCGCATTCACCGACGACCTTCTGAAGGCCGGACTCGAGGGCGATTCGGCAGCGGAGAAGCTGCTCGGTCAGGCGACCGGACGCAAGTTCATGAGCCCCCGCAAGTCCGCAGCAACGCCGACGGCCTTCCATGCGTTTCGCGGCGATCCCCACCCGCTCGACGCTGACGACGAGCGTGCAAGAGAACGGTTGCGCTGGGACGTGCGGCGGGGCATCTCCGCCATTCTGAACCACCCGTGGCTGCCGACGAGCGGACCGGATGCGATTTCCGTCCGCGGTTTCATCTACGACGTCGACACGGGGATACTCGAGGAAGTCAGCTATCCTGGGCCGATCGGACCGTCCGAATGACGGGCCGTTCCACGGCTCGCGCGGTGACTGAGCTCGCCGCGCGAGCCGTCGCTCCCGCTTCGGCTCGCTGCACGCGCGCGAAGCGCTGCATCGACGTCATCGACGTGACCCTTACTCTCGCGGTTTGGACCCGGCGGGCTCTCCGATGTGCCCGGCCCCTCGGCAGTCCCGACCGCTAGCCTACGTACTTCTGCTGATCGCCGCACCGGAAGTCCCTCGCTACTGTTGAGATGCCATGCAGTTCCATATCCTCTCGTTCGAAGGACCGGATCCCTATTCGAGAGCTGGAGGCCTCGCCACGCGGGCGGACGGGCTGTCGCGCACGCTCGCCGATCTCGGCTTCGACACACACCTGTGGTTCGTCGGGGATCCTTCTCTGCCTGGACACGAGGCGAATGGGCACCTGCACCTGCATCGCTGGGCACAGTGGATCAGCCGCTATCACCCCGGCGGCGTATACGACGGCGAATGGGGCAAGCACGAGGACTATTCGCGCAGCCTCCCGCCGTTTCTCGTCGAAGAGATGCTGCTGCCGGCCGTGCGTCGCGGCGAGAGAGCCGTCGTGATCGCGGAAGAGTGGCACACCGTTCACAGCGTGATGCATCTCGACTGGCTGCTGCGATGCCGCGGCATCCGCGACCGCGTGACGCTGTTGTGGAATGCGAACAACTCGTTCGGCTTCGACCGGATCGACTGGGGTCGGCTCGCAAGCGCCGCCGTCGTGACGACCGTGAGCCGCTACATGAAGCACGAGATGGCGCCGCTCGGCGTGGAGGCGCTGGTCGTGCCGAACGGGCTGCCAGACGACGCGTTCGAGCCGGTCCCCGGCGCCGCCTGCGCGACGCTGCGCCGCTGGTTTCGCGACCGCCCGGTGCTCTTCAAGATGGCGCGCTTCGATCCGGACAAACGCTGGCTCGGCGCCGTGGAGATCGTTGCCGCGATGAAGAAGGCCGGCTGGCGGCCGCTCTTGATTGCGCGCGGCGGCGTCGAGCCGCATGGCCGAGAGGTGCTGCAGGCGATGGCAGCGCATGGCCTCAGGCGGGTCGATCGTGTGTGGCGCACGCCCGGCATCGACGGCATGATCGATGCGTTGCGTGACGTGCCGCCCGAGGTCGACGTCGTGAACCTCCTGTCGCACATCGATGCCGATGCACGCCGGCTGCTCTTCCGCAGCGCCGATGCCGTGCTCGCGAACAGCGGCCGCGAGCCCTTCGGGCTCGTCGGCCTCGAGACCATGGCCGCCGGCGGTCTCGCGTGCACCGGCTGCACGGGCGAGGATTACGCGTTACCGGGACAGAACGCGCTCGTGCTCGAGACCGACAAGCCGGAGGAGTTCATCGGCATGTTCAACGCGCTCCGCGCCGCTCCGCTCCGCGCCCGCGCGATTCGGCAGGCCGGGCGCTCCACCGCGAGACGCTTCTCGTGGCCGGCAGTCGTCGAGCACGTGCTCCTGCCGCGCGTCGCGCTCGCGAGCCATAGAGTTTCTTGAGCGCCTTCCGCGGACTCACATCAGCATTTCCGGCCTGATCGGCAGCTCGCGTACACGCACGCCCGTCGCGTGAAACACCGCGTTCGCGATCGCGGCGCCGACACCGATCGCGCCGAGCTCGCCGATGCCGCGCGCGCCGATCGGATTGACCTCCGGATCGAGCTCCTCGATGAACGACACGTCGATCTCTCCGACGTCGGCATTCACCGGCACGAGATAGCCCGCGAGATTCTTCGCCAGGAACCGGCCGAGGCGGTGATCCATCGCGGAATGCTCGAGCAATGCCTGTCCGATGCCCCACGTCAGTCCGCCAATCATCTGGCTGCGCGCAGTCTTCGGATTGATGATCCGGCCCGCGCTGTAGACGCCGACGATGCGGCTCACTCTCGGTATCGGGATCTGCTCGTCGACGCGTACCTCGGCGAACACGGCACCGAAGCTGAAGAGCGCCTTGTCACTCTCCGCAGGCGGGTCGAACACTCCTTCCGCCGTGAGCCTCTTCCGGTTCGACCGCCGCACGACGGCCGCATAGTCCGCCGCGCTCTTCGCGCCCGCCGCCTCGAGCTCTGCCTTGAGCTTCATCGCGCCGTCGTGCACGGCCGCCCCGGCGCTGCCGGTCGAGACCGACCCGGCGGTCATCGGCGCCGGCGGCAGGTCCGTATCGCCCCACGCAAGCCGCACGCGCTCGACCGGGACGCCGAGCGCATCGGCTGCGATCTGTGCCAGCACCGTTCGGGCGCCCGTCCCGATCTCCTGCGTGCTCGTCTCGACGAGGACGCCCCCTTCACCGTCGATGCTGACCCGGGCCCGAGACGGCTGACGAAACGCCGCGAAGATCGCGCTCGCCATTCCATAGCCGATCAGGTCGCGTCCGTCGCGCATCGATCGGGGCTCGGGCAGGCGCCGCGCCCAGCCGAACCGTGCCGCCCCCTGCTCGTAACACTCGCGCAGCTTCTTCGACGAGAAGGGCTTCCCGTCCGATGGATCGACCTCCGCGTAATTCTCGAGCCGCAGCGCGAGCGGATCGATTCCGAGCTCGTAAGCGAGCTCGTCCATCGCGATCTCCACCGCGACGAGCCCGACGCCTTCGAGCGGTGCGCGCATCGGAGTCGGATCGCCGCGATGGACGCGCACGAGGCGATGCGTCGTGCTGATCGACGGGCAAGCATAGAGCGAGCGCGTCCCGATGCCGGTGCCTTCGATGTGGTTGCCGACATACGAGCCAGCGAGCACGCTGTCATGGCGGATGCCGGTCAACCGCCCCTCCTTCGTCGCGCTGATCGCCAGCGTCTGGATCGTTGCCGGCTGATAGCCATGGCTCGTGAAGGTCTGCGCGCGGGTCAGCACGAGCTTTACCGGCCTGCCGAGCTCACGGGCCGCCATCGCCGCCAAGAGCTGATGCGGCCAGACCCAGCCCTTGCAGCCGAAGCCGCCGCCAACGAACTCGTTCTTCACGCGCACCCGGCTCGGGTCGAGCCCCATCGCCTTCGCGATCACCGCGCGAGCATCGACGACACCTTGCACGGAATCGAACAGCGTCAACTTGACGCCGTCCCATACCGCGAGGGTTGCCGACGGTTCCATCGTGCAGTGATGCCGGTCTGCTGTTCGATAGCTCTGCGCGACCCGTACGTCCGCGTCTTGCCACGCCGCCGCGACATCGCCGACATGCGAGTCCGGCTCCCAGAAGAAGATCGGGCGTGCCTCGCCCCGCTCCACGCCAGTCGAGAAATCGGTCTCGAACGGCAGTTCCCTATAGACGACCTTCGCTCGTCGCGCCGCTTCGACGGCGGTGTCGAGCGAGCGCGCGACGACGAGCGCGATGGGCTGGCCCTCGTACAGCACGAGGTCGCCCTGGAGCGGCAGCAAATCCTGCCCGAGCGGAAGGCCCGAGACCTCATGGAAGCGCGGCGCGTTCATGTGCGTGAAAACCTCGACCACGCCCGGCGCAGCGAGCGCTGCCTCGACGTCGATTTCCTCGATACGTGCGTGCACGCGCGTCGAGCAGACCATGACGGCGTAGAGCACGCCCTTCATCGGTATGTCCGCCGTGTAGCGCGCGCGCCCCGTCACCTTCTCCGTGCCGTCCAGCCGATCGATTGCTGCACCGATGCTCATGCGACTCCTCCCGCGACCTGAACCGCACGAATCGCCGTGCGCTTCGCGAGCTCGATCTTGAAGGCGTTTTGCCTGCCTGGCCGCGCCGCCTCGAAATCGCGTGCGAGCGCACCGTGCATTGCCGCCTCGTCGTCGAGCGCGACGCCGGCGAGATTCGCCTCGGCGCCCGTCAGGCGCCACGGCTTCGGCGCGATGCCCCCCAACGCGATCTTGGCTGCACGGATGATTTTCCCGTCCGTGTCGACGCTCGCCGCCGCCGAGACCAGCGCGAACTCGTACGACGCGCGCTCACGCACCTTCAAGTAGTGCGACCTCGAGGCCATCGCCGATCGGCGAAGCGCGATCTCTACGATGACCTCGCCCGGCTCGAGCACGGTCTCCACGTGCGGTGTTGCGCCGGGAAGAACGTAGAGCTCTCCGATCGGCACGTCGCGCGCTCCTTTAGGATCGTGAACGCGCACCACCGCATCGAAGATCGAAAGCGCGACGGCGGCATCGGAAGGATGAGTAGCGATGCATTTCTCGCTCCCGCCCAGCACCGCGTGCCAGCGATCCTCGCCGCCCCGCGCGGCACAACCGCTCCCGGGTGTGCGCTTGTTGCACGGCAACTCGACCTCTGCCCGAAAGTACGGGCAGCGCGTCCGTTGCAGCAGATTGCCGCCCATGGAAGCCATGTTGCGGATCTGTTGCGACGCGCTCTTCTCGAGTGCGACGCTCAATGCCGGAAACTCGCGTCTGACGTCCGGATGGGCGGCGACGTCGCTCATCCGCGCGAGCGCCCCGATGCGGAGCTCCGTCGCGTCGAGCTCGACGTAGTCGAGCTCGGACAGCGCGTTGATGTCCACGATGCGAGTCGGCTGTGCAATACCTTCCTTCATCCAGTTGACGAGCTCGGTTCCTCCCGCGAGCAGGCTGGTCCCCGGGACGCTCGCCTCCGCGATCGCCGACGACAGGTCGGCCACGCGCGAGTAGCTGAACGGCCTCACGGTCGAATCTCCTCGGCGGCGGCGAGCACCGCGGCCCTGATCTGCGGATACGCGGCACATCGGCACAGATTGCCGCTCATGTACTCGGCCACGTCGGCCTCGGAACGGGCATGTCCTTCCGCGATGCATGCGACGGCCGACATGATCTGCCCGGACGTGCAGAAGCCGCACTGAAACGCGTCGTGCTCGATGAAGGCCGCCTGCACCGGGTGGAGCGCGCCTCCCTTGGCGAGTCCTTCGATCGTCGTGATCTCGCGGCCCTGGGCGCCGACGGCGAGGGTCAGGCACGACAGAGCACGACGACCGTCGATGTGCACGGTGCACGCGCCGCACTCGCCGCGGTCGCACCCCTTCTTCGTGCCGGTGAGACCTAGCCGCTCGCGCAGAGCGTCGAGGAGCGTCATGCGATGATCGACGCTCAGCGTGTAGCGCTTACCGTTGACGATCAGGCGAGTTTTGCTCTCGATCGGTGCATCGGTCGAATCGTTCGCGACGCCGACCCCGCTGCCGAGCGACGCTCCCGTCAGCACGGCCGCCGTTTCGAGCAGCTCGCGCCGTGTCCATCGAGTGTCCATGCGATGCTCCTCCGTCCGAACACGCGCAGCGCGTTCTGCAGCTATTATTCGGAGCGTCGCGCGCCGAAAAAGTGGCTGCGCTGTAAACCATGATGAGCAAAATTTCACAATGCGACGCGATTATTTAGCCGGGCTCACCGCTTTCGCGGCCGTTGCGGAAAAGAAGAGCTTCACCGCCGCTGCGGCGCAGCTCGGCATCTCCTCGTCCGCGGTCAGCCACGCGGTACGCGACCTGGAAGCGCGCTTGGGCTTGCGGTTGCTGAACCGTTCGACGCGCAGCGTCAATCTGACGGAGGCGGGCGAGCGCTACTTCGCTCGCGTGATGCCTGCGTTGCAGGAGCTCGCTCGGGCTGCCGACGGGCTTGACGAGCTCCGTGACACCGCGATCGGACTATTGCGCATCAACTTGTCGCGGCCGGCATACGACGCGGTCCTCGCGGGACGCGTGACCGAGTTTCATCGTCTGCATCCTCAGGTTCAGCTCGAGCTGGTCGTCGACGACACGCTGACCGACATCGTGCAAGCGGGCTGCGATGCCGGAATTCGTCTCGGCGAGACGCTGCAGCACGACATGGTCGCGATCCCCGTAAGCAAACCGCTGGAGCTCGTGATCTGCGGGTCGAGAGAATACTTCGATCGGCACCCGCTCCCGCGCGCACCGTCCGACCTGCGCGAGCACGCCTGTATCGCCTTTCGCTTTCCGAGCAGCGGCAAGCTCTACAGCTGGGAGCTCGAGCACGATGGGCAGGAAGTGCGATTCGAGCCTCGCGCGTGGGTCGTGACGAACGACGCCTCGGTCATGCTCGACCTCGTGCGATCCGGCGCAGGGCTCGCCTGCGTCTTGTCTCACATGGTCGTCGACGATCTCGCACGGGGGAGCCTGGTCCGCGTGCTCGCCGATTGGTGTCCTCCGTTCCCGGGCTATTTTCTTTATCACCCGAGCCATCGGCACGTGCCGGCGAAGCTGCGAGCGTTCATCGATTTTCTGCGCGTGTAGAGCCTCGCCGACGTCTGGCTCGGAAGCCCGATAGAAGAAGGCCCGAAGGTTCAGAGCCGGCGCGAGAGCTCGAAGAATAGCCGCGCCTCCTCCGAGCCCTCGACGTCCGGACGCGTCAGCGGCTTCGCGAGCTCGATCGAGCTCTGCGTGCGCTCGCTCGACACGGCGAAACCGAAGCCGGCACTCGCCGCCGACGCCCTGCCGGTCCCGTCGTTGCCGAAGACCGCGCCGATGTCGTAGAAGCCGTACAGCGCCGCCCGCCCGAGCAGCGGCGGCGCGGCGAGCAGATCGCGCCTGAGCTCGACCTTCGCGCCGACGCCCTGATCGCCAGCGACCGACGCGACCTCGAATCCCCGACCGAGCCGAACTCCGCCGACCCTGAATCGCTCGGTATAGGGGACGACGTACGCGGTCTGCTGCGCGAGCGCGTCGACTCGCCATGACCATGCCGGCGCGATCCGAGCTACGCGGATCCAATTCGCACGAAGCATCGTGAAGTCGACGCGGCGCGGATCGTGGGCGATGCCGACGGCGAATAGGCCGCTGTTCAACGCATCGAGCCCCTTGACGATCTCGACCGACGCGAGCTGATCGACGCCCACGCGGCGCATATTGCGCGTGACGCCGACCTTCAGCATTCGCAGCCGCTCGTCACGCAGCTCGAAGCCGAGGCCGTAGATCGACAGATCCGTTGCCTCGAGCGCGAGCGACGCCGACAGATCGCCGGGCAGCGGCCGATTCCAACGCAGCGAAAGAACGTCGCGAACGACGCCCTCGGCGATCCGTCCCGGCGTGTAGCTCGGTCTCGCGCGGGACCGGAACGCGTTCATTGAGAGGAGAGCGCCCTCCTCGCCGACGGCCGCGCTGCCGACGACACCGAGCCCCCTGTACTCGTCGTAGTCGAACGCACCCGCGAACGACACGCCGGCGCTCAACCTTCCGCGCGCGAGCCCGTTCACGAGCACCTGGCCCGTCGCCATGTGCGGTCCGACGTCGTCCGTGCCGCGATTCGAGACCCGGACGGCGCCGGTGACCGCACGAAAGTCGGTGTCGAGCTCGAGGCGAAACGCGTTCGGGATCTCCGCATCCGGAGCGGTAGCGGCGGACACGCGCAGGCCCGAGAGCCTCCGCATTCTCGCGAGCGAGTCTTGCAGCACGTCGACGCGCAATGCCCCCCTCTGCACGAGCATCCCGGCCATGCGCTCGACCGTCTCGCGATAGGGCCCCGCATCACCGCGAACCTCGACGCTCGAGATCCGAGCTTCGAATACGTTGATGCGCACGATACCCAGACGGACGAGCTCGTCGTCGATCGAGATCTGGGGGCGCGGATAGCCGTCCGCCTGGTAGCGGTCGGAAAGCGCGGTGACGATCGCCGATACGCGCGCGCGGTCGATGGGTTGCCCGAGATGATCCCGATACAGCGGGAAAAGCTCGGCAGGCTCATACGCGGTCACGCCGCGAATCACCGTCGAAGTGAGCCGCGGCGCCGCGGCCCCCTGCGCGGCGGCCTGCGTTATTTCAAGCGAGAGCGCGATTA
>Ga0079224_100014112_pt1 | contig 11151 bp, 10 predicted proteins | sample Stecom2015_FD_80414 | JGI IMG/M metagenome (GOLD analysis project Ga0079224, IMG submission 80414) | Agricultural soil microbial communities from Utah to study Nitrogen management - Steer compost 2015 | ecosystem: Environmental > Terrestrial > Soil > Agricultural land | place: USA: Utah...
GAAGGCGATGTCGCCGCTGCGTTCGAGCGAGCGCAGCGGTTGGCTTTGCGGATCGGACTGACATCCGCTCAGCGCGGGCAGCAGCAGACCCAGCGCGAGCGCGCGCAAGCCGCGGTTCACTTCGATGCCCTCGGTGGCGTCGGACGCCCGATCGTGGCGATGAGCTGCCCGAAGGTTCGATGCCTCTGATCCAAATCCAAAACGCCGATGTAAGAGTCGGTGAAGTGGGCGACGTAGCCCAAGCCATGCGCGGCGTCGATGGCCAGCGCGTGCGGACCCCGCCCGGTGGTGATCCAAGTCTCTTCGCGACGCCGCGCGGGATCGTACACGAGCAGGCGCCGAGCATCGAAGCTCAGCACGAACACCCTCGGCTCCGGCTCGCCGCTCGTGTTGATGATGGTCCCCGTCACGATGCGCGAAGCGCCGAACGGCAGCGGCGCGACGTCGAAAAACTCGGGCAGGTCGTCGCTCGGCACGTCGTCGCTGGCGGGCTGCGTCGCCCCGACGAGCAAGCTCGAAGGCGTGCGGTTGGCGACGTACACGCCGACGGGCAGCGTCGCGCACGCCTCCAGACACTCGGTCTCGTCGGGCGCGCAGCGCGCGCCGCAGGCGCGCCGTTCGGTTTCGTCGACGGCGATGCCGCGTGAGTCGAAGCCGACGGAGTTGGTGCGGATGTCGGTCTGTCCCAGGTCCTGGACGTAGGCCTGACCTTCGCCGGCCTTGGCCGCGGAGAAGTAGCGCAGCAGGCGCACCTCCGCGGCGTTTCGAAACGTCACCAAGAAACCGGGCGCCTCGTGCTGCCCGGCGACGAGCTCCGGCAGCGCCGCGATCCCGATCGGTCGGCTCGGCAACCCGCCGAGCACGAACGTGAGCTCCGGACCAGCATCCCAGTCGTTGACGAACAGCGAGACCGCGCCTTCGGTTTGGTGGGTCGTCAGGATGGCGCTGCCGTCAGGCGACGCCGCGACGCCGAAGGGCTCCGCGGCCATCCGCTGCCCGCGCCGGGTCTCCTCCGCCGGTTCGTCGCCGACCCGGTGGCGATCGCCGCAGCGCCGGATGGCTCCCTCCTGGTCGCATTCGAAATGGCCGTCGGGGGCCACGTCGATGTAGTGCAACGTGGCGTCTCCGCGAACCGGGATGAACAGCCTCCCTCCCCCGCCGTCGGGGCGGGCGCGGTACAAGACGTCCGTGGCGAACGCGCTGATCGACACGGCGGCGCCCTCGATGATCAAGCTGCCCTCGACCCCCGCCGCCGCCGGTGGACTGGCGGGATCGATGTGCCCGCACAACCCTGGCACGATGAGCCGCTCGGCAGCGGACCTCAGCGGCAGCGGAGCGCAGGGGTTGTCGCTGTCCGGGTCGACGCAGAAGTAGCTCGGCACCGCGGAGCGGGCTGGGAGGTCGCAGACGCGCCCGGCGTCGCAGTCGGCATCGGCCCCGCAGGGTCTCGGGAGCAGTGCCCGGACCTCTTGCAGATCCAGCGCCTGGACCGTGCCGGCGTTGAACTGCAGGTCGAAATCGCTGTTGACGACGTAGAGCTCGTTCGCATCGGGGTCGAGCGCGAGCCCGACCGGGAAATAAATGCGATCGAGCGACGGCTCTCGGCCGTCGCCGGGTGGATAGCAGCTCGAAGCCAGCAGCAAGCTCGCGAACCACGCGTAACGAAGCGCGGAGGACATTCCGTGGCGCGGAGCCTAGTGCGAGGGCTCGCGTCTAGCAATCACCCAGGCAGGCTGCTCGAGCCGAAACCATGCAGCGTCCAGCGGCCCCGGGGGGGGGGGCGAGCGCTCAGCCGAGGTCGAGGATGATGACGCCGCGGTCGCTTTGCTCCTCGTCCTCGTCGTCGTCCCGCTCGCGGCGGGGCGCCGGGCCATACGCATCGACGGGAAGCTCCAAGCGGGGCTGCGGTCGCTCCTCTCGCTCCTCTTCTTCTCGTCGGCGAATCTGCTCGATGATGAACGGAGGGAGCATGCGCGGCCTCGCTTCCGACCGGACGTGAGGCATCCGGTCATTCACTAATTTAGCGAGATGCCCCTCCCGGTCAAGCTCGGCCGCCGCCGTGAGAGACCCGGGGTTCGATGAACGCGCTGATGCGGGCAGCATGACTCCTACAAAGTCGCCCGCGGCCGCGCCCGTTAAGAAAATTTTCTCCCGATCCCGGCACGGACGAGCCGTCATCCATCTGCCCATGTTCGGGGGGCAGCAGGCGGGGGAACGGGCAGGTTCCTCGGCCGGAGCGGACGCGAAGGCGCGTGGTAACCTTGCCCTCGCTTGCATCTCGACCGACACGCCCCTACGCCGCGCTCGATGCGCTGGCTCGTTGCCCTGGCGGGGGTCGCCCTGCTCGTCACCGCTCACCGGGCGAACGCGGCCTTCGCCGCGAATGACACGAGCTGGGAGGGCGGCAGCGAGCTGCTCGCGCTCTGCCGGGAGCGGCTCGGTGAAGATCGGGTCAAGCTCGCCGCGACGCTCGACTTCGACGCGCTCGAGCCGGGAGACGGCGTGCTGATTTTGCACCCCAAGGTCGAGCTCGACTACACCGAGATCAGCAGCTTCCTGCGGGCGGGGGGCCGCCTGGCCCTGATCGACGACTTCGGGGAAGGCTCCAAGCTGCTCGAGCGCTTTCAGATCCGGCGCATCCAGGCGCCCCTTCGCCCCGAGCGCGCGATGCGCGACAACCCGTCCCTGGCCATCGCCGTGCCCTCGGTGGAGATGGTGGCCGGGCACGAGCAGGGGCGCCATCCGGTCGTCGCGCGGGTGACCGAGGTGGTGACGAACCATCCGAGCGGGCTGGTCCATCCGAACCTGACACCGGTCCTCGAGATCCCCGCCGTGGGCCAGGCTCCGGTGGCGCTGGCGGTGACCGGGATCATCGTCGACCGCGGGCGGCTGTTCGCCATGGCCGATCCGTCCGCCTTGATGAACTTGATGCTGCGCTACCCCGGCAACCGTGCCTTCGCCGAGGGGCTCATCGACTACCTGCTCGAGGACGATGCCTGGGGCAAACGCGGCGGCACGCTGTACTTTTTGACGAACGACTTTCGCCAACGCGGTTCGTTTGCCGGCGAGTCCCAGCTCCGCTCGGAGCTCGCGGAGTACGTGGACACCGTCAGCGACGCCCTCCGCCGGGCGCGCGAGCAGGGCATCCCGGAGCTCTTGGCGCTGCTCATGGCGGTCGCGGCCACGGGGCTCGCGCTGGCCTGGGCGCTGCAGCACGCGCTGCGGCGCTACCGCCGGCCGCTGCCGCGCTACGCAGCGCCGGTACCGCTCGTCGGACAAGGCGGCGTGGCCGGGCGGGCCGCCGTGCTCGCGGCCCCCACCACCCATCGCGCGCTGGTCCTGCTCGAGCTGAAGAGCGGGCTCGAGGAGGCGCTCGCTCACCGGCTCGGTCTCGACGAAAAGGTCGCGCCCTCGGTGCTCCTGGCGGAGATGGAACGCCAGCAATTGCTCGACCGGCCGTCGCGTGAAAATCTTGCTGGGCTGCTCGAGCGGCTCGGAAAAATCGAGGCGGCCGTGCTCGCGCGCAGGCCCCCCACGATCCGCCAGCGTGAGCTCGTCGAGCTGCGAAAGCGCGCGCTCGGCGTGCTTTCCCGGCTCGAAATCAGCACAGCCGGAGTAGAGTCCCCCGAACGCGGAAGGGCCCCGTGACGCAGGCTTTGCAAATCAATGAAATCGAGGCGGCCAGGGAGCGGCTGCAGGACCTGAAGGCGCAGGTCACCCGCGTCTACATCGGTGACACGGGCGCGGTCGACGTGATGTTGATGGGCCTGCTGGCGCGCGGCCACGTGCTGCTCGAAGGGGTGCCCGGCATCGCGAAGACCACGCTGGTCAAGGCCTTCGCCCAGGCGCTCGGCTGCTCGATCCGGCGCATCCAGTTCACCCCGGATCTCCTGCCCGCCGACATCACCGGCACCTACGTCCTGAGCCCGCGCGACGGCAGCTTCTCGCTGCGCGCCGGTCCCATCTTCGCCAACGTGGTGCTGGCCGACGAAATCAATCGCGCGCCCGCGAAGACGCAGTCCGCGCTGCTCGAGGCGATGCAAGAGCGCCAGGTGACGATCGAGGGCGATCGCTTCGAGCTGCCCGATCCGTTTTTCGTGCTGGCCACCCAAAATCCGATCGACTTGGAGGGCACCTACCCCTTGCCAGAAGCGCAGATCGATCGCTTCGTGGTGCGGGTTCGCATGGGATACCCGAGCGTGCGCGATGAAGTGGCGATGCTGCGCGCGCACGGTGTCCTCTCCCCCGAGCCGCGCGCGGTGCTCGGGCCGAGCGACGTGCTCCAGCTGCAGTCGATCGCCGCGCGCGTCCACGTCGAAGACGATCTGCTCGACTACGCGGTGCAGCTGTGTGCCTTCACGCGCTCGCACTCGAAGGTGGTGTTGGGCGCTTCGCCGCGCGCCTCGCTGGCGCTGCTCCGCGCGAGCAAGGCCGCAGCGGTGATCGCGGGCAGGCCGTTCGCGACGCCGGACGATTTGCGCGCGGTGGCAGAGCCGGTGATCGCCCATCGCCTGGTCTTGGCGCCGGAGCTCGAAGGAGAGCCGCGCGCCCGAACGCGCGTCGTCGAAGAAGCGATCGCGAAGGTGACCTACCGACGCGCCGTGCGTCCCGTGTAGACATTGGGAGCTGCGCCGCGGCGCTCGTACGCACTGGAGCGCGCGCGGCTCGGTTCGAGTGCTGCCTTTTGGCAGCACCTGAGACTTGCACCCCTCAGCGTGTCGCTCTCGGCCGAGGATCGTGATCGATGAGCGGCGAAACTCGATTGACCAACTTCGGACGCTGGGGCTCTAATCGCTGAAATGAAGCGAACGTTGACACGTCACGCGCTGGCGGCGCTGCTCGCCTGCGCCGTGACCGCTGCGTGCTCCAATCAGAAACCCGCCACCACCGCGACGTCTTCGGCCGATCAAGCGGGGTATGCCGAGCGCTACCCGAACGAGCTGTCCCAGACGCGCGCCCGGTTCATCGAGCACGAGAGCCGCTCGGGTCGCGTGGTTCAGGAGTTTTCCACCTACCCCGACGCGCTCAACGATCCGAGCTGGTCGCACGTCGAGGCGGTCGTCGACCGGGCAGACCAAGCGGGCAAGAGCAGCACCTACGCGGACCAGCACGCCGAAAACCAGGCGGTCGAGGATTTTTTCTCCGAAGAGAAGACCGAGATCAACAATCGCGTGGCCGGGGCCGTGAACTACACCGCCAAACAAAAGGGCGTGAAGGCCGATGGGCTCGCCGGCGCGGCGGTGCACGGCCTGGACAAGGCGGTGGAGAAGCAGCTCGAGGAGCGCCTGCGCGCGCACAACGAGGCGCACCGGTTCATCGACGACAACGAAGAGGCGCTCGGCAAGGCGAACCTCGAGAAGCTTCGGACCCAGGCGGACGACATCAGCTACGTGAGCTACGTGGTGTACGTCGGGATCCCGCAGACGCGCGACCGGCTGCAATCGATGATCGACGAGGCCAGCGGCGTCCGCAGCACGCTGCAGCGCACCATCGATGAGTCCAACGCCATCGCGGCGGACCCGAGCCGCTCGGACGCCGAAAAGGCGGCCGCGCAAAAGCGAGCCACCGCGGCCAGCGAGGCCCAGGCCAAGCTCGACTCGGAGGTGCAGCAAGCCCAGCACGTGCTCACCGAGCTCGAAGAGCGGCAAAAGAAGCTCCAGCAGGACTACGAGGCGGCGCTCGATCAGCTCAAGCAAAAGCTGCAGGAGCGCGCGGCTCAGACCCCAGCAGAGCCCGCGACGTCCTGACGGGCAGACCATCAGGACCTTCGGCCCACCTCGCGTCAGCGAAGACGCTTCTCACCACCGAGCTAGCGTCGCGCGACGAACGGCGCGGCTTGGAGAGCGGGCACAGCAAGAGCGGAAGGGGACCGACGGCGTCGGTCACCGATCGGAGTCGAACTCCACGAATATTCTTCCGTCCTTCCGTTCCTTCCTGTGAACAAAATTGCGGATCGGAGATCGGGCACAGCAAGAGCGGAAGAGCGGATGGGGACCGACGGCGTCGGCCCCCCATCGGGCTTTTGATGGATCTGCGTGACCCGACACCTTGGCGCTGCGCCGGGCTCAACTGCCCAAGTTTCATTTCCTGAAAAATTTTCAATCCGCGTGCCGGAACACGAAGCGCTTGTGGAGCGGATAGTTGTATCCGGCAAAGATCGCCCCTCGGGCCAGCCACCAGACGAGCTGGTAGGGCCAGCTGGTGAGCGCGAGCAAGAGCTCGACCAGCGCGGCATTCAGCGCTGCGCTGCCGGCTGAAACGACGGCGTAGCGGGCGGCCATGCCCGGCAGCGCGCCGGTGCTGTTGAACGACCAGGAGCGGTTCAGCGTGAAGTTCACGGCCGCGCCAAGCAGACAACCGGCGAACGTCGCCGCCGCTGGCGCGACGCCGCCCAGGCTGACGAGCGTGGCCACGAGCGCGAAGTCCGCCGCCGTGGCCACGAAGCCAGCGGTCGCGTTGCGCAGCAGACCGCCGCGGCCAAGCATCGTGAGCTCAGGCCGCCGCGCTCATCGCCTGGCCGCGCGCTCTGCGCCGGTAAGCGCCCGGTGCCGCCCCTGCCCAGCGCTTGAACGCCTTGCTGAAAGCGGCCTCCGACTCGTAGCCCACCCGCTCGGCGATTTCGGCGAGCGTCGCGTGTCCGGCGCGCAGCATGCCGGCGGCTTTTTGCATCCGCCAGCGCGTGACGTAGTGCAGCGGCGGCTCGCCCACGAGCTGGGTGAAGCGCGAAGCAAACGCCGAGCGCGACATCCCGACCTTGGACGCGAGCACGGCCACCGTCCAGCTCTGCTCGGGGTTCTGGTGGATCAAGCCGAGCGCCGTGCCGATCTGCGGCTCGCTCAACGCGCGCAGCCAACCGCGCTCGGACTCCGAGCTGCCCGCCAGGTAGGCGCGCACCAGCTGGATGAAGAGGATGTCCGCGAGCCGGTTCATCACGGTGGCGGCCCCCGGTCGATCGGACGCGGCCTCACAGGCGATGAACTGAAGCGTGGTCTCGAGCCAGCGCACCGCCCGACCGTGCTCTCCTTGCACCAAGACGACGCGCGGCAGCACGCTCAACAGAGGGTTATTGTGGCGGTCTTCGAAGCGCAGGCAGCCGCTGACCAACACCGAGCGCGCTTCGTTCGGGACGGCGTGGAGCAGCTGACCGCTCAGCGGCTCACGGCAGTCGAACATTTCCTGGAGCGGCCGTGGCACCGTGGTCGGGTCGTCACGCAGCACGTGCTCGCTGCCCTGTGGGACCGCCACGACGTCGCCCGCCGAGAGCAACATCGGCTCTTCCCCCGCGACCTCGAGCCAGCAGCTGCCTTCGATCACCACGTGGAAGAGCGCGTGCTCACCGCTGGGAACCAACACGCCCCAAGGCGCCTTCAGCTCGACGCGGCCGTAGCAAGCAGCGTTCACCCGAACCGTCTGCAGAACATCCGTAAGTACGTCCATCACTGCTCCCGAGGTGGTTCGACGGGCCGCGTCAGGACCCGTCGATTGTACGTGCGCACAAGAAGGTTGCTTGATCTTGGACTGACCGTCCAGTCATGCCTTACATTTCCGGAGTTTGTGGGCCCCGCCCGCGGCTCGGGCCTCGGAGCGTCCCTGGTCCGGTGGCCCGACGAATCACGGCCTCCTCCTCGGGGCGGGGCTCCCGCCCCTTTCTAGAGCGACAAACGGTCTGCGGAGCGGAGCGTTTGTCGCGGAAATGAGACCCTCCAGGAGCACCGAGCCGTGAGCAGACGAGCGGGATCTCGGCTCTGGCAAACGGGTCGGTGCTCTAGCGCCCGCCAGCGCGGGAGCGACGCAGCGCCTCGGCGTCGACGACCAAAAATGCACGGTCGATCACCAGCTGGTCGTCGACCAGCACTCGCAAGTTCCAGGTGCCCGGCAAATCTTCGGGCTCGAACCGGATCAAGTGCTCGAAGCGCCGCTGCCCCGATCGCACCGTCGCCTCCCCGAGCTCGACGAGCCGGCCCGTCTTGGTCTTGCGGGCCGCACCACTCGGCACATCGAGCTCCCAACGGATCGGCAGCGGACGCCGGAGCGGCTCGCTGAAAATGATGCGAAAGCCCTGCTCTTGTTTGGTGCGATCGAGCTCGAATGGAACCTGTTCGCGCTCCTGGATCTGCCCCCCGTAGAAGACGCCGAACTTTGCGGATTCGACCAGAGGCTTGGGCCCGCGTGCATCACACGCCGCGACGACCAGCCAGGCCAGCAGCGCCGCAGCCTTTCGGGGAACGAAACGCTTCGCGCCCATCATTCACCGAGGACGGTCGAGAGGGCGCCGGCCATGCGCGCGAACGCCGCTGGCGGCAAGCTCTCGCCGCGTGCGTCGAGATCCACCTCCGCCTGATCTGCGGCCTGTTTCAACTGCGGAGGGTGCACGCCGGGCAACGACTGCCAAGCGTTGGCGAGTTTCTTGCGGCGCTGCCCGAAGGCCGCTCGAACCAGCTGGCGAAACAGCTCTGTCTCTTCCGTCATCGGCTCCGCCAGCGGGCTTAGCACCACCACCGCAGAGTCCACCCGCGGCTGGGGATAGAAAGCGCCCCGCCGGATCAACAGCTCGCGCCGGCACCGAAACTGCACCTGCAAAAAGACGCTCGGGGCGCCGTAGTCTTTGCTGCCCGGCGACGCCGTGATGCGCTGGGCGACCTCGAGCTGCACCAAAAACACCAGCCGGTGAAGGCGTCGTGCCAGCGACGCCGCGCGCTCGAGCAGGGGCCCGGTGATCTGGTACGGCAAGTTGCCGGCGAGCACGTGCGGCGGCGGACACCCCATTAAGAGCTCGGCGGCGTCCACCGCCTTGGCGTCCGCCTCCAAGAGCTCGAGCCGGCCCGCGGCGATGCTCTCGGCAAACTCCGCGCGCAGCACCGGCAAAAGATCGCGATCGCGCTCGATGGCGAACACTCTGGCGGCCCGCTGCAACAAAGGCCGCGTCAACGCTCCGAGCCCGGCCCCGATCTCGACCACGCTCCCGCCCGGCGGCGACGTGGAGAGCTCGGCGATCTGGCGCGCGAGGTTGGCGTCCAGCAAGAAATTCTGCCCGAAGTGGCGCTTCGGCCGGAGCCCGTGGTCAGCAAGCAGCTGCTTCGGATTGCGGTCCGTGGAGCTCATGTCGCCGCCGGCGGCTCCGGCCGATCGGCCACGACGCGGCGCGGGCGGTGCACGGCCACGCCGAGGCCACGCAGCGCCTGCTCGCCGCGCTGCTCGGCCACCTGGACCCGCAGCGAGACCGCCGCGGCGACGGCGCGGGCGGTGGCGCCTTCGCCGACCGGCACGCTCGGCGCGTGCTGCATCGGGATCCACAACAGGTCGACGCGGCGCCGCGGGTGCTTGAGCAGGGCGCGGCGGATCTCCGGGCGGGCCGCAGGATCGGGCGCGGGCGACCAGACATAAATCCGACTCGGCGCAGGCCGCGCCCTGCCGAGACGGCGCAGCGCCTCGGCCAGCTGCAGGTCCGTGCGGCTGCGCTCCGGTTCGAGCCGCGCCGGGGCGGACACCCCGAAGCTCGCCAGATAGCGGCGCAGCACCCGCTCCCGGCGCAACGCAGCGAACGGCTCGCCCACGTCGGGGAATGGCGCCCGCGGCAGCGCCCGCTCCACGCGTCGCAGCAGCCGATCGAGATCGCCGGGCGCCACGCCCCGGACGAGCGCCGGATCGAGCGGGCGCATGTGCTCATAGACGCGCAGCGCGACGTCCGCCTCGTCCCAGTCGCTGCGATCGGCGTCGTACGCGGCGGTCGCATGGCTGAGCGTCGCCATCAGCGCTGCCAGGTGCGCTGGTCCCCGATCCGGCTCGATCCAGGCGAGGGTGCGGCCTGCCACGATGCCGACACCGACGCGATCCCCGCGGGAGGCGTGCCGCTCGGCCACCGAGGCGACCTCATCGATGGCGTGGTCGAGCGGAGCGCTGCCAGGCGTCCCCGCCCAGAGCTCGATGGACGCGTCGAGCAGGAGCCAGACGATCTCTCGCTCATCCTGCTCGTACTCGCGCACGAGCAGCTTGCCCCGTCGCGCCGAGGCCTTCCAGGCGATGCGCTTGAAGGGGTCGCCCGGCTGGTGCTCGCGCAGCTCGCGCAGCTCGCTGCCGTCGCCCGCAAACCGACCGCTGCGCCCGGCCTCGGCGCTGAGTCGGTTGCGCCCGCCGCGACCGGACCGCGAAAGCACGCCGTACGCCCGCGGCATCACGTCGACGCCGAACGGATTGGCGAAGGTCAGCGGCACCTCGAACAGCCCGGGGCCACCGCGCACCTCGAGCGAGAGCCCGTGGATGCCGTGACGGCCCACACGCGGCCCCCGCACCCGAACGGCCACCGAGAGCCGCCCTCCAGCGGGCACCTCTCCGGCGCTCGGCTCGATGCTGACGCGCAGGTTCGGCGAGCACACCGGCCGAAGCTCGACGAACCGCGCCTCCCGGGTGTCGCGGTTGCGCACCTCGGCCTCGATTTCGAGGCTCTCGTCCCGCGCGATGCGCCGGTAGCGCAGCTCGCTGCGCCAGAGCATTTCGAAGCCAGCCGCGCGGATCCGCGCCACGCCGAGCTCCGTCACCGCTCGGGCGACCGCCAGGCCGACGAGCAGCGCCCCCCCCCAAGCGAACACCGCCGCTTGCTGCGCCGCCAGTCCGGCGAGCATCGTCAACGCCCCGGCGGCGGCCAAATGGCTCGTGGCGCGGGTGGGGTGGATCTGCATGCCGGAAGGCTACCACTCGGAGCGGGGGGCTGTGTTAAGCGGTGTGGTCGCTCGTGTCGGAAGCCGCCCGCCGCCTTGCCCTCGCTGCCGCACTGCTCTGCGTCGCTCGCGGGGCGAGCGCCGATCCTGCCGCAGCACGCGCGCCGGCGGCGACCCCGTCAGAGCTGTCCCCCTACAAGCGGCAAACCGTGGAGGACGTGCTCGCCGAGCTCGACGCCCGACTCGCCGAGGCGCCCGCGGGCAAGCGGATCGAGCGCGTCGACGTGGTGGCGCTCGATGTCTTCGAAGATCGCGATCCGGCCCCGAAGCTGCTCAACGTCCTGCACGTGACGACCCGCGAGCGCGTGATCCGGCGAGAGCTGCTGTTCGATGTCGGCGATCCGTACCGCCCCAAGCGCATCGACGCGTCCGAGCGCAACTTGCGCCGCCGGCGACAGCCCTCGCCCGTCTTGCTCGTTGCGGTCGAAGGCAGCGC
>Ga0079224_100014114_pt1 | contig 11151 bp, 13 predicted proteins | sample Stecom2015_FD_80414 | JGI IMG/M metagenome (GOLD analysis project Ga0079224, IMG submission 80414) | Agricultural soil microbial communities from Utah to study Nitrogen management - Steer compost 2015 | ecosystem: Environmental > Terrestrial > Soil > Agricultural land | place: USA: Utah...
ACCTACGCCAATGTGAATCCCGCCGACGTGCGTGACGTCGTCGGCAACTTCCAGGACTCCGTCGAGGCCGACGCACTCGCCGCGGTCGAAGCGGCCGCCTCAGCATTTGCGACCTGGCGGCGCACGCCCATCGGCAAGCGTGCCGCCCTGTTGATGAAGGCGGCCGAGCTGCTCGATGAGCGGGCCGATCAAATCGCCGAGGAATTGACCCGCGAAGAAGGCAAGTCGCTCGCACTCGCCCGGGGCGAAGTCCAGCGTTCGGCCGAAACGTTGCGCTTCTACGCCATTGAAGGCCAGACGTATACCGGCGAGACGTTCCCGCAGGACGATGCCGACATGATCGTCTACACGCAGCGCGAGCCGCTGGGCGTGGTGACCGTCATCTCGCCGTGGAACTTCCCCATGTCGATTCCGGCGCGCAAGATTGCGCCGGCACTCATTACCGGAAACACGGTGGTCTTCAAGCCCTCGACCGACACGCCGCTCACCGGCTACCGTCTGGCCGAGGCATTGGTCGATGCGGGGCTGCCCCAGGGAGTGCTGAACTTCCTCACCGGCCGCGCCTCGCGTGTGGGCAAGGCACTGACGCAATCACCGCAGGTACGTGCCATCACCTTCACCGGCTCGACATCAGCGGGCGAAGCCATTCATCGCAGCGCCGCCCTGACCACCCGCCTGCAGATGGAACTGGGGGGCAAGAACCCCCTCATCGTGCTGGCCGACGCCGATCTCGACAAAGCGGTCGACCTGGCCATCAAGGGCGGGTACTCGCTGAGCGGCCAGGCGTGCACGGGCACCAGCCGCGTGCTGGTCGAAGCCTCGGTGCGCGAAGCCTTCACGCAAAAACTGGTCGAGCGCGTCAAAGCGCTCAAGGTAGGCAATGGCATGCAGGCCGGTATCGACCTGGGCCCCATGGCGACCGAATCGCAAATGAACACGGTGCTGGAATATGTCGAGATCGGCAAGAGCGAAGCAACCCACCTGATCGGCGGTGAACGCCTTGCCGGCGGCGACTACGATCACGGCTTTTACCTGACACCGGCGGTCTTTACCGACGTCACCCCTGCCATGCGTATCGCGCGCGAAGAAATTTTCGGCCCGGTGCTGGCCATTATGGAAGTGAGCGGCTACGACGAGGCGATCGAGGTCGCCAACGACACCGAATACGGTCTGTCGGCCGCCATTGCCACATCGAATCCCGTGTATGCGCACCGTTTTGCGAACGACATTCAGTCGGGCACCGTCAAGATCAACCGCACCACCACCGGCAATCTCATGAACGCACCGTTCGGCGGATTCAAGCGTTCCAGCACGTCCACCTTTCGTGAGTCGGGCCGCGGCGGTCTGGAGTTCTTCCTGCAGATTAAAACCGTATACCGGGCGGGCTGACCGCCGCTTTCGATGAACCCGTGCCTGCCCGCAGGCAGGCCCAATTCCAGGAACACTGAACATGAAAAAGATAGTACGTCTCGAAGTCGAAGAAGCCCGTCTGATGGTCAACGCCGCCGTTGCCAAATCGAAGGAAATCGGCGTGAAGGAGACGGTCTGTGTCGTCGACGAAGGCGGCTTTCCGATACTGATGGAGCGGATGGACGGCGCGCGCATCACCGGCCCGCAGATCGCCTGGAACAAGGCGTTCACGGCGGCGGGGCACAAGCGCTCGACGCACCTGTTCACCACACCCCCCAACGGCCCCGCCCTGCCCGGCAACGAGGCCTTTGGTATTCAACTGAGCTTCGAGGGCCGGTTCGCCGCATTCGTCGGCGGCTTCCCCATCGTGATCGACGATGAAGTCGTGGGCGGCATCGGCCTGAGCGGCGGAAACGGCGAGCAGGATACCCAGGCGGGCCTGGCCGGCCTGCAGGCTCTGGCCGACGCCCTGGCCCCGCAAGGCATGACGGTGCTGGTGGAAGCCGATATCAAGAAGTGATCGCACTGCGGCTGCACGTACAGCCGCGCGATCCTGCATTACAGGAGCAGAATCATGGCCTACACCGTTCGCATAGCCGAAACCGGCGAATCGTTCGAGGCAGCCGCTGACGAATCCATTCTCGACGCGGCCACCCGCGCCGGCGTGCGCCTGCCCCACGAGTGCACGTTTGGCGGCTGCGGCACCTGCCGCATCAAGGTGCACGAGGGTGCCGTCGACTACGAGGAGTTTCCGATGGCGCTCACCGAGGAAGAGCACGAAGACGGCTACGCGCTCGCGTGCCAGGCGCACTGCCGGGCCGACATGCTGATCGAGCCGGCCGGCAAGGGTCTGGAGTTTGCGCCATCGTTCGCAACGACGGCCACGGTGGTGAAGGTGGAACCCCTGACACCGGACATCAACCGCCTGGTGCTGCAACTGCCCGAGGAGGTGGAACTTGATTACCGGCCGGGGCAGTATATGAATGTGGTGCTGCCCGATGGCGAAACCCGCAGCTTCTCCATGGCATCCGCGCTGCTGCCCGACGGTCAGATCGACTTCCACGTACGCCGCATCGCCGGCGGCCGTTTCACGGAAACCCTTCTGCGTGAACTGAAACCCGGCGACGCCCTGCACGTGGAGCTGCCGCTGGGCACCTTCTGCTTCCATGAAGAGGACTGGCGACCGATGATTCTGGCGGCAACAGGTACCGGGCTGGCGCCGATCAAGGCCATACTTGAATCGCTGCTCGATAACGACGACTGCCCGCCGGTAACCCTGTACTGGGGCATGCGTACCGAAGCCGACCTGTACATGAAGGACGAGATCGAATCGTGGGCGGGGCGCCTGTGTGAGTTCCGCTTCGTTCCGGTGCTGTCACGCCCGGGCGAGGACTGGCAGGGCCGCCGCGGCTACGTGCAGGATGCAATACTGGAGGATCACGAGGATCTTTCGGAGTACGCGTTCTATTTATGCGGTGCGCCGGAGATGATCACGCAGGCGAAGCAGCTGTTCGTGGCGCGTGGCGCCGAGCTGGATTACATCTATTCCGACAGCTTCACGTTTCAGCACGCCACAGCGCTGGCGGCCTGACGCGAAAGCGGTGTTGGGGCAGCACGCCTTAAGCGTGCTGCAGATCGCGATCGTTACGCTGGGTATCGGCTTCGAGCTTCTTTCTGATGCCGGAAAGTGAGAATGAGAACAGCGGAATGCTGCGGCGCAGCGCATCGCGGTTCTTGAAGTGAACACCGAGTTGCTGACCCAGGGGAGTATCGCGGTAGTATTTGAGATCGTTTTTCATGGTAAACCCCTATTGAATTGAATTAAGTATACAACTTAATTGTTGAAAAAACCACCCTGCGGGGGCAGGGTGGAAAGGGTTACGTTGCTATTTGCCAGTAAATTCGGGCAAGTTCAGCTAACGTGCAGGGGGTATGTGGAGCAGATCTCATACTACACGCCTCTACGTGGCGCAGCCTTGATGTAAAACAATGTTTCCAATGTTCGTTTTACGGCGCGCATGTTGACCTAGTGATTACCCTTAATTGCAGTGCGGGAATCGTGCGAACTGTGGTCGGTTCCTGGGACGGTTCAGGTGCGTCGGCATGCTGCGTGTCGGAGTTTTCTTTAGGACCATGGCAGTGGTTCGAGAAAACCGTTTGTCTGGGTTCTTAAGGGGGCGGTCGGAGCCTGGGGGTGCGGCTAAACGTAGCCGGCCCTTAAGAACTCAGACCACCAACGCACCACCCGCCAGGTGCGACCCTCAAGAACCCAGACAAGCAGCATCACAAACCAGCCACGACCCACCCCTAATGCCCCCCAGGCGCCAACTTCGCCAGCATCATATCCACCCAAGAAACCGCCCGCCCCTCCCGAGCCGCCCTCTCCTTGCGCAAAACCGCATTGCGGATCACATTGCCTCCCACCGAACGAAACGGCTCCACAGGAAAACGTCTCGCCCCCCGGTTCACCAGCGCACACTCCGACCACTCATCGCGAATATTCAACGCCAGGCGCGCCAGAATGCGGCCCCCCAGATACGACGGCGCCACCCCATGCCCGCTCCAACCGATTCCGTAATGCACGTTCCCCGTTCCAGGCACTGTTCCCAACACCGGCAAATTATCGTACGTACGATCGATCGGCCCGCTCCATCGATGCGTAACCCGCGCCGACGCCAGTTGCGGGTAAGTATGCCGCAAATCCGCTTCCGTAAGACGCAGCGACGGCTCATGCGCGCTGAACGTCGCATCGATATGACTGCCTCGGGCCAGCGCCCCCGTTCCCTTCCCGAACGCCAGCCGGCCGTCACGCGTCTTCCGGTAGTAATTCACCATCGTCTGCGAATCATTGATCGCCTCGTCACCGCGCCAGCCACTGCCATGCAGCACATCCCGCACCGGCTCAGTCACTACAATTGAACTATTCACCGGAACGATCAATCGCGACAGTGCCGGTATTGCCGCCGCCCACGCATTCGTCGCCAGCACCACCGACTGTGCCGTAACGGTGCCATCGTCCGTATGGACGCGCACCGGATCGCCCGTCTCGATATGCGTCACGGGCGTCTCCTCAAAAATCTGAATCCCCTGCTCCAGTGCCACGCGCCGCATGCCGATCACCAGACGCGCCGGCTGCACCGTCACGGCGCCCGGCTCCAGTATCCCGTGCAGATGCACCGGTGAGCCCGTTCGTACCGCCACGTCTTGCGGGCGCAGCACGTCGAACGGCATGTGGCCCAGGCGCTCGCAGTGCTTCAACACCTCGGCCCACGAATCGCGATGCGGGTCCAATGTGGCCGTCCACAGCCAGCCGCCGCGTGTGAAGTGCGCATCGATGCCGTGCTCCAGGCAAAACTGCTCGATCGACTCGATCGCTTCCTGGCTTGCCTGCGCCAGGCGCACCGCCTCGGCCGCATCGGCGATCGCCAGCAGAGCGCCGATTTCCGACCACCACGACATCACGCTGCCACCATTGCGACCCGATGCGCCCGATCCGCAGCGGTATCGTTCGATCACCGCAATGCGGGCATCCGGCTGCAGCTGCCGCACATGCAGGGCCGTCCACAGCCCGACGAAACCGCCACCGATCACCACATGATCGTAACGGCCGCCCGACAGCCTGTTCGCGGGCGGCGGCAGACCGCCGGCCTCTTCCATCCAGTAGCTGCTGCACAGCGGTGGATCGCAGCGCTGGGCGGGCGAAATGATGCGAATTTGCTCACTATGACGTGCCACAGGTAAACCCCTAGAACCCTGAAACATTAAACGGTATACAATATTCAATATCCAAAGAAACCGTTGCAAGAGTGAGCTGAACACGCCATGCCCAACATCACCCTACACAAGAACGGCGCCGTGCACACCGGTACCGTGAACGACAACACGAACCTCGTCGTACGCGCCGGCATCAAGCAGTTCCCCTACCCCAACCTTGCGTACAAGTGTGGCATGGGCAAGTGTGCCACCTGCGCGTGCAAGGTGCTCGCCGGTGCGGAACACCTGCCGCCGCCAAACTGGAAGGAAAAGAGGCAGCTCGGCGACCTTCTGAATGACGGCTACCGCCTCGTGTGTCAGCTCTGGATCACGCATGACATCGAACTGACACAGGATATCGAACCCGTTCCCACCAAATCCTGACAACACTCGACTCGACGAGGCCGCCATGTACGCCATACTCACCAGCAAACCCGGCCAGTATCACGCCCGTATCGAGGCCGGCGCGACACCCATCGAAGCCTATGAATACCTGTTCTACGGCCGCACGCGTGCCATTTTCCAGGTCGTGCGCCTGGATCGCGAAAGCCGCGTGAACATCACCGAAGAGACGCCGCCTTACATCAGCAACTCGGTGCCCACCAAGTTTCTCGAGAAGTTCGACACGCTCGAAGAAGCCCGCGCCTCGCTCCAGCAACTCATCGGGTTCGGCAAGCTCGACGCCCGCCTGCGCCCCTGCGAGGCGCCTGCAACAGTGAATTCCTGAATCATGGTTGAAATCACATTCGTCACCAACAACGGCAAGACCGTCGAGGCCCCGGAAAACAGTAATCTGCTGCGCGTCTCGATCAAGGAACAGGGAGGCATTCCCTTCAAATGCGGCGGCGGCCTGTGCGGCACCTGCAAATGCCGCATCGAGGAAGGCCTCGAGAACACGGACAAGATCAAGCCGAAGGAACGCAAGCATCTCAAGCCGGAAGACTTCGAAGCCGGCTACCGCATGGCCTGCCAGACCTTCGTGAACGGCAACATCAAGGTTTCCTGGGTACCCCGCTGATCATGCAGCACATCACCGATGCCATGGTCGACGCCGCCGTCGACACCGAACAAGCCTGCCGGGTGCTGAACGATGCCTTTCTGGCGCACGGCAACGGCTCTGCAGCCATGCAGGCGCGTATCCGCACCGAGGCTGCAGGCGTCAAGCTTTCTACCCTGGGTGCCGTCATTCCTGCACAAGGAGTGGCCGGTGCCAAGGTCTACACCACCATCGAAGGCCGCTTCACCTTCGTGATACTGCTGTTTTCCAGCCGCGACGGGCGAGCGCTCGCCACGCTGGACGCGGGTGCGATCACGCGCATCCGTACGGCCGCCTGCTCGGTGCTGGCCGCCAGGGCGCTCGCCGCGCCCCAGCCCAAAGTGCTGGGGCTGTACGGTGCCGGCACGCAAGGCGTAGAACACGCACTGCAATTGAGCCGCGCCTTCGACATCCGCCAAATTCTGGTGCACGACCCCTTCGCACCGGCCGACATCGAAGCGCGGATCGCCGCACTCACGGGCGCCACGGTGCAGCGCGATACGCCCGAGACGATCGCGGCTCTGGCCAACATCATCGTTACCGCCTCCCGCTCGCCAACACCCCTGTTCTCGGGGAAAAGCGTGCAACCCGGCACCTTTATCGCCGCCATTGGCTCCAGCCTGCCCAACACGCGCGAGCTCGACGACGCGCTGCTGGAACGGGCCGCGCGCATCGTGGTGGAATGGCGTCCGCAAAGCCTGCAGGAAGCCGGCGATCTGCTGCTCGCCGAGCCGTCGCTTGCGCTGCACGACAAGATTGTGGAACTGGGCGACGTGCTGAGCGGGCGTGTCACGCGGCGCGGCCCGGCCGACATCATCGTTTATAAGGCGGTGGGCGTGGGCCTGGAGGACATTGCGCTGGCGGGGCTGGTGTACGCTCGGCTGGCCGAGCGCGAAGGCTGGCCTGCAGCCTGATCACCGCGGGCCGCAGCAAGCAGCGCGCGCAAGGTTGCCCAGCTGGCCGGGTCGTCGACCATGGATACGGGCAACCGCATCCATGACGACGCCTTCTGTTCGGGGGAAAACAGCACACCGGGCGCAAACAGTACGCCACGTGCTGCGGCCCGGCGTGCCAACACCTCGGTATCGACGCCCGTATCCACCCACACAAACATGCCGGCATGCGGCGGCTGCCAGGGCTGGCACTGCAGTTCGGCCAACCTTGCGAGACACTGGTGACGCGCCTGGTCCACCCGCGCGCGCAGCCGCTCGATATGACGCCGGTACTTGCCTTCGGCCAGCACGCGCGAGACGACCTGTTCACCCAGTTCGGGGGTGGTGAGCCCGCACAGCAGCTTCATATCGATGAACTGCCGCAACCGCTGCGGGTGCGTTGCGATATACCCCACACGCAGGCTGGCCGCCAGCGTCTTGGAAAACCCCCCGACCAGAATCACGCGATCGAGCCGGTCGAGCGTGGCAAGACGCAATGGCGTGCCGGGATGGAAATCGGAATAGGTATCGTCCTCGGCCACAAGGAAATCGTAGCGCTCGGCAATGCGCAGCACTTCGTGCGCCACACCCGCTGAAAGCGTGAAACCGGTCGGGTTATGCACGGCTGTATTCACGATGAACAGGCGCGGCCGCAGTGAACGGGCAAGTTCGGCCAGCTTTGCCGTATCGGGCCCGTCGGCGCGACGCGGCACGCCCACCACTCGCACCCCATACGCGGCGAGGCGGCCAAATATCAGAAACCAGCCCGGGTCTTCCACCAACACCACGTCACCGGGCCGCAGCAGGCTGCGAGCGATCAGGTCGAGCCCCTGTGTCACCCCTGCCACCGTCATGAGGTTGTGATCGGGGTGAGCCGGCATGTCTTGAGCCTGCAGCATCGAGGCCACCCGCTGGCGCAAACCGCGGTAGCCCTGCGGATCGCCATACCCCACCACGCCGACGCTCAAGCTGCGGCCGACGCTGCGCACGGCTGCCGCCACCATGTCCGAATCCAGCCATTCGGCCGGCAGCAGGCCCGCATTGCCGGCCATGGCCTGACGCCCGTCGCTGCGGAACATGCTGCGCAAGAGAAACGCCGTGTCGAAGGCAGAATCCACTTCCAGACGCGTATCGTCGCGCCTGGCGGGCGCTTCGAATGCCGGTTGCGCCGCGACGTAAAATCCGGAGCCCTTGCGTGACTGGATGAGCCCCAGCGCCACCAGCTGGTCGTACGCCTGAACCACCGTGAAGCGGCTCACGCCGGCTTCCGCCGCCATCGCCCGCACCGAGGGCAGCCGCATGCCTGGCCGCAGCCCGTGGTTGCGAATCTGACCGGCAATGTGGTCGGCCAGCTGGTCGACGAGCGAGCGCTGCGCGCGGCGCACGGGACGCCAGCCGGGCACGGCTTGCGCTTCAGCGGGAGAAGGGGAATGTGTCATGGTGAATGCACCGGGCCAGTTCCAGATTCATATTGAAAAAGTGTACCGGTACTGTACTGCTATTTGGAGCTAGCATGGCGCATTGTCACCACTTTTCTTTGCCCGACCATGACCCTGCATCTCTGGATATCCCTGGCGCTATTCGTGTTCGTCAATTCGATCACCCCCGGGCCCAACAACGTCATGCTGACCGCGGCGGGTGCCAATTTCGGCTACCGCCAATGCCTGCCACACATGCTGGGTATTTCAATTGGGGCCGCCGTCATGGTGCTGCTGGTCGGCGCCGGACTGGGCACCGTATTCGATCAGTTCCCCAGCACCTACACCGCGCTCAAGGTAGTGGGCGCAGCGTATCTGCTGTATCTGGCCTGGCGCATTGCCGTCAGCCGCAGGGCGCAAGGGCGCGCCCACCGAGCCCGGCCGTTCACCTTCTGGGAAGCCGCCGCCTTTCAATGGGTGAACCCCAAGGCGTGGATCATGGTGGTGGGCATGATCGCCACGTACATGCCCCAGCACATCCCCCTGCACGACCTGATACTGGCGGCAGCGATACTGGCGCTGGTCAACTATCCCAGCATCAGCTTCTGGACACTGTTCGGCAGCGCGGTGGGGCGGTTGATGCAAAGCCCCCAGGCGTTGCAGCGATTCAACCTGACCATGGCCACCTTGCTGGTGCTGTCGCTCTGGCCCATTGTTTTTGCTTAGTGGTCACTGCAATCCTCTGGCGCAAGCGTACAAGGCTTGCTATAAGAAGAAGCTGAAAGCATAAACAAGTTGTAAATTCCACAGGAGACACCATGATTCGCGGATTCGCCCGCAGCGCGGCGCTCACCGTAACCCTGGCCGCAAGCCTGACCGCAACGGCCTTTGCCCAATCCGCACCGCCGCCCGAGCCCGCCACCCCGTTCGCCATCGGCGGCATCGAAACCGCAACGAACACCCCAGCCACGACGCGCCCCACCCAAGGCACGGCGGTGGGGCTGCGCCTGTATGCGCTCGACTGCGGTCGCATCCAGGTGGCCGACATGGGCATGTTCTCCGACACGGGCGAATACGACGGCCGCCCCGGCAATCTCGTTTCACCTTGCTTCGTTGTGGTGCACCCCAAGGGCACGCTGCTGTGGGACACCGGGCTGGGCGACCATCTGGCGGGCAAGGGTCCCGTCACCGACGGGGGCGTCACCTTGCAGGTCGAACGCAGCCTGCAGTCACAGCTTCAGCTCATCGGCGTAAAGCGCATCGATTACCTCGCCTTCTCGCACACGCATTTCGATCACACCGGCAACGCTCAGGCATTTCCCAACGCCACGTGGCTCGTCAACCGCCAGGAACTGGATGCCGCACTGAAAAACCCCGGTGCGTTCGTGAATCCCGACCACATCCGTCCTCCCCGGCAGGCCCGGCAGATCACCATTGAAGGCGATCACGACGTGTTCGGCGACGGCTCGGTACGCATTCTGCGCACGCCGGGGCATACCGAGGGCCACCAGGTGTTGCTGCTGCGCCTGGCCGGCAGCGGCCCCGTGATCCTCAGTGGCGACCTCTATCACACGCGCGAGAACCGCCACTACCAGCGTGTTCCGGCATTCAATGCAAGCCGCGCCGACACCCTGGCGTCGATGAACCGCATCGAAACCATTGCACGAAACCTGGGGGCGCGCATCATCGTGCAACACGACCCGGCCGATTTTGCGGCGTTGCCACAGGCACCCGCCTATCTTGAATAACGCGCACCGCGCACACGGCAGTTCACCTGAGACGACTCAGTACCAAGGAGCGAAACGATGAAAACAAGAAGCACAAGCAAAGCCGCGCTGGTCATCGCGATGATCAGTCTCGGCGCCCTGGCGGCGTGTCAGTCGCCCTCGGGGTCAAGCCAGTCTCGCAACGCCGAGTTCAACTGCATTGCCGGTACCGTGGGCGGCGCAGTCATCGGCGGGCTGCTGGGCAGCACCATCGGTGGCGGGCGCGGCCGTACGGCGGCCACGGCCGTGGGTATCGGCGCCGGCGGTTATATCGGCAATGCAATGGGTTGCAAATAGGAGCCAGCCATGAAACGCGCACATCTGCTGTTGGCGGCCCTGCTTGCCGCGCCGGCCCTCGCGCTGGCCCAGGGCCAGACGGGCATGACCTACGAACAATTCAACCATATCGACAAGGACGGAAGCGGCACGATCAGCGAGACCGAATACTTCACGTTCATGGAAGGCGCCTTCAAGGAGCTGGACACCGACCGCAACAACAGCCTGAGCCGCGCCGAAACGGCCGATTACCTCACCGACGATCAGTTCTCGAAAGTCGATGTAAACGAAAACGGGCGCATCAGCCGGCAGGAATTCCTCGATCATGTCATGAGCGAGTTCCACTATCACGACAGCAACAAAGACGGCGAATTGCACCCGTAAGCCTGCGCTCGGGCGGCCTATTCTGCAGTCTCGGAAAACAGCTCATCCATGAAGCGGTCGACGATCAGGTTCTGACGTCGGCCGCTTCGCGTTACGGCCGCAATGGCCACCCGAAACCGCATGGTGTCCGGCAGTATGGGCGCCATCGACCCCCTTTCCACCCACGCCGCGGCATA
>Ga0079224_100014115_pt1 | contig 11150 bp, 6 predicted proteins | sample Stecom2015_FD_80414 | JGI IMG/M metagenome (GOLD analysis project Ga0079224, IMG submission 80414) | Agricultural soil microbial communities from Utah to study Nitrogen management - Steer compost 2015 | ecosystem: Environmental > Terrestrial > Soil > Agricultural land | place: USA: Utah...
GCTCATCCAGGCCGCCGACTTCGACGTCAAGAAGGCCGAGAAGGGCATCATCTACATCGACGAGATCGACAAGATCGCCCGCAAGAGCGAGAACCCGTCGATCACCCGCGACGTCTCCGGCGAAGGTGTCCAGCAGGCACTGCTGAAGATCATCGAAGGTACGCAGGCCTCGGTGCCGCCACAGGGCGGCCGCAAGCATCCGCACCAGGAGTTCCTGCAGATCGACACGACGAACGTGCTGTTCATCGTGGCCGGTGCCTTCGCGGGGCTGGACGAGATCATCTCCGCTCGCGTCGGCCGGCGCGGCATCGGCTTCGGAGCGCCGCTGCGTTCCGCCGACGACGACGTCGACCTCTTCTCCGAGGTCCGCCCCGAGGACCTGCACAAGTTCGGCCTCATCCCTGAGTTCGTCGGACGCCTGCCCGTGGTGGGCACCGTGCCGCAGCTCGACCGCGAAGCCCTGGTGCGGATCCTCACCGAGCCGAAGAACGCGTTCGTCAAGCAGTACAAGCGCATGTTCGAGATCGACGGCGTCGAGCTCGAGTTCACCGACGACGCGCTGGAGGCCATCGCCGACCAGGCGCTGCTGCGGGGGACCGGCGCGCGTGGTCTGCGCGCCATCATGGAGGAGGTGCTCCGCGACGTGATGTTCGAGGTGCCTTCTCGTGACGACGTCGCCCGCGTGGTCGTCAACCGTGAGGTCGTGCTGGAGAACGTGAATCCGACGCTCGTGCCGCGCGAGAAGACCAAACGCCGCACCCCGCGCGAGAAGTCGGCCTGACCTCCTCACTCGACCGGCGGCGGCGCGGCCGTCGGCGCTCACGCCGGCGTCAGGATCGGCATCGCTGGCGAGCCGGCTTCAGGTACGTCACCCTGGACGGACCCGGAAGTCGACACACGCTCAGCGAGGTGACCGATGCACCTGGACCGCATCACGTCGGACCTGCCCACCGATGTCCCGCTCGTGACGGTGGTCATGGACGCCACCCGGGAGTCGGAGACGGGCGTGCAAGCTGTGCTCACCCGGTGGAAGGACCTGCGTCGCGGCGTCGAGGACCAGCTCGACGGCGAGACCTTGGCCGCGCTGGACGACCGGGTCCGTGACATCAGCAATGCCGCCGGGCGGCACGGTCGTGTCCTGGTGGCCGCCGGCGGACAGGTTCATCTCGACTGCGTGCTCGCCGAGCCCCCGGCCCAGGATGACGCCGTCGTCGGCCTGAACGCCTTCGCCCTGGCCCGCGCCGCCGACGAGCACGTGCGCTATCTGCTCGCGGCGGTCGACCGCTCCGGAACCGACGTCACGTACCACATCTCGGCCACCTCCCAGGCCGGCACCCCCGCCGGGTACGACGGCGGCGAGAGTTACGAAGGCGGGCACGACGAACTGTCGAAGGCGAACACCGGGGGCTGGTCGCACCGCCGCTATGAATCACGGGCCGAGGACTCCTGGGAGCGCAACGCCGAGGCCGTCGCCGGGGAGCTGGACCGGCTGGTGGCCGAGCTGCGGCCCGAGCTGCTCCTGCTGACCGGCGATGTGCGAGCCCGCGCTCTGGTGGAGGATGAGCTCGGGCACGCCGCCAAGGAACTGGTCCTGACCGTGGACGGCGGGTCGCGCTCCGCCGGAGCGAAGCCGGAGACGTTCCAGCAGCATGTCACCGACGTCCTCGAGCAGTACCGACTGCGGCGCCGGGAGCAGGTTCTCGACACCTTCCGGCAGGTGCACGGCCAGGACGGTGCCGCTGTCACCGGGCGGGATGCCGTCCTCGATGTGCTGCGCCGGGGGCAGGTGGGCGATCTGCTGCTGACCGAGTCGGCGGCGGGCCCGCCGTCCACGTTGGCCCGGTCCACCGTGTGGGTCGGGAACGACCCACTCCAGCTCGGTGACCGGTCCGACGTCGTCGAGATGGGCGCGACGGCACCCCACGAGGTGCGGGCGGACCTGGCTGTCGGGCAGGCCGCTCTCGGCCAGGGGGCTGGCATCACCGTGGTCGACGACGCTGCCATGGACGTGCCCGACGGCGTGGCGGCGCTGCTGCGCTGGAACGACCGCGCGACCCCGGCGGCGCACGCCTTCACCCTCAGCGGTGACGCGGGCCGGGACCCGCGGTAGCCCGGACGTACCCGCGAAAGGCCAGGCCGGGGGCTCAGCCGGTGGTGGCGCCGGCGGACGCCGCCCAGGCGGCCAGGCGTTCGCGGATCGTCTCGTGACAGCTCCCGCAACCCGTGCCCGCCCGGGTCTTCCGGCCCACCTCGGTGACAGTGGAGCAACCCGCCTCGATCGACTCCTCGATCGCGCCCAGGGTGGCGCCGGTGCACCGGCACACCGTGGACTCCGGCCCGGGCGGAGTGCCTGAGCCGGACGCGTCGGCGCCGTCCAGCCGGAACAGCGTGGTCCGGTCGGCGGGCAGTTCCCCGCCCTGCTCGAAGAGCAGCGTCAGCTCGGCCGCCGTCCGTGGCATTCCCACGCAGACGGCGCCGACGAGCACCCCGTCGCGGGTCACCATCTTGGCGTACCGGCCGTGCTGCGGATCGGCCCACACGGCGACGTCGGCCGAGTCGGGTCCGTCGTCGTCCCACGGCTCCGGGGTGACCCGGCCGGCTGCGACCAGGTCGATCGAGCGTGCTTTGAGGAGGATGAGATCCGGCGGTTCGGCCGCCATCGCCTCGGCGCCGCCGGTCAGCCGGCGGGCGAGCCAGGAGGCCTGGCGCCACCCAGGTCCCACCAGTCCCGCCGGTCCGCGGCCTTCCCGGCCGGCGCAGTGCTCGCAGTCCGGGCGCGAGCACCACACCTCGGCACAGTCGCCGATGGCGAAGATCGTCCCGTCCGCGTCGGCGCGCAGCTCGTGGTCGACGAGGACCCCCTTGCCGACGCCGAGCGCGCAGGTCCGCGCCAGCTCGGTGCGCGCGCGGACGCCCACGGAGAGCAGCAGCATCTCTCCTGGGATCTCGCGCCCGTCGTCCAGGACCAGCGCGCGGAACGCCCCGTCCTCGTCGACGTCGACCCCCGTGGCCGTCGCCGAGCGGACCACCTCGATGCCCAGGCGCCGCAGTTCTCGCAGCAGCACTCGCCCGCCACCGAGATCGATGTTGCGCTCGAGCGGCACGTCACCGGTGAAGGCGAGGCTCACCTGCGCGCCTTCCTCGGCCGCGGCGAGGGCCGTCTCGAGCCCCAGCGCCCCGGCCCCCAGGACGACGATCCGCCGCCGGGCCCGCACCGCGGCACCGACCCGGGCAGCGTCGGCAAGGTCCCGCAACGCGGTCACGCCGTGTGGCAGCAGCCGCTTGCCGGGGTCGAAGCCGGCGAGCGGCGGGATGGCTGCCTGGGCGCCGGTGGCGAGCACGAGCCGGTCGTAGCGCGCCGTGCGGCCGTCGGCGAGGACCACCTGCCGCGTCCTGCGGTCGATCGCCGCCGCCGGCGTCTCCAGCAGGACCTGGACGCCGTCGGCCGCGAGGTCGTCGAGGTCGGCCATCGTCAGGCTCTCCTCGTCGGTGCGACCGACCGCCAGATCGCCGACGAGGACGCGGTTGTACGCCGGGACGGCCTCCTCACCGAGGACGAGGAGTTCGACATCGCCGGCGCGGACCGCCGGCCGCAGCTCCTCCACGAGCCGGGCCGCGACCGGACCGAAGCCGACGACGACGACGCGTTCCGCCCTGGACGATGACGCACTCATGCGTTGGTCACCTCCTCCTCCGCGTGCCGATCCGTGGCCCTGCCCGTGGGCGCCGAGGCGGCGTGGACCTCACCACCGCCGGTCCGGCGATCCGGCTCGAGAAGAGGGCGGATCCGCACGCGGGTGGTCTTGAACTCCGGCATCCCGGAGACAGGGTCGGTGAGCTGCCGGGTGGCGAGGTTCGCGCGCTCGCTCCCGCCGAAGTGGAACGGCAGGAACACCGTGTCCGGCCGGACGTCGGCGCTGACCTGCACGCGGGCGCGTGCGGTGCCCGCGGCGGCCTCGACCTCGGCCCACTGCCCGTCGGCCAGGCCGAGCCGGTCCGCCGTCGCCGGATGGATCTCGAGGCGAGATTCCGGGCGGGTGCGCGCCAGTTCCGTCACCCGCCGTGTCTGCGCGCCGGACTGGTAATGCTCGAGCAGCCGACCGGTGACCAGTGTGAGGTCGGCATCGGGCGCGGTGTCGGGAAGCGGCGCCGCGGGACGCACCGGGACGAACTGAGCGCGTCCGTCCGGGTGGCCGAAAGACTCGAGGAAGAGCCGGGGTGTGCCGCTCGAGCCGGGCGGGCACGGCCAGTGCACACCGCCGGTCTCCTCGAGCAGGCGGTAATCGATCCCCGCGTACTCCGCCGGTCCGCCGGCCGAGGCGCGGGCGAGCTCATCGAAGACCGTCTCGGCGTCGTCGTCGAAGGAGGCGGGGGAGTCCAGTCGGGCCGCCAGCTCGGCGAGGATCCACAGCTCGTCCCGCACGCCCTCGGGCGGCGGGCCGGCCCGCCGGCGGCGCACCACCCGCCCTTCCAGGGTGGTCATGGTGCCCTCCTCCTCCGCCCACTGCGGGACCGGGAGGACGAGGTCGGCCTCCGCGGCCGTCTCGGACATCACGAAGTCGGCAACCACGAGGAAATCGAGCCGTCGCAGTCCCTCGACGACCGCGGTGACGTCGGGAGCCGAGACGGCCGGGTTGGAGCCGTGCACCAGCAGGCACCGGACTCCGCCGGGCCGGCCGAGCGAGGCCAGCAGCTCGACGGCCGGCAGCCCCGGTCCCGGCAGGCTCGTCTCTGCCACACCCCAGACGCCGGCGACGTGTGCCCGGGCCGCCGGATCGGTGATGGCCCGGTAACCGGGAAGCTGGTCGGACTTCTGTCCGTGCTCGCGTCCGCCCTGCCCGTTGCCCTGGCCGGTGAGGGTCCCGTACCCGCCGTGCCGGCTGCCGGGCAGTCCCAGCAGCAGCGCCAGGTTGATGGCGGCTGTCGCGGTGTCCGTGCCGTCCGTGTGCTGTTCCACGCCACGGCCGGTGAGGATGTAGGCGCGGCCCTGTGCCAACCGATGCGCGGTCGTGCGCAGCAGGGCCGCCGGCACACCGGTCAGCGCCTGGACGCGGTGCGGCCACCAGGCGGCGAGGCTGCGGACGAGGGCCCGGTAGCCCTCGGTGCGGGTCCCGACGAACTCCTCGTCCACGAGCCCTTCGTGGACCACCACGTGGGCGAGACCGAGCAGGAGGACCATGTCCGTCCCCGGCGCGGGCTGCAGGTGGAGCCCCTGGCCGTCCCTGGTGAGATTCGCCGTGGCGGACCGCCGGGGATCGACCACGATCAGCCCGCCCCGTGCCCGGGCGCCGGAGAGGTGCTGGACGAACGGCGGCATCGTGTCCGCGACGTTGCTGCCCAGCAGCAGCACGGTGTCCGCCTCGTCCAGGTCGCTCACCGGGAAGGGCAGGCCGCGGTCGATCCCGAGACTGCGACGTCCGGCCGCGGCCGCGGAGGACATGCAGAACCGTCCGTTGTAGTCGATCCGGGAGGTCCCGATGCCGACGCGGGCGAACTTGCCGAGCTGGTACGCCTTCTCGTTCGTCAGTCCGCCGGAGCCGAAGACCCCGACGGCGTCGGCGCCGTGGTCCCGGCGCGTGCCGGCGATCGCCGCGGCGGTGCGGTCGAGCGCCTCGTCCCAGGTGATCTCGGTGAACGATCCGTCGCTGCGGCGCCGCAGCGGGGTGTGCAGCCGCTCGGCGGAGTTCAGCAGCTCGGCCGCGGTCCATCCCTTCCGGCAGAGGCCGCCCCGGTTGGTCGGGAAGTCACGGCCGGTGACCTCGAGCCGGTCCTGCGCGTGGGGCGTCAGCGTCATCGCGCACTGCAGGGCGCAGTACGGGCAGTGCGTGGCTGTGGCCACGGGACGTGCCGCCGTCGTCATGCGCCTCACACCCCGGCCTTCGCGAACCGCGAGCCGGGCCGCAGATAGACCGTGACGACGACGGCGGTCATCACGACGTACGTGGCGACGAAGCCGAAGAATGCGCCGTCGTAGCTGCCGGTGGTGCTGGCCGACAGGTTCAGCACCTGCGGCACGAGGAAGCCGCCGTAGGCCCCGACGGCGGAGATCAGGCCGAGGGCGGCCGAGGCCTCCCGGGTCCTGCCCCGGACGGCGAAGATCGTCGGGATCATCTTGTAGGTCGCGCCGTTGCCGAAGCCGCTGGCCACGAAGAGGACGAGGAAGAGAGCAAGGAAGAGCCAGAAGTTCGCCACCGGCAGGGTGAGGACCACGGCCAGCGCGAGCGCCGCCATGACGAGGAACGCGGTCGTCGTCATCGCGGCGCCGCCGAACCGGTCGGCCATCTTGCCGCCCCACGGGCGGGACAGGGATCCGACCAGCGGTCCGAGGAAGGACAGCGACAGGGCCGCGCCGGCGACGGCGAAGGTGGAGAAGGCGGGGAAGACATCGGCGATGAGCTTGGGGAACACGGCGGAGAAGCCGATGAACGAGCCGAACGTGCCGACGTAGAGGAAGGACATCACCCACAGGTGCGGCTCGCGCAGCGCCGCCAGGGAGCCCGCGACGTCGCCATGGGCGTCGGCGATGTTGTGCATGAACCGCCGCGCGCCCCACGCGGCGAGGAGGATGAGCGGGACCCACACCAGCCCGGCGAGCGGCAGGTTGAGCGTGGCGACGGCGCCGATGGAGATCGCGATCGGCACCACGAGCTGGGCGACGGCGGCACCGACGTTCCCGCCGGCGGCGTTGAGGCCGAGTGCCCAGCCCTTCTCCCGCGCCGGGTAGAACAAGGTGATGTTCGCCATCGACGAGGCGAAGTTTCCGCCGCCGAAGCCGGCGACCGCGGCGAGCAGGAGCAGCGCGCCGAACGGGGTACCGGGGTCGGAGACCGCCACGGCCAGCCCGACCGCGGGGATGAGCAGCAGCAGCGCGGAGATCGTGGTCCAGTTCCGGCCACCGAACAGCGGAACCATGAACGTGTAGGGGATGCGCAGTGTCGCGCCCACCAGCGAGGGCACAGAGATGAGCCAGAACACCTGAGAGGAGGTCAGGTCGAACCCCGCGGCGGGCAGTTGGACGGCCACGATGGACCACAGCTGCCAGACCACGAACCCGAGGAACTCGCAGAAGATCGACCAGCGCAGGTTCACCCGCGCGATCGCACGTCCCTCGGACTCCCACTGTGCCGTGTTCTCCGGGTCCCAGCCCTGCAGCCAGCGGCCGGGGCGTCGGCGCAGGCCGAGCCCGGAGCCGCTAGGGGCGGCGGACCGTGCGGTCTGTTGTGCCGTCATGACCGCGACGCTACGGAAAGGCTGTTACACGGCTGGCTCCGAGCCGTTAAGTCTTCGTCACCGCTGTCTCACGGGTGTTGCAGCGGCCGGTGAGATCGTGACGCCGCCGGCTCACGCCTCACGCCTGGAGGCGGTAGCCCCGCTTGACCACTGTCGCCACCAGGCGCGAGTCGGGCAGGGACTGCCGGAGCCGGCTCATCGCCATGTCGAGGGCGTGCTCGCCGCCGGACTCCGGTAGGCAGGTGATCAGCTCGCTGCGCGTGAGGATGCCGCCCCTGGCCTCGGCGAGGGCGCGGAAGAGCGCCAATGGTGCCGGGGCGAGCCTGCCGGCGCGGTCACCGAGGACCACCGAGCGCCCGCGCAGGTGGACGGTGCCGAGTGCGGTGGGGATCTCGCTGGTGCGGTGCTCCGCGAGGTGCTCGCACACCAGTCGGATCAGCGCGCCCATCCGATACCGCTCGGGCTGGATCGGCTCGATCCCCGCAGCAAGCACCGGAGCGGCCGTGACCGGTCCGACCGCGGCGGCGACCACGTCCTCCTGGAACGCCTCGACGAGCTCGTCGAACCGGCCCAGCTCCTGTGCCCGGCTGAGCAGTGCGTCCACCGCCGGTGCCGACGTGAACGTCACGACGTCGATTTGCCGCGACCGCACCGCATCGATGAGGCGCGGCAACCGATCGGTGCCCTCCGGACGTACCCACCGGTACGGCTCGACGGTCAGCACCGTGGCCCCGGCGGACCGCAGCCGCTCGAGCTGCTCGGTGTCGGTGTAACCGTGCAGCTGGACGGCGATCGTCAGCCCGTCCACGCCGTCGGCCAGGAGCATGTCGACCAGCGAGGAGGTCCGCTCGTCGGCGGCGATGCCGGTGTCGTTCAGTCCCGCCGCACGGACCGCACCGCGCGCCTTGGGGCCGCGCACCAGGATCCGCGAGTGCTCCAGGGCGGAGAGGAGGTCCTCGCCCACACCGGCGGCGTCGGCGGCCTCGGCCCATCGCCGCATGCCGTACGCCGTCGTGACCAACGTGACGTCCGGATGCGCGGCGAGCACCGCGCGGGTGTCCGCGATGAGCTGGAGGTCTTCGGAGACGGGCGCGATCTGCAGCGCCGGAGCGTGCAGCACCTCCGCGCCACGACGCTCGAACGCCGCGATCAGGTCCTCGGCACGGCGGTCCGAGGTCACCCCGATCCGGAATCCGGTGAGCTGGTCCGGGCCGAACTCGACCGCCTGCGTCACGGCACCGCCCCGGTCACCGCATCGACGGCGAGCGCGATCTCATCCGGGCAGTCCCGACCGAGGCGGACCACCTCACCGACGACGAGCACAGCAGGGGACGTGGCCCCGGCGAGGGCGCCCCGCGCGGCCGTCTCCAGGGTCGCGTAGGTCGTCGCCTGGTCGATGCGGTAGCCGCGCTCGACGACGGCAAGCGGCGTCCGGGCCGCCATGCCGGCCCGCCGCAGGCCTGCCACCAGCTGGTTGAGCGTTCCGACCCCCATGAGGACCACCAGTGTCCCGCCCCCGGTGACCAGCCCGGCCAGGTGGTGGTGCTCCGCGTCGGAAAGTGGGGCGTGGCCGGAGACGAACGTGACCATGTGGCTGCGCTCCCGGTGCGTGACCGGGATGTCGGCGGCGGCCGGCACGGCGATGGCGCTGGTGACCCCCGGGATCACGGAGACCGGGACACCTGCCTCGAGCGCGGCACCGAGCTCCTCGCGACCTCGGCCGAAGACGAACGGGTCACCGCCCTTGAGCCGGACCACCGTCTTGCCCGCACGGGCGTGGTCCACCAGCAGCTCCTGGATGCGTGACTGTGGGACGGCGTGGTGGCCGGGCCGTTTACCGACGTCGACGAGCTCGGCGCCGCCGGTCAGCTCGGCGAGGTCCTCCCACGGCGAGAGCCGGTCGTAGAGCACGACGTCGGCCTCCCGCAACGCGGCGCGGCCACCGACGGTCAGCAGCTCGGTGGTGCCCGGCCCGCCGCCGACGAGGATGATCTGGCCGCCAGGTGCCGCGGCCGACTCACGGACCACCAGCGGGACGGTCCAACCGGCGCGGCGGCCACGTGCGTGCAGCGCCTCGAGCGCGGTCTGCCACGCCGGGTCGTCGCCGACCACGGCGAGGAGATCGACTCCGGCGATCGCGCCGTCGGGCAGCTTGGCCAGGGCGGACGGTGTGGTGACAGAACGGACCGCGGCGCCCGCGGCGGCGGTCCGGCGCAGCACGCGGTGGGCCGCGTGGGCCTCGCCGAGGACGAGGACCGTGCGGCCGGTCAGGTCGGCGTCGAGCAGCACGCTCAGGCCTCCTGGTCGCGGACGGGGATCTGCAGGCCGGCCACCAGGACCGGTTCGGTGGGCGCCGCCTCGTCGAGGATGACGCCGTCCTCGAGCCTACCCGCGCGCTCCGCCGCGGTGGCGGGCCGGCGCTGGCCCCTCTCACGGACGTAGACGGTCGACTCGTCCGGCTCGGCCGGGGCGTTGACGAAGGAGCGGAACCGGCGTAGCCGCTCCGGGTCCTTCAACGTCGCCGCCCACTCGTCCTCGTAGTGCTCGACGTGACGGGCCATCGCCTGCTCGAGGTCCGCGCCGATGCCCAGTGAGTCCGCCACCACCACGTCGTGGACGTGTTCGATGCCGCCGTCGAGCTCGGCCATCCAGTGCGCGGTCCGTTGCAGCCGGTCGGCGGTGCGGATGTAGTACATGAGGTACCGGTCGATGTATCGGATGAGGTGCTCGTCGTCGAGGTTCTGCGCCAGCAGCCGGCCGTGCGCCGGGTTGGCGCCGCCGTTGCCGCCGACATAGAGGTTCCACCCCTCGGCGGTGGCGATGACGCCGACGTCCTTCGCGCGGGCCTCGGCGCACTCGCGGGCGCACCCGGAGACGCCCATCTTGAGCTTGTGCGGTGAGCGCAGGCCGCGGTAGCGCACCTCGAGTTGGATCGCCATGGAGACGGAGTCGAGCACGCCGTAGCGGCACCACGTCGACCCGACGCACGACTTCACGTTCCGCAGCGCCTTGCCGTAGGCGTGACCAGACTCGAAGCCGGCCTCGACCAACTCCATCCAGATGTCCGGGAGCTGTTCGAGGCGGGCGCTGAACATGTCGATCCGCAGCGCGCCGGTGATCTTGGTGTACAGGCCGTACTTCTCGGCGACGCGGGCGATGACCGCGAGCTTCTGCGGGGTGATCTCACCGCCCGGCACCCGCGGGACGACGGAGTACGTGCCATCCTTCTGCATGTTGGCCAGCGCGCGGTCGTTCGTGTCCTGCAACGTCCCTCGGCCGGCGTCGAGGACGTACTCGGTGCGTAGTGAGGCGAGGATGGAGGCGACGGCCGGTTTGCACACGTCGCATCCGCGGCCGGTGCCGAACCGGGCGAGGATCTCCTCGAAGGAGGCCAGGGAGGTGGCTTGCACGGCCTCGAACAGTTCGGCACGCGAGTACTCGAAGTGCTCGCACATCGCGGTGGAGACGGTGACGCCGGCCTTGGTGAGTTCCGCGTCGAGCGTCTTCTTCAGCATCGGCACGCACGAGCCGCACTGCGTGCCGGCCCGCGTGCACGCCTTGAGACCGGCGAGGTCGTGGCACGGCGGCGCGCTCTCGGTGCCGGCGACGGCGGCCCGGACCTCGCCCACGGGCACGTTGTTGCATGAACACAGCACCGCGTCATCCGGCAGTTCGGTGTCCGGGGCCTCGCCGCCGCCGGCCGAGAGGTAGGCGGCCGGCTCGGCCCCCAGCTCGCGGCCCAGCAGCGGACGCAGCGCAGAGTACGGCGTGGCGTCACCGACGAAGATGCCCCCCAGCAACGTCGTGGCGTCGTCCGTGGTGACGATCTTCTGGTACAGGCCGCGCGCTGGATCGGCATAGACGATCTCGAGGGCCTGCTCGGTCCGGGCGAACGCGTCCCCGAAGCTCGCGACGTCGAC
>Ga0079224_100014116_pt1 | contig 11150 bp, 6 predicted proteins | sample Stecom2015_FD_80414 | JGI IMG/M metagenome (GOLD analysis project Ga0079224, IMG submission 80414) | Agricultural soil microbial communities from Utah to study Nitrogen management - Steer compost 2015 | ecosystem: Environmental > Terrestrial > Soil > Agricultural land | place: USA: Utah...
AGCACAGGCGCCGCGACACGCCGCACATCCTCCGGCGCTACGGTGTGGCGGCCATCGAGCAGCGCGTGCGCCTTGGCACCCAGCACCAGCGCCTGCCCTGCGCGCGGACCCGCACCCCAGCGCACGTACTCCTTCACCAGTGCCGGCACGTCGGCGCGCGAGGGCCGCGTCGCCTGCGCGAGCGCAGCCGCATACCTCAGGATCGGATCCGACGCCGGCAGCTCACGCACCAGCCGCTGGAGCGCAAGCGCCTCCTCCGCGCCCATCACCGCCGCGAGCTCGGTCGTGTCGACCGTCGTCGTCGCCCGCAGGATCTCGACCTCCTCCTCGTCCGCCGGATAGTCGATCCGGATGTTGAAAAGAAAACGGTCGAGCTGCGCCTCCGGAAGCGGGTACGTCCCCTCCTGCTCGATCGGGTTCTGTGTCGCGAGCACGAAGAACGGACGCGGAAGCGCCATCGTCTCGCCCGCAGCCGTCACGTGCCGCTCCTGCATCGCCTCGAGCAGCGCGGCCTGCGTCCGCGGCGGCGTCCGGTTGATCTCGTCCGCCAGCACGATGTTCGCGAAGATCGGGCCCTTGACGAAGCGGAACCGACGAGCGCCCGTCGCCGCATCCTCCTCCAGGATCTCCGTCCCCGTGATGTCGCTCGGCACCAGGTCCGGCGTGAACTGAATGCGCCGGAACTCCAGCGCCATCGCCTCCGCGATCGAGCGGATCATGAGCGTCTTGGCGAGACCAGGAACCCCCACCACCAGCGCATGGCCGCCCGCAAGCATGGCCATGAGCACTTCCTCGACCACCTGCTCCTGGCCGATGATCCGCTTGCCGACCTCCGCACGGAGCCGCCCCGCTACGGCAAGGAGCGACTCCCGCTCCGCTCCCGACGACGACACCGCCGGCCGCACCACCGTCTCTTGCACCGTCCTCTCCCCCTCTCAGCGGCGGCGAACGACCACGATCACGCTGCCCCGGACCGCCGCGCCCCAGCGCCGCACCGCATCATCGTACGACAGGAACAGGAGCTCACCCACCTCGACCGACGGGATCTCCCGCAGCTTCTCCGCGCCCCCGAGGTTCTGGTCGTCCATGTAGACCGCAACCGCAGCGCCGGTCCGCGGGTCCCGCCGCAGCCACGGCCGCCGCAGACGCGCAACCAGCTCATACGCGTTCGGCAGGTCCGCCGCCTCGATCTCCGCAAGCGTGATTCGGTTCTGATCGGCCTTCTGCGCTGCAACCCCGGCCGCCTCTCCCGAACCACCCATCGTTCCCGAGGCACCGGCACACGCAACGGCGACGAAAGAAACCATCAGCAGCACGACGACGATGTTCGATCTCCGCAACTTGACCTCCAGGAGATGCCGAGAGCAGCGGCGAACGCATCAGGGCGATCGCAGCGCACCCGAACGGCCTGCGCGCCCTGGACACCCCGGGATTCGGGGTGGATCGACCTAGCGGTACAGCACGCTCATCAAGTAAACCCCTGAGAAGCCCAGGACCCCCACACGGCCCCGCCGGCGCGCAGCGCACGAGCGCCGCCGGGTGGTGCGGCCCGCTCCGCGCAACGCCGCCGCGGGCCGGGCTTCGGCGACGTTTCCGAGACCATCGGGTACCGGCTCTGGGCCGGTACCACGAGGGCCGCCACCGACCGGCGCCTCGGGCGCAGTGACCCGTTGCGCTCCGCTGGCAGACGCCTCGGGTGCCGTGACCTGTTGGGTTACGCCGGCGCGCGCCGCTCCCGGTGCCCTGGCCTGCTGCGCGCTACCAGCCGACGCCTCCTCGCCCGCACGCCTCCAGGTGGTGTCCTTGGGCATCACCACCAGGTGAATGTAGGCGTCCTTCGGCAGATACTTTCCGGCCGCCTCCCTCAGCTCCTCCGGTGTCACGACCTCGGCCGGGTACGGCGCCACGATCCGCTCCAGCGGCAGGCCCAGCCGGTTGTAGAGCTCCAGCTGATTCAGCCAGTACTCGTTGCTCTGGAGCGCCGTCTCGAGCTGGCGCCGCTGGATCCGCGCGACCTTCTCCAGCTCCGCCGCCGTTGCACCACTCGCGCGCACCGAATCCAGGATCGCCAGCATCTCGCGCGAGAGCTCCCGCATCCGATCCGGCGCTGACTGGAAGAAGAAAAGCGTGCGGAAGTGCTCGTCGTAGAGCCGGTACGTCCTGGCCTCCACACCCACCCCGTACGTGCCGCCGAGCTGCTCCCTCAGCCGCTCCCGCAGCCGTCTATCCAGCACCAGGGACAGCGCCCCGAGCCGCTGACGCTCCCGGAAGTACTCCTCCGGCTCAGTGGGGAACGGGCCGTCGAACGCGAGCAGCGCGTCCGACCGGGGCACCGGGTTCACTTCCATCCAGCGGGCCTGCCGGCCGACGAACGGGCGCAGGTTCGGGTCCTTCGGCGCCTCCCGCTCCTCGCTCGCCGGCAGGCTCGCCAGGTAGCGTTCCACCAGCGGCTTCACTTCCTCCACCGGCGCCGCGCCCACCACCAGGAACGTGAAGTCCCCTGCGTTGCCGAACCGGTCCCGGTGCACCGCCAGCACCTCCTCCGGCCGGGCGATCTCGGCAAGTTGGGTCGTCACCGGCAGCAGCCGCCGGTTGCCGCGCGCAAAGACCTGGTTCAACTGGTCGTGGATCGTCGCGCCGCGCCATTGATACTTCGCAACACTCGCCCAGGACGCGAGCGCCGCAGAATCGAGCCTCGGCGCCGTGAACTGGAGATACAGCATCTGGAACAGCAGCTCCAGCTCCTTCGGCGAGCCGCCCAGCTCGATCGACTCGTGCGCGTAGCCGATCTCGACCCGCAGCGGCCGCGCCGCCGCCAGCGACAGCCGCTCCAGCACATCATCGCGATCCCGGTCACCGACCCCTGCCGCCTCCGTCAGGATCGCGCCCACCATCCGCCCGGAGGTGAAGAAGAGCGAATCCGGAAGCACCGAGAAGCCGCCCGGACTCCACGCCCTGAGCAGCACCTCGTCCGGGTGGTTCCAGCTCGGCTTGAACAGCACCCGCGCCCCGTTCGAGAGCGTCCACTCCACCACGCCGGACGCCCCGTGAACCTTCTCCTCCACGATCCGCCCGGGCTCCGGCTGCCGGTCCAGGAGCGGCGCGTCCGCCGCCGCCACCACCGCAGCGTTGTCCGGCTCGAGCCGTAGCCCCGCCACCGAGTCGAAGATCGCGAGCACGCTCTCACGCGTCGGAGGCCTGAACCCCAGCGCGAACTGCGGCACGCGCACCAGCACCCTCAGCCCCTCGCGCCTCCGCCAGAACTTCGCCGCCTCCGCCAGCACCTTCGGTGTGATCGACGGCAGGAGCTCGCGCGCAAGCTCCAGCTCCTCTTCAGCACTCAGCCGCGTGCCCTCGCCAGTGAGATAGTGCTGGACGTAGCTCGCCGCATACACCCGGGACGGGCGCGCCGCCTCGCCCGCCGCCTCCCTCTCCAGCCGCCGCAACAGCGCCGCCTTGCGCCGCTCCAGCACCGGCGCGGGAACACCATGCTGGGCAATGCGCTCCAGCTCCATCAGCACCGCCCCGAGCGCTCGCTCCAGACTGTCCGGCCACGCCACGATCCGGAGCCCCACCACCTCCTGCGGCCTCACGATCCGCTGCCGGCCCATCTGCGCATCGATGAACGGCCGCAGCGGCCGCTCCCGGATCCGGAGCAACTGCTCCCGCACGTGTTCGCCAAGAAGCACCGACACCAGCTCGTGCCGCACCCGCTCCTTCACGCCCTGCGGGCGCGCCGGCGCCGGCCAGTGAACCTCCAGCCGGGGCGAGACCTTGTCCCGCAGGATGTCCACGACAGGCGCCCCGCCCGCCGGAGACTCCTCCTCCCACCGCTCGCGCGCCTGCCTCGCCGCCGGGATCCTGCCGAACCGCTCCCGGATCTCACGCTCCATCCACTCCGGATCGAAATCCCCCACCGCGATCACCGCCATGAGGTCCGGACGGTACCAATCACGGTAGAACCGACGAAGAGGCTCCGGCGTCGCGCTCTCGAGCAGCTCCGGCACGCCGATCGGGAGCCGGTCCCGGTAGCGCGTGCCCCCGAACAGCACGTCCAGCTCATGCTCGAAGAGCCGCTGGGACGCCGTGTCCCGCAGCGCGCGGCTCCGCCACTCCCCCATCACCACCCCACGCTCCGCCACCACCTCCATAGAGTCCAGCGTGATGCCCCCGCCCGCCCAGTCCTCCAGGATCCGAAGCCCCTTGTCGAGGAAGGTCGGCTCATCCGTCGGCAACGCGAGCTGGTAGACCGTCTCATCGAAGCTCGTGTACGCGTTCAGGTCCGGACCGAAACGCATCCCGCTGGACTCGACAAAGTCGATCAGCTCCTGCCGCGGGAAGCTCTTCGTCCCGTTGAACGCCATGTGCTCCAGGAAGTGCGCGTAGCCGAGCTGGTCCTCGTCCTCCAGCACGCTCCCGGCGTTCACCGCAAGCCACAGGTACGCACGCTTCTCCGGCGCCCGGTTCGCACGCACGTAGTAGCGCATGCCGTTGGGCAACGTGCCCATCCTCAAAGTCGGGTCGCGCGGAAGCTCCGCGGACACGGACCCAGCATTCCCGTGCCGTGCAGCCGGCGCGGCGCCCGTTGCGGCACACGCCGGGAAAACGCCGACCAGAGCGAGCACACGCGCCACGGTGCGCAGGACCACGGAAGCTCTCATCACGACTGGGCCCGCTGGCGTTCAAGAAGGACTTCAATGAGCTCGGCAAGCATTTCCCCTGCGTCCGATCCGATCAACTCGGCCGCGTGCACGATCATCCCGGCCTCATCGATGAGGAAAGCCCACGGGCGGTTGGCGGACCACTGCCATGTCTCACCGAACCTGTACGCCGTGACGTTGGGAATGTCGTTGTCAATGCGCCGCCTGTCAGGGCTGGGCAGGCGCCAGTAATCACTATCCGTCATCGACAACGCCGCACGCACCCCGAACGAGTCCAGCCATCGGCGGGTCAACTCTGCCTCGCGTTCCGGCGTCACGCCTTCCTTGAGGTAGCTGAAGTGTCCATGTGTCCGGGCGACGACAGTGGTTTCGAGTTCAGGGAAACGCTCCTCGAGCTGCCGCAGGGGAACGAGAACTCGCGCACAAGACGACATCGCGTACAACGTAGCGCTGTGGTCGACAACCCCTGTGCAGTTCCCTGGCGAGTAGAAGACCACGAGGGACACGCGCCCCGGCGCCGGGCGTGGCGTGCATGGATCCCCACAGCCCAGCCAATAGTCGCCCTCGAGCGTCGGGGCACGTTCACCGACCGGCATCCCGAAGAGATACGTCTCAGCCGGCCAGGTCGACGCTCGCGCCCACGTGTCCCGGCTGAACCTCACATAGGCCGCCGTGCTGTGTCGTAGGCTATCGAGGAGCATCTGCCGCCGAGAGCGGAACACAACCTGCATCAAAGCCGACATCCGATCCCCGTCGAACGCCTCGTCATCGTAAATGTTCTGTATCCTTTTCAACTCGTCCGAGAGCCTTTCCCGCTCGGACTCGGAAAGCGAGTCGGTGAGTGCCTCAATCCGCGTTGCGTACTCCTCCAGGGCCGCCGGATCGCGATAGGACCCCAAGCGCAACACGGTCCAGTACAGGAGTATCTGCTTTACTCGATCCGATAGCCGCGGCAGGTACTCGGCAAGGACGCCGTCGAACAAGTCGAGCCGGGGAGGCCGCACAGCCAGAGGCAACGCAGGATCCCCTCCTCCGCCGCCGTAGATGTGGGCGATGGTGTCGAGAACTGCGGCCACTTCACTGACCTCGTCGTCGGCCGCGATCGCGGCCAGGCGTCGATCTATGAGCGCCTTCGCCGTTTCTTCCCAACCCGCGATAACGTACAAGGGCAGGAGGAACCGAAAATCCGATAGCGGAGTCGACTCCACCTCTGCAAAGCGCTTCGCGCACCACCGGGCCGTCTCCACCACAGCTCCCGGAATTGGCTTTCGCCACTCCCCCGGATCTGTGGCGACCGTATCACGCCAGATTCCGAGGACGCGCTCCTCATGGATCGCGAGTGCTTCACGGGCTCGACTGACTGCCGCCAGACACTCCTCGACGGTCGAGTATTCCGACAGATCGACGGCCGTGTCCGGCCACTCGAACAGCGCCTGCCCGGCGACCGGTCCCACCATCGCCGCCGTGGCCACCAGGACGGACAGAATCGCTCCGGCTACTCGCATCCGGGTCCCCCTACACCGCATCGATCAGGGATGTGAAGCTGAAATCACGTGCCTTGAGAGGCGGTACGATCGCCGGCGTCAATTGACCGCCTTCGTCCTTGGTCGGCCTGAACACCGGCACCGGCTCACCGAGTTGCTCGATGTTGTTGAGCACGAGGAGCGGAGATTCCGTGAAACGGAAGTTCTTCACCGCCTTCGTGATCTCACCGTTCTCGATCAACCACAATCCATCGCGCGTCAGCCCTGTCGAAAGGAGGCTCTCCCGATCGAGTACGCGGATGTTCGAGAATCTCGTGACCAGCAGCCCCCGCCGGGTCGTGCGGATCATCTCCTCGATTGACGTGTCACCGCCGCTCATCCGGTACCCTGTCGCGCCCCGCAAGCGGTTTGCACCCTCCAGCCTTTTCACATCGGTATCGAACCTGTGTCCCAGGTTCGTGAGGACGCCACGCTCGATCCACGCCACCGGGCGAGGCCGCTCCAGTGGGTGCATGACGATCCCCAGTGCTGGATCGGCCGGATCGTGGCTGATCGTGATCCGCTCGTCGACAACCTTCATGCCCAGCTTGCTGCGCCAGAGTCCGAGTACGGCGTCGTAGGCCAGGCGCCAGGGCGACGGCGAGCCCCCTTCAGGAGTTTCACGGGGATAGAACTCCCTAACCAAGCTTCCTATGAGATCCGCGACTGCCTGTGGCTCGAGGATCACCGTGTAGCGGCCGGGCTCGATCGCGACCGGATCACGAGAGGCCTGGCACTTCTGGACCGCCCGCTCCGCGAGCGCTCCGGCGTCGATCCGCGCCCAGTCATACGAGGACAGGCCCGCCCACCCCGATCCCAGCCCCGTCGGGTCGCGCACCGTCGTCGAGCACTGGGCCTGGGTCCACCGCACGTACGGCTGATCCCCCAACGCATACTCGCCGGTGCGAAGCTCCGGGAACTCCGTGCCCAATGCGGCCAGCGCTCCGGCCCGGACCTCCAGGTAGCCGGCGGAGAGAAAACCCTTGGCTTCGGCAGGCGCGATCATCGAACGTGCGATTTCCCCACGCTCCTCCAGTCCGAGATCGTACGTCGCATCGCTCCAGATCGCGGCTTTCTGGAACGGCTCATAGAGCGGAAATTGCGGAAAGAACCCAAGCCCGCGGCCCGGTTTCGAGCCCAGCTCCGACCGCCGTTCAGCCGCGCGCACGGCAGCTTCGAGCGAGGCATCATCGAGCTGGTTGGTCACGACGGGCCCTCCGGGATTGCCGCCAGGCACCGTCCGCGCGACCGTGATCCTGATGCTCCGCCGATCACTGGCCAGGCTCATCCGATTCCGCGCCCACCGGAGCTCGCCCTGCCACCAGCTCAATATCCCGACTCGGGTGTCGCCGCCACCGCGCGCGAACGAATGCGCCCGCTCCAGGACCGCCCGGCAGTCCTCGCTCGTCAGGATCCTCGCCTCCCTCATGCCTTCCTCATGCGGTCGATCACCGTGAACTCCTCGAAGGCCGCGGCAGGCGCCGTCACGCTGTGGTACGTCGTCTGCGCGGGCTCGCCCTTGCTCGCCCGCATACCGTAGCGCCGCACGCTCGCCTCACCACCCAGCGCGACAAGCCGCTTCCACAACTCTGGCGCTCTGAAAAGAAACCCGGCCCCGGCCACTCGTGCGACGCGCTTACCACCCTTGACTTCGTAAGCCCGCCCCGCACCCCCGAGCCCGTTCAACCCCTGGAAGTCCATGTCCGGGACCATGTTCTTCACGGCGAGACCGTCCTCCAACCCCGCCACCAGGCCATCGAAGTCCACCGATTCCGGCCCGGGCGCGACGACCAGGTTGGGCGTGTGGGTGAGCGGCGCCTCCAGAGCCGATGGTGCCGCGGCGCAGCCGTGCGAGCGCGCCGGCCGACCCGCCTCCACGTATCGGTCCGCCAGCCAGGTCGCGCTCTCACGCGTCGTCTGGAAATCCCGGAGAATACCGGCCTCGACCAGCGCGAAGTGGCCCGTTTCCACGCCTTCATCGTCCCATCGGACCGTCCCCGCCCCGCCCCGCTCCGTCCGGTTCGCTCGAACGCTGAGGACCTGCGCGCCGACCTCGTAGCTCCCGAGCATGCCCACAGGGTCGCTCAGGTAGCTCGTCCCGCTGGCGTTCGCCTCGTATCCCATGACCCGGTCGAGCTGGGTCGCCGTGCCCAACGTAGCATCGACCAGGTGCGCCACCGTACGTGCATCGCAGACTACCTGATAGCGGCCCACATCCACCGGCTTGATCGGCAGGGCGTGGTCCTCCTTGATCTCCTCCATCAGGCGCCGGATGTGCTCCCGCATCGGCTGGCCCTTGTAGAGCTCCCAGCCCACACCGGCAGGCGTGAGCACGTCGAGCGCTCCTCCCGCCACAGGTCGACCATTCTCGCGGAGCGTGAGCTCGAACTTTCCCTCCGCTCGGTAGAGCCGCTGGGTACAGTAACTCCCCTCCGAGGATGCGAACGCCTTATCCTGCACCCAGAACTCGCACTCATTGCGCACAACCTTGAACTCAGGATACCGTGCAACGAAGTACGTCAGGCTTCGGAGATAGTCGACGATTTCGGCCGGTGAGACCTCGAACGGATCGATCTCGACCGGCATCGTCCAGTGTTCGTCGCGAACGGCCGGCACGCTTGCAAGATCGACCTCTCGGGCCGGCCCGAACGCCATCACCCGCGCCTGGGCGACGGCCCCACGCCCCAGCCTCACCATCACGTCCGAGCTCCACACCGGGCTGCTGGCAAAGCCCCAATACCCGTCCACCAGCACCCGGACGCCCACGCTCAGCTCCTCACTATCCCCGACGTTCTGAAGGGCGCGTGGCTCGTCGGCTTTCTGGAAAATGCGTCTCCGTGTACGTGTCAGCCGCACATCGGCATAGGCGGCCCCGGCCGCGCGCGCCGCCTCCACGGCGCGGAACGCGAGCTCCCTGCCGCGTGGCGCCCGGATCGACTGTACCGGCTCCGGAACGGGGCCGAGGCGTGCGACGAGCGGACGCGGGAGAGCCGCGAGCGCCGCAACGCTCATCCCGGCCTTCAGCAGATCTCGCCGACTCACGGTCATGGCTGCATCCCCGTGATCGACGTCGGGTCTTCGGCAACAATGACGCGCCCGCTGAGCCCTGTGAGACTGCTACTGAAGCGGTAAGAGCCAGGCACGGGGAACCGGCGGCCGCGAACTGCATCCATTAGTTCGTTGGTGGAGCCGTCGAACGGGGCTATGTCACCACCGTCGCAAAAGGCGCCGCCAAGGATCGCACACACCTCCGCAAGCCCTTCGACGTTCGTGGGATCGTCGAACGTGATGTCCACCGGAGTCCACGAAAAATTCACCCAGATCACATAGCCGCCCGGCCGGATCATCACTTCCGACGGCGTCATGACGAGCTTGCCATCCGTCCAATCGTTGATCTGGATCCCGTGAACGAACGGTAGCGTCACCGTGAAGTAGGCCGTGTCGGCTCTGTGAGCCCCGTATGCCATGGTGCGGGCCACGATGCCCACTTCTCCCGGTGCGTGCACCTTGGTTACCGCGCCCGATCGCCGGTCGATTTCCGCGATCTTCGGATCGAGCGACCAGTACTCGATCTCGAGCCCCTTGACCGGATCTCCATTATCATCCAGAGCGCGAAGTGTTAGCACGGGCCACACCCGGATCCCGGCGATTTGCTCCAGAAGCAACTGACCAACGACCCCATACCTGGGGAGCACTGCCCAAACCGCATCGTCCGGCTGTTGCGGCTTGATCGAAAACGTCGCGAGCTTCGGCGGGTCGGCGTCCGCGATGACGTTGACGAACGCGGTGTCGGCGTGCCGGACGTTTCCTTCGGCCACGATCTCCGCGATGACCTGGACCCCGGTCGCGGGCCGCCTGGCCTGCAATAACCCGTCCGTTGTGACCCACACCGCCGCCGTGTCCAGAGACCGAAACGCTGCCTCGGGCAGTCCGGTCATGGCCTCTCCGAGCCCGTCGCGCGGCGTCGCTCTCAACCGAACCGTGTCGTAAGGAGCCACGGTGGACAGGTTGACCGCCCGGTGATCGAGTGTGAGCGCCATGAACAACTTGGCCGGATCCGTCGTGGGCTCGAAGGTCGCGGGCGGCCGCCATGAATCGCACCCCGTCCACAGACCCGCTCCGATCAGCCAGACGCTGAGATGCTGCGCGACACGAATCGAAACGGCACGCCGTCGCCCCCTGTCATGTAAAGGCTGCATGATCGTTCCCTATGCGCCACGTGCGGCGCAGCCGGTGAAGTGACGGTTGTAGATCTGCTCTGTGTGCGGGATCGGGAGGTCCACGTACGGTCCGTAGGTCAGTCCGCCCCTCGAGGGGTGGTAATAGGGCCCAATGGGGTATACCTCGTGCGGCGTTCTCCCATAGTGCCGGAGCAGCCGGCGCATATCGCCCTGACGCTGTCCGGTGAGGAACAGCCAGAACGCACGCTCTCGGAACAAGACGTCGACTCGCGCCCGATCGTCCCCAGGATCGCTGAGATCTTCCAGCGGACCATCGACCGGGGGCACGATGCTCGTCCAGGCCGTTCGCCGCAGGTGGTTCAGCTTCCCCAGCCAGGTCGTGACGTCCCCGGCCCGAAGCGCGGCCTCGGCCTCGACGAGGCGAGCCTCAACTCCACTCGCCAGCAGGATTGCGCTCGAGCCGTCGGGTGAATACTTGCTCGGGAAGTAAACATGCATCCCCCGCGAATTCACTCCCCACGACGGCTCGACCCGGGTTCGCGCGTCACCGCTCGAGATGTAGTCGAGGCCGTTGCTCCCCTTTCGGTCCGCGACCGTGAGGTGCCATAGCGAACCTGCATGAGTGAAGGCATACGACCCCTTGTTCGGATTCCCACTGGCAATTGAATAGACAACCTCGTAACGGAACTCATCCGGGACGGCCGCCACTGCAGCTGCCGCATCGGCGAACCTGCCCAGACCAAGCAGCGCTCGCGCCTTGCCCACCCTCGCAAGGTTCGCGAACC
>Ga0079224_100014117_pt1 | contig 11150 bp, 10 predicted proteins | sample Stecom2015_FD_80414 | JGI IMG/M metagenome (GOLD analysis project Ga0079224, IMG submission 80414) | Agricultural soil microbial communities from Utah to study Nitrogen management - Steer compost 2015 | ecosystem: Environmental > Terrestrial > Soil > Agricultural land | place: USA: Utah...
CAGCCGAATCTCCGTGCCCGAGCTTAAGCGCAAATACTCCGCGCCGCGGCGGGAAAACACGTCGTCAATCGTGTCCCGGGCGACGACCAGCTCGCCGCGCTCGCTGCGGTACGTCACTTTGGTAGGCAGACGAAAGGTAGCTCGCTCGATGAGCTGATCGTGCATGGTGCAGTCGATAGGTGCGTAACCGGTCCGCCGGCCTTCCTCATTGACCATGGCTTTTGCCCCCCGCGTGCTCAACGTCGGGGCCGTGCGGCGCGCAGCCCTTCTATCACCGCAGCCAGCAGCCAGTCCCGCTCCCCGGCAATGTCCTCGGTCAGGCGGGCGGCGGCTGCGACGACCAACCACTGCTCGTATTCGGTCCAACGGTCGGGCGTGGCGCCCATGTACTGGTGCAGGTACGTCTCGTGGAACAACTCCAGCCCCGCTTTTTCCTGCTCGTCGACGCCGCCGCTATTAAGATGTCCCAACAAAACGACGGACGTGCGAGCCACATCGGCCAGGGGGTTTCCCAGCGCGGCATCGATCCAGTCAATGATCACCGGCCCGTCGGCGGACATGATCACGTTTGCTGGATGAAAGTCGCCGTGACACAGCGCGCTGCCGGCGGGAAGCCGTTCGAGCAGCCCAAGCACTGCGGCCCGGTGGGCCGGCGCCAATCGCTGGCCGTGGCGGATTTTGCGCTCCAAACGTTGCCGTTGGTCCGGCAGACGAGTGACGCGGACGGGCGCTTGATGCAAAGCCAGGTGGAGGCGCGCCAGCTCCGTCGCCCAGCGCTCCATGTCCTCGGGCCGGGCCTGAATTTTTTCCAAGAGCGTGGGCCCGTCCACGCGCTCAAACACAAGACCCCACCGTCGGCCGTGCCGCACCAAGTCATGGACCGTCGGCGTGGCTACGCCGCAAGCACGAGCCGCGGCCGCGTTGTGCCGTTCCAGCTCCAACTCGGGGAGGGCCGCCCCACAGTGAAACAACTTCAGGATCGTGCCTTCGCCCCACGAGAAAATTTCCGCGGTCCGCCCCGACGCGACGGGCGCGCCCAAAGGAGTCTCGCCCACGCTTTATTCCTCCCGTCGTGCCACACCGCGCTGAATCCCGGCGGCGATAAGAACACGGCTTGGTATCGGCGCGGCGCCGAATTACAGCCGAAACGAGAACATGACTTGTTCCTGACTTTGGCCGCCTGCGGCCGTGTACAGGCCCAGGGCGGCGTCATTGTCCGGTTCCGTCAATACCCACGCTTCGGCGCAGCCCAGTCGCCGCGCCAACGCGAAAAGCTCGTGCAAGATGGCGGTCGCGACGCCCTGACGCCGATGGCTCGGCGCCACGGCGACTTCGTTGATCCACAGCTCGGGCGCGGGTTTGTCCGGATGCACGTAGTGCAGGCCCGATGCAAACCCGACGACGGTACCGTGCTCCAAAGCGACGACGATGTGATGGCGCGGGTCGGCCAGAAACTCCCGAGTCGCGTCCGGGTCGACGGCATAGTCAAACACGCCCGCCGCCACGCGGCTCAGCACGTCGCCGTCGTCCGGTCCCAGCACCTTGACTTCAACGGACATTCGGCTCGTCCCCTTGTATGAAGAGTTGAATCCACCTTCGGCGCGTCGATTCTCGGTGCAGCCTTTGGGCGGGGTGTCGTCTACAACGGAAAGCCCGCGTCCAGCAAGTCACGGCGCAGCCGTTCCACATCCTTGTACAGATGCGCACGCATGCCCAGCGCAGCCGCGGTCTTCACGTTTTCCGGGTGATCGTCGACGAAGAAACTCTGGGCCGCCTCAACGCCGACCCGATTCATGATGATGCGGAACACTTCCGGATCGGGCTTGGCCACGCCCAGCTCCGACGTGTTGAAAATATAGTCGAACTCATCGTCAATGCCCAACTGACGCAGTTCCAAGGGCAGGCGCGACGTCGCGTTGGTGATGAGGCTGACCGGCACCTCACGGCGCACAGTACGGACCAGCGCCAGCACCTCCTCGTCCACCCGCGCCGGCGCCGCGTCCCACCGCCGGATCAATTCCGCTACGTCCAGCTCCGGGTGAACGTCCCGCAGCCGGCGGCCGGTCTCGGCCCGCCACTCCTCGGCGGAAATGCGGCCGGTGGTGACTTGCGTGAGCAACTCCGGCCCGAAGGCCACCTCCGCGAACGCGCCGCGCGGCAAGCCTAGCGGGGCTTCGACTCGGGCGATGTAATCGGCTTCCCATATGCGGATGACTCCGTCCAAATCGATAAACAAAGCCTTGATCAACACCCTGCTCCCTTCCCAAGTCATGGCCCGGGGCCGCTCCCGGCTCGCCTTGCCTCCGACCACTCTTGCTAGCCGGTCCGCCCTTTACCCGCTTCCCCGCTGCTTCCCCGGCGCGTCCCCGCCGTCCTGCCGCCGGTCAGCCCAAGGCGGCCCTTTAGGACGGGCCGACGACCCGCTTGGCCATCAAGATGTCGTGCTTGCCGAACCCGTTGGCGTCCGGCAGCACACCTACCACGGAAAAACCCACTCGCTCGTAAAAACGGAACGGGTGGCCTTGCGTCTCGGCCAGTCGGGCCAGGGCGCCTAGCACGTCGGGGTACAAATCCCGTCCAAAAATGTTGGTACCACCGAAGTCATCGTCGGTGCCCAGCCAGATGGTGGCCACGCCCGCGGCACGGGCTTCGTGCTCCAGGGCGCGGACCAAACGCGTACCCCAGCCTTGCCGTTGGTAAGGCGGGTCCACCGCCAGAGGATGCAACTCCCACGTGAACTCGGAATGGCGAATGGCGCCAACCCATCCCCGCAATTCGTCGCCATCGAACGCGCCCAGGGCGAAGCGCTTCGGGTTCGTCACAAACGTGTTCACTTCGGCCGTGGCCGAGACGTCATCATGCCACGCCGACGGCACATGGGCCAGCGCCGCCATAAGGATGCGAGCCGCCTCACGTCGCTCGGCCTCGCTCAAGTCGTCAAAATCCCGCATGCGCACCGTCATCGGTCGCCCCCCAGGTCTCGGTGTCCGCCTGCGCATCCCGTACCGCACCGTCTTCCACCGACGGTGGACCGTAGTGCTAGATTGTTCTTCGAAACAGATGGCACTCGTACACGCGCTCGAAACGCCGCTTGACGGCTTTGCGGTCGGGCCCGCCGTAGTGCGCGAACGTGTACACCGGAACGAGCCGCGGGACTTGCGACTCCACGACGCCCTTATGGTCGCCGACGCCGTTCAAGTAAACATGAAGGTAATGATAAATGCTGCGAAAACCTTGCGCCTCGTACCAGTGAACCGCCTCTCCCGGAACTCGCGTCCACGCTTCGACGAAACCGATTCCAAGGCGGCGAAGCTCTCGCACCGCCTCCTCCAATAGGCGGGCGGCCACGCCTTGCCGCCGAAAGTCGGGATGCACGGCTACGTGGTGGATGACCGCGCCCAGGTCCGTACGAGGATCCGACTCCGCCTTGTACGCCACCGTGCCGGGCTCGCGTTCGTACTCGACGTCCAGCAGCCCGACCACGGTCCCGTCCACCTCCGCCACCAGCTCGACGGCGGGATTGTCGTAGCGTTCTTTGCTCGTCAGCACGTTGTCGTAGTAGGGCGAATCGAGAAAGGACAACACGCGACAGCGCACCCAGGACGTCTCGTCCTCGGGAGCAAAAGGCCTTACCCGGATTTGCATGCGTTCCCTCCCAACGACTCTCCGCTGAAGATGCACGTGTCAAGGATGGGACTGGACGTACACGATGAGGTCACCTCGTTCACGGCGTGAGCGCGCACCGTTCTGATGTTTTCGATGGACCCTGCCGATCCCTCCTTCGAATCGTGCCACACCATGTCCGCGACGTCAGGGTTCACCCCGATCAGACTATGTCCCGCTCCTCCGCCGGCGTCTCGTAATCTGCAGCGTACGTTTCCAGCCACTCCTGCCACATCCGGGTGTCGCAAACCGTGTGAAGCGCCGCCTCGTTGTCGACTAAGTAGGAGGCGGCGGCCCGGTACGCTCTGCCGAGTCCCGCCGGCTCGCCGGCCGCCAGGGCCAGGAAACCTCCCAGCAGGAAGCGCATGAAGCGAATGCCGTGCCGCAAGTACCGCAAGGAAGCTTCCACTCCCGGCCCTCCCGCATCGGGAGCCCCGCCCCCGGCCGCACCGGCGCCGGCCGGGCCCACGCCCGACGGCGCCAGCGCCGCGTCCACGCGAGCGGCCAGTCGGTCCAGCACCGTGGCCGCCTTCCGCACCCTTTCCTCGTACGCGGGGTCCGCCTCGGGCTTCGGCTCGAACAGCAAATCCGAGTCCAACAACGTGCTCAGTTGTTCCAGGTGCCGCTGAACCCAAAGCCCGTGACGACCGAACGCCGCCGCGAAATAGTCTCGCTTGACGGCGTCGAAGGTCCGCTCCTTGTTCCAAAGCGTCCTGCCCGCCACTTCCATGGCTAGGCCGGTCGGAAAAAAACAGCGCTGAACCTGGCAGTTGACCAGACCTTGCAGCGCCAGCCGGTCCAGCGCCCGGATATCTTCGTACAGCACCCGGGCGATGGCCAGGCCCGTGGGCTCCACGATGGAATGTTTCCAAAGCAGATGGTAGTCGAAGGCGAAACTGTCGCCGGCGAACTGTTTTTTCCACTCGCGAAAGTAGTGGACGTTGACGGCGGTGGACGTGGGAAACGTGTTGTTGTTCAACCGAAACGGCGTCGGCCGCTCGCCGGGCTCCGCCCGCTGAACGTCGGGTGCATCGGCTTCTCCTTGCTCCCCACGGTCTCCGAGCAGCGTCGTGCGCCACGTGCGGGTCAGCGGCGCGAACATGAGAATGAACCGCTCCTCACGGCGCAGCCGGGATTTCTCGGGCGCCCACAGCAAGTCCGCGTAGGCCAGGAACACGATTTTCGTGTCGGCGCCCGCGGCGTCCAGTTGTTCGTCCACCGCGTTGAGCAAGTCGACGTACCAATCCGAAGGGCGCTTTTCCGAACACCCGCTGCATTCGCAGCGGTTGTTCCAGCCGTCCGACAGCCACACGTGCAGCAAGTCCACTTCGGGATGGTTCAGTGCGTAGGAGACGATGTAATCTCTTAGCGTCCGGAACGCCTCCGGGTTGGACATGCACAGCTCCGTGTCGATGGGCACGCCTTTCCACCACGTGCGCCGGCCGTCGACCAAGGCCAGCAGATTTTGCTTTTCCGGCGGCAGCGTCATCTCGGTTTGAATCCAGCCCAGTCCCGGCTGACCCAGACTTTCGCACGTCCATCCGTGTCCGACCATCTGCAGCGCCAGACCTCGGGCTTTCACCGCCGCCGCGAGCCGGGCCGTATACGCCTCGGCGTCCTCCACGGGCATCGTGTTGGCCTCGCCGTCGCGGTCATACCAGCGGGACCAAAAGATGTACGCGTTCTGAAACTGAATGAAGTACGTATTAAACCGCTTCTTCACCATGTAGTCCACCATGGCCAGCGCGTGTTCGATGGACACGCCGCCTTCGATGCAAACGCCGCGATATCGGTAATCCGGGAACTCGGCCACGTCGTAGCCGTCGACGGTCAAATGCACGCCGCCGGGCAGCACTTCCCCGTCGGCGCCCGCCCGCACCCAGCGGCAGCCCAGGCTTTCCAGGTAGGCGTAGACGGCGTACAAAACGCTGCGCCCGTTGACGCCCGCCAAAAGCAGACCCCCGAGTCCGTCGGAGCGGATGTAAAACCCATCGTCCATCGGATGCGTCAACCCGGGATTCGGGAACACGTCGCCGAACTGCTCCCGCAATCCGAGCCAAAACCCGGGCCGGCCCGGTTCGTAACGGTGGACGACGATGACGTCCAGTTCCAGACCCGCGATTTTCGCGGCATAGCGCCGCAGCTCGTCCGCGCCGTGGCCGACGGCCGGGTCGCTCGACATACAATAAATGTTCATAAACGTCTTATCCTTTCGTGGCGCCGGCGGCGACGCCCCGGGTAATTTGGTTGCGGAAAAGCAAGTAAAACACCACCATGGGAACGAGGCCGATGACCAGCGCGGCAAACTGTTTGCCGTGGTCCGTGCCGACCGCGCCGGAAAAGCTCAAAATGCCGACGGGCAGCGAGCGCAAACTGCGGCTCGACACGAGGATGTTGATGAGGATGAACTCATTCCACAGCCCCTGCACCGTCAAGATGGCCAGGGTGACGATGACCGGCCTCGACATCGGGGCGACGATGGACCAAAAGATGGTCCAGTAGCCGGCGCCGTCGATGCGGGCCGATTCGATGACCGCGTCGGGAATGCCTTGAACGTACTGGGTGCACAAATATACCGCGATGGGCATGCTGACGCCCACGTACACGATGAGGACGGCCCAAAACGTGTTGTACAGCCCGACCCAGTTGGCCACGAGAAACAGAGGCACCAAGATGGACTGGATCGTGAGCAAAATCCCGATGACGAAGCTGCCGTACAGAATCGGCGTCGCCCGGGACCGGAGCTTGGCAAACGCGAATCCCGCGGCCAAAGCGAGCAATATAGTCAGAGTCGTAGCCAGACCGGAATACAAGATGCTGTTGATGAACAGCCGGGTGAAATCGCCGGTTCGCCATGCCAGCGCATAGTTTTGGAAATGCCACGTCTCCGGCCATCCCAGCGGATTGAGTTGGAAGTCACGATTGGATTTGAAGGAACTGAGGACGAGCCAAAACAGCGGGTAAAGCGTGGCCACGGTGAACAGGACGAGCACCGTATAAATTGCCGAGCGTGCCGCGAAGGACACGTGGGCCGAGCGCTCCGGAACCTTCATGTCTCCCGACCTCCAACCCGGCTTTCAATCCAGCGCAACACCAGTATCAAGACGACGCTGAACAACACCATGAACGTAGAGATGGCGTTGGCCAGCGGATAGTCGGGGGCGCCCCGGAACGCGCTGTCATACATGTACAGCGCCAGGACGGACGTGCGCCGCGCCGGGTTGCCCGACGTCATCGCGTAAATAAGATCGAAACTTTTCAGCGACCCGGAAATGGCCAAAATGGCCGTGGTCAGCACGACGCCGGAAAGAGACGGCAACACCACGTGCCACAATATCTGACCTTCATTGGCGCCGTCCAGCGCCGCGGCGTCGATGACCTCGGGACTCAGTTTTTGCATGTTCGCGAGGAATATGATCAAGTAAAATCCCGTGTAGAGCCACAACATGACGAACAAGACGGGCACGATGGCCAATTGCGGATGGAGCGGCAGTGTGTTCACCCAGCCGGGCTTGATGTACTGCATCAGTTTAGTGAACGCTCCAAAGGGGCTGAAAAACGACTTCCACAAAATGGCGACGACGATGGTCGAGATGACCGACGGCAAGTAGATGACCGCTTGAAAAAAACCCGGCCGGCGGACGAGTCGGCGGTACAGCACGTAGGCGAGGCCGAATCCCAGCGGGATCTGGCCGAAGACGGAAATGAGAATGATGTACACGTTGTTCTTTAGGGAGATCCAGAAAAACCGATCCTGAAACATCTTGCTGTAGTGATGGAGCCCCACGAAGTTGATGGGCTCACCGCCGAACAGGGGACCTCCCTTGTAATCGCTGACGCTCAACAGGACGGAAAAAACCGTCGGCACGGCCATGACGGCCGCGTACACCAGCAGCGCCGGCAGCACGAACAAGACGTACGCCCGCCGCTCTTCCCGGCGCGCCGGACTTGCTTTCATCGCCGCTGTCCCTCCCTCGGGCGTAGTCGGGGGGAGGCCCGGTGCGCCCGGGCGCGAGACCGGAGGCCCGCCCGGGCGCACCACATACACGCCTCGTTAATGGTCACCTGGCTGTACTTCTCCACGCGTCGAAGGCCGCTTGCACCGTGGCCGCGACTTCCTCCGGCGTCGAAAATCCGAGCCCGATTTCTTGCAAACCAACGTTGATGGGCCCGAACACTTCCGACGGGAAAATGTCGTCGAGCACGTACGTGCCTCCGTACTCGCCGTAAAACGACGCCCGTGCCCGCGCCAGCGGCTCAAGCCGCTGGCTGGTGACGCCCTTGCGGGACGGGAACGCGGTCCCGGTTTCCAGTCGCACTTGCTGCGCCCGCTCCGACGTCAGCCACTGGACCAGCGTCCACGCGGCCTCCTCCTTGGCCGAGCCGGCGGGAATGGCCGCGTTGATGCCAAACCCGGTGCCCGGCAGCGACGACGTAGTGCGGCTGTTTTTCTCCCCGGGAATGGCCGGGAACACCGTCAAGACGTAGTGGTGCTGTTCCTCAGGAGGGATCAGCGCCTCGCCGGTGGCCGGATCCGTCAAAAACGCGCTGGTGGCCCAGTCGCCGTCCACGAGAAACGGCGCCCGGCCCGACGCGAACAGCGGCTTGGCCTCGCCGTACGGCGTGAGCAGGCTGGTGACGCTCAGGACACCGTCGTCAAACAGCCGCCGGTAAAACCGCAACGCCTCGACGAACGGCGGGTCGGTGAATTTCGCCTCGCCGGCCAGAACCGCGTCGAAGAATTCATTGCCGGCCAATCGCCCGGCGATCATGCTGAACAACGTCGACTGCACGACCCAGTCGTCTTCCGCACCCATCAGAATAACTTCCTTGCCAGCGGCCCGCAGCGCCGGCACCATGGCCACCAGATCCTCATACGTCTCGGGAACGGCCAACCCCAGCTCGTCCAGCATCTTCACGTTGACGAACAACACGTGGGTGCTGGTCAATCCGATGGGAATCATACCCAGGTAGCCGCCGGCTTGAGGCACCAGCGCGGCCGGGGAAAACTCGTCGGCTGCGTCGCCCAGCAACGGCGTCAAGTCTTTGACCAGACGGTTGACGTGAAGAGTGGTCGAGCGGCCTCCGGGCCACATGTACAGTACGTCGGGAAGCTGCCCGGCCGCGGCGTACGCTTCCGTCTTTTGATGAAAGGCCTCCAGGAACAAGTCTTCCCGCTCGATTCTGATGTTCGGGTAGGCGGCGGCGAACGCGTCCCAAATCTCCGCCTCTTCGCGCTGAATGCCCGCCGCCGACTGGTCCAGGTAGTTCAATACCCTCAGCGTGATCACTTCATCGCTTTGCGCCGCGACGGGGCCGGGAACGCAGACCAGCGCCAGCGCCGCCAACAGGAACACCCATACCGAAGCAGCCTTCAACCTATCGCGCACCGTCAAATCCCCCCTCTTGATTCGGACCTGTCGCTCTACACTGACAATTGCCCGCCACCCGCCGGGAGCGTACCCTGATCCCCTCACCCCCTTCACGCATCCGCCTGCCCGGCCCACCGCCGGATGCCGCCGGACTCCGCCGTCAATACGTCGGGCGGACTAAACAACCGATTGGTCACCAACCCCACCGCACCGAGCAAGTCGCTGTCCTCGCCCAGCCTGGACGGCTGCACCGCGACCTGTTTATCGAGGCCGGTTCGCTTCATCGCCTGCTGCACGCCGGCTTGAACACCGCTCAGAAACTCGGGGCTGAACCGGCCCCAGACGCCGTCCACGATGATCTGGTCCAAGTCCAACATGGCGGCGGCCGCGGTCAGCGCCAGCGTCAACGTGGACTTGGCCTCCTCGATGAGGAGGACGGCCGCGGCATCACCCTTTTTTGCACTGTCGAAAAAAGTCTGTTTGTCAACGGATCGACCGGCAGCCGCCGCATACCTCCGCAGCACGTCCGGCATGGATACATACGTTTCCAGACACCCCCGCTGCCCGCAGCGGCACGGGTGGCCGTCCGCCACGAAGGGTATGTGCCCGATCTCCCCCGCCATGCCCCTCGGGCCCGTCACGAGCTGTTGTTCGAAGACTATTCCGGCGCCGACGCCGGCATCCGTTTTTACGTACATGACGTTGCCGCCGTCCCCGGCCCCGCCGAACCACATTTCCGCCAGCGCGCCGGCGTTAGCGTCGTTCTCCACCAGCACCGGGAGCCCCAACGCTTCCTCCAGCATCCGGGCCACGGGCACGTCCCTCCACCCCAAGTTCACCGACCGGACGACCGTGCCGTCGTCGCTCCGGACCACGCCGGCCACCGCCAAGCCCACGCCCAGCACGTGGCTGCGTTTCCGGACTCCGGCGTCGGTCAGCAGTTCGTCGATGCGCTCGTGGAGTTCCCGAATGAGAAATTCCGGATCCCATCCGTACGGAGCGTAGGAAATTTTGCGAACCGGCCGTCCGTTGAGGTCGAAAATCCCCAAGGACACGGTATCCCGCATCAGTCGAACGCCGATGACGTACAGCTTTTCGTAGTCCAGCCGCAACATGACCGGTGGACGTCCGCCCGTGGAGGTGCCGAGGCGTTCTTCAACGATGATGCCTCGTTTGATGAGCTGGGCGGTAATCCTGGAAACGGTGCTGGGACTCATGCGGGTCAGTTCGGTCAGCTCCGACCGCGAACACGAGCCGGCGCGGTGCAGCGTTTGCAAGACCGCCGCCACGTTGTACGACCGAACCACACTGGTGCTGCTGAGCGTACGCCTGCGCATAGTCCGGACCTCGCATCGCCAACTTATTTTCACTCTGAAATTATGTTGCCACAAGCGTACCATGAGAGGACTAGGAAGGCAAGGGGAAATTTTCTTTCATCCGCGGGCGCGAAGTCAACGCCAATCTGAACGGGTCCCGCGCGCCTACACCCGGAGGAGCCCCCGGAACCCTCGACTGCCGTAGTACGAGTCGGCGCCGTTGTGGTACACGAAGACGTACCCGTAACGTCGGTCGCAAAACAACGCGCCGCCCAGGGAGCGAATATCGTCCGGCGTCTTCACCCAGCTGGACGTCTTGGTGTCGAATTCCCTCAGCGTCTGCAGCCTGCGGTACTGCTCCTCCGTGAGCATCTCGATGCCCATGGCCGCCGCCATTTCCATGGCGCTGCCCGTCGGCTTGTGCTTTTTGCGAGCCTCCAGAGCGGCGCGGTCGTAGCACAGGCTGCGCCGTCCCGCAGGGCTTTGCGGGGCGCAATCGCAAAAAACGAACTCGCCGGTGACGGCATCGTAGTCGATGACGTCCGGCGCTCCGCCGGTGCGCTCCATCTCGTGGAGCGACCTGACCTTGTCCGGATGGGCCGCCAACCTGGCTTCCACTTGCCGCCACTCGACGCCCGGATGCCGGTGCATGTTCTCCTCGAAGCGCCGCTTTAATGTCGACAACAGCTCTTCAGGCACCAACGTCTCCATGCGCGGGCCCACCTTTCGTCGGCCGACCACCGTCCACCGCGCCCGCCGCCTTCTGCACCCGCCAGTCGTGCGGCAGCAAGTCCCGGAG
>Ga0079224_100014118_pt1 | contig 11149 bp, 8 predicted proteins | sample Stecom2015_FD_80414 | JGI IMG/M metagenome (GOLD analysis project Ga0079224, IMG submission 80414) | Agricultural soil microbial communities from Utah to study Nitrogen management - Steer compost 2015 | ecosystem: Environmental > Terrestrial > Soil > Agricultural land | place: USA: Utah...
AGCGGGTTCGTCGTCAAGGACACCCCGGCGGGCGAGCTCGCCGAGGCGGTGCGCAAGGTCCATGCCGGCCTGCGGGTGGTGGACCCTGCCCTCGCCACCGAGTCTCTGGCCGGTGGCGCCAATCCGCTCACCGACCGCGAGCGCGAGGTGCTGCGCGAATGCCTGGACGGCGCGCCCGTCGCCGACGTCGCCGCACGGGTCCACCTCTCACCCGGGACGGTGCGCAACTACCTCTCCTCGGCGATCGGCAAGACCGCCACCTCGAACCGGGTCGAAGCGGCCCGCGCCGCGCAGCGCAACGGCTGGCTGTGAGGCCCGCCGTCAGCCGAGCAGCTCGTGGAGGGACACCGACGCCGCCAGGAGCGCCCGTGACCGGCGGATGATCGCCATATCGTGGCTTGTCAGCGCCTCGTCCAACTCGTCATGACGAGAAGCGCGGGGCAGCCGGTCCATGAGCTCGCGGGGTCACGGCGGGATAAAGAACCCAGCGCGTCCCTATTCCTTTTCCGGGGCGATTCTGCTTGGGTGAGCGGGCGAAGGGGGGGCCGTCGACGGCCCAGCAACGACGCTCGAAGGGGCTATCGATGTCGCACCGCACGTCCGTCCGCACTTGGCTCGAGGCCGCCGCCGCAGGATCGGCGCTGCTGCTCGTCGGAGTTCCGTCCGCCGGCGCCGATCAACGCGAGACGCCGGCCGAGCACGAGGTCGCCGCGGCCGACGCTGCGGCGGCCGAGGCCTACTGGACGCCGGAGCGCATGCGTGCCGCGGCGCCTGCCGACGTCCCGGCCGCGGAGCGTGCCGCCGCCCCCTCGCCGGTCGCCTCCGGGACGCCGCGCGCCATCCCGGGCCACGGGCCGCAGGCCGGCCGCGACCGAGGTGATCAGGGCAGCGGCAACGGTCAGGGCCACGGCCAGGTCCAGGGCGGCGGTCACGGCAACGGGCCGGACCGCGCGAGTGCCGAGGCGCCGGTGCCGCACATCGGCAAGGTGTTCTTCACCCTCGGCGGCCAGGACTACGTCTGCTCCGGCAACGCCGTCGTCTCCGGCAACGAGTCGACCGTGGCCACCGCCGGTCACTGCGTCAACGAAGGCCCGGGCGAGTTCGCCACCCGCTGGATCTTCGTCCCCGCCTACGACAACGGCAACGCCCCGTACGGTGAGTGGGCCGCGACGTCACTGCTGGCGCCGTCGGCCTGGACCGACCAGGGCGACATCTCCCACGACACCGGCTTCGCCGTCGTCGACTCGGAGGAGGGAAGCACCCTGACGGACACCGTCGGCGCCTCCGGCGTGGCCTTCAACCAGCCGACCGGGGAGTTCTACACCGCCTACGGATACCCCGCCGCCAGCCCGTACGACGGGCAGTCCCTGGTCTCCTGCGCCGGCCAGGCCGGCCCGGACCCGTACGGCCAGTCCGACTCCCAGGGCATCGAGTGCGACATGACCGGCGGCTCCTCGGGCGGGCCGTGGTTCCTCGGCACCAACAGCTCCGGCATGCAGAACTCGGTGAACAGCTTCGGCTACACCGACGTCCCGGGCACGATGTTCGGGCCGTACTGGGGTTCGGCCATCGAGGAGACCTACCTCACCGCGCAGGAGTGAGCGCGTGAACGGCGTCGAGCGGCAGGACCTGGAGGACGACCCGGACGACCAGCGGGCGCACTTCGACGCCGCGACCCGGGACGCCGCCGTGCCGCGCAGGCTCGAGCGCCCCGGCCGGGAGGCGGGCTGCGAGAGTCCTGAGGACGACGAGGCGGAAGCGAGCTCCGGGCCTTCCTGATGGTGAGAAGCCGCCGCGCCTCGTCGGCCGGGATGCGACACTGCGGCGAGTGAGCACTGCGACCATCCGTGACGTCGTCGCCGAGTTGCGTGCCGCCGTCGACGGGGAGGTCGACGCCTCCGACCGGCGACGCGCCGAGTACAGCACGGACGCCTCCAACTACCGCGTCGTGCCGCAGGTCGTCGTCGCGCCGCGGGACGTCGACGACGCGCTCGCCGCGCTGGACGTGTCCCGGCGCACCGGCGTCCCAGTCACCGCGCGCGGTGCCGGCACCTCGGTCGCCGGGAACGCTGTCGGCACCGGGATGGTCCTGGACTTCTCCCGGCACATGAACCGGGTGCTCGACCTCGATCCGCAGGCGCGGACCGCCGTGGTCCAGCCCGGCGTGGTGATGTCCGACCTGCAGGCCGTGGCGAAGCCGCACGGGCTGCGCTTCGGGCCCGATCCCTCCACCCAGAACCGCGCCACCCTCGGCGGGATGATCGGCAACAACGCGTGCGGGCCGCACGCCGTCGCCTACGGGCGCACCGCCGACAACACCCGCGAGCTCGACGTCGTCGACGGCACCGGGCGGCGGCTCACCGCAGGCGCGGGTTCCCTCGACGCGGTGCCCGGCCTCACGGAGCTGGTGCATTCCGAGCTCGCCACCATCCGCACCGCGCTGGGACGGTTCAAGCGCCAGGTCTCCGGCTACTCCCTCGAGCACCTGCTGCCCGAGCACGGCAACGATCTGGCCAAGATGCTCGTCGGCAGCGAAGGCACCCTCGTCACCGTGCTCGGGGCCACGGTCGACCTGGTGCCGGTGCCCGCCGCGCCGGTGGTCGTGGCGCTCGGCTACCCCGACATGCCCTCGGCCGCCGACGCTGTCCCTGCTCTCCTCGAGCACGAGCCCCTCGCGGTCGAGGGTATCGACGCCCGGCTCGTGGACGTCGTCCGCCGCCACAAGGGCGACGCCGCCGTGCCGGACCTGCCGGACGGCGCGGGGTGGCTGCTCGTCGAGGTCGGCGCCCGTGAGGGCGAGAACGAGGACGACGTGCTTGCCCGGGCGCGTGCACTGGCCGCCGCGGGCGGCACGGGGGCCGCCGCCGTGGTTCCGGCCGGGGCTCAGGCGGACGCACTCTGGCGGATCCGCGCCGACGGTGCGGGCCTGGGCGGACGGACACCGTCCGGCGTGCCGGCCTGGCCCGGCTGGGAGGACGCCGCCGTCCCGCCGGAGCGGCTCGGCGACTACCTGCGCGACTTCGAGGCGCTGATGGCCGACGGCGGCATCGACGGCCTGCTCTATGGACACTTCGGCGACGGGTGCATCCACGTGCGCCTCGACCTGCCGCTGGCGACCCCGGAGGGCGTGGGGCCCTCGCGCGAGTTCCTTGAGGCCGCCGCGGACCTCGTCGCCTCCTACGGCGGTTCGTTCTCCGGCGAGCACGGCGACGGTAGGGCACGCTCCGCCCTGCTGCCGCGGATGTACGCGCCCGAGGTCCTCGACCTCTTCGGCCGGGTCAAGTCGCTGTTCGACCCCGACGGGCACCTCAACCCCGGCGTGCTCGTCGAGCCGCGTCCCATCGAGGCCGATCTACGCCGACCGCATGCGCGGCCCACACTCGCCCGGTCCGGGTTCGCCTTCCTGGAGGACGGCGGCGACCTCACCACCGCCGTCCACCGGTGCACCGGCGTCGGGAAGTGCCGCGCCGACACCTCCGCCGCCGGCGGGTTCATGTGTCCGAGCTACCTGGCCACCAAGGACGAGAAGGACGTCACCCGTGGCCGCGCCCGCGTCCTGCAGGAGCTGGTCCGTGGCGCCGGCTCCGGTGGAGCAGACGGCTCGCTCATCGGATCCTGGGACAGCCCGGCCGTGGCCGAGTCCCTCGACCTGTGCCTGTCCTGCAAGGCCTGCGGCACCGACTGCCCCACCGGCACGGACGTCGCCACATACAAGTCCGAGGTACTGCACCGCGCTTACCGCGGCAGACTCCGGCCACGCACGCACTACCTCCTCGGTCAGCTGCCCCGCTGGAGCGGCCTGGTGACGGCGGTCCCGGGACTGGCGCGTGTGACGAACGCGCTCCTGGGGGTGCGCCCGCTGGCACGCCTCGTGCTGGCCGCGGGCGGAATGGACTCCCGGCGGCAGATGGTCTCCTTCGCCGAGGAGCGCTTCAGCCGCTGGGCGCGCACGCGCCGGGCCGGCGACGCGTCGCCCCGCTCAGAGCGTGACCGCCGGGTGGTGCTGTGGTCCGATTCCTTCACCGAGACCCTCGACGGCGCCGGTGGCCGGGCCGCGGTGACGGTGCTGGAACAGGCCGGCTACGACGTCGTCATCCCCGACCGGTCGGCCTGCTGCGGGCTGACCTGGATCACCACCGGCCAGCTCGACGGTGCCAAGAAGCGGCTGGCCGACCTCCTGGAGGTTCTCGGCCCATACGCCGCCGACGGCGTGCCGATCGTCGGGATCGAGCCGTCCTGCACCGCCGCGCTGCGGTCCGACCTGGTCGAACTGCTACCGGACGACCCCCGGTCACGTGAGGTCGCCGGAGCGGTCCGCACCCTCGCCGAACTGCTCACGGCGCCCGAGCCGACCGGCCCGGGCCAGCGGTGGCAGCCGCCGTCGCTGGAGGGGCTCGAGGTGGTCGCGCAGCCGCACTGCCACCACCACTCCGTCATGGGGTGGGAAGCCGACGCCGCCCTGCTCACCAAGGCCGGTGCGCTCGTGACGCGACTCGCCGGCTGCTGCGGTCTGGCCGGCAACTTCGGCATGGAGCAGGGCCACTACGACACCTCGGTCGCCGTCGCGGAGAACGCCCTGCTGCCCGCGTTGCGGGAAGCAGGCCCGGATACTGTCTACCTCGCGGACGGGTTCTCCTGCCGCACCCAGGCCGAGCACCTCGCCGGACGCCGCGGCGTGCACCTGGCGCAGCTGCTCGCCGGCCAGGTGTAGTCGTCCCTCACCGGCCGGGCGCGGTCGGTGCGGATCGCCGGGTCGCGTCAGGGCAGCACGGACGTCCGCGTCAGCGCAGCACGTACGTCCTCGCCCAGCGGGCCAGCTCTGCGTGCGCGCGGCGGCGCACCGCGTAGCGGGAGAGCATGACGTCATGGATCGCGCCGTCCAGCCGGACCAGGGTTACCAGTGGCCCGAGCTGCAGTGCGCGACGCCGGATCTGGTCGACGTCGAGCACGGAGTCCACCTCGCGCATCTCGGGGCTCCAGCGCGGGGAGATGATCGACCGGCCGGAGGACATGACCAGGACGGGGCAGGCGATGTCGAGTCCGCCGGCCACCCGGGCGTGCCCCTCGAGGATCGCGGAGAGCCAGCCGGCGCGGATCGGTGCGCCGACGACGCGCCAGGCCGGGTTCGGTTCCCAGCCGAGGACGAACGGGTCGTCCTCCTCACCCTCGGGCACGGGTCCGTCGTCATCGGTCCACCCCAGGAGGGTGCGTTGGTAGAAACCAGGGTCCGCCGTCGGGAGCACAGCTTTGGGCTGCAGCCGGCCCAACCGGCCGATCAGCGGCGCGACGCCGCGGAGCAGGAGCGAGCCCTGGAGTTCCAGCCACGGCGCGTTGAGCACCAGCGCCCGCAGCGCGCCGGGGTGCCGGTGGGCCCACAGGGCTGCCGTGAGGCCACCGGTCGAGTGCCCCATGAGGACGAGGTCGGTGCCGACGCCCTGCTCGCGCCGGATGACCTTGAGCGCCTCGTGGATGTCCTCGTCGTAGGTGGACAGCGACTCGGTGTACCCGCGGGTCTGGTGCTCGCGCAGCGATCGCCCGTACTTGCGCAGGTCGAGGGCGTAGAAGGCGCCGCCGAGCTGAGACCACCGGCGTGCGACGTCCCGGTGGTAGAAGTAGTCGTTCCAGCCGTGCAGGTAGAGCACGGTGAACGTGGTCGAGCTCGGGGTGCCGGGGAAGGCGTCGGGGTCGTCCGCCGGCCGGTGACGCACGAGGGTGGCACCGACCTCGCCCTCGTCGTCGTCCAGCAACGGCAGCGTGCGTGCCTCGAACCCTGCCCCCAGCACGTCCGGTGACCAGAGCCCGGCCGGGGGTGGCGGCGGGAGGTCGACGACGTCCTCGGGGATCACGTCCTGCTCCGGCGCCTCGGCCGCGTCCGGGGTCTTCCTGCGGGGCATGGGCCCATCCTGCCGTGTCCGGACCGGGCGCGCGCCGTGCAGAGAATCGACCACTCGGTACAGAGTTGACGAGTCGGCACAGGGTTGACGAGGGGCCCTGCCCCCGAGTCGGCACAGAGCCCTCGAGTCGGCACAGCGGTGACGAGTGGGCGGCGGGTCAGTCCTGGGGGGAGACCGCCCGGAGGAACCGGCCGAGCAGGGCCGCGACCTGATCGTGCTCGATGAGGAACCCGTCGTGGCCGTAGGGCGAGCGCACCGTGGCGACCGGACCTGCTCCCGGGATCCCGGCGGCGATCCGCTCGGACTCGGCCGGGAAGAACAGCCGGTCAGAGTCCACGGCGATGACCAGCGTCTCGGCCCGGACCTGGCCCAGCGCCGCGTCCACGCCGCCACGGTCCCGGCCGATGTCGTGCGTGATCATCGAGCGGGTCAGGACCGTGTAGCTGCCGGCGTCGAAGCGCTCGGCGAGCTTGGCCGCGTGGTGGTCGAGGTAGGACTGCACCGCGTACCGGCCGCCCGTCAACGGTTCCTCGCCGCCTTGGGGTATTCGTCCGAACCGGGTGTCCAGCTCGACGGGCGAGCGGTACGTGGTGTGCGCGATCTGCCGGGCGATCCCCAGTCCGCGGTTCGGTCCCTCGCCCGGGCCGGCGGCGTAGTAGTCGCCGCCCTTCCAACCCGGGTCGAGCTCGATCGCCGCGAGCTGGGCGTGCCCCCACGCGACCTGCTCGGCCGACGCCTGCGCACAGGTCGCCACCGGTGCGATCGCCTCGACCCGCTCGGGCGCCATGACGGCCCACTCCAGCACCCGGTGACCGCCCATGGACGCGCCGACGACCAGCGCCCAGCGCTCGATCCCGAGCCGGTCGGTCAGCTCCAGCTCGGCGGCCACCTGGTCCCGCGCGGTCACCAGCGGGAACCGAGAGCCCCACGGCGAACCGTCCGGGGCCGCACTGGACGGTCCCGTCGACCCCTGGCAGCCGCCGAGCACGTTCGGGGCGACGACGAAGTACTTCGTGGTGTCGATCGCCCGGCCCGGTCCGACGATCTGCTCCCACCAGCCGGGCTCGTCACCGGGTCCGTGGCCGGCCACGTGCGAGCCGCCGGTCAGGGCGTGCAGCACGAGAACCGCGTTGTCCCCGGCCTCGTTGAGCTCGCCCCACGTCTCGTACGCGAGCCGGACGTTCGGAAGCCGACCACCCGCCTCGAGAGCCAGTGGGCCGATGTCGACGAACTGCCGGTGACCGGGATCGTCGCCCTCGCGCCACGCCCCGGTCGCCGGCAGGGAGGCCAGGTCGATCACCCGACGGCGGGGGGCCGTGCGGTCCTGTCCTCCCGCCGGCGTGCCGACGGCGTTGCGCGGCTGGTTCACGCCGTCGCCTCCGTGGCGGCCTGGCCGGAGGCGGTGAATGCCGCTGCGGCCTCCAGCCCGAGCTCGAGGTCGGCGAGGATGTCCTCGACGTTCTCGATCCCGACGGCGAGCCGGACCAGGCCTTCGCTCACGCCGGCCGCCTTCAGACCCGCGGCGTCGAGCTGGGAGTGCGTGGTCGAGGCAGGGTGGATGACCAGGGATCGCACGTCACCGATGTTGGCGACGTTGGAGTGCAGCTTGAGCGCGTCGACGAACGCCAGCCCGGCGGCGTAGCCGCCCGCCAGTTCGAAGGCGAGCACGGCGCCGGCGCCCTTCGGCGTGTAGCGCCGGCCACGCTCGTACCACGGCGAGGAGGGCAGTCCGGCGTAGGCCACCGACGTGACCTGCTCCTGCGCCTCGAGGAACTCGGCCACCCGCTGCGCGTTGGCCACGTGTCGCTCGATCCGCAGCGACAGCGTCTCCAGACCCTGCGCGACGAGAAAGGCGTTGAACGGCGACACCGCCGGACCCAGGTCGCGCAGGAGCTGGACGCGCGCCTTGAGCACGAACGCCGGAGCCCCGAGGTCCTTGTAGACCAGGCCGTGGTAGCTCGGGTCAGGGGTGTTGTAGTTCGGGAACCGGTCGGGGTCCGCCGACCAGTCGAAACTCCCGCCGTCGACGATGACGCCGGCGATCGCCGTCCCGTGACCCCCGAGGTACTTGGTCGCCGAGTGCACGACGATGTCCGCGCCGTGCTCGAGCGGCCGGACGAGGTACGGCGTCGCCACGGTGTTGTCGACGACGAGTGGCACACCGGCCTCGTGGGCGACGCCCGCGACGGCCTCGATGTCGAGGACGGAGCCCTTGGGGTTGGCGATCGACTCGGCGAAGAACAGCTTGGTGTTCGGCCGGACCGCGGCGCGCCAGGCCTCCGGGTCATCCGGGTCGGTGACGAACGTCGTCGTCACGCCGTACTTCTTCAGCGTGTGCTCGAGCAGGTTGTACGTGCCGCCGTACAGGTGCGGGCTGGCGACGACGTGGTCACCGGCCTCGGCGATGTTGAGGATCGTCAGCGTCTCGGCAGCCTGTCCGGAGGCGAGCAGCAGGGCGCCGACACCGCCCTCGAGGTCGGCGATGCGGTTCTCCACCGCCTCCTGGGTGGGGTTGGTGATGCGGGTATAGATGGGGCCCAGCTCGGCCAGCGCGAAGCGGTCGGCCGCCTGCTTGGCGTCGTCGAAGACGAACGACGTCGTCTGGTAGATCGGCAGGGCGCGGGCGCCGGTCTCGCTGTCGGGACTCTGCCCGGCGTGGATCTGGCGGGTCTCGAAGGCCCAGTTCTCGGTGGTGGTCTGCTCGCTCATGGTGGCTCCTGAAGTGTGGTGACGGTCGGGGAGCGGGCCGACGACCAGCGGCTCCTTCCGTGCCGTGACCGCGGCCCGCGTCGGGCCGGCGAAACGTGCACGTCTGCTCGCCCCGCACCCGGTCGGACCCGGCCGTGGCCGAGCGTCCAGGTGCTTCAGGGCAGGCCGAACGTGCGCGTCAGCGGCACATTCGGCGAAGGAACATGCCGGTGAAGCTACCCGCTGTCCGGGCGACGCGGCAGCCCCTCGCGGAAAGTCTCGGATTGCGAGATGCGGTGTCCGCCACCGCCGATCATCGGTGGTCGCAAACGCAACGCTGTGTGACTGTTGTGAACAGTGTGAACGACGATGCTGGTGTTCACACTGAGGCGAAAGTCCGCTACCGTGCGCGAGGACGCCCGACGACGGCGTCAAGCAGACACGCCGTTCCGTTCCCGGGCGGCGCCGGACGAGGGAGGCCACGTGGCGGCTGAGCAGCGAGCAGGCCGGACGCGCGTCGTGCGCGCGGTGGCGGCATCTGCCGCGGTAGTGCTGGGTGGCACGCTGATACCCACGGCCGCGACCGCTGCGCCGAGCGAGGACGAGATCGCCTCCTCGCGTGAGGCGGAGCGCACGACGTCGCAGCAGATCGCCGAGCTCGAGGTCCAGCTCGCCTCCGTCGCCGCGCAGGCCGAGGAGGCCAGCATCCGCGCTCAGGTCGCCAACGAGGCGTACCTGCGGGCGCAGACCGCCCTCGACGAGGCGGTCGAGGTCGCCGAAGAGGCGCAGGCTGAGGCCGACGCCGCGGCCGAGGAGGTCGACCGGGCCCGGACTGAGCTCGGGCAGATCGGTGCCGCGCTCTACCGCGACGGCTCCGCGAGCCTGTCCGGCGTCGCGCCGTACCTCTCGTCCCAGTCGTTCTCCGAGGCCATAGCACGCCAGGAGACCCTGGACCGATTGGGTCGGCGGACCGACGAGCAGGTCCAGCACTTCACGGCGCTGCAGCAGGTTCACGGCACGCTGCAAGAGCGGGCCGACGAGGCGGTCGCCGAGCAGGAAGCCGCGACCGAGCGGCTCGCCGAGTCCGCCGACGAGGCCGAGGCGGCCGCACGTGCCGCCGAGACCCAGGTCGCGCTGTCCGCCGACCGTCGCGAACAGCTCATCGCCCAGCTCGCCGAACAGCGCCAGACGACGGCGCAGCTCGAGCGCGAGCGCCAGGAGGCGCTCGAAGCCGAACGGCGCGAGCGAGAGGAGGCGGCCGCTCGCGAAGAGGCCCTGGCGGCCGCTGCCGCGGCCGAGGACGACAGTGACGAGCAGGAGGCTGCGCAGGAGCCGGCCGAGGACTCGCCGTCGGAGGAGGCGTCGGAGGAGTCCGGTCAGGACGCCCCGGACGAGCCCTCGGACGAGGAGTCGAGCCGTGGAACCGGCGGTAGCTCGGGTGGGAACTCCTCGGGCGGTAGCTCCTCCGGTGGCTCGGGCGGTAGTTCCGACGGCGGTAGCTCAGGTGGCAGCTCCTCCGGGGGTTCCTCGAGCGGTGGTTCGTCCGGAGGTTCGTCCTCCGGTGGCAGCTCGTCGGGTGGCAGCTCGTCCGGTGGCTCGGGCGGTAGTTCCGACGGCGGTAGCTCAGGTGGCAGCTCCTCCGGGGGTTCCTCGAGCGGTGGTTCGTCCGGAGGTTCGTCCTCCGGTGGCAGCTCCTCCGGCGGTGGCTCCTCGAGTGGTGGTTCGCCCGCGCCGGAGCAGTCCCCGCCCCCGGCCAACACCTCGATCGCGCAGACCGCGATCGCCTGGGCCCGTTCGCAGATCGGCACCCCTTACGTCTACGGCGCCGCCGGACCGTACGGCTACGACTGCTCGGGACTGACGATGCGGGCCTTCCAGCAAGCCGGCGTCTCGCTGCCGCGCAACAGCCGCGACCAGTACTACGCCACCACCCAGGTCCCGCTCAGCCAGGCCCGTCCCGGAGACCTCGTCTTCTGGAGCAGCAACGGCTCGGCCTCGGGCATCTATCACGTCGGCATCTACACCGGGAACGGCATGCGCCTGCACGCGCCGAGCCCGGGCAAGACGGTCGAAGAGGTGCCGATGTGGCACGGCAACATCCTTCCGTACGTCGGCCGGGTGGGCTGAGCCGAGAACGCACCGCCTCGCGCTCGGCCCCCGGCCATGGCCGGTCCGTCCCGCCCCGGGGAAGCGGGACGGACCAGAAGAACCCCCGCCGTCACCGGCGGGGGTTCTTCTCTCCACATGGGCCGGCCGACTCCGGCGCAGGACGTGAGCCGGCTCAGCACGTGAGCCGGGCGGCGCGGAGAGGGCTCAGTGGCCGTTCTCGTTGTACCGCTCGTAGGAGCGCCGGATCTCCTCCTCGGCCTCCTCACGTCCGACCCAGTGGGCGCCCTCGACCGACTTGCCCGGCTCGAGGTCCTTGTACACCTCGAAGAAGTGCTGGATCTCCAGGCGGTGGAACTCCGAGACGTCCTCGATGTCGGTGCGCCAGGAGGCACGCTGTTCCGCGGCCTGGACCGCGAGCACCTAGTCGTCTCCGCTGGCCACGTCTCGCATCCTGACAC
>Ga0079224_100014122_pt1 | contig 11148 bp, 7 predicted proteins | sample Stecom2015_FD_80414 | JGI IMG/M metagenome (GOLD analysis project Ga0079224, IMG submission 80414) | Agricultural soil microbial communities from Utah to study Nitrogen management - Steer compost 2015 | ecosystem: Environmental > Terrestrial > Soil > Agricultural land | place: USA: Utah...
CAGGCCGTTGACCACGCCGGCGGCCCAGAACGGGATCCAGGCCATCTGGATCGCCCAGATCGCCACCCCGGCGAAGCCGAACAGGGCGAACGAGACGAACAGCAGCAGGGTCGGGCCGAGGGTGGCGTACGGGGTGTAGAGGCGGCGCTCGATCCAGTCGTCGGGCGTGCCCTTGCCGTACTGGTCGATATCCGCGCGCATGCGGCGCGCCTCGCGGTACAGCTCCACGCCCTGCCAGAAGACCTTGCCGATGCCCTTGTGCATCGGGCTGTGCGGGTCTTCCTCGGTCTCGCACCGGGCGTGGTGCTTGCGGTGGATGGCCACCCACTCGCGGGTGATCATCGAGGTGGTCAGCCAGGTCCAGAAGCGGAAGAAGTGGCTGACCAGCGGATGGAAGTCGACCCCGCGATGGGCCTGGCTGCGATGCAGGTACAGGGTGACCGAGAAGATGGTGAGCTGGGTGGCGACCAGGAAGTACAGCGCAAGCGGCCAGAAGCCCCACTGCAGCAGGCCTCCGGCGAGGAATTCGATCAGGGACGCGGGCATGACGGTGTCGAAGGGGAGGGAACCCGGGCATCATGGCCGGGCGGCCGCGCCATGGCCAGCCCCCGCCGACTCTGGTGGGCGCGCGATTCATCCCCATCTCACAGAAATGACCGACCACACCGGCGCGCCCGCGCTGATCGAACTCGACCAGGCCCGCGTGCTGCGCGATGGCCGCCCCGCGCTGGACGGAGTGAGCCTGCGCCTGCCCCAGGGGCGGCATACCGCCATCCTCGGCCCCAACGGCTGCGGCAAGTCCACCTTCATCCAGCTGATCACGCGCCAGCTCTACCCGCTCGCCCACCTCGACGGCCGGCCGGCCGTGAAGATCCTCGGCCAGTCGCGCTGGAACGTGGCGACGCTGCGGGCCCGGCTGGGCATCGTCACCGGCGCCATGCACGACGAACTGCTGGGCGTGCCGGAACTGGGCGTGCGCGACGTGGTCCTGGGGGCCTTCGAGGCCCGCCTCGCGCCCCGGGAGGACGACGACGAACCGCCCGCCGCCTGGCTGGAGCAGGCCCACGCCGCCCTGGCGCGCGTGGACGCCGGCCACCTGGCCGGCCGCGAGTACGCCACCCTGTCGACCGGCGAGGCCCGGCGGGTGCTGCTGGCACGGGCCCTGGCGAATGCGCCGATGGCCCTGCTGCTCGACGAACCGGCCGCCGGCCTGGACGTGGTGGCGCGCGCCAACCTGCTGCGGACCCTGCGCCGGCTCGCCCGCGAGGGCGTGACCCTGGTGCTGGTGACCCACCACGCCGAGGAGCTGGTCCCCGAGATCGGGCACGTGGTGCTGCTGCAGGCCGGCAAGGTGCTGGCCGACGGCCCGCGCGCGCAGGTGCTGGTACCGGAGCTGCTGGGCCGCGCCTTCGGTGCCCCGCTGCGCCTGGAGGACGGCGACGAGCCGCGCTTCGTGCTCGAAGCGGGCGCCGCCGATGCCTGAACTGCCCGAAGTCGAGACCACCCGCGCCGGGTTGGCGCCGCACGTGGGGGGGCGGCGCGTGCGCGAGGTGGTGCTGCGGCGTCCCGACCTGCGCTGGCCGATCCCGGCCGAGGTGACGGAGCTGCTGCCGGGCCAGCGGATCGAGGCAGTGCGCCGGCGCGCCAAGTACCTGCTGCTCGACACCGCCGCCGGCAGCGCGCTGCTGCACCTGGGCATGTCCGGCAGCCTGCGGGTGCTGCCCACGGCCACCCCGGTGCGCGAGCACGACCATGTCGACGTCGTGCTCGATCACGCCGGGCCCGGCTCGCGCCGCGTACTGCGCTTCAACGATCCGCGCCGCTTCGGCTGCCTGCTCTGGCAGCCGCCGGGGCAGGTCCACCCGCTGCTGCGCGCGCTGGGGCCGGAACCGCTGTCGGACGAGTTCGACGGCGACTACCTGTACGCGCGCAGCCGCGGCCGCCGGGCCCCGGTGAAGACCTTCCTGATGGACCAGCGGATCGTGGTCGGGGTGGGCAACATCTATGCCGCCGAAGCCCTGCACGCGGCCGGCGTCTCGCCGCTGCGCGCGGCGGGCCGGGTCTCGCGCGAGCGCTACCGCGCCCTGGCCGGCGCGATCCGCGCCATCCTTGGCCAGGCCATCGCCCGTGGCGGCACTACGCTGCGCGATTTCCTCGCCCCCGACGGCGCGCCTGGATACTTCGAACAGGAGCTCGCGGCCTACGGCCGCGGCGGCGCCCCCTGCCCACGCTGCGGGCAGCCGCTCAGGCAGGCCCTGGTCGGCCAGCGCACCACCGTCTGGTGCAGCCGCTGCCAGCGCTGAGCGGCGCGCCAGGCCCGGCCCGCGGCCCTTCGCGGTATAGTCCCCGCGCTGACCACTGGCTTGGATGCATGGCCGACACCGCAGACATCACCCTCTGGCTCGATGCCGCGCGCGGCGGCGATCGCGGAGCGCTCGACCAGGTCCTGGCAAGGCTCTACCAGGAGCTGCACTCCATGGCGCGACGCCAGCTCGCCGGCCAGATGGGGCAGACGCTCGACGCCACCGCCCTGGTGCACGAGGCCTACCTGAAGCTGATCGGGCGCAAGGAAGTCCAGTTCGACGATCGCGCGCACTTCTTCGCCTATGCCGCCTCGGCGATGCGCAGCGTGGTGATCGACTATGCCCGCCAGCGCCTGGCCCAGAAGCGCGGTGGCGACCTGCACCGGGTCACCGACCTGCCCCAGGACATCGAGGGCGGCCTGCGCCTGGACGAGGACATGCTTGCCCTGGACGTCGCGCTCACCCGCCTGGCCGGGGTCGACACCCGGCTCGCGCAGGTGGTGGAGCTGCGCTATTTCGGTGGCCTGTCCGAAGCCGAAATCGCCACCCTGCTCGGCCGCTCCGACCGCAGCATCCGCCGCGACTGGCAGAAGGCGAGGATGTACCTGCTGGCGTCGCTGCAGGACTCCTGATCCAGCCCGGCCTGGCGTCCGCCATGCACGCTTCGCTGCGCCCGATGCCCCCCGCCCACGCACCTCGCGCGCGCTGACGGCATGGACCCGGATCGCTGGCAACGCCTGTCGCCGCTGCTCGATGCCCTGCTCGAGCTCGACGACGCCGGGCGCGCCGACAGCCTGGCCTCGCTGCGCGCGGACGATCCGCAGCTGGCCGACGACCTGGAGGAACTGCTGGCGCTGGAGGCCGACGACAGCGACTTCCTGTCCGAGCCGCTGATCCCGCCGCCGCTGGGGGTGCACGCCGGCGCCACCGTCGGTCCCTACGAGCTCGATCGCATGCTCGGCGAAGGCGGCATGGGCCAGGTCTGGCTGGCGCGCCGCGCCGACGGGCTGTACGAACGCCGGGTGGCGCTGAAGCTGCTGCGCCCCGGCCTGGCCGATCCGGGACTGCGCCTGCGCTTCACCCGCGAACGCCAAATCCTGGCGCGGCTCGAACACCCCCACATCGCGCGCCTGCTCGATGCCGGCATCAGCAGCGACAACCAGCCCTACCTTGCACTGGAATACGTCGAGGGCGAACCGATCACCGACTGGTGCCGCGCGCGCGATCCAAGCGTGGTCACCCGCGTGCAGCTGTTCCTGCAGGTGTGCGAGGCGGTGAGCCACGCCCACACCAACCTGATCGTCCACCGCGACCTCAAGCCGTCCAACATCCTGGTCACGCCGCTGGACGACGTGCGCCTGCTCGACTTCGGCATCGCCAAGCTGCTCGACACGCCCGACCACGCGCCAGAGCACACCCGCACCGGCCTGCGCACCTTCACCCTGCACTACGCGGCGCCGGAACAGATCCGCGGCGAACCGGTCACCACCATGACCGACGTCTACTCGCTGGGCGTGGTCCTGTACGAGCTGCTGGCAGGGCGCAAGCCCTACCAGCTCAAGCGGCCCAGCGACGCGCAGTGGGAGGACGCGATCCTCAACCTCGACCCGCAGCGGCCTTCGCAGGTGCTGCAGCGCGCGTCCACCGAGGACGGCAGCCCCGACGCGCGCGCCAGGCGCCGCGCGCGCGAGGTCGGCGGCGACCTCGAGAACATCGTGCTCAAGGCGCTGTCGAAGAAGCCCGAACAGCGCTACCCCTCGGTCGAGGCGCTGGCGCTGGACCTGCAGCGCTGGCTCGACGGCAAGCCGGTGCACGCGCGCGCGCAGGGCATGCCCTACCGGATCGGCAAGTTCGTGCGCCGGCACCGCTGGGCGCTGTCCACCGCCGCGGCGGTCTCGCTGGTGGTGGTGGGCGCGCTGGGCATGGTCGCCTGGCAGGCGCGCCAGGCGCTGCAGGAATCGGCGCGCGCCCAGGCGATGCAGAACTTCGTGGTCGGGCTGTTCGAAACCGCCGGCGACGTGCCATCGGACGCGTCGGTGGACGTCCGCCAGCTGATCGAGAACGGCGAGCGCCGGATCGAGAGCGAACTGGCACACCAGCCGCGGGCCCGCGCCGAACTGCTGGGCGTGGTCGCGCGCCTGCGCGCCGGCCTGGGCGACTACAACGAGGCGCTGGAGGTGCTGCTGCGCCAGGCCGCGTTGCTCGAATCGCTCGACGACGCGCCGGCCAGCCTGCGGCTGCAGTCGTCCACCGACCTGGGCCGGGTGCTGCGGCTGAAGGGTGATATTTCCGGCTGCGTGGCGCGGATGCAGCCGTTCAACGGCCTGGCCCGCGACAACGAGCGGCGCCTGCCGCTGCCCGTCTCGGCGTTCTACACCCAGCTCGGGCGTTGCCATGCCGCGGCGCGCCGCCTGGAGGAGGCGCGGGTGCTGTACCTGCGCTCGCTCGGGCTGCGTCGCGATCCACTCGGCGACCATCCGGGCATCGTCGAGAACCTGGCCGACCTGGCCGCCCTGCATGCGGCCGCCGGCGACACCGCGCGCGCGCTCGACGGCACCCGCGCCGCGCTGACCCTGCTGCGCGGCAGCGCGGGCGGGCGCCACCCGCTGGCCATCGACCTGCTGCGCTCGCTGTGCGCGCTCGAACGCGACGCCGCCGACATGGCCGCCGCCGAGCGCGACTGCCGCCAGGCGCTGGAGCTGGCCCTGGAACTGCGTGGCGCCAACCACCACGCCACCATCGACGCGCGCCGGCAGCTGGCCGCGCTGCACGTGGACCAGGGCCGCTTCGCCGAGGCCGGCGCCGAGTTCGGCGACACCCTGGCGTGGATGAGCGCGCGCCTCGGCGAGCGCCACCCGGAGGTCGCGCGCAGCCGCGACAGCCTGGCGATCGTGGCCTGGGAGCTGGGCGACACCGACACCGCGCTGCGCGAGATGTCGGTCGCGGTCGACATCTGGCGCGAGGGCGGCGGCCCGCAGCTCGCCTCGGGCCTGTTCCACCACGCCATGCTGCTGCACGGCGTAGGCCGCCACGCGGAGGCGCTGCCGCTGCTGCGCGAATCGCTGGCGCTGCGGCGCGCGGCCTTCGGCCCGCGGCACGGCCTGGTGGGCGAGACGCTGCGGCTGATCGGCGAGGTCGAAGCGGCGCTCGGCCACGACGGCGCGCTGGACGCGCTGCGCCAGGCACGGTCGCTGACCCGCAGCGCCTACGGGGCGCGGCATCCGCAGACCCGTCGCGCGGAGGTCTCGCTGGCGCGCGAGGAGGCGCTGCGCGGCGACCGGGGCGCACTGACCCGGCTCGACGCCCTGGCCGAACTGCCGACCGACGACGCCGAGCTGCGCAAGGCCGGCTGGCTGGCGCGCGCCTACGCCGCGGACGTGCGCTGCCGCATGCCCGGCGAACGCGACCTGGCCGTGGCCAGCCTGCAGGTGCTGGAGGCCCAGCTGGCCCAGGCCCAGCCCGAGGGTGGCGCGCTGGCCCGCAAGATCGCGGCCCTGCGCGCGGCCTGCCCGGCCGGCGGCCCGCCTACCCGTGCGGCGGCAGCGGCTCGAGCGTCGCCTCGCCGCGGGTGATCCGCTTGAACTGCGCGCGGCTGACCGAGACGTAGCGCTCGTTGCCGCCGATCTCCACCTGCGGCCCCTGGTTGACCACGTGGCCCTGGCCGTCCACGCGCACGGTCATCGTGGCCTTGCTGCCGCTGTGGCAGATGGTCTTGATCTCGCTGATCTCGTCCGCCCAGGCCAGCAGGTACTGGCTGCCCTCGAACAGTTCGCCGCGGAAATCGGTGCGCAGGCCGTAGCACAGCACCGGCACGTGCAGCGCGTCGACCACCTCGCTCAGCTGCCAGACCTGGTCGCGCCCCAGGAACTGCGCCTCGTCCACCAGCACGCAATGCAGCGGGCCGCACGCGGCGATGTCGCGCCCGACCAGGGCCTGCAGGTCCTCGTCGCGCGCGAAGGCCACGCCCTCGGCCCTGAGGCCGATGCGCGAGGCCACCGTCCCGCTGCCGTCGCGATGGTCCAGCCGCGGCGTCAGGATCAGCGTGCGCATGCCGCGCTCGGCGTAGTTGTGCGCCGACTGCAGCAGGGTCGTGGTCTTCCCCGCGTTCATCGCCGAGTAGTAGAAGTAGAGCTTGGCCATGCGCGGATTCTACTGCCAGGCCCTGCGCGACCGGCGCGGCGGACCCGTCCCTTCGCCGCCGCCTTCCGCGCGCGCGCCAGGGTCCGTGGCGGCGCGTGGGCCGCGAAGGCTGCGACGGCGACCGGCTAGAATGCGCGGCCGTTTCCCGCAGTCCCACGATGCACGGCCTCAATCCCCAGCAATCCGCCGCCGTCGCCCATGTCGAAGGGCCGCTGCTCGTGCTGGCCGGCGCCGGCAGCGGCAAGACCCGGGTGATCGTGGAGAAGATCGCGCACCTGATCGCCTCGCGCCGCTACCCGGCCAGGCGCATCGCCGCCATCACCTTCACCAACAAGTCCGCCCGCGAGATGCGCGAGCGCGTGGCCAGGAGGATCAAGGGCGACGCCGCCGATGGCCTGACCGTGTGCACCTTCCACGCCCTGGGCCTGAAGATCCTGCAGATCGAGCACGCGCGCGCCGGCCTGCGCCGCGGCTTTTCGATCTTCGACAGCGACGACACCCTGTCCCAGATCAAGGACCTGATGCCCGGCGCCAAGCCCGACGCGGTGCAGGCGATGCAGTCGCTGGTATCGAACATCAAGAACACCGGGCTGTCCCCCGAGCAGGCGGCCGGGGCGGCGCGCAGCGCGCGCGAGCACGAGGCCGCCGCCCTGTACGCGCGCTACCAGCAGCGCCTGTCGACCTTCAACGCGGTCGACTTCGACGACCTGATCCGGCTGCCGGTGCAGCTGCTCGAAACCAGCGCGGAGGCGGTGGCCGCCTGGCGCGAGCGCATCGGCTACCTGCTGGTGGACGAGTGCCAGGACACCAATGATGCCCAGTACCGCCTGCTCAAGGCGCTGGCCGGGCCCAGGGCCAACTTCACCTGCGTGGGCGACGACGACCAGAGCATCTACGCCTGGCGCGGCGCCAACCCCGAGAACCTGACCCAGCTCGGCCGGGACTACCCGAACCTCGTGGTGGTCAAGCTGGAGCAGAACTACCGCTGCTCCAACCGGGTGTTGCGCGCGGCCAATGCGCTGATCGCCAACAACCCGCACGAACATCCCAAGACCCTTTGGAGCGCGCAGCCCGACGGCGAGCGCATCCGCGTGTGGGAGTGCCGCGACGCCGCGCACGAGGCCGAACGCGTGGCCGGCGAGATCCACTTCATCGCCACCTCGCGCAAGGCCGAGTGGGGCGAGTTCTGCATCCTGTTCCGCGGCAACCACCAGTCGCGCGCACTGGAGAAGGCGCTGCAGCTGCTGCGCATCCCCTACCACCTGTCCGGCGGCACCGCCTTCCTCGACCGCGGCGAGGTCAAGGACGCGCTGTCCTGGCTGCGCCTGGTGGCCAACCCGGACGACGACGCGGCCTTCCTGCGCGCCGTGCAGTCGCCGGCGCGCGGCATCGGCGCGACCTCGCTGGCGAAGCTGGCGGAGATGGCGCAGCAGGCGCAGCTGCCGCTGTCGCGCGCGGCCGAGTCGATGACCCTGCTCAAGCAGCTGCAGCCGCGGGTGGCCAACGCCCTGGGCGCATTCACCGACATCGTCCGCGGCCTGCGTGGCGACGCCGCCCGCCTGCCGCCGACCGAACTGGTGCGTCGGCTCAACGAGAAGTCCGGCCTGGTCGCCGCGCTGCGCGAGCAGTGCCGCAGCGAGGAGCTGTTCCGGATCCGCCGCGGCAACCTCGACGAACTGGCGGACTGGTTCGAGGGCGCCGGCGCCGCGGGGCCCGGCGAACTGGCCGCGCAGCTGGCCCTGCTCTCGCACGCCGACAAGGGCGATCCGGGCAACCAGGTGCGGCTGATGAGCCTGCATGCGGCCAAGGGCCTGGAGTTCCGCTACGTGTTCATCGTCGGCATGGACGACAACACCCTGCCGCACGAGGCCAGCCTCGACGAGGGCCGGCTGGACGAGGAACGGCGCCTGCTCTATGTCGGCATCACCCGCGCCAAGGAGCAGCTGTGGCTGTCCTACAGCCGCGAGGCGCAGCGCTGGGGAGCCAAGCTCAGGCTCGCGCCGAGCCGCTTCTTCGACGAACTGCCCGTGGCCGAGCTGCAGCGCGACGGCGCCGATCCGGTGGCCGATGCCGAGCGCCGCGCCGAGCGCGCCAGCGCCGGCTTCGCCTCGATCCGGGCCTTGCTCGAGGACTGACCCGGACGGTCACCGGCGCGCAGCATCGCTTGGATACACTCGGCGGCCCACCCACTTCGAAGGTCGTCCGCATGCGCGCGTCCATCGTCCCGGCGATCCTGCTGCTCGCCCTGTCCGCCACCGGCTGCGCCACCCGCCCACCGCCCGCCGCGCCGGCACCTGCGCCGGCCGCAGCCGCTGCTGCCGACGACAACCTCAACGCAGTGCTGTGGGTACAGCGTTCGGCCGAATACCAGGCCAATGCGGAGTCCATTTTCCGCGCCGCCACCGCCCAGCTCGACCGCGCCCTGGCCACCCCCGACTGGGACGCGCTGGTGCCCGCCGAACGGGCGCAGACCACCCCGGCGGCCGGATTGCCCCCGGCGGTGATCATGGACATCGACGAGACCGTGCTCGACAACTCGCCCTACCAGGCCCGGCTGGTGGCCGGCGGCGGCGAGTACGACGAGGCCAGCTGGGCCGACTGGGTGGAGGAACGCGCCGCCCGCCCCGTGCCCGGCGTGCTGGCCTTCGCCCGCGCCGCGCAGGCCCGCGGCGTGACCATCGTGTACCTGTCCAACCGCGCCCGGCACCTGGGCGAGGCGACCCTGGCCAACCTGCGCGCGGTGGGACTGCCGGTCAAGGACGAGAGCGTGTTCCTGGGCCTGGGCACCCACGTGGAGGGCTGCGACCAGCAGGGCTCGGAAAAGCGCTGCCGCCGGCTGCTGGCCGGACGCAGCTACCGGGTGCTGATGCAGTTCGGCGACCAGCTGGGCGATTTCGTGGAGGTGCTGGCCAACACGCCCGCCGCGCGTGCGGCGCAATTGGACGAGTCGCGCGAGTGGTTCGGCGAGCGCTGGTGGATGCTGGCCAATCCCACCTACGGCTCCTGGGAGCCGGCCACCTTCGACAACGCCTGGCACCTGCCCCGCGACGCCCGGCGCCAGCTCAAGCGCGAGGCGCTGGAGCTATCCGGTCAATAGATTCAACCAGTTACAGCATCTAATTTAAGGTATTGCATCAGCTTCCCTCACAGGCTAGTCTGGCTCCGCCACAACACCAGTCCTCCGGCGGAAGCCGGATTCAACGGGAAACCCCAGGTTTCCCGTTTTTTTTGCCTTCCACGGGACAGGCTGCGTTCCAGGAGGCCGGTCGATCCGGATCCGGGCGCACGAACTTCCTGCCGGCGGCGGCGGTGGTTCTCCCGGTCACCGCATGGTCCTGCACCACGGCGAGAGGCCAGCGGCTCAACCGCCGCGCCGCAGCTCCGTCGCGCGCCGCAGGATGGGCGGCGGCGCGGTTTCCTCCGGCGTGGCGAAGATGCCGGTGCGCCGCAGCCAGGCGCCGGGCGCCGCGGCCGAGGTCAGGGCCACCACCGGGATCGACAGCACCATCCCCGCGATCACCGGCGACATCCACGCCGCCAGCCCCGGCGAGACCAGGTAGGCGACCACGCCCGCACCCGCCCCGAACAGGCTCAGCCCGCCATAGCGCGCCAGCAGCGCCGAGGGCGGCAGGCTGCCGTCGTCGCGCCGCTGCGGGTTCCAGCCCGAATCCCGGCCGGCCAGCACCTCGGCCACCCCGCGCGACTGCAGGTACATGGTGATCGGCGCCATCAGTGCCGCCAGCACGGTCTCCAGCAGCGTCCCGGCCACCAGCCGCGCCGCGCCGCCACAGGCCCGCCGCAGGCCGCGGTCGGACAGGGTCGCGATCAGCCCCATCAGCTTGGGCGCGAACAGCAGCACCATGGTCAGCGCGAACACCCACAGGAAGCGCGTCGGGTCGATCTCGCGCCAGTACGCCAGCGGCGCGTAGCCGGCTTCGGCCAGGCCGGCCGGACCCGCGGCCTGCAGCGGCACGGCCAGGCCCACCAGCATCAGCATCGCCCACATCGGCGCGGTGAAATAATGGCCGATGCCGACCATCAGGTGCAGGCGGCTGATCCAGTGCAGCCCGCGCGCCGGCAGCACCAGCGCGTGCTGCAGGTTGCCCTGGCACCAGCGCCGGTCGCGCACCAGCATGTCGGTCAGCGAGGGCGGACCCTCCTCGTAGCTGCCGCCCAGGCCCGGCTCCATGTGCAGCGCCCAGCCGCCGCGGCGCATCAGCGCAGCCTCGACGAAATCGTGGCTGAGCACGTTGCCGCCGAACGGCGCGCGCCCGCGCAGTGCCGGCAGGCCCGCGCTGGCGGCGAAGGCGCGGGTACGGATGATCGCGTTGTGGCCCCAGTAGTTGCTCTCCGCGCCGTGCCACCAGGCCACGCCATGCGCCACCACCTGGCCGTACACGCGGCCGGAGAACTGCTGCATGCGCGCGAACACCGTGCCGCCGTTGACCACCAGCGGCAGCGTCTGGATCAGCGCCAGGTCCGGGTTGCGCTCCATCGCGCCGGCCAGGCGCACCACGGTCGCGCCTTCCATCAGGCTGTCCGCGTCCAGGATCAGCATGTGCGCGAACGCGCCGCCGAAGCGGCGCACCCAGCCGGCGATGTTGCCGGCCTTGCGCTCGCGGTTGTCGTGGCGGCGGCGGTAGTAGACGCCGATCTCGCCGCCCAGCTGGGCCTGCAGGGCGAGGAAGGCGCCCTTCTCGGCCGC
>Ga0079224_100014124_pt1 | contig 11147 bp, 9 predicted proteins | sample Stecom2015_FD_80414 | JGI IMG/M metagenome (GOLD analysis project Ga0079224, IMG submission 80414) | Agricultural soil microbial communities from Utah to study Nitrogen management - Steer compost 2015 | ecosystem: Environmental > Terrestrial > Soil > Agricultural land | place: USA: Utah...
CTGCCGGGCGCGCACCTTGTCGCCCATCGCCTCGATCGCCTCGGCCGGCGGGCCGACGAAGATCAGCCCGCTCGCCCGGCAGGCGCGAGCGAACTCGGGGCTCTCCGCCAGGAAGCCGTAGCCGGGATGGATGCCGTCCGCGCCGGTGTCGATGGCCGCGCCGATGACCGCGTCGATGTTGATATACGGCAGACCGCTGGGCACGGCCAGCTCGACCGCCTCATCGGCATAGCGCACGTGCCGCGCGTCCTCCTCGCCGGGCGCGTAGACGGCTACTGTCGCGATGCGCTCCTCCCGGCAGGCGCGCATCACGCGCAGCGCGATCTCCCCCCGGTTCGCCACCAGCACCTTTCGCAGCATCAATCACTTCCCCCGTTATTGCGTCGTCCCCAGGTCGCGGCTCAACCCCGCTGGCGATCGTTCGAGCGGCATGCCAGTCGGCGCCCGGCGCTCACATATCCTGTCCCCGATGACGGTCGACGGCCCGCAGCCGCGCGCGCCGCAGCCACTTGGCCTTGGCGTATGGATGCCAGGCGGGCACCCCCGGCCGGGCACGCCTCCGCCAGACCGAGCTTTCCTGGCGCTTGCCGTCACCGAGTCTTGCGGCACTCAGAGCTGCGACAATCGCCGCGACGATCTCCGGCGACGGTTCCCCGCCACGCCTGGCGCTCACAGTGGCACGTTCCCGTGCTTGCGGCTGGGCCGGATCTCGTGCTTGGTCTCGAGCGTCGCCAGCGCCTGAATCAGCGCGGCGCGCGTCTCCCGCGGCCGGATGACCGCCTCGATGTGACCCCGCCGGGCCGCCCCGAAGGGATTGGCGAACTCCTCGCGATACTCGTCGGCCAGTTCCTTCTCGCGCGCTGCCGGGTCGTCGGCCTCGCTCAGCTCGCGGCGGTGGATCAAGCGCACCGCCGCCTCCGGCCCCATCACGGCGATCTCGGCCGTCGGCCAGGCGAAGCTCATGTCCGCCCGGATCGAGCGCGAGGCCATGACGACGTAGGCGCCCCCGTAGGCCTTACGCGTGATGACCGTCAGCTTGGGCACGGTCGCCTCGCAGTAGGCGTAGAGCAGCTTCGAGCCGTGGCGGATGATCCCGCCGTGCTCCTGGTCGACGCCCGGCAGGAACCCGGGCACGTCCACGAAGGTGACCAGCGGGATGTTGAAGGCGTCGCAAAAGCGCACGAAGCGCGCCGCCTTGGTCGAGGCGTCGATGTCCAGCGTCCCGGCCAACACTTTCGGCTGGTTGGCGACGATCCCGACCGAGCGGCCGTCCAGGCGCGCGAAGCCAATGATGATGTTGCGCGCCCAGGCTGGCTGCACCTCCAGGAACTCCCCACCGTCGACGATGTGGGTGATGACGTCGAGCATCTCGTAGGAGCGCGTCGCCTCCAGCGGCACGATCGATTCCAGCAGGTCCTCGCTGCCCGGCGGCGGGTCAGCCGGCGCAAAGCGCGGGGGGTCGTCGACGTTGTTCGAGGGCAGGAACGACATCAGATAGCGGACCGATTCGAACAGGTGCTCCTCATCCTGCGCGGCGAAGTGGGCCACCCCGGAGACCGAGGTGTGGATGCCGGCTCCGCCCAACTCCTCGTGGGTGATGTCCTCGCCCGTAACCGTCTTGACGACGTCCGGGCCGGTGATGAACATCTGGGAAATGCCTTCGACCATGAAGGTGAAGTCGGTCATGGCCGGCGAGTAGACCGCCCCGCCCGCGCACGGCCCGGCGATGATCGAGATCTGCGGCACGACGCCGCTGGCCTGGACGTTGCGCCAGAACACTTCACCGTAGCCGGCCAGTCCCTCGACGCCCTCCTGGATGCGCGCCCCGGCCGAATCATTGATCCCGATGATCGGACAACCAACCTTGAGCGCCAGGTCCATGATCTTCATGACCTTACCGGCGAAGGCCTCGCCCAGCGAGCCGCCATAGGCGTTGAAGTCGTGCGAGAAGATGGCGACCTTGCGGCCGTCTATCGTCCCGAAGCCGGTGATGACGCCGTCGCCATATGGCCGGCGGCGCTCCATCCCGAAGCGCCGGACGCGGTGCTGCACCAGCGCGTCGATCTCCTGAAAACTGCCCGGGTCGACCAGCCGCTCGATGCGCTCCAGCGCCGAGAGCTTCCCGCGCCCGTGCTGGCGCTCCGCCGATGCCTCGCGCTCGGCCTCAAGATCGGCAAGGCGTCTTGCGAAGCGTGCTTCCTCAATACGCATAGCCGGGGGCGCGTCCGCGGCGTCGAAATCCATTGGCCGTACCTTACCCTACCGTCAGAATGTCCGATTCCCGCCCGCTTCGTGCTGGCTACCATCGTACTCAATCGCCGCCCCGCCGGAGATGGAACGTTGCGGCCGGCCGCTGTCTATTGTCGGCAGGGCCAGGCTTTCCAGCTTCTCGTTCCTCGTCGCGAGCGCGTTGACACCTCGACGCGGTCACGACTATAAGGCCCTTACGTCGACGAATGCTCCAGCACCAGCAGAGATTCTCCGCGGCTCAGGCCGGAGGAACAGCCTACCCGGGTGCCCTCCGGCCCGGCCATAGCATCGTCGACATCGACATGCCCCGGTCAGGGAGAGACGGGAAGAGGGTGCTAACCAGTCCACTGCACTGGCGGCGTCTATCGCGTCGACAGAGCCGACGATCTCAACTGGCTATACTCCGAGTTCGGCGCGCACCTGCCATAGCCGCCGGCGCCAACAGAGCGGCTGGAGCGAGCGCCGCTCAAGCCGCTCCTTCCACGCCCAAGCGACCCGCGCCCGTAGGAGCGTGATTCAAAACGCCATCCGTGCATCAAGAAAGGGGCTCGAAACAGGACCTTTCACCGAACCCTCGTAGGGAGGTCTCCCAGGGGGCAGTGTGAAGTCCAGTGACTAGTGTGATCGTGAGCGCCTCCGGTGGCGCCTGACTTGAGGTGGGAACGGCATGCCCGTAATGGGCCCACGGTGCCAATCAAAACGAGGCGAAGCGCGCCAGGCTCGGACGGCGCGGATTAGACCTCTTCGAGGGAATCGCGCAGGATGTCAAAGTATTCGAGGGCCAGGCCGGTGCCGATGGCGACGGCCGAGAGCGGATCGTCGGCCACGTAGCACGGCACGCCGGTGACCTCGGTCAGCAGGTCCGGCAGGCCACGCAGCAGCGCCCCGCCGCCGGTCAGGATCATGCCCTTGTCGATGATGTCCGACGACAGCTCCGGCGGCGTGTCCTCCAGCACCGAGCGCACCACGCCGATGACCGCCTCCAGCGGCTCGGTGATCGCCTCGACGACCTCGTTCTGATGCATCCGCACCGTGCGCGGCAGACCGGCGACCTCGTCGCGGCCGCGCACGTCCATCACCACGTCATCGTCGGTCGGCATCGCCGAGCCGATCGCGATCTTGACCTCCTCGGCCGTGCGCTCGCCGATTCGCAGGTTGTATTTGCGCTTGACGTAGTTCTGGATCGCCTCGTCGAACTTGCTGCCGCCCACGCGGATCGAGCGCGCCACCACCGGCGCGTTGAGCGAGATGACGGCCACCTCGGTCGTCCCGCCGCCGATGTCGATCACCATGTTCCCGCTCGGGTCAGCAACCGGCACGCGCGCCCCGATCGCAGCCGCCAGCGGCTCGCTGATCAGGTACGCCCGGCGCGCCCCGGCGGCCAGCGCAGCGTCGCGGACGGCGCGGCGCTCGACCCCGGTCACGCCGGCCGGCACGCACAGCATCACGTCCGGCTTGGTCAGCGAGAAGCGGCCGACCGAGCGGGTGATGAAATAGCGCAGCATCTCCTGGGTCACGACGTAGTCGGCGATCACTCCGTCACGCATCGGCCGCACGACCTCGATGGTCTCGCGCGGCTCGCGGCCGAGCATGTTGCGCGCTTCCAGGCCGACGGCGCGCACGCGGCCATCGCGCGCCGAGATCGCCACGACCGACGGCTCGTTCATGACGATGCCGCGCCCGCGCACGAAGACCAGCACGTTTGCCGTTCCGAGATCGATGCCGAGCTGTTTCGCCAACCTAGCGCCTCAAACCTCTCCTACTGCGCCCCCACCCGGCGCGACTGACACTCTCGCGGCTGTGGGCACCGCTCCCCTGACCGACCGGCTCTGACGCCAGATCGGCAAACGTGGTTCTATCAGCTTCCCCGCTGCTATTCAATTCGCGCGCGGCGCATCAAACGTAGCTGATCTCCGCGCCCAACGCCCGGAACTTCTCGACGATGTCCTCATAGCCGCGCCGCACATGGTGGATATCGGAGATGCGCGACGAGCCTTCAGCGATCAACCCCGCCAGAATCAGGCAGGCGCCGGCCCGGATGTCCAGCGCCGTCACGTCCGCGCCGATCAGCTTGGTCGGGCCGAAGATCTGTGCCTCCTGGTTGCTGACCAGCTCGTAACGGGCATTCATCTTGCCCAGCTCGTGGAGATACTTCAGGCGATCGTTGTAGACGCGGTCGAAGACCCGGCTGACACCGTTCGCCTGAGTCAGCAGCACGGCGAAGGCCGCCTGCAGGTCGGTGGGGAAGCCGGGGAACGGCAACGCCTGCACCTCGACCGGCTCCAGCGACTTGCCGGCCCGCACGAGCATCGAGCTCTCGCTCCACCACACCTCGGCCCCCGCCTCGCGCAGCTTCGACGTCAACGGGATCATGTCGGCCTCGTTGACGCGCTCCAGCACGACCTCGCCGCCGGTGATCACCGCGGCGATCGCGAACGTACCGGCCTCCAGGCGGTCGGGCAGCACGGTGGCGTGGAAACCACGCAGCCGCTCGACGCCCTCCACGCGGATGTGCGGCGTCCCCAGCCCTTCGATGCGCGCGCCCATATCGAGCAGCACGTTGCCGACGGCCGCGATCTCCGGCTCGGAGGCGGCGTTGACGATCGTCGTCGTGCCGCGCGCCAGCGTCGCCGCCATCAGCAGGTTCTCGGTGCCGGTGTGGCTGGGGTAATCCATGTAGATGTCGGCGCCTTCGAGCCGCCGGCATGTGATGCGGTAGCCATCATCCTCGAAGACGACGTCGGCGCCCATGCGCCGGAAGCCGCGCACGTCGACATCCACCGGGCGGCTACCGAGCTTGCAGCCGCCGGGCTGGGTCGTCTCGATCCGCCCGGTGCGTGCCAGAACCGGCCCCGACACCAGGAACGAGGCGCGCATGCGCTCGACTAGATCCTGCGGCGCGTAGTGATGGACGATCTCACGGGCATGGACGACCACGCGGTGTAGTTCTTCGTCGATCTCGACGCTCGCCCCGAGGTGCCGCAGCAGGTCGGCCATCACGTAGATGTCGGCCAGCAGCGGCACGTTGTCGATAATGCAGGGCTCGTCGGTCAGGAGCGCCGCGGCCATGATCGGCAAGGTCGCGTTCTTGGCGCCGCTAACCCGTACCGTGCCGTGCAGGCGCTTGCCGCCCTCGACCTGGATGCGGCGCTGGGTTGCGCCCTTCCCGCTCGTTCCCGAACCTGCTCGCTCTGCGATCTCGCGCGGTGAAACGGACACGGCCCTTCCCTTCCCGGGTAACGACGCGGCTCTGTCGCCCTACATCGTTACATTAACTGGGTGGCCGTGACACGTCGGCACGGGGTCCGCGGCGGCGGCGCGCCAGTCTGGTACGCACGCGCGCCCGGCGCAGCGAGGCGAGCGCCGCTTCGATCTCCATCTGGGATGCGGCCTCGCGCAGGGCCTGCTCGGCCCGCTGGCGCGCTCGCTCGGCGCGTTCCTCGTCGATCTCTTCGACGCGCTCGGCTGTGTCGGCGAGGATCAGGACGCGGTCGTTGGCGACCTCCAGAAACCCGCCGAACACGGCCAGGTGCTGCTCGCTGGTGCCCTTACGAACCACCATCTCGCCAGCGGACAGGAGGGAGAACAGGGCGGCGTGACGCGGCAGGATGCCCAGCTCGCCGTCCGCTCCGGGCGCGATGACCATATCGACATCGCTCTCCTGATAGACGACGCGCTCGCCGGTCACGATCTCGACTTGCAACTTCGGGTTAGCAGCCATGCTCTCCACTCCCCTGCGGGCATTGACGGCTCGTCATCAGGCGGGCGACGTCTAGTCCTCGGCCGCCATGCGCTCGGCGGCTTCCACCGCCTCGTCGATCGTGCCGACCATGTAGAACGCCTGCTCCGGCAGGTGGTCGTGCTTGCCCTCGAGAATCTCCTTGAAGCCGCGCACCGTCTCGGCGCGCTCCACGAAGCGGCCCGAGCGGCCGGTGAACTGCTCGGCCACGAACATCGGCTGCGACAGGAAGTTCTCGATGCGGCGCGCGCGCTGGACGGTCAGGCGGTCCTCGTCGCTCAGCTCTTCCATACCGAGAATCGCGATGATGTCCTGCAGGTCGCGGTTGCGCTGCAGCACGCGCTGCACTTCGCGGGCAACCTCGTAGTGTTCCTGGCCCACGACGTTGGGGTCGAGAATGCGCGAGGTCGAGGCCAGCGGGTCAACCGCCGGGAACAGGGCGCGCTCGGCGATCGAACGCTCCAGCGAGATCGTACCGTCCAGGTGGGCGAAGGTCGTCGCCGGGGCCGGGTCGGTGTAGTCGTCAGCCGGCACGTAGATGGCCTGCACCGAGGTGATCGAGCCGCGCTTGGTCGAGGTGATGCGCTCCTGCAGGGCGCCCATGTCGGTGCCCAGCGTCGGCTGGTAACCCACGGCGCTCGGCATGCGCCCGAGCAGCGCCGACACTTCCGAACCTGCCTGAACGAAGCGGAAGATGTTGTCGATGAAGACCAGCACGTCGCGGCCCTCGTCGCGGAAGTACTCGGCCATCGTCAGGCCGGTCAGCCCAACGCGCAGGCGCGCGCCCGGCGGCTCGTTCATCTGGCCGAAGATCATCACGGTCTTGTCAATAACGCCGGACTCGACCATCTCGCCGAAGAGCTGCGTGCCCTCGCGGGTGCGCTCGCCCACGCCGCAGAACACGGAGTAACCGCCGTGCTCGGTGGCGATGTTGCGAATCAGCTCCTGGATGATGACCGTCTTGCCGACGCCCGCGCCGCCGAACACGCCGGTCTTACCGCCGAGAGTGAAGGGCGCCACCAGGTCGATGACCTTCAGGCCGGTCTCGAAGACCTGCACCTCAGTCGCCTGCTCTTCGAAGGACGGCGCCTCCTGGTGGATGCCGCGGTAGGTCGCGCCCTCGACCGGGCCCTCGCCGTCGATCGTGTTGCCGACCACGTCAAAAATGCGGCCCAGCGTCGGCTCGCCCACCGGGACCTGGATCGAGCCGCCGACCGGCCGTGCGACCGCGCCGCGCGCCAGGCCGTCGGTCGTCGACATCGCGACCGTGCGGACCCAGTCGTTGCCCAGGTGCTGCTGGACCTCCAGCGTCAGCGTCTCGCCGTTCGGCATGTCCACTTCGAGCGCGTCGAAGATCTCCGGCAGGTCGCCGCCCGAGAACTCAACGTCCACGACGACGCCCTGGACCTGGACGACGCGTCCAACGCCTGTTGTCGTTTCTACTGCCATGTCTGGCCTCCTGTGTCGTCGGGGCTTGCCCGAAGCTTACGAGCCTGACGCCAGGGCGCCGGCTGCGATCTCCGAAACTTCAGCGGTAATCTGCGCCTGCCGCGCCTTGTTGTAGGACAGCGTCAGGTCGTCCATCAGCTCGTTGGCGTTCTCGGTCGCATTGCGCATCGCGACCATGCGCGCCGAGTGCTCGCTCGCCAGCGAGTCGAGCATCGCCTGATAGATCTGGACTTCGACGTAGCGCGGCAGCAGCGCGTTGAGCACTTCCTCGCGGCTCGGCTCAAAGATGAAGTCGCGAATCGCCTCTTCGGCTTCCTCATCGAACTCCGGCGTGATCGGGAGCAGCTGCTGGACTTGCGGCCGCTGGGTCAGCGTGTTGTAGAAGCGCGTGTTGACGATGTAGACGGCGTCGACCTTGCCGCGCGTGAAGTCCTCGATGGCGATATCGACCACCGGGCGCAAATCCTCGATCGTCGGCCAGTCCTGCATCTGGATGAACTCGGCCGTCAGCGGGTAGCGCGTCTTGCGAAAGAAGTCGCGGCCCTTCTTACCGAGCGCGATGATCTCGGCGCGCCCGTCGACCTCTTCGCGAATGAACTCGGCGGCAGTGCGGATCACGTTGGAATTCAACGCGCCGGCCAGCCCCTTGTCCGAGGTCATCACGATCAGGCTGACGCGCTCGATCGGGCGCTGTTCGAGCAGTGGGAACTCGCCCTCTTCCAGGTCGGTCAGTCCGGCCAGACCGGAGATCATGACCCGGATGCGGTCGGAGTAGGCGCGCGATGCTGTCACCCGCTCCTGGGCGCGACGCATCTTCGCCGCGGAGACCATCTCCATGGCGCGCGTGATCTGCGTAATGTTGCCGATCGATCTGATTCGGCGTCGGATTTCTCTTGTCGTCGCCACTGCGGCTCCCTGTCACTCCTCCCGGCTGAACCGGCCTGCCCGCGCTTACGAAGCCGAGAAGGTCGACTTGAACTCCTGGATGGCCTGGCGCAGCGCCTGATCGAGGTCGTCATCGATGCGGCCCTGCTGCACGATCTGGTCGAGCAGGTTGCGCTTCGACGACTCCATGTAGTCCAGGAACTCGCTGCGGAAGCGCTGGATCTGATCGACCGGGACGTCGTCCAGGTAACCATGCGAGGCCGCGAACAGTGCCGCAACCTGCTTCTCGACCGGGAACGGCTGGAACTGCGGCTGCTTCAGCATCTCGGTCATGCGCGCGCCGCGCTCGAGCTGCCGGCGCGTGGCCGCGTCGAGGTCTTCCGTCCCGAACTGGGCGAAGGCCTCCAGCGAGCGGTACTGCGCGAGGTCGAGCCGCAGCTGCCCGGCCACCTGGCGCATGGCGCGGATCTGGGCGTCACCACCCACGCGCGACACGGAGATACCGACGTTGAGCGCCGGGCGCACGCCGGCGTAGAACAGATCGGACTCCAGGAACATCTGCCCGTCGGTGATCGAAATAACGTTCGTCGGAATGTAGGCCGACACGTCGTTGGCCTGCGTCTCGATGATCGGCAGAGCCGTCAGCGAGCCGCCGCCACGGTCGTCGGAGAGCTGCGCGGCGCGCTCCAGCAGGCGCGAGTGCAGGTAGAAGACGTCGCCCGGGTAGGCTTCACGGCCCGGCGGGCGGCGCATCAGCAGCGAGACCTGGCGATAAGCCCAGGCGTGCTTGGAGAGGTCGTCGTAAACGATCAGCGCGGCGCCGCCGTTCTCCATGATCTCTTCGCCCATCGCGCAGCCGGCGTAGGGGGCGATGTACTGCATCGGCGCCGGGTCGGACGCCGTGGCGGCCACGACGATGGTGTGGTCCATCGCGTTGTTGGCTTCGAGCGTCGCCACCAGCTGGGCGACCTGAGCGCGCTTCTGGCCGATGGCGACGTAGATGCAGATCACGCCGGTATCGCGCTGGTTGATGATCGTGTCGATCGCGATGGCCGTCTTACCCGTCTGGCGGTCGCCGATGATCAGCTCGCGCTGGCCGCGGCCGATCGGGATCATGGCGTCGATCGCGATGATGCCGGTCTGCAACGCCGTGTCGACGTTCTTGCGCTCGATCACGCCCGGCGCAATGCGCTCGATCGGCCGCGTCGATTCTGCGGCGATCGGGCCCTTGCCGTCGATCGGGTTGCCGAGCGCGTCGACGACGCGGCCGACCAGTGCCGGGCCGACGGGCACCTCCGCGATGCGGCCGGTGGTGCGGACTTCGTGACCCTCCTCGATGTCGGTGTATTCACCGAGGATGATGATGCCGACCGAGTCCTCCTGCAGGTTGAAGGCCATGCCCATCGCGCCGGTCTGGAACTCGACCAGCTCATTGGCGGCCACCTCGCTCAGGCCGTAGACCGTCGCGATACCGTCACCGACCTCAATGACGTTGCCGACGTTGGTCATCCGCAAGCTGGCATCGAAGTCTTGAATCTGGCTTCGCAGGATGTCGCGGATTTCGGTAGCTCGTACTGACATCTCTTCCTCCTGGTCCACCATCGGATGCAGCCCCGACGGGGCACCGTAATTCTAGTTGCCTGGTTTCGACTAGCGCCTAGGCGCGACTGAGCGACGCGCGCAGTTCACGAAGTTGCGTGCGGACGCTGCCATCGATGAGCTGGTCGCCCACCCGCGCCACGAGGCCACCGATAATCTCTTCATCGACATGCTCGCGGATCTGCACCTCTGAGCCGACGATGCGCGTCAAACGCTCGCTGACCGCCTGGCGCTCGTCGGCGGTGAGCGGCACGGCGGTCGTCACGTCGGCGATCAAGATGCCCCGGGAGCGCAGCACCATTTCCTCGAACGCGGCGAGAATGTCCGGCAGCTGTGCGAAGCGCCGGCGGTGGATCAGCAGGCGCGCGAGGTTGCGAACCTCCTCGTTGGCGTCACCCGGCAGGATCAACTCCAGGGCCTCTTCTTTGCGCTGCGCGGATATCGCCGGGTTCTCGAAGTAGGCGCGCGTCGTGTCGTCCTCGACCGCGGCCGCCAGCTGGCGCAGGTTCTCCAACCAGGCATCCTGCTCGGCCGGCGTCTTAGCCAGATCGAAGACCGCTTCGGCGTAGCGCCTGCCAACCCCCTGTACTGCCATCCCGGATCGTTCTCCTGACTGGTCGCTAGTTCAAGGACGTCGTGCCGCCGCGGTCAGCCTCGGCCAGCAACTCGTCGATCAGGCGCGCCTGGGCATCACGGTCGAGGTTGGCGCGCACGATGCGCGAGGCAGCCTCGACGGCCAGGTCGGCCACTTCGCGGCGCAGGTCGAGCCGCGCCTGGCTGACCTCGGCCTGAATAACGTTCTGGGCCTGAGCGACGATCTCGTCGGCCTGGCGCTGAGCCTGCTCGCGCGAGCGGGCAATGTTCTGATCGGCCTGCTCGCGAGCATTGGCCAGGATTTGCTGAGCCTCGCGGCGTGCTTCGAGCAGGATCTCCTCATTACGCGCTTCGGCGGCGGCCATCTCGCGACGCACCCGCTCCGCCTCTTCGAGGCTCTCGCGGATCGTCGCCTGGCGCGCGTCGAGCATGCCGGTGATCGGGCCCAGCGCGAACTTCCAGAAGATGATCACGAAGAGGATAAACGCGATCAGTTGGACGACGAAGTTCGCCGCGCTAATTCCTAATGCATCCATGGGCGCACCCGTACTCCTGACTATCGCCTGTCGTCTGACGCCATCTGCCGCGCGCGGTCCGGCGCTTGTGGCGGCCCGTCTGCGGCGTCACCGGC
>Ga0079224_100014125_pt1 | contig 11147 bp, 10 predicted proteins | sample Stecom2015_FD_80414 | JGI IMG/M metagenome (GOLD analysis project Ga0079224, IMG submission 80414) | Agricultural soil microbial communities from Utah to study Nitrogen management - Steer compost 2015 | ecosystem: Environmental > Terrestrial > Soil > Agricultural land | place: USA: Utah...
ACCGGCGAGGAACGCGCGCCACTCCCATTTCCGCGCGATCCAGTCGCCGTGGCCGTCGCTCAGCTTCTCCCAGTCCGCACGTTCCTCATCGGACAGCAGCAGCCGCAGGTCGTCGAAGTAGCGCTGAAGCCCGTTGCCTGCCGTCGCAACATCGAGCCCGTCCAGGTAGATCTGTGCGCCCGCGGTCGGATCCGGGTCCGCGAGCATATGCGCAATACCGAGCGCACGCGCAGCACGCGGGACGTCCGTACCGGCCTGTGTCGCCGCATCGATTGCGGCCTGGTACTCGCCGCGCGCCAGCTCGACCTCCGCGAGTGCGGCCCAGAACTCCGCATCGCGCATGCTGTCCGGTGCAGCCCGCAGCGATTCCGATGCGACCTGCAGGCTCTCCGACTTGGTGGTGATGACCGCCACTGCGGCGAGCTCCTGCACCACCTCCGGCCAGCCGGTCTCGCGCACGACGGGCGCCAGCATCCGAACGCCTTCGATCTCCGCATTCGTGTGACGGTTGACCGGCCGCAGCAGCGCGCCCTCTCCGTTCAGCACGTGAATGTCCGGTCCGCGCACGAGCGCGATGCCCAGCAATGCGCGCAGGAACGGATCGGACGAGTTCGTGCGACGGATCTCGTTGCGCAGCGACATCGCCGCGCGGCGGGCAGATGTGTGGTTGCAGTCGTGATACCACTCGAGGATGTTGTCGACTGCTTCACGATGTCGTTCGCTCAGCTCGGCCGTACGCGTGAGCAGCCGTGCAAGGGTCGGCGGTGTATCCATGTCCTCGAGAAAGTGCCAGCCACACGTGGACGACGCGTACTGCGCGTGAAGCGGCACGGTCGCAAGGCACGTCGACAGGAGCCACAGCCCGATGATCCTGCGGCGCATCTAGTCCTCGCCCGGTGGTCGATTCCCGTCGACGTCGTCCAGATCGAGCAGCTCGCGCGCTTCCTCGCGCAGCTCGCCGGGAACCAGGAGCGTCACACCCTGTGGCGTGGGTCCGGCGAAGCCCGGGCCGAACACACCCGTCACCGGACCCTGGACCAGCACGGGAATACCTGCGTCCTCGAGCCGTGCACGGTCCATGTCGGCTTCCAGCAGCCCGGCATAGTGCCTGAGCTTCGTCCACGAGCTCATTCGACCTCCCGCTTCGCAGGTGTACCTGCGAGATCACGCGTTGCGCGCAATAACGTACATCCGGACGTGCTCGACATCCATGTCATCGCGCTGAACGCCGAGAATATAATCTCGACCGATGTCCGTCGGCCTGAAACGCTCAGGCAACAGCACCCGCGTGATGAACGCACCATTGCTGTCGAACACGATCCACTCGACCGGACCTTCCTCCCAGGACGGGCGGTAGCGCTGAACCCACATCTCGCCATCGCGACTTACATGCACCGAGCTCCAGACGGGCATGGACTCGGCAATCGGCATTCTGGCGTAAATCTGCTCGACATCGCGACGGGCCGCGTCGTCCTCCTCGTCGCCGACCGCCTCCTGCTTCGCCCGCTCGATGTCCGCAGTAGTCACGCGGCGTCCCGCATCGTCCCAGCGTACGAAGAGGCGTGGTGCACCGCCAGACACGAGGACCCGGATCTCCGGCAGCTCGGTGTCGCCAATGTAGAGCCGATCTCCGCGAGCCGCGATCGCCGTGTTTCGTCCGAATGGCGGCGAAATGACTCTGAAGCCTCGCTCGATCGGCGCGAAATACGCATCGGAACCGGATACCGCGCCGATCGAGTCGGCGAGCGAGCCATCCGGGTTGACGTGTACGACGGCGTTCGGCGGGCGCACCATCCCGCTTGGCGGAGCATCAAAGCTGACGAAGCCGCGCCCGACCATGGAGCCGTCATCGAACACTCCCGTGATGCTCGACTGTGTCTGGTTCACTGCATCGCGCACGCGCGCGCCCGTTGCGTCGAAGACCGTGAGGCGGCGCAGCATGACGTCCCACACGAGGAGCGAGTCGCCCGGCAGTGTGCCGAACCACGTGATGTCGCGGAACTCTCCCGGCCCCTCGCCTGACCGGCCGATCACGGCGTCGAGTGCACCGGCGACGTCGAAGTAGCGGAGCTGCAAGCTGCCCGCGTCGGCAACGACCACCCGGCCGTCCTGCAACCGGTACGCACCACGCACCTGATAGAGCGTGTTCTCCTCCGAATCGCCGGCGCCGATATCGAGCAGTGGCGTTCCGCTGATGCGCCAACGCTGTACTGTGTCCGGCGTGCTGTGCACGATGCGGACACTGACACTGTCACCCCCGTGCACGATGACCGTGTCGCGCCCGAGCACTGCATCGCTCGCGACGTCGCTCGCACAACCGGCCACGACGATGACAGCAACGGCAGCAAGTAGACGGGTTGGTCGGCTCATAATCTCTGCCTGATCGGCTGGGCGAAATTGAGCGTGTAGCCGTCGGGATCCTCGATCGCGAACTCCCGCTGGCCATAGAACGCTTCGTAGAGGTCCATGGAGAATCGGATGCCTCCCGTGCCGCCGTCGTTGCCCGCACGCGCCGCGCGCAGCTGCCGCGCCCTCAGCGCCGCGTGCAGATCATCGAGCCGATCGGTACGGAACCACAGACTGACCGGCTTGGACTCATCGCTGCCGCCGAGCGAGAGCATGAGCGCACTGTTCCCGAACATCAGGTACGCGAAGTTCAGCACGCCATCCTCGCCGTAGCTGTCGACCAGACGGAACCCGATCGACTCGTACCACGCGACGGATCGCGCGATGTCTTTTACCCTGAGCATCGGCGTCAGCTGCTCACGAATCGAGCGCCCGAGCTCCGCCAGCGCTGCCGGCGAGTCGTCCGCAGCGACGTCCGGGTCCCGCGCGCCCGCAGCGCGCAGCCGGCCTGCGGTTTCCGTATGGCCGAGCAGCAGTGCGACCTCGAGCGCCGTGCGACCCCTGCCATCCTTCATGTCGACATCGGCACCGAGCTCGATCAGCAGATCGAACATGTCGTATTGCGGCAGCGCAGTGCGCCCGCCGAGACCGTCCGGTGCGAACAGTGCAAAGTGGATCGGCGTCTGCCAGCCCTCGTACTTCGACGTGCGACGATCGAGCGCGTTCGGATCTCCGGCAACGACACGGCGCACCGCAGCCGTATCACCCAGCGCGATTGCGGAGAAGATGTGATGTCGTGCACCGCGCTCGAGCAGCAGTTCGACCACGGCGCGGTTCGGTTCGTGGCCGCACGCGGCCCAGCCGATCACATCGCTCTCGTGTGCATCGCCATGGCCGTGGACGTCGCTTCCGGCGTCGAGCAGTGCACGCACGCTCTCGATCGCTCCGGCTCCTGCCGCGAAGTGCAGCGGCAGCGCGTTGTCGCCGTCGTCGCGCGCGTTCGGATCCGCACCATGCTCGATCAGCAGCCGCACCACCCGGGCGTGCATTGCGGCCTGGTGCAACGCCGTCGTGCCGTGTGCACGCTCACGTCCGAGCCCGGGATGCGCACGCAGTAGCGCGCGCACGGAGTCGACATCACCGTCGCGGCACGCGCGGAATAGCGCATCGATCGGCGGTTCAGCGCGGCGGTCCATTTCCGCCTTCAGTGCACGCCAGCTCGTGAACCCGTGCTCGCGTGCGATGCTCAGCTGCGCGCCGGCCAGCTTCGCGTGCGGGTCCGTTCGGCGCATTTCCCGCAGCCGTTCCTTCGCGAGCTTTTTCAGGTACTCGAGCGATGCGTGCGCGGGAAGCTTCGAGGTCGACATGAATACCCTCCTTCCAGTCGCGCCCGGCGTCCGCGTTTCCCGGGCCTGGAAGTCAGGGCTCGGCCGTTCGAAGATGGGGCTGGGTGGGTTCGCCCCTTTACGCGGACCGTGGGCCGCCCGTTCGGCCTGTCGTACTCTACGACGGCCGCAGGCGTCCGTCCAGACGTTCAGCCGTCTTCGTCGACGGCCAGGACCACCACGTATTCCACGTCGAGACTGTCCGTCACTACACCCGTGATCAGGCCGTTCCCGGGTTGCATCAGCACGAACTGCGGGCCCAGCTCGATACTGCCGGCAGGCGAGCCGTCGACCTCGAGCACGAGCCACTGCTGCGGTTCGCGCTGCGCCCAGACGGGCCGATAACGTCGGATCCAGATCCTGCCGTCCGCGCCTGCGACCATGCGGTCGAACAACGCCATCATGTCGGTCGGCTCGAGCACCGAAAGCTCGCGGTTCCTCCACTCGAGCGCCTCCTGCACCGGACGACCTGCCTCGACCGCAACGCTCTCGGTGTGCTCGAGCAGCCGGTCCCGCTCCTCCGCACCGACCGGCTGCGCTTTCAGGTCTTCGAGGCGGATGATGCGGACGATGCGGCCCTCTTCATCGACCTGGCGAATCTCCGGGTGGGCCGCATCGGTGACCACGATGAGACCACCCGAATGCGCGTACAGAGGGCCTGCGGAAAACGGAACCGGAAAGCCGATCGCACGACCCGGCTGGAACAACATGACGCCGTTGTCGGGTCCCGGTATGGCAGTAATCGTATCCGTGTCCTCACCCAGCGACAGGAACCGGACCGTGCTCCCGTGACGGGTAGCCGCGCTCGAGTAGACGGCAGGTTCGGATTCGGTTACTGCGACGAGCAGCTCGTCGCCGGCGCGAATCACCCGGCCCGCATGCTCGCCGACCAGCGGCTGTTCTCTCCATCCCGCCCCGCCCGGTGCGACCCACGTGAGCCGCTGACTGCGCATGTCATGCACCACGATGGTATCGCCAGCCGTGAGCTGTGCATCCGAGATCGTGGCGAACTCGCCCGGGCCTTCGCCTTCACGGCCGAAGCTTGCGACGTGCGTCCCCGCGGAATCGAACCAGCGCACCTCACGCGCACCGGCATCCGCGACGACGACTCCGCCGTGCGACAACTGAGCCGCGAATCTGACGACGTCGAACTGATACGCGTCCTCACCTGACACCACACCAATGCGCAGCAGCGTATCGCCCGCGAGACGCCATTCCGGAAATGCGCCTCTTACCTCGACGATCTCGATGCCGGCGCTGTCGCGCGCGCTCGTCGCATGCGATTCCGGCGCAGAGTCAGTGCACGCAATGAGCAGCATGCAAGCGAGGGTAATTGCGGTCCTCAAGCGCCGAACCCGCGCGCCATGGCAGTTGCAGCGAACACCATTGCGACCACGAGCACTGCCTGGACCACGCTGATCCTCGCCATCGTGCGTGCACGGCTCGTGTCGATCGCATCACCGCGTCGCGCTGCACTGCGCCAACGGATCAGTGTGATCATCGGCAGGATCTCCAGCAGGAGGATCAACAGCAGGCAGCCCATCTTGAAGTGGAACCAGCTGTTGGTCATGTAATACGCGGTTCCCTTCTCCAGCCCGCCAAACGCGCGCGCGACACCCGTCCCGATCCAGAGCAATGCGGCCAGGCCCCAGAGCGAGTCGGCCGCGAACACGCGACGCAGGTCGCGGCCGCCCGGTTCGCTGCGCAGCGCCGTGGCGCGAACGACGACCGCACCGAGCCCGATGCCGAACGCGACCAGGTGAACGGCCGCAACGATCCAGCGGAGAGTCATGATGATCCCGAACGGTGAACGATGTGACCAATGTGTGCGCATCGAACGGTCGATGCCAGCACGACCACCGTGACGGCGCACGGCTTGCATTCCTGCGACGGGACCGGCCGGCGGCCCCCGGCCGGACTCGTGCCCGAGAGGACAATGCCGATTTCGCTGAAGCCCAAGCATCTGGCCCGATACACGGACCTCGCGCGCCTGCTCGTGAAGTACGGCCGTCGCGATCTCGTCGAGGGCTCCGGTCTCGAGGACGCGCTGCCGCGCGACGAGCGTGCGCAGCGTAACGGTACCGCCTCGGATGACGCCGACGCCGCACAGCTCGCGGACGATCTCGAGGAGCTCGGACCGACGTACATCAAGCTCGGCCAGCTGCTGTCTACACGCGCCGACATCCTGCCGCTCGCGTACATGGACGCGCTCGGCCGGCTCCAGGACCGCGTCGAGCCGTTCTCATCCGCCGAGGCCGAGCAGATCATCCAGGCGGAGCTCGGCGTGCGCATGTCGAAGCTGTTCGAGACGTTCGATGCCGAGCCGATTGCGGCAGCATCGCTCGGGCAGGTGCACCGCGCCACACTGCGCGATGGCCGGCCCGTCGCCGTGAAGGTGCAGCGGCCGGGCATCCGCAAGCGGATCATGACCGACCTCGAGGCGCTCGATGAGATCGCACGCTTCATCGACGAGCGCACCGAGCTCGGTCGCAGATACGGCATGAGCGGCATGCTGAACGAGTTCCGCGCGTCGCTGATGCGCGAGCTCGACTACATGCGCGAGGCCCAGAACCTGGCCGTCTTCCGCGACAACATGCGCGAGTTCCCGCGCATCGTCGTGCCCGCTCCGATCATGGACTACACGACAGCGCGCGTGCTCACGATGGAGTGGATCGACGGCAGGAAGATCACCGACGTCGCACCCGTGCGTCTGATCGAGATCGACGGCGCAGAGCTGGGCGATACACTGTTCGAGGCGTACCTCAAGCAGATCCTCGTCGACGGCATCTTTCACGCCGATCCGCACCCCGGCAACGTGTTCCTGACCGATGACGATCGCATCGCGCTCATCGACCTCGGCATGGTCGGCTACGTGACGGAGTCGATGCAGGAGAAGCTGCTCAAGCTGCTGATCGCGATCAGTGACGGGAAAGGCGAGGAGGCCGCGGCGACCGCGGCATCAATGGGCGAGCGACTCGAGGACTTCAACCGGCAGAAGTACACCCGCGAGATCTCGAACCTCGTCGCCATGCATCGCGACTCGACGATGGGCGAGATGGACATCGGCCGCGTCGTCGTCGAGATCACTCGCATCTCCGGCGAGAACGGCGCGCGTCAGCCCGTCGAGCTCACGATGCTCGGCAAGACGCTGCTCAACCTCGACCGCGTCGCCACGACGCTCGCACCCGACTTCCGCGTCAACGACGCGATCCGCAGGAACGCCGGCTCGATCATGCGCCGCCGCATGCTCCGTCAGATGTCACCGACGCAGGCCCTCGCCGGCGCACTCGAGATCAATCAGTTCGTGCAGGAGCTGCCCGGCCGGCTCAATCGATTGTTCGACCGCGTTGCCGACAACCGCATCCGCATCAAGGTCGATGCAATCGACGAGACCGAGCTGATCACCGGCATCCAGAAGATCGCCAACCGCATCACCATGGGACTCGTCCTCGCCGCCCTCATCATCGGCGCCGCCATGCTCATGCGCGTCGAGACCGCATTCACGATCCTCGGCTATCCCGCGCTCGCCATGCTGCTGTTCCTCGGCGCCGTCGTCGGTGGTGTCGCGCTGCTCTACAACATCGTCGCGCACGACCGGAAATCACGGAAGATCCGCTAGCCCCGCGCGCTCGTACCGCCGTCAGAATCAGCTCACTGGGCTCGGGGCGGCGGACCTGGATCCTGCGCCCGCCACCATCAGCGATTTGCGGACCAGACCCGGCCCGCCGAGAGGCCGTTCTGTGGTACTCCATGGGCGGTACATCCATGTCCGGATGTGACATTCGACGAGGGGCTGATCGTCCTGCCTGAAGGGGGGCTGACGCAGCAGGAGAGGACCTGATGGATGATCGGATGCACAGGGCGCTGGACGGTGAACTCGAGCTGGGGGAGCTGACGGCGGCCGAGGCGGCGGCGGTAGCCAGGGCGGAGGCGGAGTTCCTGGCGATCCGGCGGGCGATCCGTGTGGATCCGCTGCCGGACCTGGCGCCCGTGGTCATGCGGCGGATCGCGCAGTCGAAGGAGCGGGACGTTTTCGGACTGCGAGCCTGGCTGGACGGCATCTGGACGCCCCGTCAGATGACGATCACGTGGCGGCCGGCGTACGCGGCGGCTGCCGTGCTGGTGATGGCGGTCTCGGCGTTGCTGGGCCGGTGGACGGCGCCGCCGAAGGAAGCGTCGCCGCTCGTGTTCACGACGTTCGTGCTCGAGGCGCCGGATGCGAGCGAGGTCGCGCTGGCGGGCGACTTCACGAACTGGGAGCCGTCGTACCGTCTGACGCGCGCGGCGCCGGGCGTGTGGACCGTGGTGGTGCCGCTGGAGCCGGGCATCCACGACTACGCGTTCGTGGTAAACGGTGGGCAGTGGGTGCCGGATCCGAATGCACCCGCGTTCGAAGACGGTTTCGGCGGTCTGAACAGCAGGATCGCAGTGATCACGCCCGACCGCGCGGAGCTGTGATCATGCGATGCAGACTGATGTGCCTGTCGTTGCTGATTGCGACGACAGGAGCTGCGACGCCGTCGGCCGCGCAGCAGTGGACGCTGTCGCTGGAAGCGGGTCGGATGCGATCCGCGCTCGAGCCATCGGAAGCGACGTCGAGCGTTGCGCTGGCGCTCGGGTACGACGCACTCGATACGTCGTTCCGGATCTCGGCCGGCGTTCCGACCGATGCGGCGTCCGCGGTGCGCGCCGGCGCAGGCGTGTGGAAGCGGGCGGCGCTGCGCGCGCATGGTTTCATCGCCGGCCTCGATCTGTCCGGCAACGGCTTCATCGCCCGTGATCGCGGCCGCGCCGGTCCACCCGTGCCTCCGCTCATTCCCGGCCCGTTCGCTCCACCGTTCCGTGATGTCGCGGACATGTCCGGCCACGCACTGGCCGGCCAGCTGATGCCCGTCGTCGGCTACGAGGCGAGCCGGTTCCGGGTGCACGCGCGCTTCGGCGTGTCTCACTATACCGCGTCGTTCGGCGACGTGCGTGCGGATCGCAACGTGCGCCTGGCCGATGTGCAGCTCACGGTGCAGCCGACTCCTGCACTGGCGTTCTCACCGCTCGTGAGGACGCATCGGTCGGCGGATGAGGAGCGCGTGACGTACGCCGGGATCTCGGCAGTCGCTGCACACGGCATCATGGGCGCGTGGGCGAGCATCGGCAGCTGGATCGATCACGATGCGGACCTGCCGTGGTCAGCCGGCGTCGAGCTGCGCGTGCACGATCGTGCGCGGCTCGCCGCGAGTGCGCGTCGCGACACGTTCGATCCGCTGTATCTCTCGCCGCCGCAGACATCGTGGACGGTCGGACTGTCGCTACACCTCGGTGGCACACGTCCAGCGTCGCCGCCGGTACCGCATGCGTACGTCGACGGCCGTGCGACGATCCGGCTGCCGGTATCCGCGTCCGAGCGGCGTCCGTCGATCGCGGGCGACTTCAACGGCTGGAAGCCGGCGCCGATGCAGCGCGAGGGTGATGCGTGGGTTTACGTCGTGACACTCGCGCCCGGTGTCTACAACTATGCCTTCGTGACGCAGGACGGCACATGGTTCGTGCCGGAGAGTGTGCCCGGCCGCAAGGATGACGGCATGGGTGGTCACGTCGCAGTGCTGGTCGTGCAATGAGCGCGGCGATGAGAGGCCACGAGGCCATGGCCGATGCGGACCTCGTGCGGCACGTGCTGCGCGGTGATCGGAACACGTATGCCGAGCTGGTGCGTCGTCATCAGGACGTGATCTACCGTCACATGCGCGGCATGGGACTCGATCACGACACTGCGCTCGATCTCGTGCAGGACGCGTTCGTGCGTGCGTACGACCGCCTGTCCGAGTGTCGTGATCACGACAGGTTCCGGGCGTGGCTGTTCCGGATCGCCCGCAATCTCTGTCTTGATCACGTGAAGAGTGTGCGACGCCTGACGGTTCCGTTCAGCAGTGTCGACGGAATCGACCGCGTCGAGGATGACCGGCGTGTACCCGGTGAGCTCGACTTCATGCTCCGCTCGGCACTCGATCGGCTGCCCGCAACGCTGCGTGAGGCGTTCCTGCTCAAGCACGATGCCGGCTACACGTACGACGAGCTGGCCGAGATCACGCAGGTCACGCCGAGCGCTGCGAAGATGCGTGTGCATCGTGCGCGTGAGACGTTACGCGATTTCCTCGCGAAGCAGGGCGTCAACGCGGCGTAGTGACAATCCGGGGTGTGCCGGTCGTCTGTATCGATGAAGGATGATCGGACACCGACATGGAGGAGCTGATGAAGATTCGGATGTTCGCAACCGTGATCGTGCTCGGGCTCGCGCTGCCCGTTTCAGTGACAGCGCAGAGTGCAGTCGGAAGCGCGACTGCCGGTGCAGCAGTGCAGACGCCGGAGGCGCGTATCGAGGCTGCACTCGCGTCCGCCGCCGAGGCGGGAATCCCGATGGCGCTGATCGAGAGCAAGATCGCCGAAGGCAAGGCGAAGGGCGTCGCGATGGAGCGCCTTGCCGCTGCGGTCGAGGCGCGACTCGCCGGCCTCCAGCGTGCCGCCAACGCGCTCGCACAGGCGGGCGTCGGCGTGGAGAGTGCCGGCCAGCTCGCAGTCACGGCGGACGCGCTGTCGGCAGGTGTGAGCGAGACGGCCGTCGTCAGGATCAGTCGCGACGCGCCGGCCGAGCGCCGCACGGTGGCCGTCGCGGTGCTCGCGGACCTGGTCCGTCTCGGCCACGCGAACGACCAGGCACTGGCCCGGGTCAACGCCGCGCTGTCCAGCGGCGCCGCACTCGCGAATCTGCACGCAGAAGCCGCCTCCCGGCTGCGCCTCGGCGGCATGAGGTCGACGCTGGATGCTGCCGGAGTCGTGCGTGTGAAGTGATCGAGTGTGGGTGTGGGTTTGAGGGCGAGGCAGGGTGTGCGCCCAGAGGCGTCCCCTCATACTCACACCCACACTCTCTCTCGCAAACGGGCGTCCGGTCTCTGCCGGCGCCCGTTGCTTCATCCACCCGGCGGCGCTCCTGACACCGCCGGCATTGCCGGCCCGCCTTCCGGACGACAGCTTTCGTCGACACCCCCACCCGGAAACGACCATGAGACGAATCCTCCTGGCCGCAGTCCTCGCCGTCAGCGCCGGGCCCGTGGCTGCCCAGCAGACAGGTCGTCCGCTTCAGGTCGACGACTTCGCGCGACTGCGCAGCGTCGGCGATCCGCAGCTCTCGCCCGACGGCGCCTGGATCGCCTACACGGTGAGCTCCACCGATCTCGAGAAGGACCGCTCCGATACCGACGTGTGGATGGTGAGCTGGGATGGCACGACGAACCTCCGTCTGACGTCGTCGCCGGACGCAGAGAGCTCGCCGCGCTGGAGTCCCGACGGCCGGTACCTGGCGTTCACATCATCGCGGCAGGAAGGTCGCGGCTCGCAGGTATGGCTGCTCGATCGTCGCGGCGGCGA
>Ga0079224_100014126_pt1 | contig 11147 bp, 14 predicted proteins | sample Stecom2015_FD_80414 | JGI IMG/M metagenome (GOLD analysis project Ga0079224, IMG submission 80414) | Agricultural soil microbial communities from Utah to study Nitrogen management - Steer compost 2015 | ecosystem: Environmental > Terrestrial > Soil > Agricultural land | place: USA: Utah...
GAAGTCTGCTTAACAGGTTGGCGAAACATTTCTTCATAAACGGTACCATCTTTCTTCGCGATCAGCGCATGACCGGGCTTAATTTCTTTCACCTGATCTACTGGAATATTAAACGCAGTTTGAATAACCGGTCGCTCAGAGGTGACGACCAATACCTCCTCGTCTTGGTAATAAAATGCGGGGCGTATTCCGGCCGGATCACGCATCACGAATGCATCTCCGTGACCGAACACTCCAGCAATGGTATACCCACCGTCCCAGGTTTTCGCAGAGCGCGTCAAGATCTTAGCGACGTCCAGATTTTTTGCAATCTGTGCACTAATTTCTACATTCGAAAGACCGTCCTGTTTGAATTGATCAAAAAGAGATTGATTTTCCTCATCTAAAAAGTGTCCGATCTTCTCCAGCACCGTAACGGTATCGGCTTGTTCCTTTGGATGCTGCCCCAAGTCATAAAGCTGTTGTAACAACTCATCGACATTGGTCATATTGAAATTTCCGGCCAAGACCAAATTACGTGACATCCAGTTATTTTGTCGTAAAAACGGATGACAACTTTCGATACTGTTTTTACCGTGGGTGCCGTATCTTAAATGTCCCAACAAAACCTCGCCCGTAAAACTGACGTTATCTTTCAACCACTGTGTGTCCTGCGCTTCTTTGGGAAATGCTTTCTGCACGGCTGCGAATTTCTTCTGCACGTACTCAAAGATTTCAGCGACCGCAGACGATCCCATTGCGCGATATCGGGAGATGTAACGGTTACCTGGCTTTACATCAAATTTAATGGTTGCAATGCCTGCTCCATCCTGGCCTCTGTTGTGTTGCTTTTCCATAAGCAAATACAACTTGTTGATTCCATAATACGGCGTACCGTATTTCTCTTGATAGTATGACAGGGGTTTTAGCAGACGAATAAGTGCGATGCCGCACTCATGTTTTATTGAGTCACTCATATTTTAAATTGATGCGACAAAGGTACGGATTTTTAAAATATCTCAGAAAAATCTAAATGTAAAAAATATGCTGTGACTTATTCCTGAAAATCTTCCATATCTCGTGTCCGGATCTCCTCTTGAACCGATCGCGAGGTGTATTCCAAAAACCGTTCCCGCCTAGACAGAAATTCCTCTTCTTCTATGCGGTGCCAAGTCATGTAACTGTTCACATATTCTCCGTTTGATAGAATCGGTTCCACCGATTTCAGATACAAAACGTCGCCGTCAAAATCCACTCGTCGTTCTTGTATTTTTCCTTCCCAATTGGGATATGAAGAGGTGCTTAAAGCATATTGTATGACGGCTTTCGATTCGTTGATCTTGTAAGGCCCCGCAAAGGCAATAAACCCTTGGACGTGGGAAATCAGCTCATCAGCGCTTGCTTGGTACCGATCGGCTGAACTGAACTGGCTACGCTCTGAACTTGATATCTGCATCGACATATAGCCCTCCGCATTTTGCATCAATAAGCCCTTTGGGTTCTTACCCATCGGAAATTTCGAATCCACTCCGTTAATGGGCACTTCAATGTATGATAATAATCGCCACGTTCCTATTAGTTCGTTTTTCAATGTAGTCATTTAGGTATGTTTATTTGGTACTATAACGGACTTTAGCGGTATTTAGTTTGTAACATAATCGTAATTTTAGAAGATGACATCAAACCGATAAAGTAAACGAAATCCGATCTGAGAGTCAACCTTTAGGGCGGGGTTTACTTTTTCCTTTGAAAAACACTAATTTAGATGGTGTACTAAACAATAAAACCATGGGAAAATTCATCATTTCAAAGCGGAAAAACGGAGAATTTCAATTCAATCTCAAATCTAGCAATGGGCAAATCATTCTCACCAGCGAAGGCTACACCACGAACGCCGCTTGCAACAACGGAATTAACTCAGTCAAAACAAATGCCCCAGACGAGGATCGTTTTGATAAACTGACCGCAAAAAACGGAAAATTCTATTTTAATTTAAAAGCTGGAAATGGTCAAGTCATTGGCTCCAGCGAAATGTACGAAAGTGAATCAGGCCGAAATAATGGAATTCGGTCGGTCCAAGCCAACGCACCGAAGGCATCGGTGGAGGATCAGAGCAAATAACCGGCGCACCGCAGTTTAAGCTAAAATGCAACAGGGGCCCATTTTGAAAATAGGCCCCTGTTTTTGATACGGTTTATTTTGCGTTCACCCTACCAGATCACAATACGATTTTCTTTAGGCAGATAATGCGCATCGCCAGGCTGGGTTTTAAAGGCCTCATGAAAACCGTCCAGATTGATGATTGGACCGACTGCACGGTACTGCGCAGGAGAATGTGGATCTGTTTTTACCTGGTTGACCACAAACTCATCTGTCGTTTTGGTTCTCCAAATGGTCGCCCAAGATAAAAAGAAACGTTGTTCCTGAGTAAAGCCATCAATCTCTCCCGGGTTTCCTTTGTCGTTCAGATACATTTTCAAGGCATCAAAAGCAACGGACGAACCACCTAGATCTCCGATATTTTCACCCAAAGTAAAACGGCCGTTCACAAACACGCCAGGTACGGGCTCATACGCTTCGAACTGTGCGACTAATGCATCAGCCGCTGCTTCGAATTTAGCCCGGTCTTGGTCCGTCCACCAATTATTCAAGTTCCCATCGCCATCATATTGCGATCCAGAATCATCGAAACCATGCGATAGTTCGTGACCAATCACCGCACCGATACCGCCAAAGTTAACCGCCGGGTCCGCCTTATAGTCGTAAAAGGGGGATTGTAGAATCGCCGCCGGGAAAACGATTTCGTTAAATAAAGGGCTATAATATGCGTTCACGGTTTGTGGAGTCATCCCCCACTCGGTTTTGTCAACGGGTTTCCCTTGTTTGGCCAAATTTTCTTCAAATCTCCAAAGACGCATATGCTGAATGTTGTCGATGAGTGAATTCCCGATTTCCAACGTAGAATAATCTTTCCATTTATCTGGATATCCTATTTTGACCGTAAACTTCGATAGTTTATCTAGCGCTTTTTCTTTCGTTACTGGTGACATCCAGGCCAATTCATTAATGTGCTTTTCGAAGGATTTAATCAGGTAGCTCACCAATTCTTCACAGGTTTCCTTAGCCTCTGCCGGGAAATGTTCCTCCACATAAAGTTTACCCAATAGCTCTCCGACATTCCCGTTAACGAATTCTAATCCGCGTTTATCCAAAGCGCGTTGCTCTTGCTGTCCACGCAGCTTTTTACCGTAAAATTCAAAAGCCAATTCATCCAACTCTTTGGTTAGATAGCCGGTCGCATCGTCCATCACGTGAAATCGAAGATATTCTTTAATCGCTGGCAAATTTTCCTGATTGAGAATCTTATCTAAATTTTGATAGTAGGTCAGTTCTCCAATAATCACCGTGTCGGCACGGAATCCCATTTTTTCAATGTATCCTGCGACGTCCATGTTCTTTACCAGTTGCCCCAAATCGGCTACTGCCACGGGATTGTATCGTTTTTGCGCATCGCGCATCTCTTCTACCGTTTTCAAATGCGATGCGATCAGCTTTTCGAACGCGACAACTTTAGGACCCTTCAAATCCCGGGTTTTTGGATCCACTTTTCCGTACAGCGCGTTTATATATTGCTGGTAATCTCCCAACGTCTCCGTATTGCGCTCATCTTCCTTTTGGTAATAACTTCTACCTAGCCCCAATCCTCCTCCACCGAGGTATACCGCGTTCATGTTGCTGTTCTTCATGTGCGCGTACACGTAGGCTCCAAAGAACGGATTGCCACCCAACCGACCGTATTTAACGAAGTAGTCGTAAAGTTCCTCCAGGTTACTCACCTGATCAATATCATTTAATTGCTCAGCGATAGGCTGAATACCAAGCTGATTCCTCGTTTCAAAATCCACGTAGGATTTATACAAATCCGCAATTTTTTGACCATCGCTACCTGATTTGAATTCTTTTCCTAACGATTCTTTAAGGATTTTTAATGTGGACTCGTCCGTGTTTTCACGCAACTCATCAAACGAACCCCAACGTGCTTTATCAGCAGGGATGTCGACGGTTTTCATCCAGTTCCCGTTGACGAAATTGTAAAAGTCGTCTTGCGGACGAACCGACTGGTCCATATAGGACAAATTGATCGCTTGGTGGTCTTGTCCGAAGACTAGTCCCGAGCTGGCGAGCATTGCAGCCATTAATACGTATTGTTTCATATAATTTTATTTTATACACAGACCCCTTGGTCATATGCAAACATAATGATTCTTCAAAATATCAGGAAGTAACTATTTTTATATATTTGTCGCACGTCTCGCTGGGCGCTAATCGAAAGAAATCGGCATGTATATCTGGATTGACCAAATAAAATACGCTTTACATTGTCATCCGTCTTCGGAAATCCGTCTCGTTCAACCCGCAGAAGGGGGGCTACCTGTGATTTATGCCCCAGCCAATTGTTCACTGCAACGCATCAAACAATACCTCAGATGGGGTCCAACGCCAGCCGAAAGCACAACGGAACCTGCGCTTCCCGCGGTTATGGTCGATCAGATGCCCCTCTTCGGGCAGATTTTTTCTATCCGCCTGCAGAAAAACACCGCCACAAAGATACGATGGACCGCCAACCGTATTTATTGTGAGGAGAACTGGTACAAGCGTTCGAGTGCCAGCTTACGTGCTGATCGAATCACGCGCACCTTGTTCGAACAATTTATACGCGAAGCTGTTAGCCAATGGGAGGACGATCTGGACATCCTTACTGGCGAGATTCGGACTAGACGAATGACGAGAAGCCTGTATAGAGTGAATTTACGCAATCGGGATATGGTATTCAACGTTCAGAACAGCCGATTATCACTGATACATAATGAGTGCATTGTCGCCAGCGCACTGTTGGCGGTAAGCGCGACACCAGATGATACCTATCGCCGCATCCTTCGGAAAACACCAAATTACGAACAATTAAAAAGGGAGATAAAAGATGAACACAGCCAGTACATTGCTAATTATTGATCATGTTGACACCAACATGCTCGACAGCTGGTCCAATCAACCGGCTTCATTCCTCCCTGCTATTTCGTCACTACAACTCGATCAACTGGCCGACTTTATATTTGACCAATTACAAGACAAAGACGGTAGTCCAGAAATCAACAATATCCGCATCGGGAATTTTGTTTGGTCGAAAGAAAAAAGTAGCGGTCATTTCCGCGTGCATTTCGAGATTAATCGCCGCTTCTGCTGCTCGGATATTTGCGCGAGCGGCAATGATTATATCGATTTTCAATTTCGCTTAGAGGGCGTTAGGATGGTATGTAAGGGCAGTTACTTCGACTGGACCTTGAACAACTAGTCCTGAAATCACCCAAAAACTGCATTCAATTCTTTGGCCAATCGTAAGCCGGCTTTAAGCAGACATTGCTCCATCGGTTCTTTAAATCGAAATACATAATCGTAAGCGAGCTTCTTCTCCTTAGCGACATCCTGATAAATGAGATTCGCTAGTTGGTGTGACTCGTAAAACCATTCCTCTAAACTGGAATTGGTGTACTGCGCATAGAAAGCTGGGTTGTAATCCAGCACACGAGCGTATTCGGTATATCCATATTTCTCATTATCGACCAGATCGCTATCCCACACCCGATGTATGTTCGTTTTCCGATTGAAGAAACTAACGGAAATCCGATTACCACCTAAATCCTCTTCCCTACCCACATGCATAGGTTGATGCGCATCGGCCAACAGATGGATCATGAAATAAAGAGCCTCTCTACGTTTCGCATCGTCTAGCCGACGGTCCGAAGCTTGTTCGCGTACCCGTTGGTAGGCTTTATACAAATTGTGTTCAGGGGATGAACGCAAGACCTCCTGATAAGCTTCAAAGCTCAAATGGCCTGGCGCATTGACAAAATGCCAAGATGAGGTTTTCAAAAGTGCCGTATCTGAAGAAGACTTAATAAAGTCTGCCCAATTTGACCAATACGCGAGCTTCTGTTTTCCAATAAGGCGCTCAATATTCCGTTTTGCTTTCCGATTAAGATGATTTTCGGCAATCTCAGCAATCACACGATGCCCCGTCATCCCCCAACCGAATACCTGTTGACTAAAACCAAGAAAAACAAACAGAATAATAATTCTAAATAAATTTTGCATATGCTTTATTGCTTAAATCAGGCAAAAATACATTTTCTAACGCAACTCTCCGCGACACCTATTTTCTATCACACCAAGAAGGATACCTACTACTTATCTGAGCCAGTCAAAGCTGTGCTTAGCGTCCGTCCAAAAAGCGTCTAACAACAACATTCTATGCTTAAAAAAACGAATCATCTCGGGCCAATCCTCTTTTTTAAAAATATTCAGTCCGGTCTGATCGATGCCAATATACGCATAAGGCTCCCCATTAGATCGTACTTTTTCCCAAACCCAATCTTCGCCAAGCCCCTCATGCAACAGCGAACGAAATGCTAAAAATTGCTCAAACATGAGAAGGCGTACAGCTTGATCTGGATCTGTCATCTGTATACCAATATGGACACCCCTCTGGTCGGCATCCATTCGGAAATACAAATGTTTGATACCGGTTCGGTAATTTACCCAATTGACTGGCTCTCCATCAGCACCGGGGATGGGTTTCATATAACCACCAAAGGTAGTCCAAAACTCGGTCTTGATTTTACTTGCTTCTTCTCTTGAATACAAAGCGACATTTTTTTCCAAAACTAATATTATTGTGAAACATTTGCCAGCATCAACTGTTTTCCTTAAAAAATAAAACATGGATAAAAAGAAAACCTTATTGACCCTCTCGGCACTAGCACTGGGTTCCGTAGCTTACAATTTGCTTAAACCCATACGATCGAAGGTCGACGCTGTAAGCCCTTTCGAGCTGGACCGTTATCTGGGGCAGTGGTACGAGATTGCTCGATTAGATTTTATATGGGAAAAAAACTTGAAAAATGTGACCGCAGTTTATCAAAAAAATGAAGACGGAAGCGTACGCGTAGAAAATTCAGGCACCCATGTCCGAACCGGACAGCGAAAGGTAAGTGTAGGAAAAGCGAAATTTGTCGGATCAACGGATTCTGGTAGTCTCAAAGTTTCCTTTTTCGGTCCGTTCTATTCGGGTTACCATATTGTTCAATTGGACGATAACTACCGTCATGCGTTGGTTTTCGGTGACAACCTCGATTATTTGTGGATACTTTCCCGATCTACAGAGATCCCCGTATCCGTTCGAGATCGGTATCTGCAGTTTGCCCAGGTACACGGTTACGACATCGACAAATTGGTTTGGACTCCACACGACAAGGACGCCTCAGTGGATCAATCGCCTAGTTAAAGACCGGTCCAATTACGGTGTAATCTAGCGTTGGGTCATTCAATATAACGGTCGCGATTTCCTTCTGATCTTCGGATGAAATCCGATTCCCTAAACCGGCGTTAAATAACTGGATTAAATACTGACATCCGGATTGCTTTTCCTTTAAATCTAGGGATCCACTGGTGACATAGAAGTTCAAAACAGATACCGCATAGCTCCCAAAAACTTCAAAATCGAGCGTCTTTTGTTGTGTCGTCAGATGCTTGAAAAACTTTTCAAAGTCTGTACGGATCATGTCTTTATTTCGGGATGTTAACATGCTGTAAATTTACGAATACTCCAGGGAAATACAAGCATGCCATCTGCGCATTGGAACATGTTCCGAAGTCGCATCTTTCCACACTCCAACTGGAAAGACAACATCCTTGATTGTTCCGATTTTGAAGTAGCGGCAAACAAAGGCTACCATCGTACAGACGGCAATCACCGCATGGAGGCGGTGATCGCTAAACGAACATAAGCGACACTGGGATCCGTAACGCCTACTTCCATTCGTGCCGCATGAGGTTCGGTAGGCTCGACTCGTGTACAACCTTTGCCGAAAAAGAACCACATTAACAATAAGGCCGCCGCCACGACAATCCACCACCATCCCGCTCCTTTTCCATATTCACTTTCCGGTGATTCCGCGCTCGCCGGATCTGAAGGGACTGAAGGGATAAGCGGATCCGCAAATACGACATCACGAACGGGATCCACTTGCTGCGCTTCCTTTGCTAAACCATCTGGGGTAGCTTCAAGCAATTCATGCTCTTCCGGTTGAAGATCTTCTCCTAATAAAATCGGCAAGGGCAATCCGGCTGGAATTTCTTTCAAAAAGCTGTCCTTATTATTTACCAAATTGGCGCGAAGTGTTGTTTCATCCCAATGGGCGCCATTTCCCGTTAACGCAGCTAATACAGCAGGAATCGCAGACGTAAAAAAATTCAATGCTTCGGAACTGTCCAGTTCAAAGAAATTACGTGTATTCTTCAGCGTTTCTTGATAAGATTCATCAAACCAAGACTTGAGCAGCTCACGACGCTGTTCATCCGTATCGGCGTCGTCGTGTCGGTCCGATTGCTCAGAAAAGCGTATGCCTTCACGCTCTTCCAACGGTTTAAATCCACCTTTCAGTCGCAGGAGGTATGATGAAAAATCAGCGTCTGACTTTTGCAATAGCCCTAAATAGAGTAGCGGAACAATCGTCTCCATCCCCCGACTGACTTGTTCGACATTCAGTTTCTCGTGAGAGGCCAATTGCATATAACTTTCTTCATCAAAATAGCGAAGTGCGTGCGTAATTAAGTTGCTTTCCATGATCAAATTTACTATTATAGTTATGCAACACGTATTTGTAACAATTTGTTTGCAGCCGAAGCAGTTCTCAAATTAACATTAACTTCACAACGAAAAACTATATTTGCATTAATTTTAACGGAAAAACAAACGACCATGAGTACCCGATTTTTACATTTGCTCTGTGCATTATTAATTTTTACAGGAACGTCATTCGCCCAAAAGAAACCTAAATATATATTTTATATGATTGGTGACGGAATGGGTTTGAACCATGTTCATGCCGCTGAATTATATCTGGCTGCTCAAGACAAGAAAAACAGCACCTACCCATTGGTGTTTAGTCAATTTCCGTTCAACACGTTTGCCACTTCGCATTCGCTTTCTCACGGAGTAACCGATTCCGGTGCCGGCGGAACGGCTTTAGCTGTCGGTTATAAAACAAAAAACGGTGTCATTGCGATGGACAGTACGGGGCAAACGGAATATAAAAGTATCGCCTATTTAGCCAAGGAACAAGGAATGAAAGTGGGTATTACCACGAGTGTAAGCATCGACCATGCGACGCCTGCCTCATTTTATGCGAACCAACCAAACCGTGGTCATTATTATGAAATTGGTAAAGATATCTTGAAATCCAATTTTGACTTTTTTGGAGGCGCTGGTTTTGTTCGCCCTGAGACCGACAAAAATAAGAACCAGGTTGAGCCCTTGTTCTCGCAGTTTGAAAAAGCCGGCTATCAGCTTGCATACGGCATCTCGGAACTAAAAGACGTGGACCACTCCGGAAAAGTGATTTTGATGAACAACCCTGGGGAAAATAGCGAATCGCTGAGCTACGCCATAGATCAACAGGAAGGTGCGCTCACATTAGAACAAATTACCGATGCAGCGATCAACAATTTATCCAAGGGAGACCAAGGGTTCTTCTTGATGGTCGAAGGAGGAATGATTGATTGGGCCTCGCATGCGAATGACGCAGCGACCGCCGTAAAGGAAGTATTAGATTTCAATAAATCAGTCGAACGCGCCTATGAATTCTACAAGCAGCATCCCGATGAGACCTTGATTATTGTCACGGCGGATCACGAAACAGGTGGACTAATGATTGGGAACGGCAGCTCGACGCTTCATATACATAACTTGGCGCACCAAAAAATATCTGAGGGACAACTGAGCGCTCTTCTCCGCGAATTCCGTAAATCGACACCCGATGCCTCATGGGAAGATCTGCAACGTTTTTTAACGTCCCATACTGGTCTTTGGGAAAAGGTAAAGGTGTCCAGCGAGGATGAGACCCAGTTAAAGGCAGCTTATGAAGCTAGCTTTATTGCCAACAAAAACGAAACCGAAAAAAGCCTTTACGCCACCAACGATCGGATTGCGGCACTCGCGATCAAAGCATTGAATAAAGCGTCGTCTTTAGCGTGGGCCTCCGGTGGTCACTCTGCGGCTTATATCCCGGTCTACGCGATCGGCGTAGGTGCAGAACACTTCACCCACAAAATGGACAATATCGACATTCCAAGAACCGTATCTAAGATTGCCGGTTGGCAACACCCTTAATCCTTCTGGGTTCTTACAAAGCAATGAAAAAGCACTGTGCGGTTCCGTACAGTGCTTTTTTTTCATAAACGGATCGATTAGATTAACTCAATAAGGGCACTTCCAGCAACAAGAATTCAGCGGGACGATGCGCTTTAATCTTCATACTCGACGCCCCCCCTATCCCGAGCCCGTCGCCTTCCGATAATTGCTGGCTACCCACCTGAATATCCCCAGAGACCACATGTATGTACAGACCGTTGTTTCTGGCTTTCCATACATATTGTCGTTCAAATCCGGCGTCAAATCGAGCCAAATGAAACCATGCATCTTGGTAAATCCAAGCCGTTGATCCTTGTCTATCTGGGGAAACGATCGGCAGAAAGCCATTACTAGCACGCTCTAAATCCATTGGGCGATGATCGTACCTGGGATCGACATCTTGCTGATTGGGGATGACCCAGATCTGTAAAAAGCTTACCGGATCCGACTGACTGTTATTAAACTCGCGATGTTCTATACCCCGCCCGGCACTCATCACTTGAATCTCACCCTGTTTCACGATCGACCCAAATCCCATATTATCTTGATGGGCGAGTTCTCCAATTAAAGGGATGGAGATGATTTCCATATTTCGGTGCGGGTGATCCGCATATCCTTTTCCTGGTGCGACATGGTCATTGTTCAAGACCCGTAAAGCCCCGAAGTTCATTCGTTCTGCATCCAGGTAATCAGCAAAACTAAAACTGTGCTTGGATTGCACCCATCCGTGGTCGGCAAATCCGCGCGTGTTGGCGGCATGATAAATAAATTTTGCCATCGCTTTTTACGATTTAATTGTCCATTCTCTATTCTTCTCTCCCAGACAGAGGGGGACTATATTCCCAATCCTCTTCCGTATTCGGCAGCAGGACTTTCGTCTAGATTCGTGTGGCTATCCATCGAACCACCTGCTCTTAAA
>Ga0079224_100014128_pt1 | contig 11146 bp, 9 predicted proteins | sample Stecom2015_FD_80414 | JGI IMG/M metagenome (GOLD analysis project Ga0079224, IMG submission 80414) | Agricultural soil microbial communities from Utah to study Nitrogen management - Steer compost 2015 | ecosystem: Environmental > Terrestrial > Soil > Agricultural land | place: USA: Utah...
CGCCGCGGCATGGCCGACCGAGCATCGATCCGACATGTTCACATTGCAGATTCTGGCCAACGGGGTGGTGTTGGGCTGCCTGTACGCCTGCATCGCGGTTGGCTTCTCGCTGGTGTGGGGCGTGCTCAACGTCATCAACCTGATGCACGGCTCGTTCATCGTGCTCGGCTCCTACCTGGCCTGGGGCGCGTACAACGGCCTCGGGCTGAGCCCCTGGATCAGCCTCGCGATCGCGGCGCCCGTGTTCTACGTGGCGGGCTACCTGATCCAGCGGGGGGTGCTCAACCGCGTGATCGCGGCGCCCGTCCTGGTGACACTCACGCTCACCTTCGGGCTCGACCTGATCCTCAACAACGCGATGCTGCTCGCCTTCAAGGCCGACTACCGCAAGCTGCTGCTGGATCCGCCGCTGGGTACCGCGGCATTCGGATCGGTGGTGGTACCGGTCGACCGGATCATCGCGACCTTCCTCGCGCTGGCGCTGACGGGCGCGCTCTACGTGATCCTGCGTCGGTCCCGGATCGGCCGGGCGATCATCGCGGTGCGCCTCGATCGTGACGCGGCGCGGCTGATGGGCGTGAACGTCGCCACGACGTACGCCGCCGCCTTCGGGCTCGGCGCCGCGATGGCGGGCTGCGCGGGCGTGCTCCTCGCGCTCATCTTCCCGATCTCGCCCCTGTCGGCCACGCCGTATCTCGGCAAGGCGTTCGTGGTCTGCGTGCTGGGCGGCCTCGGCAGCGTGCCCGGCGCGGTGCTCGGCGGGCTGATCCTCGGCCTGGTCGAGAGCTTCGGAGCGTTCGCGATCGGTCCCGAGCATGCCGTCACGCTCTCGTTCGCGCTGCTCATACTCTTCCTGATCTTCCGGCCGCAGGGCCTGCTCGGAAAGCGGGGATTCGAATGATGCGCCGCAAGGACTGGATCCTCTTCGGCGGGCTGCTGCTGCTCGCCGTCGTGCCGCTGCTCGGCGAGGGCTACACGCTGCGCCTGGGCACGATGGCGTGCATGTACGCCATCATGGCGGTCTCCTGGAACGTGATCGGCGGCATGGCCGGCTACCCGTCGTTCGCCACCGCCGCGTTCTTCGGACTGGGCGCCTATACCGGCGGCGTGCTGCTGGCGGGCGGCAGCGCGCTGGTCACGGCGATCGTGGCGGCCGGCGCGCTCGCGTTCGCCGGCGCCATGCTGCTGGGCGCGGTCCTGATGCGCCTGCGCGGCCACTACTTCGCGATCGCCAGCCTGGCGGTGGCCGAGGTGCTGCGCGAGCTCACCAACTCGGCGACCGACCTCACGGGGGGCGGGATGGGCCTGAACATCCCGCTCGGCAACACGGATGGCGTGCTGGACGAGGCATCGTTCTACTTCTACGCGATGTGGGGCCTGCTGTTCCTGGCGGTGATCGTCATCGTGTTCATCGAGCGCTCGCGCCTGGGCTTCGGCCTCGCCTGCATCCGGCAGAACGAGTCGGCCGCCGACATGATCGGCGTGAACGGCACGCTGTACAAGAGCCTTGCCTTCGGCTTCTCCGGCGTGTTCGTCGCCATGGCGGGAACGCTGTACGCGGGCTGGGTGCACTACATCGAGCCGCCCGACGTCTACGACATCCTGTTCGCCGTCAAGCCGATCGTGATGGTGCTGCTCGGCGGGCTCGGATCGACCGCGGGGGCGATCATCGGCGCCTTCACCTTCCTCGGCATCGAGGAGATCGTCTGGCGCAACTACCTGCAGGTCCACACGGGCGTGCTCGGCTTCCTCGTCGTGGCGCTGCTCCTGTTCCTCCCCCACGGGATCGTCTCCATCGGGCGCCGCGTGCGCTCACTGCGGGGTGGCCATGTCTGAGCTGATGCAACTCGAGGCGGTGTCCCGCCGCTTCGGCGGGCTGCACGCGCTGGACAAGGTGACGCTCGGGATCGGCCGCGGTGAGATACTGGGCCTCATCGGGCCCAACGGCGCGGGCAAGACCACGCTCGTCAACGTCGTGACGGGTGTCCATCGCGCGACCGGCGGGCGCGTGCTGTTCGAGGGCAAGGACATCACGGCCTATCGTCCGTACCAGGCGGCGCGGGCCGGGATCGCGCGCACGTTCCAGGTCGTGCAGCCGTTCCCCGAGCTCAGCGTGCTCGAGAACGTGACGGCGGCCGCGCTTTTCAGCGGCGCCAACGGCGGACTGCGCAACGCCCGGGACGTCGCCGCCCAGCAGCTCGAGTTCGTGGGGCTGGCGGCGGCCGCCGACCAGCCGGCGGCGACGCTCACGCTCGCCATGCGCAAGCGCCTGGAGCTCGCCAAGGCGCTCGCGATGAAGCCGCGGCTGCTCTTCCTCGACGAGGTCAACGCCGGGCTGAACTCGGCCGAAGTCGAACAGGCGATGGGGCTGATCCGACAGATCGCCGCCACGGGCGTCACGATCGTGCTGATCGAGCACCTCATGAAGGTGGTGCTGTCGATCTGCTCGCGGATCGTCGTCCTGCACAACGGGGCGCTCATCGCGGACGGCTCGCCGGCCAGCATCGTGTCCAACCAGCATGTCATCGAGGCGTACCTCGGCAAGAAGTACGCGCAGATGGCAGCGCAGGCATCGGGGAACCCATGACGACACCATCGAGCGACACCACGTCGGCGGGCGCCGGCGAGCTGCTGCGCATCGAGGGCCTGCAGTCGGGCTACGGGCCGGTGACCGTCCTTTGGGACGTGAACCTCGTGGTGCGCGACGGCCAGATCACTGCCCTGATCGGCTCCAACGGCGCCGGCAAGTCCACGCTGATGCGCACCATCTCCGGCCTGGTGCCCACGAGGGCCGGCCGCATGATCTGGCAGGGCCAGGAGATCCAGCGCAGCACGCCCGCCCGGATCCTCGAGCTGGGCATCGCCCATGTGCCGGAGGGGCGCCGCCTGTTCAGCGCGATGACGGTCGAGGACAACCTGATCATGGGCGCCTACCTCAGGAAGGGCGACCGGGCGCAGATCGCGCGCGACCTCGAGCACGTCTATTCCATTTTCCCCAAGCTCGCCGAGCGCCGGACCCAGGCCGCCGGCACCATGTCCGGTGGCGAGCAGCAGATGTGCGCCATCGGGCGAGGGCTCATGAGCGCCCCGCGCCTGCTCATGATCGACGAGCTCTCGCTCGGTCTCTCGCCACTGCTGGTCGAGCAGCTGGTCGAGGCGCTGATCGCGCTCAATCGCGAAGGCCTGGCGATTCTCGTGGTCGAGCAGGACGTGGTCGCGGCGCTCGAGGTTTCCAGCCATGCCTTCGTCATGGACCAGGGTCGCGTCGTCCAGCACGGACCGAGCGACCAGTTGCTCGCGGACCCGGCGGTCCGCAAGGCTTACCTCGGCGCTCTTGCCGAGTAGGAACCCGTTGGGTTCCGCTTTTCCTTTGGAGAACAGCAATGAGTACCCGGATCCTTTCGGCTGGCGGTTATCGCTACATTCCGGCGGTTTCGCAGTATTCGGGCGGCGTGGCGGCCGAAGCGGGCTTTCGCATCGAGCGGGCGCGGTTCTCGCGTGTCGTCCCGCTGCGCGAAGGCTTCGACCTGATCGAGAAGCACCTCGCGTCCCTCGGGCGCCCGAACGCGGCCTTCTGCGCCTGCGAGCTGCGCTCGCCGGCCCCGTTCACCGAGCAGGGCTTCCGCGAGTTCAACGAGATCTACACCGGCACGCTCAAGCGCTGGGGCGTCATCGAGGGTGACACGAACCCGGTCGCGCGCAGCAACGTCTGTCCGGAGCTGGACCCCCCGGCCGAGCCCGGCTTCTACGCCTTCAGCTACACCGTCGAGGATGCGGGCGCCGCGCCCTCGTTCGTGGTCGCGGGCAGCGCCGAGGCGCCCGAGGGCAAGGGCGACTATCGCGAGAACGCGATCGCGCGCGACGACACCTCGCCCGCCGGGATCCTCACCAAGGCGAAGTGGGTCCATGCCGAGATGGAGCGGCGCATGCAGGCGCTCGGCTTCGACTGGAACTCGGTGACGGCCACCCAGCTCTACACGGTGCACGACCCGCATCCCTTCATCGGCGAGGAGCTCGTCAAGCGTGGCGCGATGCGCCCGGGACTGACCTGGCATTTCGTCCGCCCGCCGATCGTCGGGCTCGAGTACGAGATGGACTGCCGCGGCATTCCCGTCGAGCGCGTGATCAACGTCCAGGTGGAGTCGTAATGAAACTGCTTCGTCATGGCCCCGCCGGTCGGGAGAAGCCGGGCATCGTCGATGCCGACGGCCGGATCCGCGACCTGTCGGGCAAGGTGCGCGACATCGACCTCCGGGAGCTGACCCCGGAGCGCCTCGCGGAGCTCTCGCGGCTCGACCTGGGCTCGCTGCCCGAGGTCGCCGCCGGCGAGCGGCTCGGTCCGTGCGTCGCGCCGATCGGCAAGGTCGTGTGCATCGGGCTGAACTATTCCGACCATGCGGCCGAGAGCGGCATGCCGGTGCCGACCGAACCGATCCTGTTCCTCAAGCCGTCGAGCTCGGTCTGCGGCCCGAACGACGACGTGGAGATCCCGCGCGGATCGACAAAGGCCGACTGGGAGGTCGAGCTCGGCGTGGTGATCGGCAGGCGGGCGAAATACGTCGAGGAGGCCGATGCGCTCGACTACGTCGCGGGCTACTGCGTGGTCAACGACGTGTCGGAGCGCGAGTTCCAGCTCGAGCGCCAGGGCCAGTGGGACAAGGGCAAGTCGCACGACACCTTCGCGCCGATCGGTCCGTGGCTCGTGACGCGCGACGAGATTCCCGATCCGCAGGCGCTCGCCATGTGGCTGGAGGTCAACGGCCACCGCTACCAGGACGGCAGCACGAAGACGATGGTGTTCGGCGTGCGCGAGCTCGTCGCCTACGTGTCGCGCTTCATGACGCTCGAGCCGGGCGACGTGATCTCCACCGGCACGCCTCCGGGCGTCGGGATGGGGCAGAAGCCGCAGGTCTTCCTCAAGGCGGGCGACGTGATGCGCCTCGGCATCGAGGGCCTCGGGGAACAGCGCCAGGCCTGCGTGAACGCCTGATTCAGGTGCCGCAGAACGTCCGGTAGCAGGCGGTCACCTCCGCCGGCGCCGGCTCGGCCCAGGGCGCCAGCCCGGGGGCGTCGTCGAACGGTCGGCGCACGGCGGCCAGCATCCGTTCGAACGGCGCGAGGTCGCCCTCGACGCTGGCGGCCGTCAGCGCTTCCTCCACCCGATGGTTGCGCGGGATGATCCAGGGGCTCGCCCGGCGCATGCGCCGGGCGCGCTCCGCCGGCCCCGGGCCGCCGCTGACCGTGTCCGCCTCGCAGCGTCCGCGCCAGCGCGCGAGCCAGGCGTCGAGCGCGCCGGTGTCCGGAACCAGTGAACGCAGCACGGCCTCGCGCCCTTCCGCGGCATCGGCCAGATGCCGCCAGGCCAGCGTGAAGTCCGCCGCCGCCGCCCGCAGGAGCTCGAGCCAGTCGGACGCCAACGTGGCGTCGCCCGCGTCGTCGGCGCTCGACGCGGCGAACAGTCCGAGCTTCGCGCGCTGGCCGCGCAGCAGCGCCGCATCGAACATCGCGCCGAACTCGTCGATCACTTCGGTGGCTCGCTCCACCGCCCGCCGCATGGCCGCCTCGTCCGCTGGATCGGCGAGCAGTGGCAGCAGCGATTCGGCGAAGCGGGCGAGATTCCAGCGCGCGATCCCGGGCTGGTTGCCGAACCGGTAGCGGCCGCCCTGGTCGATGCTGCTGAACACGGTGTCCGGATCGTAGGCCTCGAGGAAGGCGCAGGGTCCGTAGTCGATCGTCTCGCCCGAAATCGCCATGTTGTCGGTGTTCATGACGCCATGGATGAAGCCGACGTTCATCCATTGCGCGACCAGGCTCGCCTGGCGCCTGGCGAGCGAACGCAACAGGCCGATGTGGCGATCGGGATCGTCGGCGAGATCCGGATCGTGGCGTCGGATCGCGTAGTCGGCGAGGCGGCGCAGCGAGTCGTACTCGCCACGGGCGGCGAAGAACTGGAAGGTGCCCACCCGCAGGTGGCTCGCCGCCACCCGGGTGAGCACGGCGCCGGGCAGGGGCGTCTCGCGATACACGTCCTCGCCGGTCGCCACGACGGCGAGCGCACGGGTGGTGGGAATGCCGAGCGCATGGATCGCCTCGCTCACGAGTGCCTCGCGCAGCATGGGGCCGACCGCCGCCTTGCCGTCGCCGCCGCGCGAGAAGGGGGTGCGACCCGAGCCCTTGAACGCGATGTCGCGGCGCCGGCCGGCCCTGTCGACGAGCTCGCCCAGGAGCAGGGCGCGGCCGTCGCCGAGCTGCGGCGAGAAGCCGCCGAACTGGTGGCCCGCGTAGGCCTGCGCGATCGGCTCGGCGTCCGCCGGCACGACGTTGCCGGCGAAGATCGCCGCCCCCCGCTCGCCCTCCAGTCCGGCCGGATCGAGGCCCAGTTCGGCCGCGAGCTCCTCGTTGAGGAACAGCAGCCGCGGCGCGGGAACCTTCGCCGGCTGCCAGGCGACGAAGGTGCCGGGCAACTCGCGGGCGTAGGTGTTGTCGAAGCCGAAGCGCGGCTCCGGGACCGCGACGGGCGCGGGTTGGCTGGACATGGTTCGGATCCTCCGAATGCTCCAAGTATGACGGTGCGGGAGTCGCCCTGACGGCGACATGGCGGCATGGCGTGCGGTGACGTCGCGCCGTGCGGGCGCGTCCGCCAGCGTCGTCCTTCAGCGCGCGCCGGTCCGGGCGTCCGTGCCCGCCCGCGACGGGCCGGGCCGCTCGAGCGCGGCGATCGCCTCCGCCCGCGCCCGCTGGATGCGCGCCGGTATTTCGGCCGGGTCGTCGGCGGCCGCGGCGATGGCGCCGGCGTCGATCGCCGTCGCCGCCTCGGCGACCCGACGCAGCCAGTCGGCCTGGGGGAAAGCCTCGAGGGTCTCGTCGCGGCCGGCCGCCAGCACGGCGCGGACCGCGGCGAGCACCGGCTCCAGCCGCTCGGGGCGTCGCGGCAGGTCCAGGCGCCGGACGAGCTCGGCCAGCTCCGCCGGCGTGAGCGAGAGCGCGGCGAGGATCGCGTCGTGCTCGCGGGCGACGAGTATGGCGAGGGCCCGGCATGCGTTGGGCGCGCGCAGCCGGGCGGCGATGGCCTCGATCACCGGCACGGGCTCGGGCGCGATGCGCGCGCAGAGCGTCGCGAAACGGACCTCGAGCGACTCGCCGGCGTCGGCCGCATGGTCGACGGCGCGCAAGGTCCGCGCGAAGCCGTCGCCCTCGATCGCATCGAGTTCGGGAATGATGCGCGCGAGCGCGCCGCATTCGCGCAGCGTGGCGAACATGCGCGAGGGGCGCGAGGTCATCAGGCCGCGGGCGATCTCCTGCCAGCTGCGCTCCGGAACGAGCGCATCCACCTCACCGGACTCGACCATCGCGCGCATCAGCGCCATCGTCTCGGGCGCGATCGAGAACTCCGGGAAGCGGGCGGCAAAGCGCGCGAGCCGCAGGATGCGGACCGGGTCCTCCGCGAACGCCTCGCTCACGTGCCGCAGGATGCGCGCCTCGATGTCGCGACGTCCGCCGAAGGGATCGACGAGCGTACCGTCCTCCGCCTGGGCGATCGCATTGATGGTCAGGTCGCGCCGGGCGAGATCCTCCTCGAGCGTGACGTCGGGAGAACAGTTGAAGGCGAAGCCCTGGTAGCCCCGGGCGGTTTTCCGCTCGGTGCGGGCGAGCGCGTACTCCTCCTTCGTCTCCGGATGCAGGAACACGGGGAAGTCACGGCCCACGGGGGTGAACCCGAGCTCGGCCATGCGCTCCGGCGTGGCCCCCACCACGACCCAGTCGGTGTCGCCCGCCGGCAGGCCGAGCAGCGCATCGCGAACGGCGCCGCCGACCCGATAGACCTTCATTGCGCCCCGGGCGGCGGGTCCCGGTAGAGCTCCTCGCTGGCGAGGAATCGCCCCTCTTCCCGGGCCGCGTCGATCCATGCGCGCATCGGCGGCAGCGACAGGAGGGCCTCGCCCCAGTGCACCAGGTCGACCGGCAGCTCCACGCCGTAGGTCCGCAGCCGCATCAGGACCGGCGCGTAGAAGGCATCGGCCGCGCTGAAGCGTCCGAACAGGAAGGGCCCGTCGGGATTGGGGCCGCTTCGCGCCTGGCCCAGCAGCAGGAAGATGCGCGCGATGTCCGCCTCGACCTCGGCGTCGCGTCCCTTGCCCGGGAGGGAGGCCGCGATGTTCATCGGCATCCGCGAGCGCAAGGCGGAGAAGCTCGAGTGCATCTCGGCGCAGAGGCTGCGCGCCCGGGCGCGCAGCGCGTCGTCCTCGGGCCAGATGCCCGCATCCGGGTAGCGCTCGGCGAGGTACTCGGCGATCGCGAGGGTGTCCCAGACGACGAGCCCGTCGGGCGTGACGAGCGTCGGCACCGTTCGTGCCGGCGCGAACTCGGCGAGCCCGGCGGCGAACTCCGGCGTCTCGAGCAGAAGCTGGCGCTCCTCGAAGGCGATTCCGCATTGACGCATCAGCAGCCAGGCGCGCAGCGACCAGCTCGAGTAGTTGCGGTCGCCGATGAGGAGCTTGTTCATCGCGGAACCTCCGGGGTTCAGCGGCCGGCCCGAGCCCGCCGCGGAATGTAGACGACGTCGTCCTCGGCGAGATAGTCGGGGGCCACGCCCGACATGGCGACCGGCTCGACGCCCAGTTCGGGCGCCATGGGGCCCGACGCGACGTTGGGCACTCCGAGCGTGTCGAAGTTGTCCCGCGTCATGAGGGTCGGGCCCGGCGCGAACTCCAGCGCCAGCGCCTGCAGGCGGCCGATGTCGTCGGGCAGGCTCCAGACGATTCGCCGCCGGCCGGTCCAGCGCGCGACGTCAGCGACCACCGCCCCCAGCGTCGTCACCTCCGGACCGGCCAGCTCGAAGCAGCGTCCGTTCGCCCAGGGCGCATCGATGGTCGCGGCGATGGCGCGCGCGATGTCGCCCACCCAGATCGGCTGGATCACCGCGTCGCCGCGGGCCACGGGGATGATGGGCAGGAACTTGGCCATGCGCGCGAAGAGCCGAGTGAAGCGGTCCTCCTCGCCGAAGGCGATCGACGGTCGGAAGATCGTCCAGTCGATGTCGCCGGCGCCCCGGATCACCTGTTCGCCGGCGGCCTTGGAGCGCAGGTACATCGATGGCAGGCCGGTGGGGTCGGCATCGGAGACGCCCAGCGCCGAGACATGCAGCACGCGTCGGATTCCCGCCGCGCGGGCGGCATTGACGACCATGCGGGGAATCTCGACATGGGCATGGGCGAAGCCCGGGCCATAGGGCTGGCCGCGGCCGCCATGCAGTACGCCCACGAGATTGACCACCGCATCGATGCCATGGAGGAGGCGCTCGAGCTCTCCGGGCTGGCCGATGTCGGTCTCGACGAGCTCGACGGTCGGCAACAGGATCAGGTGGCGGCCGTCCTCGTAGCGACGGGTCGGGACGCGCACCCGCCGGCCCTGGCCGGAAAGCTTGGCAACCAGCGCGCTGCCGACGAATCCGGAGCCGCCCAGCACGAGGATGTTCTTGTGACGCATGTTCGCCATGTTCCAGAAAGAAGGAAGCCCGATTTCCCGGGCAGTCATCCGAGTCCCCTATTGTCTCAGACCCCCGCGCTGTCGGGGCGAAGACCCGCGGGCGGCGGGTCTTCCGGGAGCCGGGGGCGAGAGCGTGCCGCCCCGGGCGCGCCGGGCCGGCGGAGGTTCAGCGCCGGGCGATCTCGTCGAGCGGCCCGGGAGCGGGCTGCGGCTCGTCCTCGCCGGGCCGGGTCGATGCGCCGGCGGGGGCGACCGTGCCCAGCAGCGGGCGCAGCCGCAGCGGCTCCCCGCGCAGCAGGGCCGCGTAGGCGGCCGTGTTGGCGATCACGTTCTGTACGTAGTTGCGGGTCTCGTTGAAGGGGATCAGCTCGGCGAAGAGCGCGCCGTCCACCGGGCGTCCCACGAGCCCGCGCCAACGGGCGGGACGCCCTGGCCCGGCGTTGTAGCCCGCCGATGCCAGGAGGATGGAGCCGTCCAGCCTGTCGAGGACATGGCGCATGTACCAGGTGCCGAAATCCAGGTTGGTGCCGGGGTCCTCGAGGGAGGCCGGGCGAAAGGGGCCGATGCCCCGGCGTCGCGCGATCCAGCGGCCGGTGGCGGGCATGATCTGCATGAGGCCGCGGGCGCCGACGGCGGACCTGGCCACCGGAGTGAAACGCGATTCCTGGCGGATGAGGCCGTACACCCACGCCGGATCCAGGTCGTGCGCCCGGGCGGCGGATTCGAGCTCCTCGCGGTAGGGCCGCAGGTAGCGCAGGGACCAGTCGTCGTGCTCGCGCATCCGGGAGGCTTCGTTGATGCAGCGATCGAGGATGCCGCGCGAGCAGGCCAGCCGCGCCGCGGCGAGCAGCTCGGCATCCCCGGCGCCCCGCAGGCCCGCGAGCCATTCGCCCTGGGCGTCGCCTCGAAGGCCCAGCCGGTAGAGCGCGAGCGCCCGGGCGATCGGCGGCCGGGCGACGAGGCTCGCCGGATCCACGGGGGGCTGCGGCTCGGCCTGTGGCCCGGGCGGTCCCTGCGCCAGCCCCGCTTCCTCCGCGGCGAGCATCGGGTAGTAGCCGTTCCTGCCGGCCACGAGCGCAAGCAGCGCGCCCGCCGCATCCGCGGCATCCGTCCTGGCCAGCGCCCGCGCGCGCCAGTAGGTCCAGCGAGGGGTCTGCGCATCGGTCTCGTCGAGGTGGTCGAGCGCGAGCAGCACGCCCGGCCAGTCGTCGGCGAGCATCGCGGCGCGCACCAGCCATTCGCGCGTGTCGCGTCCCGCCCGGGCCCCGAGCCCCTGTCGCGCCCATTGCCACGCCCGGGTATCGAGGTCACGGGCAGCCGATGCGCCGATGATCGCCCACAGGAGCCTGCGGTCCGCCTCGGGAATGTCGTTGCGCTCGGCCAGGCGCGCGGCGGCCTGCTCGGCGGAGGGTCGCGCCAGCAGGCCGAGCGCGATCAGGACGACGCGCGGATCGCGCGAGCGGGCGAGCGCCCGGCTCGGGGAGTCGATCACGAGGCCCAGGTCGTCGGCGCCGATGCCCAGCAGCCGGCCGAGCACCCGGATCGTGTCGGTGGCCTTGTCCTCGAGTGCGCTGCGCAGGCGGCGGTCGAGCTGCTCGGTATCGAGCTGGCCGGCCTCGTACATGCGCAGGGTCAGCAGCTCGCAGTCCTCGCCGAGCTC
>Ga0079224_100014130_pt1 | contig 11145 bp, 7 predicted proteins | sample Stecom2015_FD_80414 | JGI IMG/M metagenome (GOLD analysis project Ga0079224, IMG submission 80414) | Agricultural soil microbial communities from Utah to study Nitrogen management - Steer compost 2015 | ecosystem: Environmental > Terrestrial > Soil > Agricultural land | place: USA: Utah...
TCCTCGACGGCGAGGTCCAGGAGGTGGCCGGGCTCCGGTTCGCCGGCGTCGCCGATCCGAGGTTCACGCCGGACAAGGGCAACCAGCCCTCCAGCGAGTACGCGCAGCAGATGCTGACCCAGTCAGGCGAGCGGCTGGCGGCGGCCGTCGAGGAGGCCGGCGGCGCCGACCTGGCCATGGTCCACGAACCGCCGATGTCGCTGCCGCTCACCGGCGTCGTGCCGCTGGTCCTGGCGGGGCACACGCACCAGCGGGCCGTCCAGGACCTCGGGGAGGGGACGACGCTCATGGTGGAGGGCTCCACGGGTGCCTCGGGGCTGCGGATCTTCGACAACGAGGAGCCGCTGAAGATGGAGATGGACGTGCTCTACTTCGATCCCGAGACCAAGGCGCTCACCGCGTACGACTCGATCTCGGTCGGCACGGTCGGCGGATCCGACATCACCTTGGAGCGGACCGTGATCCCCATGGACGAGCAGGTGGGCCGGGAATCGGTCGAGGAGGGGATCACCTCCTCGCCCACGCCGTCGCCGACGCAGGACTGAGCGCCTCCGGCGGCGCGGATCGATCCGCGCCGCCGGAGGATCAGGCCATCGGACTGAGGACCGCCGTCGCGATGGTGAAGTAGATGATGAGGCCCGTGGCGTCGCAGAGCGTCGAGATCATCGGCGCCGAGACCACCGCCGGGTCCACGCCGACCTTCTTGGCGACCAGCGGCAGGAACGAGCCCGCCAGCGTCGACCAGGTGCAGATGAGCACCAGCGTCGCGGCGATGATGGCGCCGATCTCCGGCGCGTACATGAAGCCCACCACGGGACCGCCGATGAGGGCGAGCATCGCGCCGAGCAGGATGCCCACCCTGCCTTCGCGCCAGACGATCTTGAAGAAGTCCGAGAACCGGACCTCGCCGACGGCCATGGCGCGGATGATCATCGCCGACGCCTGCGAACCCGAGTTGCCGCCCGCGCCGGTCAGCAGCGGGACGAACAGGGCCAGCACGGTCGCGTTGCCGAGCTCGGCCTCGTAGTGGTCGAGCACGGAGACCGTGAGGGTCCCGGCGACGGCGAGGATGAGCAGCCAGAAGGCGCGCTTGCGCGCGAGCATGAACACGCCCGCCGAGAGGTAGGGCCGCTCCAGCGGCTCGGCCGAGCCGTACCGGGCGGCGTCCTCGGTGCCCTCGGCTTCGAGCACCTCCATCGCGTCGTCGAAGGTGATGAGCCCCACGAGCCGGTCCTCGTGGTCGACCACGGGCAGCGCGGCCAGGTTGGCGTCCTGGACCAGGCGCGCGGCCGCCTCTTGGTCGGTGTCGGTGACGACCTGGTGGTGCTCCTCGGCCATGAGCTCGGCGACGACCGTGTCGGGGTCGGCGGCGACCAGGTCGGGCAGCGCGACGGTGCCGAGGAGTTTGCGGTGCCCGTCGGTGACCGGGAGGATGTCGAGGTGGCGGGGCCGCGCGCGCAGATGCCGGATGCGCTCGATCGCGGCGGCGGCGTTCATGGAGGCCCGCAGCGACACGTAGTCGGGGGTCATGATGCGCCCGGCCGATTCGGGGTCGTAGCCGAGCAGCTGCGCGGTCGAGCGCCGCTCGGCGGGGCTGAGCTGGGACTGGAGACGGGTGGCGACCACGGCGGGCATCTCGTCGAAGAGCTTCGCCCGGTCGTCGGCCTCCATGGAGTCGAGCAGGTCCCGGACGGTGTCGGTCTTGAGCGCGTCCAGGAGTTCCTGCTGGTGGAAGGGGTCGAGTTCCTCGAAGACGGCGAGGGCGCGGTCCTTGGGGAGGAGGCGGAAGCGCACGGCGCGGTCGGCCAGCTCCATGCGCGGGAGCTCTTCGGCGAGTTCGACGGCCGAGGCCTCGGCGAGGTCGGCGCGGAGGGCGGCGAGAGAGTCCATCGCCGCAGGAGAGATCGGTTGAACGGTCTGGGTGGTCACTGCAACCACCTCCTAGCACGAGAGAAGGGCCGTGCCCGTGTCCCGCGGCTACGGCGTCACGCGGCGTGCCGCCTCGCAGACCGGGTACGGAGCACGGTGAAGGACGAATGGGTCGATACGTCGGTATCGGGACTCGGTATCTCGACTAGGACTGGGGTCGTCGCCCACTACTCTCACCTCCTCCGATCGGTCGCCTGTTCGGCGACGCTCGAGGGCCGCTGATCGCGGCCCCGGTGTTCCTGGTGAAGCTCGCGCGCCGCGGGCGCGGCGACGCCGGCACGATCCAGCGTAACAAGGCCGGGTGAACGGCACCGCCATTCGACGCGACGGGGAATCGCGGCTCACACCAACGGAGGACGAACGGCGCCGCCCCTCGCGCGAGGGGCGGCGCCGCGGTGTCGTCCGCTCGGTCAGGAGAGCTTGTCCAGAATGATCTGTCGGACCGTCCCGGCGTCGGCCTGCCCCTTGGTGGCCTTCATGACCGCGCCGATGAGGGCGCCGGCGGCGGCGTGCTTGCCGCCGCGGATCTTCTCGGCCACATCGGGGTTCGCGGCGATGGCCTCGTCGACGGCGGTCTCGAGCGCCCCGGTGTCGGAGACGACCTCGAGGCCGCGCGCGGCGGCGACCTCGGCCGGGCCGCCCTCCCCGGCGAGGACCCCGTCGATGACCTGGCGGGCGAGCTTGTCGTTGAGGCGTCCGTCCTCGACCATGCCCTGGAGCTCGGCGACCTGGGCCGGGGCGATGGCCAGCGAACCGAGCTCGACACCCGATTCGTTGGCGCGCCGCGAGAGTTCCCCGAGCCACCACTTGACGGCGCCGGAGGCGCTCGCGCCCGCGGCGATGGTGGACTCGATCAGACCGACGGCGTCGGCGTTGACCACCGACTGCATCTCCTTGTCCCCCAAGCCCCATTCGGCCTGGAGGCGTTCGCGGCGCTTGCGGGGCGGCTCGGGCAGCGAAGCCCGCAGCTCCTCGACCCACTCCCGCGATGGCTCCATGACGGCCAGGTCGGGCTCGGGGAAGTACCGGTAGTCGGTGGCCTCCTCTTTGGAACGGCCCGGGCTGGTCTCGCCGGTGGCCTCGTGGAAGTGGCGGGTCTCCTGGAGGATCTTCTCCCCCGCGTCCAGCAGCGCGGACTGGCGGCGGACCTCGTACCTGACCGAGCGCTCGACGCTGCGCAGCGAGTTGACGTTCTTGGTCTCGGTGCGGGTGCCCCACTCCTCCCCCGGCTTGTTCAGGGAGACGTTGACGTCGCAGCGCATGGAACCCTGCTCCATGCGGACGTCGGAGACGCCCAGGGAGCGGACGATGTCGCGCAGCTCGGTGGCGTAGGCGCGCGCGACCTCGGGGGCGAGGGCGCCGGTGCCCGGGATCGGCCTGGTCACGATCTCGACCAGGGGGATCCCGGCCCGGTTGTAGTCCACGAGCGACTCGGTGGCGCCGTGGATGCGGCCGGCGGCGCCGCCGACGTGGAGGGTCTTGCCGGTGTCCTCTTCGAGGTGGACGCGCTCGATCTCGATGCGGTGGGACTCGCCGTCGACCACCACCTCGACGAAGCCGTCCTCGCAGAGCGGCTCCTCGTACTGACTGGTCTGGAAGTTCTTCGGCATGTCCGGGTAGAAGTAGTTCTTGCGGGCGAACCGGGTCCACTCGGCGATGCGGCAGTTCAGGGCGAGGCCGATCTTGATGGTGGCCTCGACGGCGGCCTTGTTGGCCACCGGCAGCGCCCCCGGCAGGGCCAGGCACACCGGGCAGACCTGCGTGTTCGGCTCGGCGCCGAAGGCGGTGGCGCAGCCGCAGAACATCTTCGTGTTCGTGTCGAGCTCGATGTGGGTCTCGAGCCCGAGGACGGGCTCGTAGGCGGCCACGGCGGCCTCGTAGGTGTTGAGTTTCGTCATCTGCGCTGCTACTTCCCATCCTCGCCGAACGCAGTGAAGCGTGGACTTGCGGAGATCTCGGGCGCGGTGTCGGCCAGCAGGGGCTCCTGCGTGGTCTCCAGGGCCGCCGCCACGCGGTAGGTGATGTCATCGCCCATGACCGGGCCCATGACCTGGAGTCCGACGGGCATGCCCTCGGAGAGCCCGACCGGGACCGAGACGCCCGGCCCGCCGTAGAGGTTGGCCGGGATGGTGTAGAGGTCGGCCAGGTACATCTGGTACGGGTCGCCGGTGCGCTCGCCGAACGCGAAGGCGGTGAACGGCGTGGTGGGGCTGATGAGCGCGTCGCACCGCTCGAAGGCCGCCTCGAAGTCGCGCTTGATGAGGGTGCGGACCTTCTGGGCCTTGCCGTAGAACGCGTCCACGTACCCGGCGCTGAGCGCGTAGGTGCCGAGGATGATTCGGCGCTTGACCTCGGGGCCGAAGCCGGCCTCGCGGGTGAGGCTCATGACCTCTTCGAGGCCGCGCTCGCCGTCGTCGCCGGCGCGCAGGCCGTAGCGGACGCCGTCGTAGCGGGCCAGGTTCGAGGAGGCCTCGGAGGGCGCGATGAGGTAGTACGTCGGCAGGGCGTAGGCGAACGACGGGCAGGAGACCTCGACGATCTGCGCGCCGAGCTTGACGAGCTGCTCGACGCCGGCCCGGTAGGCCTCGAGGACGCCGGGCTCGGCGCCGTCGGCGCCCTCGGCGAACTCTTTGACGACGCCGAGCCTGACGCCGGCGAGGTCGCCGGTGGCCCCCAGGCGCGCGGCTTCGGCCACGGGGGGGACGGGCGCGTCGATGGAGGTCGAGTCGCGCGGGTCGTGCCCGGAGATGACCTCGTGGAGGAGCGCGGCGTCGAGGGCGTTGCGGGACACCGGGCCCGGCGTGTCGAGCGAGGAGGAGAAGGCGATGAGCCCGTAGCGGGAGTTGGACCCGTAGGTGGGCTTGGCGCCGAAGGTGCCGGTGACGGCGCCGGGCTGGCGGATGGAACCGCCGGTGTCGGTGCCGATCGCGAGCGGGGCCATCTTGGCGGCGACCGCGGCGGCCGAGCCGCCGCCGGAGCCACCGGGGATGCGGCCGGTGTCCCACGGGTTCACGGTGGGGCCGTAGGCCGAGTACTCGGTCGAGGAGCCCATGGCGAACTCGTCGAGGTTGGTCTTGCCGAGGATCGGCATCTTCGCGGCCTTGAGGCGCTCGGCGATGGTCGCGTCGTAGGGCGGGATCCAGCCTTCGAGGATCTTGGAGGACGCGGTGGTGGGGAGGCCCTTGGTGACCACGACGTCCTTGACGGCGATGGGGACGCCCGCGAGCGGGGAGGTCTCCTCGCCCGCGGCCACGGCGGCGTCGACTTCGCGGGCGGTGGCGAGCGCGCCCTCGCGGTCGACGTGGAGGAAGGCCCTCACGGTGCCGTCGACGGCGTCGATGCGGTCGAGGAAGGCGGTGGTGACCTCGACCGAGGTGAGGCGGCCCTCGCGGATGTCGGCGGCGAGCTCGGCGGCGGTCTTGTCGATGATGCGCATCGGCGGCTAGGCCTCCTCGTCCAGGATGCGGGGGACGCGGAAGCGGCCCTCGGCGGTGTCGGGGCCGCCCGCGAGGACGGCGTCGCGCGGCAGCGAGGGCTGGGGCCGGTCTTCCCGGAACACGTTCACCAGCGGCACCGCGTGCGAGGTCGGCTCGACGCCTTCGGTGTCGACCTCGCCGAGGGTCTTCATCGATTCGAGGATGACGTCGAGCTGCCCGGCGAAGGCGTCGAGTTCGTCATCGGTGACTTCGAGGCGGGCCAGTCGCGCCAGGTGCGCGACCTCCTCGCGTGAAATCGTACTCACGACAGGTGTTTCCTAACGGTTTCTAGCTGCGGGAAGACCTATCGAGTCTAGGTCGTGCGCCGCGGGGACGGTCGGCGGCCCTGGCGGCGGAACCGGTGGCGCACACGGCGGCGGCGCCGAGGGCCGCGGGGCGGGCCGGGAGCGGCGGCGTCTCCGCCCGGGCGGCGCCCTCCGGGGCCGCGAAGCGCCGCGGCGGAGGGCGCTCCGGGTGTTCCCCACCTCACAGAAAACGCCCATCACTGTGCCGCACGCGACATTCGATACAGGATCGTTATCATCGCGGATGCAACCGCGGCCCTCCCTCGCGGCGTACGCCTTCCCCTGTGGGACAAGGGGCTCGGCGCAGCGCGCGGTGACGCCGGCCGGGCGCGTCCGGGCTGGTCGGGCGGCGGCCCCGGGGCACGGCGAAACAGAGACCAGAGGCCCCTTCAAAATGAGCGGCTCGTGGTCTATGATTGCTATCACTGGTTCGGAACGGGTTTCCTGGTTTCCTTTCTGTTTCCTTGCTAATAACGAGTCGGTGGGTGTTCCGACTTGTGGTGGTGTTCTCGAGCCAGTGACGGGCCCCGGGCGAAAGCTCGGGGCCCGATTCGCGTCTACGGCCCGCTCGCGGCTTCGACCTCCCCGGTGAGCTCGCCGCTTCTGAACTCGCCGTGCCAGGCCCGCCAGAGGGAGGCGTAGCGCCCGTCGAGGGCGATCAACTCCTCATGGCTTCCCAGCTCGGCGACCACGCCTCCCTCCACGACGGCGACACGGTCGGCGTCGTGAGCGGTGTGGAGCCGGTGCGCGATCGCGATGACGGTGCGGCCCTTCAAGACCGCCCCCAGCGCCCGCTCGGTGTCGCGGGCCGCGCGCGGGTCGAGCATCGCCGTCGCCTCGTCGAGGACCACCACATCCGGGTCGGCGAGGATGATCCTGGCCAGGGCGATCTGCTGCGCCGCCGCGGCGTCGAGCTCCCGGGCGGTGCCGCCGAGCCCGGTGTCGAGCCCCTCGGGCAGGTCGAAGGCCCAGTCGGCGCCGACGGCCGCCAGCGCGGACTCGATCCTCTCGTCGGAGGCGCTCTCCTCGGCGAGGATCAGGTTGTCGCGCAGGGTCGCGGCGAACACGTGGTGCTCCTGGGTGACCAGCGTGACGCGTTTGCGGCGTTCGCCGAGCGGCAGTGCCGCCACCTCGACGCCGCCGATGCGGACGGCGCCCTCCCGCGGCACGTCGGCGCCGGACACGAGCCGCGCCAGAGTGGACTTGCCCGCCCCGGAGGGGCCGACGACGGCGAGTCGCTGCCCGGCCGGGACGTCCAGGGTCACGCCGTGGAGGACGTCACCGCCGCCCGGGTAGGCGTAGCGGACGTCCAGCAGGGCCACGGTGCCGTCCGCGGGCCGCTCGGCGGAGGCGTCGTCTTCCACGTCCTCGGCCTCGGCGACGCCTTCGACCCGGGCCAGAGCGGCGAAGCCGCGCTGGATGCGCTCGACCCACATCATGATGTTGTCGAGCGGGAACATGATCTGCCGGGTCAGGACGGCGCAGCTGGCGACCACGCCGAGGCTGACGACGCCCTCGAAGTAGAAGGCGCCGCCGACGAGCAGCACCGCGGCGGTCGGGAGGGCGTAGGCGCCGTCGAGGAACGGGAAGAACACGCTGCGCAGGAACAGGGTGTAGCGGACGGCGCCCCAGAAGGTCTCGATCGTCGCGTCGCCGGCGCGGCGGCGGTGGTCCTCGAGCCGGTAGGCCTCGGTGGTGCGGGCCCCGTCGGCAGAGGCGGCGATGGTGTCGCCGATCTCGGACTCGGCTTCGCGTTCGCGCAGGTATCCGTGCCTGGCGCGTTTGAGGTACCAGCGGGTGCCGATGAGGATGGGCGGGACGACCACGAGCATGCACAGCCCCAGGAGCGGACTGACCCACAGCATCGCGGCGAAGAAGACCACGGTCTTGAGGACGGCGACGGTGATCTGGGGGACGCCGTCGCGGAACAGGGCCCCGGCTTCGGGGACGTCGGCCGAGGAGCGGGTCATGAGGTCGCCGGAGCCGGCGCGTTCGACCACGGGCATGGGCAGGCGCAGGGAGCGGTCGACGAACCGCTCCCGCATGCGCGCCGAGAGCCGCTCGCCGAGCCGGTGGGACACGAACGTTCCGGCCCAGGTGAAGACCACCAGGACCAGGCAGGCGGCGGCGATGCCGACGGCGAGCCGGTCGACGCCCGCCGCTCCGCCGCCCGCGGCGAGGTCGTCGATGATCTCCCCGAGCAGCAGCGGTGCGACCGCGGCGGCCGCGGCGGCGACCAGGTGCAGGCCGACGGCGAGGAGGACGCGGCCCTTCTCGGACAGCAGCATCCGCGCGAAGGCGCGGCGCACGGCGGCGCGGTCGGCGACCGGGAGCTGGGTCCCCTTCGCTTCGGGGAGGGTTCGGATCGGGGCGGCGGTGCTCACTCGGCCTCCCTGGTGACGAGGGCGCGGTAGTCGGGGTGCTGTTCCTCGAGTTCGCGGTGGGTGCCGACGGCGGCGACCTTGCCGTCCTGGACGAACGCGACCTTGTCGGCACGCCGCAGCCACAGCGGCGAGGTGGTGGCGACGGCGGTGGCCTTCCCGGCGCGGGCGGGCACGAGGCGCCCCGCGATACGGGCCTCGGTGTGGGAGTCCACGGCCGAGGTCGGTTCGTGGAGCAGCAGGATCTCGGGGTCGGCCGCGAGGGCGCGGGCGAGGCGCAGACGCTGGCGCTGCCCGCCCGAGAGGGTCCGGATCTGGTTGTCGACCTCGGTGTCGAGGCCGTCGGGGAGGGCCTCGACGATGTCGCGGGCGCTGGCGGCCTCGATCGCCGCGGTCACGCGGTCGGCGCCTTCGCGGGCGGCCACGACGGAGGCGATCGTCCCGGCGAACAGGTAGGCGTCGTGCTCGGCGACCAGGACGCGGCGACGCAGCTCCTCGCGGTCCATGCGGCCGACGGGCACGTCGCCGAAGCGGGCCTCGGACTCGGTGTAGCCGCCGAGACGGTCGAACAGCTCGGCGACGCGGTCGGAGTCGGCGGACGCCACGGCGAGCAGCTCTCCGCTCTCGACTGTGAGTCCCGATTCGGGGTCGTGGAGCTCCGCGCCGGTCGGAGGCCCGGCCTGCGGGCGCTCGGAGGCGGGCCGGGAGGGCACGTCGAGGAGCGCGCAGACCTTGCCGCAAGCGATGCGGCCCTCGATGATGCGGTAAGAGGTGCCCATGAGCCAGTTGACCGGCAGCATGAGCGCGGCGGTGTAGCCGAACGCGGCCACCATCTGGCCGGCGGTGATGGCGTCGGCGGCGAGCAGGCGGCCCGAGACCCATACGATCACGCCGAGGAGGATCGCGGGAGTGCCCTCGCCGAGGGCGTTCAGCCAGGCGTGGGGGCCGGCGACCTTGTAGCCGGCCTCGCGCAGCTCGCGGGAGTCGCGCCGGTAGGAGGCGCTGAAGCGGTGCTCGCCGCCGATGCCGCGCAGGACGCGCAGGCCGGCGACGATGTCGGAGGCGCGGTCGGTGATGTCGCCGATGCGCTCGCGGTAGGCGGCCTGGCGCCGCTGGAGCCTGGTGAGGACGGGCCCGGTGACGAGCCCCACGAGGAAGACGCCGATGAAGACGGTCAGGCCGAGGGGCACCGAGGTCGTGAAGAGCAGGATGCCGACGACGAGGAGGCCGACGGCGCAGCCGACGAGCGGCGAGAGGGCGTCGACGGCTTCGGCGATGCGGCGGACGTCGGTGGCCCCGACGCTGACGACCTGGCCGGTGGTGACCTTGCGGCGCAGTTCGTCGCCGAGGCTGTTGACCTTGCGGGTGGCGAGCTGGAGGGTCCGGAAGGCGGCGTCCATGCGCCAGTACACGGTGAGCCGGTGGGACCACACGATCATGGCGGCGGAGACGAGCCCGGCGAGGACGAGCGCGGCGCTCCAGGCGGCGAGGGCGCTCCAGTCCCTCTGGGCCAGGCCGTGGTCGATGGCCCCGGTGAGGAAGTAGGGCAGGACCGGGAGCCCGCCGAGGGCGATCGCGGAGATCACGAGCGCCGCGGCGGCGAGCGCTCTGCGGCGGGTGGCGAGCCAGAGGAAGTAGCGCCACGGGGTGGTGGGAGGCGGGGACGCCTCGGCGCTCGGCGAACCGTCGGGGGCGAGGGGATCGTCGAGCGGGAGTCGGGGAGCACGGAGGAACCTCACTTGACGACCGTAAAGTAGCCCTCCGACATCCTGCAAACGATTAAGCCGCGGGCGGTCTCGACGGTGAGGTCAGCGCTGCGTCCAGGGCAGACGGAGGGCTTTGCCGTCCTCGCGCCGGCGGCGGTGCCCGACGATGTCGACCACGCAGTTCACCAGTTCCTCGGGGCTGTTGGTGGCGGCGGCGACGCGCGGGTGGAGGGCGGCGGAGACGCTGGCGGGGCCGCTGAAGAAGACCGCGGGCGTGGGAACGCCCGCGGCGACCATGCGGTCGAGCAGGACCATGCCCGCCGTCTCGCCCGCCGGCTCCTCCTCGCGGCGCATGTCGGTGATGACGAGGTCGTAGGGCGCGGTCGCCATGGCGCGCAGGGCCGCCTCGGTGGATTCGACGGTGTCGACCTTGACGCCGGCGGTGCGGAAGAGCCGCGCCAGGGACTCGTTCCACTCGGGATGGTCGTCGACCCACAGGATCGCGCCGCCCTGGAGCAGATCGGTGGAGAGGGAGAGCCGAGTGGCGGCTCTGAGGCCGCGCCGGGGGTCGCCGGGATCCGGCGGCGGGCGGAACTGGTACGGCGAGAGGAACGGAGCGGTCCGGTGCGCCTCGGGCCGGGGCTCGGTGGCGGCGGGGTAGGGCGTGCCGGGCATGGGGAAGCGCCGCTGCGACGGGATCGGCGGGTACACGGACGGGGGCGGCGTCTCCTCCTCCGGCGGCGGCTCGTCTTCGGCCGCATCGGGTTCGCCGTGCTCGTCCGAAGCGGTCCGCGGTGGGCCGGAGATGATCGGGGGAGGGCCGTGCACCGCTCCTCCGGGGGCCCGCCGGGGGCCGCCGTCCGTCTGCTCGGCCCCGTACGGGGGCTGCGGCCGGTAGGAGGCCGAGGTGGGCGGGCCGCCCGGCGCTTCGCGGCGATGGGCGGCCTGCTCGATGACCTCTCGGGCGAGTTCCACGGAGACGAACGGCGTCTCGACCCTGGTCATGCGGTGGGATTCGCGGGCGAGGAGCCGGCGGGCGACCACCAGCGCGGCGAAGGCGAAGCCGAGCCATGTGAACGTGGGCAGGAGGCGGATCAGCTCGATCCACATGGCCTCGGTCATCGCTGTCTCCAAAGGGGTGTCGGATCCGGCGCCATCACGGTAACGCGCCCGTGCCACGGGCGGGCTCCTCGGCCGCTCGGCTCAGTGCAGGGCCGAGAACAGTCGCAGCCACCGTTCGGGCGGCACGAGGCCGACCGGCTGCTCGCGGTCGATGCCCGCGGCCTCGCAGGCCCGGCGCACCCGGCCGGCGGGGTGGGCACGGCGCAGCGAGGCCGCGAGGGAGCCA
>Ga0079224_100014132_pt1 | contig 11145 bp, 5 predicted proteins | sample Stecom2015_FD_80414 | JGI IMG/M metagenome (GOLD analysis project Ga0079224, IMG submission 80414) | Agricultural soil microbial communities from Utah to study Nitrogen management - Steer compost 2015 | ecosystem: Environmental > Terrestrial > Soil > Agricultural land | place: USA: Utah...
GGCGCACGCTGGTTTCCCGGCGCGACGCTCAACTTCGCGGAGAACCTGCTCCGGCCGGAGCATGCCGACGGCGTCGCGCTCGTGTTCGCGAACGAGCGCGGCGAGCGGCTCGAGGTGAGCCGCCGCGAGCTTGCCCGCGAGGCCGGAGCCGTCGCGCACACGCTCCGCGCGCTCGGCGTCGGCCCCGGCGACCGCGTCGCGGCCTTCATGGCGAACCGGCCCGAGACCGTCGCCGCGATGCTCGCGACCGCGAGCTTGGGTGCCGTCTGGTCGTCGTGCTCGCCGGATTTCGGCGCGGACGGCGTGCTCGACCGCTTCGGGCAGATCGAGCCGAAGGTGCTGTTCGCGACCGACGGCTACTTCTACAACGGCAAGTCGATCGACTCCCTGCCGGTCGTCCGCGCGATCGTCGAGCGGCTGCCCGCGCTCGCGGCGACGATCGTCGTGCCGTACCGGAACGCTCGCCCGGACTTGGCGTCGCTGCGCGGCGCGATCGCCTGGGACGAGGCCGCGAGCGGCGACGCGCCGCTCGACTTCGTGCCGACGCCGTTCGCGGCGCCGCTCTACATCCTGTACTCGTCCGGCACGACCGGCGTGCCGAAGTGCATCGTGCACGGCGCGGGCGGCACGCTGCTCCAGCACCAGAAGGAGCACGTGCTGCACTGCGACGTGAAGCCGGGGGACGTCGTGTTCTACTTCACGACCTGCGGCTGGATGATGTGGCACTGGCTCGTCTCGACGCTCGCGTGCGGCGCGACGGCCGTGCTCTACGACGGCGCGCCGCTCCATCCGGATCCGGGCGTGCTGTGGCGGCTCGCGGAGCGCGAGCGCATCCGGATCTTCGGCACGAGCGCGAAGTATCTCGCCGCGCTCGAGAAGAGCCGCTACACGCCGCGCGAGGCGGTCTCGCTCCCGGCGCTCGACAGCATCCTCTCGACCGGCTCGCCGCTCGCGCCGGCGAGCTTCGACTACGTCTATCGCGACGTGAAGGAAGACGTGCAGCTCGCGTCGATCTCGGGCGGCACCGATCTGATTTCCTGCTTCGGCATCGGCAATCCGCTCGACCCGGTGTACCGCGGCGAGCTGCAATGCCGCGGGCTCGGCATGCGGGTCGACGTGGTCGACGACGGCGGCGCGCCGGTGCGGAACGCGCCGGGCGAGCTCGTCTGCACCGCGCCGTTCCCGTCGATGCCGATCGGCTTCTGGAACGACCCGGACGGCGCGAAGTACCGCGCGGCGTACTTCGAGCGCTTCCCGAACGTCTGGTGCCACGGCGACTACGCGGAGCTGACGGATCGCGGCGGCCTCGTGATTCACGGGCGCTCGGACGCCGTGCTGAACCCGGGCGGCGTGCGGATCGGCACGGCCGAGATTTACCGGATCGTCGAGCAGCTGCCCGAGATCGCCGAGAGCATCGCGGTCGGTCAGGAATGGGACGGCGACACGCGCGTGATCCTGTTCGTAAGGCTGCAGCCGGGCCACGCGCTCGACGCGGCGCTCTGCGAGCGCATTCGCGAGCGGCTTCGCCGGCACGCGAGCCCGCGGCACGTGCCGGCGAAGATCCTCCCAGTCACGGATATACCGCGCACGCTGAACGGCAAGCTCGTCGAGCTCGCGGTGCGCGAAGTGATCCATGGCCGGCCGGTCAAGAATCTCGACGCGCTCGCGAACCCGGCGGCGCTCGACGAGTTCCGCGACCGTCCGGAGCTCGCGACGTGACGAGCCCGCTCGCGCAATACGAGCGCCGGCTCGCGAGCGGCGAGCTCGCGCCGGACGAGGCGCAGCGCCGCGCGGCGCAGGCGCTCGAGCGGCTGCACCGCGAGCTCGTGCAGCGGGGCGGGCACCAGCGGCTGCTGAAGCGTAAGCTCGCGCGGCTCACCGGACGGCCGGTCGAGCCCGTCCGGGGGCTGTATCTGTGGGGCGGCGTCGGCCGCGGCAAGACGCTGCTGCTCGACTTCTTCTACGCGAGCCTGCCGTTCAGGGAGAAGCTCCGCCGGCACTTCCACCGCTTCATGGCCGACGTGCACGAGGAGCTGAAGAGCCTGCGCGATCGCGAAGACCCGCTCGACGTGCTCGCCGGGCGGCTCGCCGAGCGCACGCGCGTGCTGTGCTTCGACGAGCTCGTCGTGACCGACATCGCCGACGCGATGATCCTCGGCCGCCTGTTCGCGGGCCTCTTCGCCCGCGGCGTGACGCTCGCGGCGACGTCGAACATCGCGCCGGACGACCTCTACCGCGGCGGGCTGCAGCGGCAGCGCTTCCTGCCGGCGATCGAGCTCCTGAAGCGCCACACGGAGGTCATGCACGTCGCGGGCAACGTCGACTACCGGCTCCGCGTGCTCGAGCGCGCGGACGTCTACCAGCAGCCGAGCGGCGCGGCCGCCGACGCGAAGCTCGCCGAGCTCTTCGCCGGGATCGCGCCGGACCAGGGCGACGAAGGCGGCGCGATCGAGCTCTTCGGCCGCCGGATCGGCTATCGGCGCGCCGCGGACGGCGTGATCTGGTTCGACTTCGAGCAGATCTGCGACGGCCCGCGCAGCCACGACGACTACATCGAGCTGTCGCGGCTGTATCAGACCGTGCTCGTCTCCGACGTGCCGCAGTTCGACGCGAGCCTCGAGAACCAGGCGCGGCGGTTCATCGCGCTCGTCGACGAGTTCTACGACCGGCGGGTCAAGCTGATCCTGTCGGCGGCCGCGCCGCCGCGCGACCTCTACCGCGGCAGCAAGCTCGTGCACGATTTCGAACGCACGCGCAGCAGGCTCGAGGAAATGCAAAGCCACGACTATCTCGCCTCGGCGCACCGGCCATGAGCGCAGGCCGAACGGAGCCCTTCTCTCGCTGTAGGAGCGGCTGTCCAGCCGCAACTCTTCGTCGACGCTCGAGAAATCGCGGCTGGACAGCCGCTCCTACCATCCGGCCACGATCGAAAGATCGCGGCTGGACAGCCGCTCCTACCATCCGCTCTTTCGGGCCGAGCGGCCAGTTGGGGAGAACGCAGGGATGATCAGGACGGAAGGGATCGATTTCGAGGCGCGGCTCAGGACGATCGCCGCGCGGGCGAAGAAGTCGAAGGCGGCCGAGGAGCTGCCGGTCGACGCCGCCCGCTTCGTGCGGGAGTACTACGCGCAAGCCGAGCTCGAGGAGCTCGCCGGCGATCCGGCGGAGCGCGCCGCGGCAGCGCTCGACCATCTGCGCTTCGCGCGCGAGCGGCGGCCGGGCCGCGCGAAGGTCCGCGTCTTCAACCCGACCGCGGCCGAGCACGGCTGGACGTCGTCGCGCACGGTGATCCAAACCGTCAACGACGACATGCCGTTCCTCGTCGACTCGCTGACGATGGCGCTGACCAGCCACGGCTTCCGCGTCGACGCGACGATCCACCCGATCTTCCGCGTCGTTCGCGCGGCGGACGGCACGCTCGAGACGATCGAGCACGGCCCTGGCAACGGCGGCGGCAAGCGCGAGTCGTTCATCCATTTCGAGATCGCGCGTGAAGCCGATCCGCGCGTGCTCGCCGCGATCGAGCGGCGGCTCGAGCGCACGCTCCGCGACGTGCGTACCGCGGTCTCGGATTGGCCCGCGATGCTGCGGAAGCTCCGCGCCGCGGCGGCGGAGCTCGACGCCAACACCGTGAGCCCGCCGAGCGATGTCGCCGAGGCGCGCGCGTTCCTCGCCTGGCTCGCCGACGATCACTTCACGCTGCTCGGCTACCGCGAGTACGAGCTGATCCCGGGCGAGGACGCCGATCGCCTCGAGCCGAAGCCCGGCACGGGCTTGGGCCTCCTCCGCGGCAACCGCAGCCCGGACGGCCCGATCGAGCTGACGGGCCGCGTCCGCGAAGAGGCGCACTCGACGCGTCCGCTCGTGATCACGAAGGAAGGGCGCCGCTCGACCGTGCATCGCCCCGCGCTCCTCGATCACATCGGCGTGAAGGTGTTCGATGCGGAAGGCCGCCCGCGCGTCGAGCGGCGTTTCATCGGGCTCTTCACCGCGGACGCGTACAACGAGAACCCGCGCGAGATTCCGCTGCTCCGCGAGAAGGTGGACCGGCTGCTCCGCCGCTTCGCGGTCGATCCTCAGAGCCACCGCGGCCGCAGGCTCAGGAACATCCTCGATACGTTTCCGCGCGACGATCTCTTCCAGGCGTCCGTCGAGGAGCTCGAGCAGATCGCGGCCGGGATCATGCGGCTGCAGGAGCGCAGGCGCGTACGGCTCTTCGGCCGGCTCGAGACGTTCGGCCGGTTCTACTCGCTGTTCGTCTACGTGCCGCGCGACCAGTACCACACGCAGGCACGGGAGCGGATTGAGCGGATCCTGCGCGAGCGCTTCGCCGCGGCAGCGCTCGAGACCGAGATCGACCTCTCGGAGCCCGCGTTCGCGCGCCTCGTCGCGACCGTCTGGCTGAAGCCCGCGAGCGAGCCGCCGGACTTCGCCGCGCTCGAGCGCGAGATCGACGAGGCCGTGCGCACGTGGCAGGACCGCTTCCGCGCGGCGCTCCTCGAGCGGCTACCGGACGTCGACGCCCTCGCCCTCTTCCATCGCTACCAGAACGCGTTCTCCGCCGCATACCAGGAGGAGATCCCGGCCGCGCGCGCGTACGCGGACGTGCTCGCGATCGAGCGGCTGCGCGCGGGCAGCGAGCTCGAGATGGCGCTCGAGCCCTCGTCGACCGGGCGCGCCGAACGGCTGCGTTTCACGACGTACAAGCGCACCGAGCCGATCCCGCTGCACGTCGCGCTGCCGGTGCTCGAGAACATGGGCTTCGCCGTGATCAGCGAGCGGATCTACCGGGTCACGACGCCGGATGCGGTCGTCTACATGCAGGACTTCGAGCTCGAGACGCAAGCCCTGCAGGCGATCGACACGGAGGCGACGGGGCCGCGCTTCATGGCGTGCTTCGCGCGCGTGCTCGCGGGCGATGCCGACAACGACGGCTTCAACGCGCTCGTCGTCCGCGCCGGGCTCGACTGGCGCGAGGCCGCGCTGCTCCGCGCGTACTGCCGCTACGCGCTGCAGAGCAACCTGCGCTTCAGCCAGGCGTACATCCAGGAGGTGCTGGGCCGCTTCCCCGGGTTCTGCCGGGCGCTGGTGGACCTCTTCAACGGCACGTTCGACCCGGATCTCGGCGAGCGGGAGCGCGCCGCGGGCGTAGAGCGCGCGGAGACGACGATCGCGGCCGAGCTCGAGCGCACCTCGAGCCTCGACGACGACCGGATTCTGCGGATGTTCTCGGCGACGGTCGGTGCGACGCTCCGCACGAATTACTTCCAGCTCGAGCGCGGCGAGCCGAAGCGCTACGTCTCGTTCAAGCTCGCGCCCGCCCGAATCCCGGAGCTGCCGCAGCCGCGGCCGATGTTCGAGATCTTCGTCCATTCCCAGCGCGTCGAGGGCGTGCACCTCAGGATGGCGAAGATCGCGCGCGGCGGGCTGCGCTGGTCGGACCGCCGCGAAGACTTCCGCACCGAGGTGCTCGGCCTGATGAAGGCGCAGCAGGTGAAGAACACCGTGATCGTGCCGAGCGGCGCGAAAGGCGGTTTCGTCTGCAAGCGCCTGCCGCAGGGCGACCGCGACGCCGTCCAACGCGAGGTCGCCGACTGCTACCGCACGTTCGTCCGCGGGCTCCTCGACCTGACCGACAACCTGGTCGACGGCCGGCCCGTCACGCCCCCCCGCGTGCGCGCGCTCGACGAGCCGGATCCGTACCTCGTCGTCGCGGCCGACAAGGGCACGGCGACGTTCTCGGACCTCGCGAACTCGATCGCGGCCGAGTACGACTTCTGGCTCGGCGACGCGTTCGCATCCGGCGGCTCCGCCGGCTACGACCACAAGAAGATGGGCATCACCGCCCGCGGCGCGTGGGAATCGGTCAAACGCCACTTCCGCGAGCTCGGCGTCGACGTCGCGCGCGAGCCGTTCACCGTGATCGGCATCGGCGACATGAGCGGCGACGTGTTCGGCAACGGCATGCTCCGCTCGCCGCAGATCCGGCTGATCGCCGCGTTCGATCACCGCCACATCTTCATCGACCCGGATCCGGACCCGGCCGTGAGCTTCGCCGAGCGGGAGCGGCTCTTCGCGCTGCCGCGCTCGAGCTGGGACGACTACGACAGGACGAAGCTGTCCCGCGGCGGCGGCGTGTACTCGCGGCAGGCGAAGGCGATCGCGCTCTCGCCGGAGGCACGGGCGCGGCTCGGCATCGACGCCGCGACCGTGACGCCGCCGGAGCTGATCCGCGCGGTGCTGAAGGCGGACGCCGATCTCCTCTGGAACGGCGGCATCGGCACGTACGTGAAATCCTCGCGCGAGAGTCACGCGGACGCCGCGGATCCCGCGAACGACTCCGTCCGCGTCGACGGGCGCGACCTTCGCTGCCGCGTCGTCGGCGAGGGCGGCAATCTCGGCTTCACGCAGCTCGGGCGGATCGAGTACGCCGAGCACGGCGGCAGGATCAATACCGACTTCATCGACAACTCGGGCGGCGTCGACTCGTCCGACCGCGAGGTCAACATCAAGATCCTGCTGAACGGGATGGTCGCGGCGGGCGAGCTCACGCGCCGGCGGCGCGACTCGCTCCTCGCGTCGATGACCGAGGAGGTCGCCTCGCTCGTCCTCGCGGACAACTACGCGCAGACGCAGGCGTTGTCGATGCTCGCCGCGCGCGCCGCGGACCGGCTCGACGAGCACGCCCGGCTGATCCGCGTGCTCGAGCTTCGCGGCCAGCTCGACCGCGCGCTCGAGCACCTGCCGGGCGAGGACGAGCTCGAGGAGCGGCGCGCGGCCGGCCGCGGGCTGACGCGCCCGGAGCTCGCCGTGATCCTGAGCTACTCGAAGATCGACCTGCGCGCGCGGCTGATCGCGAGCGACGTCCCGGAGGACGAGTTCCTGCGGCGCGAGCTCGACAGCTACTTCCCGCCGACGCTGACGCGGCGCTATCGCGACGCGATCGGGCGCCACCCGCTCGCTCGCGAGATCGTCGCGATGCTGATCGCGAGCAGCATGATCAATCGCATGGGCCCGTTCTTCGTGCTGCGCGCGGAGGAGGAGACCGGCGCCGACGTGACGCAGGTCGCGCGCGCGTACGCGGTCGTCCGCGAGGTGTTCGGCGTGCGCAAGCTCTGGCGCGACATCGAAGCGCTCGACTACCAGGCGCCCGCCGAGGCGCAGTACACCGGCATCTTCGAGATCAGCCGGATGGTGCGGCGCGCGGTCTACTGGTTCCTGCAGAACTATGCCGACGAGCTCGAGGTCGAGCCGCTCGTGCTGCGCTTCAAGCCGGGCGCGGAGCGGCTGCTCGCCGCGCTGCCGAAACCTGCAAGCGGCCCGGTCGAGCAGCGGCTCGTCGCGCTCGAGGCGCGGTTCGCGGAAGGCGGGTTGCCGCGCCCGATCGCGCGGCGAATCGCGCACCTCGAGACGATCACGCAGACGCTCGACATCATCGAGCTCGCGCGGGAGTTCGGCCTCGACGTCGTCGAGACGGGCGAAATCTACTTCGCGCTCGGCGAAGCGCTCAGGCTCTGGTGGATCCGCGAGCGGATCGAGGGGCTCGAGGTGCGGGGGCGCTGGCGGGCGATGGCGCGCGCGACGCTGCGCGAGACGCTCGCGCAGCAGCACCGGTCGCTGATGCGCTCGCTGCTCCGCGGCCGGGCGCGGCGCACGCCGGCGGAGGCGCTCGAGCGCTGGCTCGCTGCGTCGGAGAAGCAGGTCGCCCGCGTGCAGCGCGCGCTCGACGAGATGCAGACCGGCGCCGACATCGACTTCGCCACGCTCTCCGTCGCCCTAAAGGAAGTCGGCCGCCTCGTCTAACCGCGGTGTAGGAGCGGGCTGTGTAGGAGCGGCTGTCCAGCCGCGACTCCTGCTTCGTTCAACGTCGCGGCGGTCGCGGCTGACAGCCGCTCCTACCCCGAAAACCGCGCGACAGGCTGCCGACACAGCCGCGGCGCAGGCGGCGAGGTTGCCGGGGGGCGGGCCGATCCCGAACAATAGCGGCGCTATGACCAACACCCGAACGACCCCGCCCGGCACGCTCGTTCTCGTCCGGCACGGGCAAAGCGACTGGAACGAAAAGAATCTGTTCACCGGCTGGCACGACGTCGACCTGACCGCCCGCGGGCGCAGCGAGGCCCAGCAGGCCGGCCGGACGCTCGCGGCCGAGGGCCTCACGTTCGACATCGCGTTCACCTCGGTGCTGAAGCGCGCGATCCGTACGCTCTGGCTGATCCTCGACGAGATGGACCTGATGTGGATCCCGGTCGAGCGGCACTGGCGGCTGAACGAGCGGCACTACGGCGCGCTGCAGGGCCTCGACAAGGCCGAGACCGCGGCGAAGCACGGCGCCGAGCAGGTGAAGATCTGGCGGCGCAGCTACGACATCCCGCCGCCGCCGCTCGAGGAGAGCGATCCGCGCCACCCGCGCCACGACCCGCGCTACGCGGCCCTGCCGCCGAGCGCGATCCCGGGCACCGAGTCGCTCGCAATCACGCTCGAGCGGGTGCAGCCCTATTGGGAAGACCGCATCGTGCCGGAGCTCCGCGCGGGGAAGAACGTCCTCGTCGCCGCGCACGGCAACAGCCTGCGCGCGCTCGTGAAGATGCTCGAAGGCATCTCCGATAGCGACATCGTCGAGCTGAACATTCCGACCGGCGTCCCGCGCGTCTACGAGTTCGACGCGGAGCTGCGCCCGACGCGCGCCGAGTACCTCGGCGACCCGGAGGCGATCGCCGCAGCCGCGCAGGCCGTCGCCAACCAAGCGGCACGGAGCCGCTGATGCTCTATCGGCTGGGCGGGCTCGAGGTCGCGACCGACGGCGACGACTTCTACGTTGCCCCGACTGCCGCGGTGATCGGCCGCGTGCGCCTCGGCAAAGGGGCGAGCGTCTGGTTCGGAGCGGTCGTCCGCGGCGACAGCAACGAGATCGTGATCGGCGACTCGAGCAACGTGCAGGATACGGCAGTCGTGCACGTCGACTCGGACGCGTCGACGACGATCGGCACCGGCGTCACGATCGGCCACGCCGCGACCGTGCACGGCTGCACGGTCGGGGACTTCAGCCTGATCGGCATCGGGGCGACGATCCTGAGCCACGCGGTGATCGGCCGACACTGCATCGTCGGCGCCGGCGCGCTGATCACCGAGCGGAAGACTTTCCCGGATCGCTCGCTGATCATCGGCGCACCGGCGCGCCGCGTGCGTGAGGTGACAGACGAGGAGATGCAGATGCTCGTCAAGAGCGCGGAGCATTACGCCGCGCTCGGCCGGCGCTACCGCCGCGAGCTCGGGCTCGACCCACGGAGCGAACGGGCGCCCTGAGCCGGCGCGCGACGCCCCTGCGGCAGGCGGCTACGCGGGCGTCTTCAGCCGCACCCCGCGGCCGCCGCCGCGGCTTTCGGCACCCGCGCCGATCAACTCGATGCCCGCGTTGTCCAATGCCCGAACGAGGCGCATCAACGAGTCGACGTTGCACCGGACGACCCCGTCGCTGCCCTCCATCCGCCGGATCGTCGGCAAGGACAGGCCCGACAGCTCCGCGAGCTGCCGCTGATCGATGCCGAGCAGCGCGCGGGCGGCCCGAAGCTGCGCGGACGTGATCATCGGTGAACCGCTGCGAATGAGCGTCGAGAACCCATTTCTAGGTTCGGAAACACTAATTGTGATATTTCAGGTATCATCCTGTGCAGGGTACAGGGTGAAGCACACGACGGGCAAGAGGCGATGGCCGCAGTGACGATCGACCGACACGAGCCTCGCGCGAGCGACCGACCGACGGCCGCCTGCGAGCGCGAGCCCACGGGCCTCGCGGTGCTCGGCAATCCGGCGCTGAACAAGTCGACCGCGTTCACGCCGGAGGAACGGGAGCGCTACAAGCTGCACGGCCTCCTCCCGCCTGCCGTCTGCAGCCAGGAGGTCCAGATCGAGCGCGTGCTCGTCAACCTGCGGCGCAAGTCGAGCGATATCGAGCGCTACATCTTCCTGCAGGCGCTCGCGGGCCGGAACGAGCGCCTCTTCTATCGCGTGCTGATCGATCACATCGACGAGGTGCTGCCGCTCGTCTACACGCCGACGGTCGGCCAGGCCTCCCTCGAGTTCGCGCACATCTTCAGGCAGGCTCGCGGGCTCTACGTCACGGCGGAGGACCGCGGGCGCGTCGCGCAAATCCTCGGCAACTGGCCGCATCGCGGCGTGCGCGTCGTCGTGATGACGGACGGCGCACGCATTCTCGGCCTCGGCGATCTCGGCGCGAACGGCATGGCGATTCCGCTCGGCAAGCTCCAGCTCTATACCGCGTTCGCGGGCATCCGCCCGGAGGAGACGCTGCCGATCATGCTCGACGTCGGCACGAGCAACGAGGCGCTCAGGAGCGATCCGCTCTATCTCGGGCTCGACCGCCCCCGCCTGGCCGGCGAGGAGTACTACGCGCTGGTCGACGAGACCATCGCGGCGCTGACGGCCCGCTATCCCGACGCGCTGCTGCAGTTCGAGGATTTCGCGACGCCCGAGGCGTACGCGCTGCTCGACCGCTACCGCGACCGCGTGCTCTGCTTCAACGACGACATCCAGGGAACGGCCGCGACGGTCGTCGCGGGCATCTACGCCTCGACGCGGATCTCACGCGTGCCGTTCCGCGACCTGCGGGTGCTGTTCCTCGGCGCCGGCTCCGCCGCGACCGGAATCGCCGACCTGCTGGTCGAGGCGCTGATCGCGGAAGGCCTGACGCGCGAAGAGGCGCAGGGGCGGCTCTCGCTGGTCGACCTGGACGGCTTGATCGTGCGCGAGCGCGCGGCCGAGCTGCCGCCGCACCTCGTGCCGTTCGCGCACGACCGCCCGCCGACCGATTTCCTCGGCGCGCTCGATGCCGTGCGGCCGCACGTCCTGGTCGGCGCGACCGGCGCGCCGGGCAGCTTCACGCGCCCGGCGATCGAGCGGATGGCCGCGATGAACGAGCGGCCGACGATCTTCGCGCTGTCGAATCCGACCTCGCGCGCGGAGTGCACCGCCGAGGAGGCGTACCGGTGGAGCGACGGCCGCGCGATCTTCGCGAGCGGCAGCCCGTTCCCGCCGGTCGTGATGGACGGCGCCGCCCGCTTTCCGAGCCAGAGCAACAACGCGTACATCTTCCCGGGCGTCGGGCTCGGTGCGCTCGTCGCGCAC